>Ga0326727_10019051_pt1 | contig 13897 bp, 10 predicted proteins | sample MB2enrmetagenome_FD_207643 | JGI IMG/M metagenome (GOLD analysis project Ga0326727, IMG submission 207643) | Lab enriched peat soil microbial communities from McLean, Ithaca, NY, United States - MB29MY | ecosystem: Environmental > Terrestrial > Soil > Wetlands > Peat | place: USA: New York... | reverse complement strand
GCCATAGCGCGAGAGCCGGCGGGCGACCGCGTCATAATCAATCGTTTTTCTCAAATCGTCCCCTTTGGCGGCGGGGCCGAAATCGTGCTCCAGTTGGAGGGTCAGAAGTAATCGTTGGGGTTTGGCTCGCTCGCGTTTGGGAACGCCGACGCGGTAGAAAACCTCCAAATTCTGGATGATGATTTGGTCCATTACCTTTCCATTTTTTCCGCCACGACCCTCTCCAGCAAGGTGCGGGTGGGCTGGTTCAACGGCATCCGCAAGGCCTGCGCCGGCGTCACCCAGCGGAATTCCTGGGCCTCCTCGTTCAGTTTCACTTCCGTTCCCGGTCGCGCGCGGCAGGTGTAATTGAGCAGAACGAAATGGGCCTCGCGATAAAACTCCGGCGATCGGATGCAGTCCTGCTCCAGAACAAACGCCACGTCGTCGATTTCGAGGTTGGTTTCCTCCTTGATCTCGCGCCGCAGGGCGTCGGAGGAAGGTTCGCCCCATTTTATTTTGCCGCCCGGAATGCCCCAGAGGTTGGACCACTTTTGGGTGCGAATCATCAGGACCCGCCCCTCCGCGCCGAAGATCAGCGCGCCGACGGTGCAGACCGGATGGGCGGCGCCGTCCCCTTCCGCGCCACGCCCGCGCGGACGCCATTCCAATTGGTCGCGGTCGAGGATGTCGCGCAGTTCGCCCAAATGTTCGACGATCAAGTCCGGCTGGCTGGCGCGTAATTGCTCCAGGCGGTTGTAGCCGGTCAAAACGGCGCAGGAATGGACGCCGCCGAATCTGGCTGTCTCGATGTCGTGCTGCATGTCGCCGATGAAAAGTGTTTCGGGGGCGGCGAGTTGGTTTTCGGCCAGCAGTTCGGTGATCTTGGCCCGCTTGTCCCAGACGCCGACGTAAGGCCGGTCAATGTATTGCTGGAAGCCGGCGCCGCCCGCCTGCAATGCAAAGTAATCCTGATGCACGGTGCTCAGGACGAAGGTGCGGAGGCCGTGCCGGCGGCAAAAGATCAAAAAGTCGCGCGCATGGGGCAATTCGCAAACCGCATCCTGCACCTTGCGGAAATGGGTGTGAAAACTCCGCTCCAAATCCGCCATCGGAACATTGGGCACGAACCGGTCGTAAAAATGCTTGAACGGAAGGCAGAATTCGGCACGGAACTTCTCCAGGCTGATGGCCGGAACGCCGCATTGCTCGAACACAAAGTTGGTCGCCGCCAGCACGGCGGGCAAATCGTCCACCAGCGTCCCCGACCAATCAAAAATGACGTTCCGAATCACAACGGCGAAACTCTAATCGCAACCGCGCCAACCCGAAACCTAAAACGCGCGTCCCGCCTAACGGGCATCGGGACGCCGGCATTGAAAGAGGGTTGGGCGGGTGTCGCGGGGATATTTCTTGCGGCCCAGCCCGTTGTTGTCGGTGCAAAGCCAGAAATAGTCCTTGTCCACCGCCAGCCCTTCCATCACGCCTGTCACCAGCGGCACGACCTTGTAATAGGCGACTTCGCGATCGTTTTCCATGTCGGCGAAATTGTATTCCGCCAGCACGCGGTGGGTGGCGGGGTTGATTTTCAGAATCACGTGGTCCTCGCGCATCAGGGCGTAGAGCGCCCCGTCAAACCAGCACAAATCCGAATAGTGGGCGTCCGGCCACAAGCTGCGGCTGGCGTGGAGCACAAAATCATCGGTCACCGTCAGCGTGTTGAGATCGACCGCTATGAGGCGGCCCCGCTTTCTCTCATTGGCCACGTAGAGGGTCGAGCCGTGAATGGCAATTCCCTCCCAGGCCGCGTTGCGGTCCGAGGAGAAGTGTTTTTTGACAGGCGACCAATCAATGGCCAGGCGCTCGACGGTTTTGGTGGTCGGATCCCAGCGCAGAATCCACCGGTCGGCTTCTTCGCAGAGGTAAATCCGGCCCTGGTCGTCTTCGGTCACGCCCTCGCAGTCGTAGCGTCCGAATTTCTCACGGGCGAAGGGGGCCAATTGGGCTGCGGTGAAGCAATCGGGAATGCGGGCCAAATCAACCGAGTTGGGGTCCGCCGTGAAAACGATTCGGTAAACGCCGATTTGTTGATCGCTCTCGGTGAGCAAATCGCCGGATTTTTCCAGGAAGAGACCGGAGGCGTCGAATCGCTGGCCGTTGGGGAGGTTCATTTGCCAGACGTGTTCGGCCCGCAACGTGTAGGCTCTGAAGTCCGGGGCATTCTGCGCGGCGGGGCGCGTAAAGCAGCCGCTCAGCGGGGCGCACAGGCAAAGCGCCGCAACCAATTTCATCCATTCTGTCATATCGTCGTTAGACTGCGCTTGGGGGCAGCAGACTCAAGCTTTTGGTTTTCGCACGGCCACGCGCGATTTGGGCGGCGCGGAAAGCAGAGGGTTTGCCAAAACATCGATCATCCCTTATTGTCGTTTCCATGACAAAAGGCAGCCATGCGCGCAAACCGGAACATCCGGTTGACAACATTTTTCCCGACCGCTGGTCGCCCCGCGCCATGTCGGGCGCGAGCATGACCCGCGAGGAGTTGATGGCGCTGCTGGAGGCCGCGCGCTGGGCGCCATCGTCCTATAATAACCAGCCTTGGCGCATGGTCTATGCGCTGCGCGATACCGCTCATTGGCCGCGGCTGTTCAATCTGCTCGGCGAGTTCAACCAGACTTGGGCCAAAAACGCGGCGGCGCTGGTGGTTTTCATTTCCAAAACCACTTTCGATCACAACGGCCAGCCGTCGGTTACGCATTCGTTTGACACCGGCGCCGCGTGGGAGAACTTCGCCTTGCAGGGGTCGCTCAACGGACTGGTCGTCCACGGCATGCAAGGCTTCGATTATGATCGGGCAAGAACCGAACTCGGCGTGCCCGACGGTTACCAGGTCGAAGCCATGGCGGTGGTGGGCAAACCGGGAAGAACCGAGGACTTGCCCGAAAGGCTGCGCGAACGCGAGATGCCCAGCGACCGCCGCAAACTTTCCGAGTCAGCTTTTGAAGGGCGCTTTCAGACCTGACTCCTTCTACTCGCAACGACCAAGAATGACGCGCCAAGGCCGGGAGTCAGGGCGACGCCGGCGATTCGATGTAAAACAAACCGGCCAGGACAGTCTGTTCCTTGTCCGGTAGCGAGAGGAATATTCTCCCGGGGATAAACCCGCCGGCCGGATTGCCCAGTTCGAGTTTCATGGCGTAGCCGGAGGTGAATGTCTTTTGCATCGGCGCAAAGCGCGGGTTGGGCTGCCACTGCTTGACCACTGACGGCACGCCTTTGCCTTTGGTTTGCGTGGTGATCGTCCAACTCCGTCCAATCGCGGTTTGACCAAGGTCGAGGTTGAGAAAAATATAAAACGCCGGGTCGGCCGGGTTGACGCCCTGGCGCAAAGTCAGCACACGCTCGCCCCCCTGAGCGTCAATCCGCGCGGTCTGAATGACAAAGTTCGTGCCGCCAATGTTGCCATTGACGCGCCCGTCGGGAATTTTGGCCGCCGCGATGTCCAGCGTCCATTCCGGCGGAAGGATGGGAAGTTTCTCAGCCGGATTGGGCGGCGGTGCCTCTGGCGCCATGTCGGGCTCCAACCCCGGCACGGTAGGGCGGCGCATTGGCCGCATGTACCCCATCTTTTCCGGATCGGTCTTGTCCAGCGCCACGTAAAGGTTGGCGATGTGGCCCAACTCGCCGCCGCCGCTCTTGGCCACCATTTCGCGCTGTTTCTGGTTGAATCGCGTCTGCGCCTTGTCGGCCCAGCCCAGCGCGAAATAAAATACGACTCCGGCCACGATCACGCCGCCCGCGATGGCGGCAAGTTTTTTGGCGCTGACCTTCGATGGCCGCGAGCGGCCTGGAGGCATCGGACGCGGACGCGGTTGGGGGGCGATTGGGGCTGGGGCGGACGGAGGTGCGGCGGTTTGGAATTGCGGGATGACCATCAGTCCGTGGCAGGCGGGGCAGAGCAATTGCTGCCCGCTCCAGCGTTCGTCGCAATCGACATTCTGGCCGCAGTGAGGACAGGAGAACTTCATTTCCGCCATAAAACAACTGCCGGCAATCGCCCTTTCCCTTCGCGGACCGGGAGACGTTCCCCCCGATCCGGGCCAATCAACCATGCATCCGCGCCAGCGGATATTCAAGTCAATAATTCAGCCAAAGAGCCGGACGTGCGTTTATGCAGCCGTTGACAGTTCTGGTTTGACAGCGGCGCGATTGTCCGCGAAATATAGCAAGCCGGGCCAGCGTAGCTCAGTTGGTTAGAGCGTGGGACTCATAAGCCCGAGGTCACTGGTTCGATCCCAGTCGCTGGCACCACTTCGACCCGGAAAGTCTGGCTGTTCTGCGCAATTGCCTGCGGAAAGGAGAAACACGCGGATTGAATCCATGCGCGGTTTGGGGATCAGCGGCATGGTTCAATGATTGGTCTGTCCCAGTCGCGGCTTTTCAACGGCAGGGCCGTTGCTCTCCAGCAGGTCTTCGGGCTTGGGGACGTAGTCGCCGATGCTCTCCGGGTTCGTGGCGCGCGGCCCAAGCGGCGGCAGTTCGACCGGAAGAGCGGCTCCGACGGCCGCCGGGTGCGCCGGGCTCGCGCGGTGCGCTCCCAAGCGGTATCCGGCAAAGAGGGCAAGCCCCATGCCGGCGACCAACATCAGGACCATCTGCGCGTACGAAAACCGCGGTCTGCGGCTTCCGACCCACCACCATTCCCGCATCCGCGCGCCGGCGCTTCCGACAAACGCCCTGAGGGCCTGGGCCTTGAAGTGTTTGGGAAAAGCGGCCGGCTTTGGCCAGTCCCACTGCTCGCGGCAGGCCGGACAGGTCACGTGAATCCTTCCGGCTTGGGCGGGGATGCGGAGGTTCTGTCCGCATTTGGGGCAAGCAAGGAGAATGGTCGAACTCATAAGACGCAGGGGCCACTTGACTTTATTTTAATCTTGCCAGTTGCCGGAAAGAATGACCAATTATTTCAATGACGGAGCAAATTTTCATTCTGGATTTCGGCGCCCAATACACGCAAGTCATTGCGCGCCGGGTGCGGGAGTGCAAGGTCTATTCCACCATTGTGCGTTTCGACATGCCGGCGGCGGAAATAGAGGCCGCGCGCCCCAAAGGCTTGATCCTGTCGGGCGGGCCTGCCAGCGTTTATGCTCCAAAGGCGCCGGTGCCGGACCGCGAGATTTTTAATCTGGGCATCCCCATCCTCGGCATTTGCTACGGCACGCACTTGATGGCTCATCTGCTGGGCGGGAAGGTGGAGCGGGGCCAGAAACGGGAATACGGCAAGGGCACGTTGCTGATCACCGACCCGTTCTCGGCCCTTTTCGCCAATCTGCCCGACTCGTTGCAGGTGTGGAATTCGCACGGGGACAAATTGGTCGCGCCGCCGGCCGGTTTCAAGGCTGTGGCCACTTCGGACAATTGCGAATTTGCCGCCATCGAGGAGCGCGACCGGAAGTTTTTCGGCCTGCAGTTCCATCCCGAGGTCGTTCATACGCCGAGGGGACGGGAGATCATTTCCAATTTCGTCCACGGCGTCTGCGGCTGCGGCAAGGATTGGACGATGCGCCATTATACCGAGCAGGCGGTGGGTGAAATCCAAAAAGAGGTGGGGCGGGAGCGGGTGATACTGGGACTGAGCGGCGGGGTCGATTCGAGCGTGGCGGCGGCGCTGATCCACAAAGCCATCGGCGACCAGTTGACCTGCATCTTTGTCAACAATGGTTTGCTGCGCGGGGGCGAGCCGGAGGTGGTGCGGGAAGTTTTCGGACGGAATTTCAAAATCCGGCTTCAGTATGAGGACGCTTCCAGGTTGTTCCTCCGCCGCCTCAAGGGAGTAAGCGATCCCGAGCGGAAACGAAAGATCATCGGCAAGACTTTCATTGAGGTGTTTGAGGGCGCGGCCAAGCGGGTTGGGGCGGCCCGGTTCCTGGCGCAAGGGACGCTCTATCCTGACGTGATCGAATCGGTGCCCATCGGGGGCAATCCGGCCGCGTTGATCAAAAGCCATCACAACGTCGGCGGGCTGCCGCGGAAAATGAAGTTCCGCCTCATCGAGCCGTTGCGGCGGCTGTTCAAGGATGAGGTGCGGCAATTGGGACAGGAATTGGGACTGCCCGGCGAGATTGTGCATCGCCAGCCCTTTCCCGGCCCGGGTCTGGCCGTGCGGATTCTGGGCGAAGTGACGCCCAAACGTTGCGACATCCTGCGCGCCGCCGACGCCATCGTGGTCGAAGAGATGAAGGCCAGCGGCTGGTATTACAAAATCTGGCAGAGCTTCGCCGTGCTGCTTCCGGTGCGCAGCGTGGGGGTGATGGGGGACGAGCGGACCTACGATTTCACCATTGCCATCCGCGCGGTCGATTCCCAGGACGGGATGACGGCCGATTGGGTCAAGCTGCCCTACGATTTGCTGGAAACGCTTTCCAGCCGGATCACCAATGAAGTCAAGGGTGTCAACCGCGTGTGCTTCGACATTTCCAGCAAGCCACCGGCAACCATCGAGTGGGAGTAGGCGGCTATTTCCACCGGGGGACGCTATTGGGAGGGGTCGCAAATATCAGCAATTGCTGGCATTTGTGAGGGTTTTTGGGCATGGCGAACAGCGATGCACCAGAGAACGCGGAGGGCACGGAGGCTGAACCGTTAGCGATTAATTGAGTTTTCATGGGATTTGGGTACTACGAAACTTTGACCCAGGGAGGACAAAGTTTGGGGAACAGGTTGAGGCACGTTGAGGCTTTCAAGCGATTGGCGGCAACCGGCGGCAACCGGCGGCAAAGGGTCGCAATTATCAGCAATTGCCCACATTCCGCACTTGGAAGATGTAAATTTGATTGTTCCAAGTGTCGTATCCGCAAGCAATTAAGTGGGTCACGGTCTCATTTCTGTTCTCCTTTCCAGGGAGCATGGGCCAAGGCGTGGGCCAACAGTTTTTCGATTTGCCGTTGCAGACGCCGGTAGTTCTTGATTCGACGCTGACACTCCTTGGCCGCTTCTTTGCTGATCGTTTTTGTTGTTCGTTTCCCCTCCAGTGTTCCGGTCCACCGATAATAGAGGCCGTGAAGTTTGGGTGGGTTTTCTTTGCACGCGCAGTGAGCTTTTCCACAGGTGCTGGAAGCGGTGGAGATGCTGCCGGGCAACAGGGGAACCGTCACTTCCAAGATGATTATTTTTTCTTTTTCCGCTTGCATCCTAATGTCTATATACATTAGGATTGCGCCCGATGCAAGTTCAATCTCTCCAGTTGCGCAAAAAAATGCAGGAAGCCTGGCCCCTGGTGGACTGCTTCCTGCGGGATCTAAACCTGCGCGCTTTGCTGGGCCGGCACATCCAGCCTTCCCACTATGTCGATGCCCTGGAGTTGCTGCTCAAAAGCCTCCTGCTCAAGCCCAACGCTCTCTACCGTGTCGAGGCTTGGGCTCAAGAGCATGACCCGGCCTTGCGGCCAGCCCAGCATCTGGGCGATGACGCTTTGGGCCGGGCCCTGGACCGTCTCTTCCACAGTGACCGCGCCAGCCTGATGACCGCACTGGTGGTGCAAGCGGCCAAGACCTTCGATCTGGGCACCAGCCAAATTCATAACGATTCGACTTCCATCAAGTTTTGCGGCGCTTATACCCATCAAGACCCCAAGGCCGTTCAACTGCTCCGGGGCTTCAGCAAAGATCATCGCCCCGATTTGAAGCAACTCATCTACTCTCTGTCGGTCAGCGCCGATGGCGCGGTGCCGGTCCATTTTAAAGCCTACTCCGGCAGCCAAAGCGATGACGGCACTCACTGGGAAACATGGCAATGCCTGCGCCGGTTGTTGGGCCGCCCGGATTTTCTTTACGTGGCCGACTCCAAACTCTGCGCAAAAGACACGCTCCTGGCCTTGGATAAAGAAGGCGCGCGCTTGCTGACCGTTCTGCCGCACGGCCGCACCGAGGCCAACGACTTTGCCCGCCGCGCGGCCGATTGCCAGGCGCGCCGGGAGCCGTTGTGGAACCGGCGCGCCTGCCGCAAATACCAGCGCCGGGAGTTTTTCGACCTGGCGGTGGGACTCTATCAAATGCACGAGGGCTTTCGTATTTACTGGTATCGCTCATCGGAAAAACGCCAGTTCGACGCTCAAGATCGTCAGGACCGCATCGCCGCCGCCCTGCAACGACTGGAACGGCTGAACCAAAGACGCGGTCGCGGCCCCAAAACCGAACCCGCCATCCGCCGCGCGGCCGATAGCATTCTGGCCCGCTATCGCGTCAAAAATCTCATCCAGTATCAAATCCAGATGCGGGAAAAAACCGACTTCATCCAGAGCACTCCGGGAAAACCTTCCCCACAAACCCAATACAGACGGGTCGTCCGGGCCATTGCCGTTCTTTGCGCCCAGCCCGATCCGGTGGCAGTGGCCGCCGCCCAGACCATGGACGGGGTCTTCCCCTATGTCACCAACACCGACCTGTCCGCCTTGGAGGCGCTCAAAAAATACAAATACCAGCCTCACTTGGAAAAGAGACACTCTCTGGGCAAATCGGTGCTGGAAATCTCCCCGGTGTTTTTGAAGAAAAACACGCGCATTGAGGCGCTCATGTTCATCTGCTTTGCCGCCCAATTGGTCGCCGCCCTGATTGAACGTGCCCTTCGCAAAAACATGGTTCGCCGCCGGATCAAAGCCATTGCCATTTTACCCGAGGGCCGTTACTCCCAGACCCCTTCCTTTGCTCAGGTCGTGGAAACCTTTGCCCTGCGCGCCAAATATGAACTCTATGAAGACAATCTGCTCTTAAAGTCTTTCGTCGATCCACTCTCCGAAATCCAGAGGACCGTACTGGATTTGCCGGACATTGATGCCGCCGTTTACCAATAACGGTCTCTCCTCCAATAAACGGCTGCCCAACATTTACATCTTCCAAGTGCGGAATGTCGGCAATTGCTGGAATTTTTGAGGGTTTTTGGGATGGCGAAAAGGGAGGCTCGCGCACAGGACGGGGAGGACGCGGGGGCTGAACCGGGTGGCAATCGGTTGGGAATAGAGTTGAAAGAATGGAAATAGAGCGAATTGTTGAAATCTACGAGTTCGTGATTTGGCCCCGGAAGCTCTGAGGCGAAAGGCTGCAAAGGCGCAACGCAGGGAGCCGAGAGCCTTGAAGAGGAACACACTGAGGTCACGGAGACGGAAAGACATTGTCGATTTGAGACATTGGGAGTTGGCCATTGAGAACTTGCCATCTGTAATTCTTGTTGCGGCTAACCGAGTTGACGGCCAATTCCTCGACCGCACCGCAATTCTCCAAAGCCCGAACGCATGGCTGGTGGTCGGGGTGATCCGGGTCCAGCCACGCGACAATGACCGATGTATCGACCAAGATCATGGGCGCGTGCGCTTGAGGAGTTCGACGCCGGAGATTTTGCCGCGCCAAGCCCCGGCACGCGCCCGAATATGCCGCTGCATCGCGTTCGGCACATCAGACTTTGGGCGGGCGAACACGCCGCGACCCCGGACCTCCCACGCGAGGACCGTTCCGGCCGAGATGCCGAGGCGTTTTCGAAAGTCTTCCGGTATGGTGGTCGTGCCCTTGCTTGTGACGATTGTCTCTGTCTTCATTCAGCATGAATCATACCGGTAAGTGTATGACGCGCAAGGACAGGCGGCAAATGGCAAAAGACACGCTCGCATTATCCCCTGTCGTCGGCCTTCAAGGTCTGTTTGACGCGGGAGGAGAGGATTTTTTGGCTGGGGACGTAAGCGGCGGCAAATTGCCGGCGGAACTCGGCAAAGGTTCCGGCGGCCAAATGCGCCCGGATGTCCCGCATGACGGCGAGATAGAGATGGGAGTTGTGGATGCTCAAGAGGCGCAACCCAAGGATTTCATTGACGTTGAGCAGATGGCGCACGTAAGCGCGGGTGAAGTTTTTGCAGGCAAAACAGTCGCAACCGCCCTCAATGGGGCCAAAATCCGACTTGACAGCGCCGCCCTTGATGCTGACGGTGCCCTTGCGGGTGAAGGCCGTGCCGTTGCGGGCGACGCGGGTGGGCAATACGCAGTCAAACATATCCACCCCGCGCGCCACCAATTCCACCAATTGAGCGGGAGTGCCCAAACCCATCGCGTAGCGCGGCAAAAGCGGCGGCAGAAACGGCTCGGTCATTTCGACGGCGCGCATCATCTCGTGCTCCGGTTCGCCGACGCTCACGCCGCCGATGGCGTAGCCGTCAAAATCCATCGCGACCAATTCGCGGGCGCAACGCTCGCGCAACCGGGGATCGACGCCGCCCTGGACAATGCCAAAGAGGGCCTGGCCCGGGGCGCGGGGTTGGCGGCGGCATTCGCCGGCCCAGGCGATGGTGCGGTCCACCGCGTCGGCGGCATGAGAGGGCGGGCAATCGTGCGGAGGGCATTCGTCAAAGGCCATGGCGATGTCGGAGCCAAGCCAGCGCTGGATTTCCATTGCCTCCTTTGGCCCCAAAAACAGCGCCGAGCCGTCGAGGTGCGAGCGGAACTCGACGCCGTGCGCGCGAAGGGTGCGAATTTTGGCCAGGCTGAAGACCTGAAAGCCGCCGCTGTCGGTCAGGATCGGCCCCGGCCAATTCATGAACTGATGCAAACCGCCGGCGGCGCGGATGATGTCCATGCCGGGGCGAATGTTGAGATGGTAAGTGTTGCCCAGAATGATTTGGGCGCCCATTTCAAGGAGTTCGCGCGGGTCCAGGGCCTTGACGCTGGCCTGCGTGCCGACCGGCATGAACACGGGCGTATCAATGACGCCCCGGCTGGTGGTCAACCGGCCCAGGCGCGCCTTGGAGGCGGAGTCTGTGCGCAACAGTTCGAACATTCCCCCGCTGAATCGCGATTCGCCGCGAGCATGTCAAACGAAAAAAACATCCCGTGCTCATGGCGCGGGCGCATGTGGATACAACGTGGGAATGCAAACGGGTGGTGATGGGGATGTGGCTGGCGAGACGCCAACCACAGGCGACCGGGACGGTCGCGCCACCCCTTAAAGTGGTGGCAGCGTCAAGATGCACCCTCATGGCGCGGGCGAATAAACCAGGCGGAAGAATTGCGCGGGGGGGCCGGAAATGGACAAGGTGACGAAAATGGTTCCGCCCGCCACAGCCTGCCCGTTGGTCACGGGCGTCCAATTGGCTCCAGGCCCCAAGGCGGGCGCGGCGCAGAGCGTGAAGTTCAGGGCGGAAACCGGCCAGGACAACGTGAACGCGCCGCCGATGGCCGGCCCGCTCGCGGTGATGGCCGGGAGCGGAGCGGCGGCGGAGGCCTGTGGAGAGTCGCCGCTCTCGCCATTGGCGTTCACGGCGGTGACAACATAATAGTTGGTGATCCCGTTGGTGATGGCGGCGTCGGCATAATTGGTGGCGTTGATCACCATAGCGACTGTGGCGTAAGGGCCGCCGCTGAAGGCCGAACGCTTGACGTTGTAGCTGTCGGCGCCGGACACCGACGGCCAGGTCAATGCGATTTGCGCGGGCGAAGCGGCGGCGGCGAGAGCGGCGGGGGCGGCGGGAAGGGTGATTGAGAGACTTTCCCCCGTGAATGTCGCGGTGTCCAATTCGGTGTTGTTATGGGCGGTCACGGCCAAACCGGCAAAGACATTGGAGGCCATGGGAATGGTTTGGGAGCCGACCTGAGTCCAAGTGACTCCCATGGTGGAAACGAGGCCCGTAAAGGTATTGCCGCTACGGACCAATTTCACCCAGCAGGGCGCCGCGCCGGAGGAACTGGCGCTCTGGCTGGGCAGGCCCGCCGCCGGACGCCAGGAAAAGAGGGAGCCGTTGTTTCCTGTTATTGACATGAAGGCGTTGGCGCTGTCCTGGTTCAGCGACTCGCGAACCATCACACCCGCCTTGGCCCACGGATCGACGTTGTTGTCGGCGTTTTGCAGACTGGCCACCTGCGCGATCAACGCGCAATCGCCCGAAACGGCCCGGAAAACATAGTGAAAGGAATCGGCCGAATTCCATATATCAATGCCGGAGCCGGACACGGTGTAAGTTTCGCCCGCGAATTGCGCCGCGCCGGGCCAGCCGACGTCCCCGGCGTCGCCGCTCCACAGCGCCGCCACGCCCACGTCGCCATCCATCCACGGCGACGGCAGGGACGCGGCCCGAGGGGTCGCGACAGCCTGGGCGGAATTGGCGCTTTCTCCGTTAGAATTGACGGCGGAAACGACGTAAAAATAGTTGACGCCGTTGGACAAGCCCGTGTCAAGAAAACCAAGGGCGGCGGGCGAGGCAATTGTCGTGTAAGGCCCGCCGCTGGCGAGGGCGCGCTTGACGTTGTAGGACGCGGCGGTTGGGGAGGCGACCCAGTTCAACGCGATTTCCTGATTGCCGGCGGCGGCCTGGATTCCATTGGCCAATCCGCGCGGGATTCCGGGCTGCGCGCCGACGACCGTCTCCCCCGCCGGCGGCAGGGGCGGGCCATCTGCCGGAACGAACGCCACCCAAGCCAGGTCGTAACCGGCGGCAACGACGTTGAATTGCAGCGAGCAAAGTCCCGAGTTGGTCACCACGACGTTGGAAACAACGCAGGTGGAGTAGGTCGTGTAGCTGGCGTAGGGCGCCGGGAGCGAGACGATGCCGGAAACGTTGTTGCTGGCGAGCACGACGGCGCCGTTGGTGCGGGCGAGGTTCATCAGGCTGACGCTCATCTGCCCGCCGGCCGCGCCGCCCGCGTAGCGAATGAAGAGGTTGTAGGTTCCAGGGGTGCAATTGACCGTGTGGCGCTGCCAATCCCCGGCGACGTTCCACCCGACCTTCAAGAGCGTGCCCGGGTCGTCGCAGGTCGTTTGACTCACGCCCTCGTCGCGGCCAAAAAAGCCGCTATTCCAAGCCGGGCCGGAGACGCCCTCGTTGATGTCGGACTCCGAGACGGTGTCCGAATAGACGACGTTGGAATCGCCCATGTCGTAATCGACCGCGAAGATGGTTCCAGGAATGGTGACGCCGTTTTTGTAAGGCAGGCCGTATTGGGCAAATCCTTCGTAAAGGAAGTCGGTCGCGGGGCGAGTCAAGGAATCCGCCACCTCGATGTGAACGATGCAATTGGAGAAATTGGCGGCCTGGGCGTAGCCAATGAGCCAGTTGAAGGCATTGGACACCGACGGTTTGGGGAGGGTGTTGCCGGAGGCCCAGTAGGCCTTCAGCGTGTTCCAGCCGGCGGTCTGCGGATTCTCCACCACCGTGTCCCACAGGCAGGACTTGTAGGCCCAAAAGCAATGGCCCTGCGTGATGGTGGCGGTGCGGCCATTGGCGGTGAGGGTGACCGGGTTTTCGTAGGTGCCGGTGACGATGCGATTGTACCAGCGGGTGGAATTCAATCCGAACTCGCCCGCCCAATCCGGGACGTTCGCGCCCACCGCCGCCGCGCGGTTGCCCGTCCCCAGCGGGAGCGCGCTGCCGTAGTCGTGATCGGAGAAACTCCAATTCGCGTCCGTCCACCCGGTATTATTGACATCATAAAAGGTGGTCGCGTAAAGGTCGCCCTCGCACAGCAGCAAATGGTTGGCGTCCACCGCGCGGATGGCGGAGACGAGGGCGGCGTAGGTCTGGGACAGCCACGGGCTGCCGACTTGCAGGCTCGGAGAACTGGTATTGACGGGTTCATTAAGCAGATCGTAGCCGCCGATCCACGGGTTGGCGGCGTACCGCGCGGCGATGCGCGCCCATATATGTTCGGCGAGCGCAAGATTTGAGGCGCTGGCGAAAACGCTGGCGGAGTTGGTGTTCAGCCCGCCGCCGTAGTTGGTCACCGACCAGTTGTTGGGGCCGCCGGGGGCGCAGTGCATGTCGGGAATGACATAGATGGAATTGCTCGAGCACCAGGCCACCAGATTGTCAAGATACTTGAAGCCGGTGCTGACGTCGAAGCCGTTGCTGGGATAATTGTTGGCCCAGTTGGTGACCTGAAAGAACTCCTCGAAG
>Ga0326727_10019049_pt1 | contig 13899 bp, 5 predicted proteins | sample MB2enrmetagenome_FD_207643 | JGI IMG/M metagenome (GOLD analysis project Ga0326727, IMG submission 207643) | Lab enriched peat soil microbial communities from McLean, Ithaca, NY, United States - MB29MY | ecosystem: Environmental > Terrestrial > Soil > Wetlands > Peat | place: USA: New York... | reverse complement strand
CGATCGCACCGGTAAAATCATTGCCGTTGCCTGCCGTCCGATCATGGCCCGTATTGGCTCACGCCATCCAACAGAGAATGAATTCAAGAGAGCAATTTCGTAGCTCCCTGGAGGTGCAAAAGGAGGGAATGCGCGATGAAGGCAACAACGCATCTTTGTCCTCACCGGTCGCGCCGCATGAATTCAGCTTGGGACTCTTTAAATCACTCTTTTCCCGGTTGCGGTGGCCTAAATCCCGCAACGGAGAACATGCAGGCAATAAAGGCAAATGAATAACCTATGGTAAAAGATGCATTGGGCCGGCCAAGACATAAAACCCGTTCTGGACCAAATGGCTATTCCAAGGCACCCGTGCCTAAAATCCCCTCTGAAATAATCGGCAGCGAGAAAGAAGCCGGCGCTTTAAGACGATCGGAAGAAAAATATCGGATACTGGTCGAGAATTCCATTCAAGGCATGGCGATCCTTCAAGATTCCCGCTTTGCCTTTTGCAATGGCAGATTTGCCGCAATGTCCGGGTATTCCGTGTCAGAGCTGTTGTCGCTCTCTCCTGGCGAAATAGATACTATGCTGAATAGTGACGAAAGATCGATTCTTTGGAATCGCTGCCAGGATCGATTGGCTGGCGAATCCGTTACTACCAGCCAAGGGTGTCGAGTGAACAAAAAGGATGGGACAGTGGTCTGGCTTGAGCTGTGTGCCAGCGCCATCGAATACAGTGGCAAGCCCGCAATCCAATTGGTTTTCATGGATATCACGGACCATAAAAAGACGGCATTAAGCCTGCAAAGGCCACTGGATTGGTCGAAAGCCATTTTTGAAGGATCAAAGAATGCCATCATGATCAGCGATGCCGATTCCAGGATCGTGGATGCCAACGCCCTGGCCTGCTATTTAACAGGGTACTCGAGGGAAGAGTTGACGAGTATGGGAGTGAAGGATCTTAATCCCAATCTGGATCCATCGGCGCTTGAAACTCTGCGCAATCGCATTCTAGCCGGTGAAGATATCCTGGGAGAATCCGAGGTTCTTAGAAAAGATGGCCGGAAAATCGAAATCCAATATAGCCATCGGCTGCTGGTCATTTCTGGAAAGCCGTACATACACAGCATAGCCCGCGATATCACAAGTCGGAAGCACCTTGAAGTTCAGCTCGTGCAAGCGCAAAAGATGGAGGAAGAGCGTGTTCGACACCTGCTTTATTACGATGCTCTGACGGGCCTTCCCAATCGTATCCTGCTGAGGGATCGGCTCCAGCAGGCCATTAGCAACGCCAAGCGAACGGGGGCACAATTAGGTGTGATGTTCCTTGACCTGAACCGTTTCAAGAACGTTAACGATTCGCTTGGGCACACTGCGGGCGACGGGGTTCTTCAGGAAACGGCATCTCGTCTCCGTGCCTCGGTGAGGGAATCGGACACAGTGGCCCGTATGGGCGGCGACGAATTCGTCATTCTCCTTCCTGATGGTAAGCAGCCTGAAGACGCCCTTGTGGTCGGGAATCGGTTCCACCATAGGCTTGCCGCACCAGTTTCCATAGAAGGACATGCCATTACCATCAGCGCCAGCATTGGCATCAGCCTGTATCCTGCGGACGGTAAGGATGCCGACGAGCTGTTGAAAAACGCCGAGGCTGCCATGTACGAGTGCAAACGCTGCGGTTCAGCCCAATATAAGTTTTTCACCAGCGAGATGAATACGCGCATGGACCAGCGCGTTCTCGTGGAACACGAGTTCCGTCACGCCTTGGCTCATGACGAACTCGTCCTTCACTTCCAGCCCCAGTTGAACACTCAAACAGGGAGCATTCTGGCAGTGGAAACACTTCTGCGGTGGCAACATCCCACCAAGGGGCTTGTGCTGCCTAGTGTCTTCATTCCCATTGCTGAGGAAAGCGATCTAATAGTCGACATCGGGAAATGGGTTCTCAACGAGGCATGCCGCTGGAATGCCCGGCGTATCCAAGATGATGACCAGCCCAAGAGTCCCGTTGCTGTTAATATCGCGGCCATGCATATCCGGCTGTCAGATTTCAGAGACCATGTATTTCAAGCACTGGATGATAGCGGACTCCCGCCACGTCTTTTGGAAGTGGAACTTACCGAAAGCGCCTTTCTGCAAGATGCTGATGCCGTGATGGACACGCTGATAGCCCTTAAGAAGAGCGGAGTGCGCCTCTCCATCGACGATTTTGGTACAGGATATTCGAGCCTTAGCTATCTGCCACGCTTCCGCATCGATAAGCTAAAGATCGACCAGTCCTTTGTTCACGATCTTCCGGCCAGTGCGGATAGTGCGGCCATCGTCACGGCTATTATCCAGATGGCGAAAAGCTTGGGACTGGAGGTCATCGCTGAAGGAGTGGAGTCGCATGCGCAGATGACGTTCTTAAGGGGTCATGGCTGCGATGGAGTCCAAGGTTTCCTATTTGGCAAACCCCTGCCCGGAGATGAATTCCTCGCTTCGTGGCGAACACCTGGACGACGGATCCCGGAAAGAACCCCGGCCAGCCTACTGGTGCCGGCCTAAAAGGTGCTATTTAGTTCCTGCTCTGGCAAAGCGTGGGCTGCGATGCGCACGCTGAAAATTCCGTCGACAGCGTCATCAAGGTGTTCGTTCATTCTCACCACAAATAGCGGAACACAGCTGTTGTTATATGCCGTTCGTGCGTGCGGACGTCACACAAATCGCCGGGCAATCAGCTGCAAGGTGAGTTGAAAAGGTTGTGTTGGGTTACATTCGCAAGTGGCCAGGATTTCCGGGGTTTCGAAGCAGGATCTATCTAACTTATGATTATGTTTCAGGTTACAGCGACAATACCTTCCAGAAAATGCCGTAGCACTCCCGTCTAAAGCGCAGGCGCGCTATCTTTTCCCATCTAATAAATGTTCCACTGGTCGTTTTCGACAGATTTTATCTTAAATGGTCAAGAAAACGGCGGCGGATTACTTTTCCTGGTAGACAGATCCCTATTTTATGCGTTCTTGTAATTGGAACCAACAAGGCCTGTGTCTCAGGCATTTTTGTTTCGGATCCCTGTATCAGAGAGATTTCAACCATGCGCGAAGACATGAAATTGCTATGTGAGAGAGTTGCTTCACTGCTTTCCCGAAATCCGAAGCGGAAGGATTCTGCATCGATCGCAACACCGGATGATTTTATTGAAGATCAGGCAGTCTCCCGCTGCAATAGCGCCATCTATCGGGATGCTGGGGTTATATCATGACCCAGCATCGATCAAGATACGCACTCCAGTCCGACCATCCGCAGGCATACATCCGGACACGCATGTGTTGACGCCTGGGATCAACGATATAGGCAAGCGCCTGAAAATACTGGAAAAGCAACTTCGCGCAGTTCTCGATCAGTCGACCCTTGCATCGGAATCGCTGAATCAGCTTTCTACCGCCGTCGAGGAATTACGGCGATTATCGGAGGAACTGCAAGACTTACACGAACCCGAAAAATCGAAAGCTGCACTGTGCCTGGATGCGGCCGGTACGTATAACAGGCGTCTCATCGAAGCCAGCCTGGACCCGCTGGTGACAATCGACGCGGATGGCAAAGCGACCGACGTGAATGCGGCCACGGAAAAGGTAACCGGATTTCCCCGCGACGAGCTGATCGGAACGGATTTTTCGGACTACTTTATGGAACCGGACAAGGCGCGGGCGGGATTTCAGCGGGTTTTTCGTGAAGGCTCGATTTAGAACTATGCCCTGGAAATCCGGCATCGCGACGGCCACCAGACGCCAGTGCTGTATAACGCCACTGTCTATAGGAATGATGCCGGCGAGGTGCAGGGCGTGTTCGCCGCGGCGCGCGACATCACCGAGCGCAAGCAGGCGGAGGAGGAAAAGTACACGCTCCAAGCCCAGTTCCGGCAAGCACAGAAAATGGAAGCTGTTGGGATATTGGCGGGCGGTGTGGCGCACGACTTCAACAATCTGCTCACGGTGATCAATGGGGCGAGCGAATTATTGTTGAATGATCTCGCTCAGGACGACCCCAGGCGCGAGGATCTTGAGGAAATCAGAAAAGCTGGAAACAGGGCCGCCTCTCTGACATCCCAACTCTTGGCCTTCAGCCGGAAGCAGATACTTCATCCAATAATCCTGAATTTAAATGATGTCGTTAGCGACGCGAGCAAGATGCTTCGCCGGCTGATCGGCGAGGATATCGACCTGATTTTCGTTCCCAAACCGGACCTGGGATTAATCAATGTCGATCCGGGACAGATTCAGCAAATCATCATGAACCTTGCAGTTAATGCGCGGGATGCTATGGCCAAAGGGGGCAAACTAACCATTGAAACTGCCAATGTCAGAAACGTTGATGACCAGGTTCGCCGGCGTGCGGCTGGCTCGTCGGGTCCATACGTGATGCTGGCGCTCAGCGATAACGGTATTGGTATGGACGCCGAAACCCAGGCTCATCTATTCGAACCGTTCTTTACCACCAAAGCATTGGGCAAAGGAACGGGCTTGGGATTGTCTACCGTCTATGGAATCGTTAAGCAGAGCAATGGCTTTATTTGGGTTTACAGCGAGCCAGGAGAAGGAACCACGTTCAAGATCTACTTCCCACGCGTGCCGGGGAAGGCTAACAGTTTCGCGGATCGGGATAAGAGGGAGCTCGGATTGCGGGGGGTCGAGACGGTACTCCTCGTCGAAGACGACTCCTGGGTTCGGGCTTTCGCTGCCCGTGCCCTGCGGGGGCAGGGCTATAGCGTGCTTGAGGCGTCAAATGGCGAGGAGGCGCTAGAGACAGCTCAAGAGTTTGCTGGAGAGATCAATCTGATACTAACCGACCTGGTCATGCCCGAGATGAACGGCAACGAACTGATCTCTCAAATTAAGGCTATGCGCCCTGGCATTAAAGCACTTTTCGTTTCCGGCTATACGAGCGACGCTATGGTCCATCACGGGGTGCTGGATTCCTCTGTCTCTTTTCTCCAAAAGCCCTTTACGGCCGACGACCTAGCGCACAAGGTGCGTGAGGTGATTGACTCGACTGGTGATCCCTGAGGCTAATGCACAGAAGATCGAGCCTATATGGATGTGGAGTTCGCGAAGCCGAGTGAGGGAAGCGCGCTTTCGAAAGCTGTGGAATCAACCGCTATGAGTTCAGCGAGGAGAAGCCAGAAAAGCCAAACCTAAAGTGACGAAGTAGAATGAGTTATGCGGGGTCGAATAAGCTTGCAATCTGCATTTAAGTTTTGTCGGGACCGGTCAAACTCCGCATTACTGCAGACAACGCAATGGCCCGGAATACGCAGAATGCTCGCATCCTGGCTACATTCTACTTGAACGGCATCGGTTAATGACCTATAAGTGGCCCAACAAAACACACGCAAAACGCCGATTAGAGGGACACCATGAAGTTGCAGCGAGTGTATCGCCATCCGTTGTGGGGCTATGCCATGGCCATTATGTTAGTTGCTGTGGCTGTCGGGTTGTGCGCGGGTCTAGCGGGTGCCATGGGAACGCGCCATGTTTATCTTTTCTTATTTCCTGCTGTGATCATCGCCGCCCTCTATGGCGGGTTACCCGCCGGCTTGCTAGCGACAGTTCTCTCCGCCGGGGTAGCTACATGGTGGATCGAGCCGGTTGGCAAACTATTCGCCAGTCGGCACTCAGCCGACTTGCTTGGTTTAGTCGCATTCATCCTAAATTGCGCAATGATTCTGGGAGTCTGTGAGGCCATGCGCCGGGCCCAGGCGCGCACCTCTAGGTCCGAATCTGAAGCCGCAATTGCTCACGAGCGCACGCAGTCCGAAGCCGCACTGCGCAAAAGCGAAGCCGAGTTTCGATTCCTTGCCGAAAACACCGGCGACATACTCTGGCTATATGATCTTCAGGCCGACCGGTTCACCTATGTGAGTCCCGCAGTAAACCGCCTGCGCGGGTTTAGCCCGGAGGAAGCCATTGGCCAAACCATGAAAGACGTGCTCACTCCCGAATCTTTGGAGAGGATCAGAGGTCGTCTGTCTGCACGTATCTCGGCCTTGGAGGCCGGCGATGAATCCGCCCGCGTGCAGACCGATGAAGTGGATCAGTGGCGCTGGGACGGGTCCCTGGTGTCCATGGAGGTTGTAACCACGCTTTTGCTGAACGAAGAGGGCAAGGTTACGCGGGTCATTGGCGTCTCGCGCGATATGACAGAACGCAAGAAGGCCGAAGCGGCCTTACGAGAAAGCGAGGAGCGCTACCGGGCCCTGTTCGAGAACATGCTGAACGGATTTGCCTATTGCAGGATGTTGTTTGACGAAGGCCGGCCCCAGGATTTCATCTATCTTAAGGTAAATAAAGCCTTTGAGAGCTTGACGGGTTTAAAGGAGGTATTGGGAAAAAAGGTAACCGAGGTGATCCCTGGTATAAGAGAATCCGATCCCGAGTTGTTTGAGATTTATGGCCGGGTAGCGTTGGGTGGCCGTCCGGAGCGATTGGAGATCTTTGTGAAAGTCCTTGGGGAGTGGTTTTCGATTTCCGTGTACAGCCCGCAACGGGAGTACTTTGTCGTCGTCTTCGATGGGATCACCGAACGCAAACGGGCGGAGAGTGCACTCTTTTCTACCATAGAGCGGCTTCGCCTGGCCCTGGGTGCTGCGGAGGCCGGCACGTGGGAGTGGGACCTGAAGACCGACAAAAACATCTGGTCTGAAGAGCTGTGGAAACTCTACGGATTGGAACCGCACAGCTGCGAGCCCTCTTATGAAGCGTGGCTCCGGACTGTGCATCCAGAAGATCGAGCGACTGTGTCGCAGTTAGTCGGCGAAGCCGTGCACAGTGGGACCGAACTGGATGTGGAGTGGCGCGTCCGCGATCCCAACGGGTCGGAACGCTGGCTGATGTCCCGAGCTAGGCCGATGCATGATTTCGATGCACGGGCGCCGCGATTCGTTGGAATCGTCATGGATATCACTGCACGCAAGCTGACCGAAGGCAAATTGCGCAATTCGTTGGAGGAAAAGGTGGCCCTGCTCAAGGAGGTTCACCATCGCGTCAAAAACAATCTGCAAATCGTGGCCAGTCTGCTCGACCTTCAGTCTAATCGAGTTCGGGGCCGGGACGCATCGGAGGTACTGCAGGACACGCGCAACCGTGTGCACTCGATAGGGCTGTTGCACGAAGCTCTTTATCAATCCGGGAATCTGGCACGCGTGAACTTTGCCGCCTACGTGGACGAATTGTGCCGCCAATTGCTGGGCGCCTTCGGGTCGGCAGCCACTCGGGTGAAAGTGGAAAACCGAATTGCTAGCATCGGGCTGCCTTTGGAGCAATCCGTGCCGTGTGGTTTGATCATTAATGAGCTCGTGAGCAACTCCCTGAAACACGGTTTCCCTGATGCGCGGACCGGCCTGGTGACGATAGAACTGTATCCCGCCGACAATAAAATGCTTGTTCTTCGTGTCCGTGACAACGGTGTGGGCCTCGCTGCGAATTCGGATGTCTCGCAGCCCTCCACCCTGGGGCTGCAGTTGGTCTCCAATCTTGCCGGTCAGTTGAGGGGCCAATTGATTTTGGACCGGGAGGGAGCGGGTGCCTCGTTCAAAATTGTTTTTCCGGCTCCCCCGGACTTCCTTCCCTCAGGTGAAATATGAGTCGCGATCGCATTCTTATCGTCGAGGACGAGGCCATTGTGGCCATGAACGTTGAGGACCGCTTGACTGCGATGGGCTATGAACTGGCTGGCCGAGCCAATTCCGGCGAACAGGCTCTTGCCCTTGCCGCACAACGGCACCCGGACCTGGTCCTAATGGATATACGTCTCCAGGGGGCGGTCGATGGGATTGCCGCAGCCGAGGAAATGCGTCAGCGGTTTCATGTGCCTGTGATCTTCCTCACCGCCTATGCCGAAGACTCAACGGTGGATCGAGCCAAGCATGCGGAACCGTACGGCTATATTCTCAAACCCTTCGATGATCGCGAGCTGAAGTCTGCAATTGAGATTGCGCTCTACAGGCATGAGGCGGAACAGGAGATCCGGCGTCTAAATCGCCTGTACGATGTGCTGGCCCAAGTAAACCAGATCATCGTCCGCAGCAATTCTCGCGAGGAACTGCTGCCGGCAGTCTGCCGCCTGGTTGTCGAGCGTGGCGCGATCGGATTGGCTTGGATCGGCTGGCTGGATCCGGCTACTTCTCGAATCGTACCTGTTGCCCATTTTGGATCCTCAGCTGAAATGTTGAGCCAGGTAAATTTCTACACCGATGAACGGCCGGAGGGCCAGGGCAATCCCGGCAGGGCCATGCGGGAAGGCAAGCCCTTCTACTGCAATCAATGCGCGGCCGGCTCCTGTCTTTACCCTGACGAAGCACCGCTCACCCGGTTCGGCTTTCAATCGTGCGCTTCATTCCCGATCTGGTTCCAGGGGCAAGCATGCGGCACATTGAATTTAGCCGGCGCCGAGCCGGGATTTTTCCGCGATCGAGAGTTGGATTTGCTGGAGGAGGTGGCTCACGATATTTCGTTCGCACTCGACAAGATCGAAGGCGATGCTCAGCGAAAGCTGGCTGAAGATGCGTTGCACGAAAGCGAGGAGCAGCTGCGCGCCATGTTCGAGCTGGCTTCCATCGGCATTGCCCAGGCAGACCCGCAAACCGGGCGCTTGATGAGCGTCAATAAGAAAATGTGCGAGATCACGGGCTATTCCGCCGGAGAGCTTCTAGAGAAACGCTTTTCCGATATCACTTTCCCGGAGGACCGGCGAGCCGATTGGGAAGCCTTTCAACGCGTCATCTGCAGCGAGACTCCTGATTACCGCTTGGAAAAACGCTACGTTTGCAAGGATGGCGCGATCATCTGGGTGAACGTGAACATGACCGTCATCCGGGATGCCGCTGGGCAGGTGACGCGCACCGTCGCTGCCGTCGAGGATATCACCGAACGGAAAATCTCATCCGAGGCGCTCAGGGAAAGTGAACAACGTTATCGCACTCTGACCGAAGCCGCGGAGGACTCCATCTTCATCATTGATTCGGCCGACAAGATCTCTTTCATTAACAGCGCCGGTGCGCGGCTCCTGGGCAGGTCGGCGAAAGACCTTGTCGGGCGTTGCCGTGCAGAACGGTTCCCGCCTTCCGTCGTGGCTGTGCAAAATGAAAACCTCGGGAGGGTTATCGAAACCGGCAAATCCAGCATTCATGAGGCGTCCGTACCTACACCTTCTGGAGAGGTGTGGATGAGCATTTCGCTAGTGCCGCTGAAGGACATGGCGGGGAAAACAAGCGGCGTCCTGGGAATTGCCCGCAATATCACAGAGCGCAGGCAGACCGAAGTGTCACTGCGTGCGAGCGAGAATCGGCTCAGGCTGGCGCTTTCAGCGGCCAAGATGGGCGTCTGGGAATGGAACATTGAAACAAATTCAGTGTTCTGGTCGCCCGAATGCTACGAGATCGCCGGAGCACAGGGCACAAACTTGACGTTTGACACCTTCGCGAATTCCGTACATCCGGAAGATGCAGCCCTTGTCAGAGCCGCAGTGAGTCGAGCCCTTGTCGATAGATCTGCCTATGCGGCCGAATTTCGCTTTATCCGTTCCGATGGCAGAGTCGTTTGGCTTTCCAACCTTGGCAAGACGGATTATGACCAAAGCGGCAAACCTCTGCGCATGGTCGGTATCGTACGGGACATCACTGGCTTCAAGCAGGCGGAGGACGCCTTGCGCCAGAGCGAGATTCGGTACCACAAGCTCTTTAATGAAGCCACAGAGGGAATCGCATTGACTGCGTCAGGCGGGGAAATCGTGGACTGCAACCAGGCCTTTTTGGGGCTGACTGGATACCAGCGGCATGAGGTGATTGGAAAGCCGCAGTCTATGTTCGAACTGCGGTATGAAGTTGAGCAGGGTGTTTCCGGCACTTTCGCTCAACACTGGGATAAAAGGAGAGATGAGGCTTTTCCTGCGTCGCTGATTACCAAGTCCGGTGTGGTCAAACATGTCGAAATCAAGGCAAACCAACTTGAAATCGAAGGGCGTCAGATCGTGCAGGGCTTCTTCCGGGATATCACCGAGCAACAGCGCTACCACCACGAGCGGGAAACGACTGTGAAGCTCATGCGCCTGTTGAACGATCATAATAACACCCACGAGTTGATTCGCAGCCTTACCGGCTTCATCCAGGAATGGATTGGCTGCGAGGCCGTGGGTGTGCGGCTGCAGGACGGAGAAGATTACCCCTATTCTGTGACAACCGGCTTCCCGCCCGAGTTTGTGGAGGCGGAAAGATATCTTTGCGCGCGCGACGCACACGGCCGGATCGAACGGACCTGCCAGGGTACTGCTTTGCTTGAATGCATGTGCGGCAATATCCTTTGCGGGCGGTTCAATCCCGATTTTCCATTCTTCACTTCCAAAGGAAGTTTCTGGACCAATTCCACCACCGAACTCCTGGCCACCACTATCGAAGCGGACCGAATGGCGTGCACCCGCAACCGGTGCAATAGTGAAGGATATGAATCGGTGGCCTTATTTGCTCTGCGCCATGGATCGGAAACGCTTGGTTTGCTGCAGATCAATGACCGAGAGAAAGACCTCTTTACCCCGGAACTCGTCAGTTTCCTGGAAAACGCTGCGGATCAGATCGCAATTGCTCTCGCCCAGCGGCAAACCCAGGCGGCGCTGCGCGAAAGCGAGGAGAGCTACCGGGTGTTGGTGGAAAATGCCGCCGAGGTCATTGGAGTATCACAGGGTGGAATGCTGCGTTTCGTAAATTCCCAGGCGGAGGCCGTAAGCGGTTACACCCGCGAAGAACTTACTACGCGCCCGTTCCTGGAATTTGTCCACCCGGAGGATCGACCGCAGATCATGCTCCGTCAACAACGGCTGCCGACAGGAGCACCGGCTCTCAGCGACTATCAGGTTCGCATCGTACGGAAGGATGGCGAGGTAAGATGGTTGCATGCCAAGGCAACCAGCATAGTATGGAACAAGGCACCCGCCACGCTCGAAATATATAATGATGTTACCAAAAATCTGCGGGCAGAGGAGGACAAGGAGAAACTGAGGAGTCAGCTATTCCAGGCCCAAAGGATGGAGTCTGTCGCACGCCTGGCCGGCGGTGTGGCGCACGATTTCAATAATATGCTATCCGTGATCCTCGGCTACGTGGATAGCGCCATGGAGCAGGTGGATCCCTCGAATCCGCTTTATCGGGACCTCTCGGAGATCAAAAACGCAGGCCAGCACTCAGCCCAGCTTACCCGACAACTCCTGGGATTTGCCCGCAGACAAACGGTTAGCCCCAAGATGTTGGATTTGAATGAGACGATTCAGGGGATGCTGAATTTGCTGGTGCGGCTGATCGGCGAAGATATTCATTTGGTCTGGAATCCGGGCCAAGCTCTCTGGAACGTGAGGATGGACCCCTCTCAGATTGATCAAATCCTCGCAAATCTGGCAGTGAATGCTCGTGATGCGATCTCGGGTGTGGGCCAGGTTACGGTTGAGACGGCTAATGTGGTGCTTGATGAATCCTATTGCGCCCGTCATATCGGAGCCGTTCCCGGCGAGTATGCCATGATTGCCTTAAGCGACAACGGGTCGGGAATGAAGAAGGATGTTCTCGAACACGCCTTTGAGCCCTTCTTCACCACCAAAGAAATCGGGAAGGGAACCGGCCTGGGATTGTCGACGGTATATGGAATCGTCAGCCAGAACAATGGATTCATTGATGTATTAAGCGAGCCGGGAAAAGGCACGGAGATTCAAATCTACCTGCCCCGTTTCGAATCTAAAACCGATCCGACCCTTCGCCGGGCGAGAACGAAGATACGTGGAGGGAAAGAAACTATCTTGCTGGTTGAGGATGCGCTCCCCCTTCTTCGTCTCGGCGAGAAAATGCTGGCGGATATGGGCTACACCGTGCTCAGCGCTTCAACTCCCTGGCAGGCACTGGATCAAGCCGTGAAGCATGTGGGGGACATTCACCTGCTCGTTACGGACGTCGTGATGCCTGAAATGAATGGCCACGAGTTGGCGGAGAGACTGCGCGAACTTAAGCCGGGGATAAAGTGCCTGTATATGTCGGGATACACAACTGATGTGATCGCAAGTCAGGGTGTTTTGGAGGAAGGCTTATGGTTCATCCAGAAGCCCTTTAATAAGCAGGAGTTTGCCGCAAGAGTCAGGGATGTCCTGGACGAGTGAATGGCTCCCTGCGGGCATTGGGAGACCGGCGAGTCCAAAATGCTGAATGGAAAACGATTACATCAGAGGAGCTGTTACGCAGAATGAAAACAAGAAACGGGATAATGTTGACTAACTGCTGTCATGAACGTTCAGGCAGGATTCACCACTTTATTCCCAGCCGTTTTTTGTCTGGTCCATGGGGTACACCTCATTGCCTTTTGGGCCAGCTCTACCGCATTGGTCACTTGCATTTTCTCCATAACCCTCGCGCGGTGTAACTCGTAGGTCTTCCGGCTGATCCTCAAAGTATATGCAATCTCCTTATTCGACTTGCCCGAAACGATTAGGTCCATCACTTCGCGCTCGCGGGGAGTTAACTGGGCCATACAGCGGAGGATCCGTTCCTGTTCGGCCTTCTGGAGCCGCCGCGCCGAATCCAAGCGGAAAGCCTCGTTGATACGCTCCAGTAAAAGCTGGGCATTGAAGGGCTTCTCCATCACATCTACTGCACCCAGCTTTACAGACCGGACAATGATCGAAACATCGGGGTAGGCGGTAACTACGATAACCGGTATGAACGTTCCCCTGTCTGCAAGCATTTCCTGCAAATCAAGCCCGCTCAATACGGGCATTCGAATATCCAGGACCAGGCAACCTGGGCGGTCAGGCTCGTAAGCTTGAAGGAAATCCTCCGCGGTGGCGTAACTTTCATACGGCAGTGACACAGATTTAAGCAAGCTACCAACATATCTTCGCACTGCATCATCATCATCAACCAAAAAAACCGTATTTACTGCATTAAGGCTGTGATAAAGCGTCTCATGCCGGGCACCAATCATGACTAAAACCCTTGCTTCTTCGCTTCAAGTGCGGAGATCCGGGTATCTTTAACAACATTGACTCAGTGTCTTATCTGGAAACCTCCCGTCCTAATGGAAGCAAAATTCTACTTCATAGGGGAGGCGCATTCCCGCATTCCGGCTCGTCCAGATAATGAAAGTCACATCAAAAATGGTTCAACTGTTATTTAATCCTTGAGTAATCTTCATGTCAACAAATATCTTTTAGAAATGGCAACAAGTAGCTATTTTACGCGACGCAAGTGATTGTCATGGATGCGGCCAATAACGGCGTCTCGACCCTTCGGGCCTTCGCGGAGCAGGACCGGTATCACCACATCACGTCGCTCGATGACAACCAGTGGGACCCGCGCAAGGTCCGCGAAGAGGGCCGCCCGAAGCGCTACTAGTCTGGAAACGTTACGCTGCGGGATTGTCTGCTGGAGCTGGAGGATTCCCGGGAAAAGGATATGTGGCCGTGGTCCGCGCTGTACGCATCGATTGGGACTACTGTATGAGAACCGTCCTGACTGCCAACCTGCCCAAGGAGGCGGTCGGGGCAAGCCTAGTGGTCAAAGCCTATTTCGACCGGTGGCCGTATGAGGAATTACAGTTCCGAGGGATGAAATCATTCGCCTGTTTGAACCGCCGGGCTACGGCAAAACGAGATTGCCGGACGAAAAGGTCCGCCACGCTCAGCAGGGATTGCCGATGAAGATCCAAATGCTACGGCAAAACCCGAGCCTTCCCCTGAAGGCGATTGCCGACCAGGAGCAGCGCCTGGCCCTGTGTATCGGAAAGGAGCGGCGGATTCAATCGCAGAGCCAAGTCGCGGACGGCGAGCGAATGGTCGACGAAGAAACCGGAGCCGTTCTCAAATCGCTTTCCTCTGATATCAGCCAGTGCCGGCGTGAGATCAAACGGATCG
>Ga0326727_10019045_pt1 | contig 13900 bp, 11 predicted proteins | sample MB2enrmetagenome_FD_207643 | JGI IMG/M metagenome (GOLD analysis project Ga0326727, IMG submission 207643) | Lab enriched peat soil microbial communities from McLean, Ithaca, NY, United States - MB29MY | ecosystem: Environmental > Terrestrial > Soil > Wetlands > Peat | place: USA: New York... | reverse complement strand
GCGCGCCCTTGACTGTTCCGACACCGTTCCCAAGGCCGCTGGTTATCAAGGGAAAGGGGCAAACGCAAAGAAAACCCTCAGCACACAGACTTTGGACTTGACAGGACCAGCCTCCTCATGGAAGCCGTGTCTTTGCGGTACCGGGCGAGTACGCGGCTGCCACAGCATGTCCATCGAGTCTGACGTACTTGCTACGCTCAGACGGCCCCGGCTTTCCGCCAAATCGCAGGTGCTTCCACTTCTGTGTCGCGCACTCACGGCGGAGCCGCGTGTTGACGGGGGTACCCGCGTGCCGCTACGCTGAAGAGGTGCGGGTGCTTCGCGGGCGCCCGTCTTTTCGCGATTTCCCAGCCGTCCCCATCGTCTAGCCCGGCCTAGGACACCGCCCTTTCACGGCGATAACGCGGGTTCGAATCCCGCTGGGGACGCCAACCCACACCAACGACCCGTGGCCCCGTGGGAGTCATCGAGGTAGTACGGTAGATGGTCGCGTGACATTGCACCCTGGTGTGCGCCGGCCAGTCACCGCTTCAGGAGCGAGACAACCAAATGCACCCGCGGCAGAAGGGTTGAAGCTTCCTTTTCGCCGGCCCCGGATCGGCGATCTCCCGCCGCCTCACGACGAATCTCGACAAACAAGCGGTTAACGAGCCCCGGGTGGTGACCCGCTGGCACAGGTGTTGCCGCGAAGGCCGAGGTTCACGCGCCTGAAGATGGGCCGGGGCCGTCGAATGAAGGATTAGGTGACGGCCCCGTCCGTGCTGAACAAAATCGGGAGGCATCCGCGACTGTGGCAGAGGAGGGAACCGGAGACACAGGGCCTTCCGTACAGGAGTGGCCTGGGCAGCCGAATCCTCTCACTCCGCGTTGCGCCGACGATCTTTCAAAATGTAGTCTCTCTTACAGAAACCACAGCGGCTGGCTCCACGTCTCCTTGACGGCCATCGGTGCGGGACTTAGAATTGGAACAGTCTTCCAGTAGACTCCCGGTATTGTAACTTATGAGTTTCAAGGCACTTTCTCTTTTCGGCGCCGCGGCAGCCCTGGTGCTCGGCTCCTTCCTCCTGCTGTCCGCGGACCAGACCCCGCCGGCCCCTTCCGACACCACCGAGACCGTCGCCAAGCCCATGTCGGCAAAGGAGAAGAAGAAGAAAGAAGCGAAGCTGCGCAAAGAGCTGGAGACGCCCTGGAAGAAGTGGCTGAACGAGGATGTCGTCTACATCATTACCGACGAAGAGCGGAAGGCTTTCAAGGACCTGCAGACGGACGAAGAGCGGCAAAGTTTCGTCGAGCAGTTCTGGCTGCGGCGCGACCCCACGCCGGACACCGAGGAGAACGAGTTCAAGGAAGAGCACTACCGGCGTATTGCCTACGCCAACGACCACTTCGCGTCGGGCATCCCGGGATGGAAAACGGACCGCGGACGCATCTACATCATGTACGGCCCTCCCGACGAGATCGAGTCGCATCCCTCCGGCGGCACCTATGAGCGGCCCATGGAGGAGGGCGGCGGGGAGACCTCGACGTATCCGTTCGAGGACTGGCGCTACCGCTACATCGAAGGCATCGGGAACAACGTGAACATCGAGTTCGTCGATCCGAGCATGTCCGGCGAGTTCCACATGACCATGGACCCGTCGGAGAAAGACGCGCTGGTCTACGTGCCCAACGCCGGTCTGACCCTGAACGAACAGATGGGAATCTCCACCAAGACGCAGGACATGTTCACGCGCCCGGATGGAACGCACATGGGCGTCTCCGAGGATATGTTGCCCGAGAGTCTGCAGGAGTTCACGCGCCTCGAGAACTTTGCCAAGCTGAGCAGGCCGCCGCAGGTGAAGTTCAAGGACCTCGAAGAGGTGATCAGCACCAACATCCGTTACAACACCCTGCCCATGCGGGTGCGGACCGATTACATACGGGTCACCGATTCCACGGTGCTGACCCCCATCACCATCTACTTCGAGAAAAGGGACCTGCAGTACAAGACGAAGGATAACTACGCTCGCGCCACCGTGAATATCTTCGGGCGCGTCACGTCGATGTCCCGGCGCGTGATTACCACCTTCGAGGATCCGGTAACGGTGGAGACGGCGGCGGAGCTGCTGAACAAGACCATGCAGGGCTCGGCCGTCTATCAGAAGATCATTCCGCTGGCCCCCGGCATGTACCGCCTGAATATCGTGGCCAAGGACATCGTGGGCGGCACCATGACCAACTACGAGGTGGCTCTGAACGTGCCCCACTTCGACGAAGAGAAACTCGGTTCGAGCAGCCTCATTCTGGCGGACCTGATCGAAAAGGTGCCCACTCGGAGCATCGGCGCCGGACAGTTCGTCATCGGCGACTCGAAGGTGCGGCCGAGAATGACCGACACCTTCAGCCGCACCGAGAAGCTCGGCATCTACGAGCAGTTCTATAACTTTGGGGCCGATGAGAAGACCAGGAAGCCGAACGGCAGCATCGAGTACGTGGTGACGAAAGACGGCACCAACGAGAAGGTTTTCGATTATACTGAGGACGTTGCGACGCTTCCCGGAGCGTCCGCCCAGCAGGTGACGGTAGAAAAGATTCTGTCGCTGGATAAGCTTACGCCCGGACAGTACACGATCCGGCTGAAGGTTACGGACAAAGCCCGCAACCAGGTGCTGACTCCGGCGGCGACGTTTACGGTAAAATAAAAGGCTCGCGACGCAGCTTGTCCGCGGGGCTGCGGTCGCGACGACAACGTTTGTTGGTTGGATGACGACGCTGAAGCGAAAACTCGCTGCGACAGCTCTCGCGACCATCTGTATGGGCCTGCCCGTGTGGTGTGGCTCGACATTGTCGGCGCCGCTGGCGGGCAGTATCGCCGGTTTCGTCCGCGACAACGGCGGCATCCCGCAAATGGGCGCCACCGTCTTCCTGATGAACCGCTACGAGCGCGTGATCGGGCAGGCGCTGACCAACGAGCGCGGCATCTTCGGATTCGATTCTCTGCCGCCCGGCGACTTCTACTCGATTCGCGTCTCTCTGGCCAGTTTCGTGCCTGCGCTCAAACACGGCATTTCCGTCCAGCCCGGGGTGCAGAGCCTGCTCTACATCAACATGGCCAGCGTGCTCAGTTCCGTGGAGCTGGTCTACGCGGCGCCGGGGCAGGGCGCGTTGATGAGCGACGACTGGAAGTGGACGCTGAAGTCCTCCAACGACACGCGGCCGGTAATGCGTATGCTTCCCTCCATCCAGACGGTAGAGTCCCGGCGCGCCTCGAAACCCAATCCTTTCAGTGACACGCGAGCACTGGTGGAACTTTCCGCCGGCGACAACGGATCGATTGGCGCAGCCACGGCCCAGGCGGATCTGGGGACGGCTTTTGCCCTGGCGACGTCGCTCTATGGACGGAACCAGTTGCTTATGAGCGGCAACGTCGGCTACCTGGCACGGTCGGGACTGCCCACGGAGGGATTCCGCACGAGTTGGACGCGCGATGGCGGTGCGCCCGAAATCACCATGACGGTGCGGCAGATCTCGCTTCCGGCCCGGGATGGCGTAACCGCCGCCAGCGGGACCCAGGACGGTTTGCCCGCCCTGCGGACCATCTCCGCCGCGATCGTGGACCATTCGCAGATCACCGACCAGATTCGGCTGGACTATGGCACATCGTTCGACTCGGTCAGCTTTCTCCAACACCTGAACTACTTCAGCCCCTACGCGCGGCTCACCTGCGAGCTGGGATGGGCCGGCGCCGTGCAGATTGGCTACAGTTTCGGCGCCCCGCCGATCGAGCTGCTTGCCCACAGCGGCGACCCCGATCTGGAGATGAACCGCGATCTGGCCGCTCTCGCCTCGCTCCCCCGGCTCTCATTGCAGGATGGCCGCGCCGAGGTGCAGCAGACGGGGAATTTCGAGATCGGCTATCAGAAACGGTCGGGCAGCCGCGTGTTCGCCCTCGGCGGCTATTCCGAAAGGGTTTCAAACGCCGTGGCGGCGATGTCCGGTCCCGCGCGGATGTTTGCTCCGGGCGATGTTCTGCCGGATATCTCCACCAGCAGCAACGTGGTGAACCTCGGCGGCTACTCACGGCTTGGCTTCTCGGGTTCCCTGACGCAGCACCTCGGCGACCATGTGGACGTGGTCGCCGCGGCCGGGCGCAGCGGAGTTCTGGAAGCGGCCGGCGACAGTCCGGTGACAACGCCGTCCCAGTTGCGCGCCGACATTCACAGCGGTCAGGACTATTGGGCGTCGGCCCGCGCTTCGGCTGTGGCGCCCGTAACCGGCACCCGCATCTCCGCCAGCTACGAGTGGATGCAACCGGGGGGCATGATGCCGGTGCACTTCTCGCTCACCCAGAACTACTCCAGCGAACCCGGCTTGAACATCCACTTCCGCCAGCCGCTTCCCGCGTTCGGCGGCCTGCCTGGGCGCATGGAGGCGACCGCGGACATCCAGAACCTGCTGGCCCAGGGCTATGTTTCACTCGCCGCCACGGGCAGCCAGCGCATGCTGTTGACGCAGAACCCTCGGGCATTGCGCGGCGGCGTGAGTTTCATCTTCTGATAATCACCGGTCTGGCGATTTTTCCCAACAGATGTGAGTGAAGCCCGGAGAATTGAAGGGCGTCGGCTTCCCTTCCCCACGCTTCGCCCGCCGTCCGGCGGCATAGCGCCCGAATTCGCTCAGCTCCCGCAGGTCCGCAAGAAACCGGTCCGGGTCTTCCCGATGCTGAAGACCGCCGGCACCCGGAATCGTCGCCGCCGCGATGGTTTTCGGGTGCGCGGGCCTTTGTGCCTGATTATTCGATTCATTCCCAAGCGCTCTCCAGAAACTCCCTTGTAGGTTGCTGATCGGGTTGGCTTTTTGCTCAGGCTGGATTTGTTGAAGGAACGAGTGTGAAGCTAAGACGCACCGTATTGTCGGTGTATTTCCTGAAGGCCGGACAGAGGTGGCAGGATTCATCGCGCGTGAGCAGTTAGGAACTGAGGCAATATCGGACGTCTGGGCACAAGGGTATGGCATTACCGGCACACCAACAGCTTTGCTCGTGGCGCGGGATGGAGTGGTCCAAAGGAGTTGGATCGGCGCGGTCAACAAAGAGGCCCGGACTGGCCAGACAGATATGATCCGCGCCCTCATTGGGAGATAGAAAGTGCTACGGACTATCACGTGCGTCGGCCTTTCGCGGCGGCGTCGGAACAGGTGCCGCCGATCAAAGGGTCGGAGATAGCCAGAAATTGGATCGGCCCTGTTCGGCACGTTCAGCACGACGACATCCCCGAGCAGGCATTTTACATGAAGGGCGCCGTGCCCGCGACCTTCGAACTCGAGATCGCCACCCCCGAGCGTTTGCTCGCCCACGAGCGGGTCGTGCGCGCGCAGATTCCCGCCGAGAATGGGTACCTCGGCGTGTTGCCCGATCATGCGCCGCTGTTCGCCCAGCTTGGAATCGGCGCGCTGTCCTACGTGAACGACGCGGATCGCCAGTTCAGCGTGCTGGTGAGCCAGGGCTTCATCGAGGTGCGCGACAATCACGTGCGCGTGCTGGCCGACCAGGCCGAGCTGGGCTCCGAGATCGACCTGACCCAGGCCGAAAAGGACCTGCGCGACGCGCAGGAACGGATGGTCAACCCGGCGCCGGACGTCGACATCGCGGCCGTTCTCATCAACTACCGCGAGGCCGCGGCGCGGGTGGCCACCGCGCAGCAGTCGAAGGCATAGGGAGAGGGCGGAATACAGCATCAGCCGTTGTCCGCGAAGCGTCGTGGAAAAGGGGCTGCCGAATCCCGCCCGGGAAGGTGCTGAGGGGAAACGGGCAACGGCCTGCAAGTCTTATCGGCCCGCACTTTGGTCCTTTAGAGAGAGTTTCGGACCAGCCTGTTGCACCTGGTTCAGACTAGTCGTAGACTAGTCGTATGGCGACAGTAGGCGCATATGAGGCCAAGACCCACCTCCCTGCCCTCCTTGAGCGGGTGGCCAAAGGCGAGCAGATCACCATCACGAAGCACGGCGTTCCCGTGGCCCAACTGGTCCCCGTGCAACCGGTCCCCAACAGGGAGAAGAGGCTGGCGGCGATCGCGGAGCTGAAGCGTCTGCGCGAGAAGCACCCTCTGAATGGCGTGACCATCCGTGAGCTCATTGAGGACGGACGACGCTTTTGAGCGGCTTCGTACTCGACGCTTCAACGGCGCTCGCCTGGTGCTTCAAGGACGAGAGCAGCGCCGACGCGGATCGTGCGCAACAGATTCTGGCTGACTCGACCGCGCTTGTACCCCGGATCTGGCACGCGGAAGTCGCCAACGGACTGCTTGCGGGAGAACGGCGCAAACGCATCGATGCGGTCGACCTTGAACGATCCCTGATCCTGTTGCGGACTTTCGACATTCGCACGGATTCCGACGATCTCGCCGGCCGGTTGTTGGCGATCATCCAACTGGCGCGCCGGTATCGGCTTTCCTTTTATGACTCCGTCTACCTGGACCTCGCCATGCGCGAGCGCCTGCCTCTGGCCACCGTCGATACCGCGCTCGCGCGAGCTGCGCAGGCGGCAGGGGTGACGCCGGCATAGCCTGCCGGACCCCGCGCTCCGCATTGTTTTGATCCCGTTCATAAAGACACCGGAGGCGGTTTCAGGAACCGCCCCCTGGAAACTACGAACATCGGGACCGAGCCGCGACGGCCGCGGAGCGCTCCGGCGAATGTTCCACGCCTGCTGACGCGCGCGGCTCAGAGACGTTTAGTTGCTGTTGACTTCGATCTTGATCTGGCGCGGTTTGGCGACTTCCTTCTTCGGCAGCGTGATGGTGAGCACGCCGTTTTTGTAGTCGGCATGAACCTTGTCGGTCTCCACGGTGTCCGGCAGCGTGAAGTAGCGGGCGAACGTGCCGTAGCTGCGCTCCACGCGATGGAAGCCCTTGTTCTTCTGCTCGTTCTCGAACTTCCGCTCGCCCTTGAGAGCGAGGGTGCCGTTCTCCATGCGGATGTCGATGTCCTTCATGTCGACATCGGGTACGTCGGCCTTCAGGACGAGCTCGTTTTCGGTCTCGAAGATGTCCACCGCCGGGGTCCAGGGACGAACCTGGGCATCGCTCAACAGACGGTTGACCGTGTCGGAGAAGAGTTGGAGACCCGCCGGCAGATCACCGGTTTCGAAAGGGTTGTATTTCACGAGTGGCATAGGATTCTGTAAACCTCCTCAGGATGTGATCCTGATAAGATCATATACCATGCTTATAAACATGTCAATAGCTAAATAGCACATTTTCTGCGTGTTATACACTCATCTTATGAACGAATCTTATAAGCTCCTCTTCTTCAAACACTTGCGCCTCGATGTCGAGCCATAGAATCGCCGCCGGGGCAACCAGTTCAGCGGCATTCGGCGGGAGATTGAACGAGTCTTTGCGGGTGGTCAGCAGTGCCGGGGCACCGTGCCCGCTCGCCTGGGCCGCCAGACGCTGCAGTTCCCGCGTGGTGTAGCTGTGGTGGTCGTCAAAGGCCCAGGCGAAGGCCGGTTCGATGCCCAGATCCCGCAGCGTCTGCCAGAAGGAGTGGGGGTTGCCGATCCCGCAGAAGGCGATGGCCGGGCGCGGAGTAATGCCGGCCGGCCGGCCGCTGGCATGGTCGATCCAACCGCTTGGCTGGGCCCGCGAGTGGAACACGGGCGCGTCCGGATTGTACCGGGCCAGCACCTGGCGGATGCCGCGGTATTCGCGGTCCGGCTCGGCGCGCGTAATGAGGAACGCGTCGGCGCGGGCCAGCGCCGTCAGAGGCTCCCGGAGACGGCCCGCCGGGAACAGCGCCCCGCCGGCAAAGGGATCCAGCGCGTCAATCAGCACGATGTCGCAGTCGCGCTTCAGCCGGCGATGCTGGAAGCCATCGTCGAGGATGAAGACATCGGGCCGAGTCAGCGCCTCCAGCATTCGTCCCGCTTCGAAACGGTCGGCGGAGATGCCGGTGTCGGCCCAGCCTTCCTGAACGAAGATCTGGGCCTCGTCGCCGGTTTGGTCCACGGACACTCGCCGGCCGGCGGGAACGACCACCGCGCGCGAGGAGGACTTGCGTCCGTAGCCGCGCGTGAGGATGGCGGGGCGCAGGCCGGCCGCGGAGAACCGTCTGGCGAGGAGCAGTGCGGTGGGGGTCTTGCCGGCGCCGCCCATCCCGATGCCGCCTACACTGATGACCGGCGTTCCCAGCGACCGTGCATGGGCGAAGTCGCGCCGTTCGTTCCACCGGTTGCCGGCCTTCCACAGCAGCGCGAGCGGCGCCAGCACGGGGTAGGCCGGGCCGCGGCCCTCGAAACGGGGTACGGCCAGATCGCGCGCTTCTACAATCGCCCGGACCGCCCGCGCGGTGGTTCCCCGTTTCGCCAGCGCCAGTTCTTGCGCGCGGGAGCCCAGGGAGTCGCGGCGGGAGGGGTCGCGGAGCAGGTCGCGAACAGCGGCGGCCAGATCCGACGGTCCGGGAATGTCCACCACCGCATCGGCGGCGCGGAACTCGGCGGCGATGGCCGCGAAGTTCTCCATGTGCGGCCCCATCACCACCGGCTTCCCGGCGGCGGCCGGTTCCAGGATGTTGTGCCCTCCGCGGCGCGCCAGCGTACCGCCCATGAACACGACGTCGGCCAGCGGGAAGATGCCGTTCAACTCGCCCAAGGTGTCCAGCAGGAGCACGCCGGGAAGCGGCAGCGTCGAATCGGGCCGCAACTCAGAGCGCTTGAGAAAGGGGACTCCGTCGGCGGCCAGCTTCGCGGCGGCCACTGCGAAGCGCTCGGGCTTGCGCGGAACCAGAATCAGCAGCAGGCGGGGGCAATCCGGAGCGAGTTGCCGGAAGGTGGCGATCACGGCGTCGTCTTCGTCGACGTCGCCCGGCTCCGCGGCGGCGGTGGTGCTGGCAGCGATCCAGACGCCCTCGGGCTGAACGGCCTCGAGCAGGCGCCGAATGGCCTCGGGCGGCGGGGCGGTAGCGGGCGCGGCATCGTATTTCAAGTTGCCGAACACCACGATTTTCGACTCCGGCCCGCCGGGCAGGCCGTGGCAGGTCCCCTCCGTCACCGTCGCGGCTGGGCCAAGCGTTGATCCTGCCGAGCCGCGCGCGTCAGCAAGCGGCCGCACGACGCTTTTGCAACGGGCCAGCATGAGGTAGCGCTGGCGGTCAGCCTCGCTCTGCACGGCGATCAGACGCGGGTACTCCAGCACGCGCCGGAAGAACCAGCGCAGGCGGCGATAGCGGGGCCAGGCGCGGTCGGAGATTCGGCCGTTGACGATCAGCAGCGCGCAGCCGGCGCGCGTGACCGTGCGGAACAGCACCGGCCAGAGCTCGGTTTCGAGGACCACCAGCACGTTCGGGCGAATGGCCCGCAGCACGCGGCGGATGGCGAAACCGTAGTCGATAGGCAGATAGAACACCCCGGCGGCGAGACCGCGCAGCTTCTCCTCGGCCACGGCGCGGCCGGCCAGCGTGGTTGTGGAAACATAGAGAGGTGCGTATGGCTGCGCCGCGCGGAGCTGTTTCAGCAGTTCGATGGCGGAGAGGACCTCGCCCACCGAAACGGCATGCAACCACACCGCGCCGGGCGGCGTCCGGGAGAACGAGGCGGGCAGGCCGCCAAACCGTTCCGCGAGTTTGCGCCGCCAGTTGCGGTCGCGCGCGATGCGCCGCAGAAAATAGAGAAGCAGGAATGGAAACGCGACGGTCCGCAGGACCAGACTGAGAAAAATAATGAACTTGTTTTCGAGGTATCTGATGGTCTTCATCGGAGCGGGCTCGGCCCTGCTGCTGGCGGACAACAAAGACGAGAAGAAGTTCTCGCCCGGCCCGGCCTTATCTTATCCCACGCGGCAGACCATCGACCATCTCACGGTGGCAGCCGTGCCGTACACCACCGACGAACAGGCGCGCCCGGCCTTCGGTAAACACAATCCCTACGCGTATGGCATTCTGCCGGTGCTGGTCATCCTTCAGAATGACACGAACAAGGCACTGACTCTGGTCCATCTCGAAGTGCGTTACGAGATGCCCGACGGCCGCAACGTGGACCCGACGCCGCCGCAGGACCTGGGCACGCTGCGGGGCGTGAAGAACCCACAACAGGTGCCCGGAGGAGGGGGGAGGCTGCCCGTGCCGATACCGACCGGCGGTGGCGGGGGGAAGAAAAGCCCCATGAGCGAATGGGAAATCGAGGGCCGCGCCTTTGCCGTCAGGATGCTGCCGGCGCGCGAAGGGGCCAGCGGCTTCTTCTACTTCCAGACCCTCCACGTGCCCGGCGCGAAACTGTATCTCTCCGGCATCCGGGAGGCGGCCACCGGCCAGGAGCTGTTCTACTTCGAGGTTCCGCTGGACGAGAAATGAGGGCCGATTGACAATCGGCCGCAGGTTGACAACCTGCCCCACAATGTAAGGTAGAAGGTGGTCATGAAGACGACTTGCCTGATACCTCTCCTGCTGTCCCTTGCTGTCACCGTGACCGGAGGCGGCGTCCCTGCCGGCAAACCCGAGGACGTGGGCATGTCCTCGGAGCGGCTCGAACGAATCCACGCAGCGATCCAGCGGCACATCGATGCCGGAGAGATCTCGGGCGCCGTCACGCTGGTGGCTCGCCGCGGTCGCGTGGTGCACTTCGAAGCGCACGGCCTGATGGATATCGAATCGAAGCGCCCCATGGAGAAGGACGCCATCTTCCGCATCGCCTCGATGTCCAAGCCCATCATCGGCGTGGCCGTGATGATGATGCTGGAAGAGGGGAAGCTCCGATTGAGCGACCCGGTGTCGAAGTTCCTGCCCGAGTTCAAAGACGCCAAAGTGGCCGTGCCGCGGGCGAACTCCACGGACTTCTACGTGGTTCCGGCGGACCGCGACCTCACCATCCGCGATCTCCTGACCCACACCAACGGCCTGATGACCGGTGGCCCCGGATCGAAGGCGGGCCCGCCGCGGCCGGTCAACGGGGACACGCTGGCGAGCTACGTCCCACGGCTGGCCGCCGTCCCGCTCGACTTCCAGCCGGGGTCGCAGTGGGCCTACAGCGGCCTGGCCGGACCCGACGTGCTATCGCGGATCGTCGAGATCGTCTCCGGCGAACCCTACGACCTGTTCCTGCGCACGCGCGTGTTCGAGCCGCTGGGGATGAAGGATACGTTCTTCTACCCTCCCGACGACCGCCGGCCGCGGATGGCGACCCTGTACCGAAAGAGCCCGAGCGGTTTGCAGAGGGCCGAGAATCAGGACGGCTTCTCGCTCAAGACCTACTTCTCGGGCGCGGGCGGGCTCATGTCCACGGCCGAGGACTACCTGCAGTTCGCCCAGATGCTGCTGAACGGCGGAGTGCTGAACGGCAAACGGCTGCTCAGCCCGAGGACGGTGGAGCTGATGGCGTCCAACCACGTGGGCGACATGTTCAACGGGAAGCTGGGGCGCCCCGCGCACGGCATGGGCTACGGGCTGCTGGTGGGCATTGTGGAGGATGCGGTGGCGGCGGGGCTGCGCGTGTCGAACGGGAGCTTCGGCTGGGATGGCGCTTATGGGACCCAGACCTGGATCGACCCCAAAGAGAAGATGGTGACCATGGTCATGATTCAGACGCAGGTGACGCCGGTGCAGCGCGATTTCGAGAACGCGGTGATGCAGGCGATTGTGGAGTAAGCTCAAGTGTGGCGCCATATCAGGTGCACGAGGGCGACGATCCATTAGAGCACGCTCTCCAACGATGATTGCGTACCAGACCTCTTCCGGCGCGATGTACAAGGGGAACGCGGAGCGCGTTCTTCAGTCGCGCGCACTCCAAGCGTTTAAGAAGCGCGTACAGCTGGTTTTCACGTCACCACCGTTTCCGCTGAATCACAAGAAACGATACGGGAACCTACAGGGCGATGAGTACATTGACTGGTTCGCGAGTTTTGCGCCGTTGCTGAAGCAGTTCCTCGCACCCACCGGCTCGATCGTAGTCGAACTCGGGAACGCGTGGGAGCCAGGACGTCCTGTTATGAGTACCTTGGCTTTGCGAGCGCTCCTTGCCTTCATGGAACGAGGCGAGCTGCGTCTCTGTCAGGAGTTCATTTGTAACAACCCCGCGCGGCTTCCGAGTCCTGCACAGTGGGTAAACGTCGAGCGCATCCGCCTGAAGGATTCGTACACTCGCGTTTGGTGGATGGCGGCGACCGATCGGCCCAGCGCAGATAACAGAGGGGTGCTGGTGGAGTACAGCCCGTCTATGAAGAGGTTGTTGAAGACTCAGAGATACAACTCGGGGCGAAGGCCATCGCAGCATCACATTGGGAAGAGCTCCTTCCTAAGAAATAACAATGGGGCTATTCCCTCCAACGTACTTACCTTTTCCAACACAGTATCGAGCGGAGACGCGTATTTGGACTACTGCCGAATCAACAACTATGGTCCCCATCCTGCTCGCATGCCTAGTGGTCTCCCCGAGTTCTTCATAAGGTTTCTTACTCGCCAAGGTCATATCGTCCTAGATCCGTTCGCAGGAAGTAACACGACAGGTGCCGCCGCTCATAACCTTGGGCGCAAGTGGATTAGCATCGAACGCGATCCAGAGTACATCATTGGGTCAAGGGGTCGGTTTGCCTCGCTCCGCGACACGGCACCAAAGGCCGCGCTAGTCCGTTGTTGTGCCGAGTTCAGCGGACCTTAACTCCTGCACCTCGCGTGCGGCAAACATCGCGGCCATTGTCGCTATTCGACACCGCTCTTGCCGCTCGAACTCCTCGCGCGCTTCCTCAGGGACCGGCCTTGCCAGTGGTGATTGCTCCGTCTCGCCTTGGCGGATGATTAGGGAGTGAACTGCCAACCAAATCTCGTAGCGCGTTACGAACGACGCTGTTCTGGTGGCATCTCGCTGTTCAAACGAGTTTCTCTTCGTTAGGAACGGAGGATACACTGTGGAGTAGTACACCGTCAGTACGTCGTCCTCTAACTCCGCCTGCGAGGCTACACTTTCTTGAGCGTCCGCTGGCCACCCCAACGTCGACCACATCTCATCGTGGGGAGAGATCCCCCGAACCTGGAACGGTGGAAGGGTCGGCCTACCAGTACTGCTGCGGGCAGGTGCTTGGATAACCGTGAATCGGCGTTCGTCCGATAGGGTGGGCAATCGAAGGCGCCGTAGCTCAACGCGGATAACGCCTGCGGCGCCAACGCGCGCGTTCGCGGGAGCTTCGAGGATCCACCGAAGTCTTCCGCCGTTCAATGGTGTGGATCCTGCGTCGCTAAGCATCTCGCCGGCGATGAAGTTGACGCGGCTCAGGTCGGGATCAGAATGATAGTACTGACTATTCGCGTCAGTCTCGATCCGCACGTACCTTCGCTGACCTGGATAGAACTCTATCTCTTCGCCTTGGGCGGCAACAAATCGAATATATGTTGGCGGCTCGTGGATCTCAATTGATTTGGGCGGACCCGGTGGCCTTCGGTTACGCACCCGCTCTGGGCGTGCGCCTCCTTCGGAACGCCCGCCTGCCCCATGACCGTTTCCGGGCAACGGTAGTTCAAGCCCTTGAAGACGTAGCAACCGAGCCACTTCAGCACGCATCTGTTCCGTGGCGGATTCGTCCTCATGCCGATGCATCTGGTCGCGCGCTTCGTCATTGAGCTTCACCAGTTCGTCGTCAGACGTGAGCGCCTTTAGGACCTCTCGATGAATCAGATTGGAGATGGTCGTGCCCGAGCGCAGATCCTCTCGATTCGACACGAAGAGGAGTCGTTTCGCTGTGGGAGTAAGGGAATCGCAGTCGACATGGCAGATCAGTCTCTGCACCAGGTACGGTAGTTCGGCTTCCTTTCGAACTAGTGTAGTGTCTGCGAAATAACTAGACAGTCATCCGCTTCCTGGATTTGGGGCTGGTGCAGCCGGGCTGGATCTGCTCCAAAGTTCGCCGACAGCGGGTGAGTTTCTCCTGGATGGATTCGACGG
>Ga0326727_10019044_pt1 | contig 13901 bp, 8 predicted proteins | sample MB2enrmetagenome_FD_207643 | JGI IMG/M metagenome (GOLD analysis project Ga0326727, IMG submission 207643) | Lab enriched peat soil microbial communities from McLean, Ithaca, NY, United States - MB29MY | ecosystem: Environmental > Terrestrial > Soil > Wetlands > Peat | place: USA: New York... | reverse complement strand
CTGCCTCCGCCTCTTATCTTACCGCCACGCAGCATTGGCAAACGGGCACACTGCAAAGCGGAGTTGGCAGTCACCGCCGGCAGCCGAAACCGGAGATCGACCGCAACAGGCCGCTTCGCTCATTGGCTAAGGGACGCATGGCGATGATTTAGAAATGCCGGCAGCGGCCATCCGCACCGAATGCGCGCTGCTTCGCAGAACCCTGGCCGACTTTCGAAGACTGATCTGTCGACGCCGAGCGCATTGGCGGTTTATTGTCAAGCCAGAACCCTCCGGGCGGCTCGGTGTTTACCGTTACAATGCGCCAAATGAGCGTCATGCGCTTACTACATGACGCTTGCCGCATAGACAAGAGACGCAATGTCGGTCCCAGAGAAGGGATGACCGATGATGCTCACGCAACGGACTCCCTACCCGCACATCTATTTGGTCGAAGCACGGCAATGTTTATGAAACACGCTCTAGCAACGAATCCCACCAGAGTTAGAAAAAGAATCTCGTATACTTGCACCGGATGCCGTCCCACGCCATCGCCGAGGTTCACAGCCCACGGCAGCGTGGTCGGCTTTCCATAGGTGTCGTCCGCCAGGCCGGCTAACAGACATCCCACGCGCCCCACCGCAATTCCCACGCACAGCGGCAACACGAACAGATCGCCGGTCCGTCGCCGGATTCCGCTCAACTTCTTCACGGCCACTACGCCCAGCCAGCCGCCCAACAGGCCCCCGACAATCGTCTTTCCTCCCGGCGAGAGTAGCAGTTCCAAAAACCTCCCACTCTTCCAGGCCTCAATCACTGTGGGCCACTGTTCGGCGATCCCCAGCAACCGGCTCCCTATCAGCGCGCCCACCGTTGCGGCGGCCAGCACCGTCCAGCGCTGCGGCTCGTCCACCACGTCGCCATGCCGCCCGCGCAACCATCGAAAGACCGCGTACCCGGAGGCATACGCCAGCGTTTCCATCACTGGATGCCAGGCCGGATGAGAACCAATGGGTATCATCGCGGTTAGTATAGCGGTCGCAGGGGTTCATCGACTTGATCACACGAATGGGTTGCCCATTTGAGCTTGTCTGAAGAAGACTTGGTTCCTGGAGCGGCGCCGATATTCCTTCACAGCCGTCGATTCATGCAGATAACATCTCAGAGTCGTGCTCGCGGAGGCGGTCTCCGGTGATAGAAACTCATCTTGGTCGCGGTCATTCCGGGTTCCTGTTGTGCCGCCGGCAAACCTGACCCGGCGTGAGTTGGCTCACGTTGCGTACAAACATGCGGCCATTCCTGCCGCGGTGATCCAAAGAATAGCTTGGAAACGATCGCACGCAGCTCAAACGCCCAAATCGCTCTCGAATCCGTCTATCCGTCAAGAGACAATTCACACACTGGGCGCAGCAGGCTCAATCGGAGAGGAAACCTCCTGTGCTAGGATGGCTAACCATGATCGCGCGTGCAGCCTTACTTGTGTTGATTCTGCAATTTGGTTTGAGCTCGTCCGGCCAGGTTCCGGGTGCCCAAGCCCGCCAGCAAGCCGGAAGTGTAACAGCTGAGCCGCAGGTGTTGGAGGCCGGGGCCAAAGCCACGCTGGAGAAGGACACGATTCGCGTGACGCTGCCGCTGAGCGCAGCGCCAGGCCCAGGAGCGAGAGTTATTGTCTGGCTCGCATCCCCCAAGGATGTGCGAAGCGGCGAGACGGTTGCCACCGTGAGCGCGAATGGCCGGGCGGCTTCGGCGATTCTTTCCTGGCCAAAGGACGCGCGTGGCGTCCGCGAGGACGACATTGGCTGGTACCGAGTCGGATATCGCGTCGACCTAAACGGAACTGAGCGTTCGCACGGAGTGCTTTCGGTTGGAGCGATCACGGCCAACCTCATGGATCTGCGACTGGCCTACCCGAAGTCGATTGCACAGGGCCATGCTCTGAGCGCGCGGGTCATCGCCGTCAATCCGGTGACCGGGAAGGCACTGCCCGGCGTGAACCTCAAGGCGACACTCTCCGATGACGAAGACAACTCCAGGAAGAAGAGCTTCACTCGCGTGGCGACGACCGGGCGCAATGGAGAGGCGATTCTGACCTTTGAGCCCCTGGGCGAGCCGGACGACTCGCTGGACCTGACGGTCGAGGGGACACTCACCGGAGCGGGTGGGGCTGTGGTGCGAGACTCGGTGGACGGAGACACGCATGTGATGGACCTGGGGAGCACGCATGTGGAGATGGACAAGCCGCTGCACAAGCCCGGAGAGACCGTCCATCTTCGTGCGCTGGCCTTCAGAGACGGTGGCCGCGCCGCCGCGGATGAACCCGTCACCGTGACCGTGAACGACCCCGACAACAAGACCCTCGCCAAGGCCGCCCTAAAGACAAGCCGCTTCGGGATCGTGGCCTACGACTGGAAGACCACGGAACAGACTGCGACCGGCGACTACGAGGTCGAGTTCATTCTGGAGCATTTGCCAGGCGGCCCTCGCACCACACAGGAAGTTCGCATTCAGCGCTACGAACTGCCGGAGTTCAGCGTAACGGCTACGCCCGACCGCGCCTTCTATCTTGCCGGAGAGGAGCCGAAGGTCGTGATTCACGCCGGATACCTTTTCGGCAAGCCGGTCGCCGCCGGGAGCGTGCGGCTGGTGCGCGCCGACGATGCGGAGTGGAACCCGAAGACGGGGCGCTACGACGAGCCGAAGGAGGTTGAGGACAAGGCGCAACTCGACGCCAATGGCGATGCCACGCTGAATCTGAAGGTGACGGATGAGTTCGATCAGCTCCGGAGCAGCAGATGGGAGCGATTCCGCGACGTGAAGTACCGGGCGATGGCGACCGATGCAACAACCGGCCGGACGGAGCCGCGCAACTTCACGGTACGGCTGACCAAGGAGCCCGTCCACATCTACCTCAACCCGATTGGATCGAGCGAGCGCGAGGGAGAGTACCTGATCTCAACCTCCTTCGCCGACGGAACGCCTGCGCCCTGCCGGGTGACATTGGATTGGATGGACGCACAGTCGCGCGCGACCAGAGCCATGACGGTGAGAACGAATCGCTATGGGCTCGCCAAGGTGACGCTGCACTTTCCGTCAACGGCAACCGGTGAGGAAGATGACCGGCCCAATATCCGCGTCACGGCTCGCGACGCCGAAGGCAGAGTCTCCCACTTCGACGACCAGCTATGGACGGGCGCAAGCGAAGGAATCTGGCTCTCACTGGATCACACGCTGCTGAAGCCGGGAGAACCGATCGCAGGCACAGTCCACGCCAGGCCCGGAACCAGCGTGGATATCGACATCCTTTCGGAGACTGCGGTTGTCGGGCACTGGCAGGTCCGGATGAGCGGCGAGGAGCAGCTGTTCGCTATTCCAGCGAACCCGGCCTTCCACGGTCTCATCACGCTCAGGGGATACAACCTGCGGGATGAAGAGCGCGAGCGCCGCTGGTATGGGGAAAGAGACGGCACTGCGCGCTCGGTTCTCTATCCGGAAGATCGCTCGCTGAGCGCCGGCGTCAAGGGCCTGGCGGCTTCCTACACTCCAGGCGCGAAGGTTGGCGCCGAGCTGTCACTCCGGAGCGCCGACAAAGGAGCCACCGCGGGCGTCTTTGGCGTGTCGGTCTTCGACACAGCTGTTGAGGAGCGCGCGGAGACCGAGGCGGAAGCAAATGATCGCTGGTTTGGGCGCGGATGGTGGTGGCTGGAAGGCCCAATCGTCGGAGATGTAACTCGCGAAAGTCTCAACAAGACCGACACTTCGAAACCTATCGATGAGGACCTTGACCTGGCCGCGGAAGCGGTGCTCTTGAATTCTGTCTCGGAGCCGCTGGTGATTGAATCGAACGATGACAGCACCGTGCGCAGCGAGTACCAACAACAGATGGGGAAAAAGCTGAAGCCGCTCGGCAAGGCGATTCTGGCGGCAGGCCCGTTGAATCTTCCGGCAACGTTCGATGAGGTCAAGCAATTCGCTACGGATGCGAAGTTGGATGCCGGGTTACTTCTCGACCCGTGGAATGTGCCGTACAAGGTGGAGACAGGAGAAGGCTGGCACACGGATATTGTGACGCTTCGCAGCGCGGGGCCGGACAAGCAATTTGGGACGGCGGACGACTTTACGCTGACACTGGTGCAGCGGAATGTGTTTGCCGTACCGGGAGCACGGTTGAGTGCGCTGCTCAGGGACGCCGTACGAGCCGGAAAGCCGCTGCCGGGGACACTAGCCGCATTGAAGTCGTTTAGCAAAGAGGCTGGCCTCGATCTCGACTCCGCGGAACAGCACACGGTTGACCGCAAGGGAAAGCCGTATATCTATGCAATCAATGTCGTGCGGCGGTCGTATTTTATACAGGTTCATCGTGAAGATGGCGAAACCGTCTGGCAGAGCAGCGGAATCGACTATTTTGAGAAGGCTGAGGCAAAGCTGAACGCCGCTCTTGAGCAGTGGGCGGCGGCAGGGCGCCCGTTCCCTGAGACGGAAGCCGATGCGCGGCAGGCCTTCACGGCGGCGGGAGTCGACTTTGACAGTCTCCGCGATCCGCTGGGGCGGCCCTTCGCGCTCAAGACGAAACGCGAGCTTTCCTTCGCCCGTATCGACAAGGTCAAGGCGGGCAACTCGATTGAGGGCGGGACCGAAAGGGTTACGCTTGTCGCGCAAGTCATCCAAGTTCTGCGCACCGATGAGAAGGGCGACTCCTACGGCGATGTGGACGAGGTCGCGCGGTTCGCGCACACCGTCTCTCAACAGAGCGGGAGCGATTTGAAGCCGGTCGCAGTGGATTCGGGACTCTTCCAGGGAAATACAGGCGCTATCGGCGGAACGGTAACGGATATGACCGGCGCGGTGATTGCGGACGCAACCGTCCAGGTTTCCGCTGTCACCGGCGGCGTGACCATAAGCGCAACAACCAAGAGCGACGGATCGTATGTCGTGGCGAACCTCGCCCCAGGTTTCTATAAGGTGCGGGTCGACGCGCGGGGATTTATGAGCTTCTCCGTCACGGACGTTCACGTTTCGTCATCGGCGCTTACACAGGTGGATGTCATGCTACGGGTTGGAGCGGCAACGGAGTCAGTGACGGTAACCGCCGAGGCTCCCGTGATGAATACTCAGATGGCCTCAGTCGTCTCAGTTCCTCATGGAGTTGTCGGCTCAGAAAAGAAGTCTGCTGTCACAGGTCCCAGCGGCAGCGCCACCATAACCGAGCAGACCATGACGCCGCGCCTGCGCCATGTCTTTGAGGAGACTGCATACTGGGCGCCTTCACTCGAAACGACAACCTCCGGGCGCACGGCGTTCAACTTTACACTGCCAGACAGTCTGACGACCTGGAAGCTGCACGCCGTTGGCTCAACCCTGGATGGCCGCCTGACGGAGGTCGACCGGACCTTCAAGACCTTCCAGCCTTTCTTTGTCGATCTCGATGCCCCGCAGGTGCTGACCGTGGGCGACGAAATCACGCTGCCAGTGAATCTGCGCAACTACACGGCGCACGCCATCACACTTCCTGTCACAGTGAAGGCCGCGGACTGGTTTGCGCTTTCGACCTCGGCCAACATGCATGCCACAGTTCCGGCGAACGGTTCGGCCCCTGTGCTGGTCGGGTTGCGCGCGGCTTCGGCCGTGGATGCCGGCCCGCTGCGGATCACCGCCGCCAACGCGCACGATGGAGACGCGGTCGAGAAGACGGTCAAGGTCCATCCCGACGGCGAGCCACTCACCGTTACCGCCTCAGCGCTCCTCCACGGTGACAGCGCGAACACAGTCCACTTTGATCTTCCGACCGATGCCATCCCTGGGTCGGTTCACGCCGAACTGCTTCTCTATCCCAATCTCGGCGCCAATGTGGCCCACGCCATGAAGGCAGTGCTGGAGCGACCGTACGGGTGCGCCGAGCAGACCATTTCAACGGCGTATGCAAGCCTGCTGTATCTGGAGCTTGCAACGGCGGCAAGAGCCGAATCGCCAGAGAAGGACAGGGCTCAGAGCTTTCTGCAGTTGGGGAATGATCGCCTGCTTGGCTACTTCAATTCTGGCGGTGGATTGACCTACTGGGGCGGCAACGACACCACCGGTGACGTGGCCCTGACTGCCTACGGAATTGAGTTTCTGACCGAGGCGGAGCCTTTCGTTTCCGTCGACCGCTCCCGGATCGCGGGAGCAATCCAGTGGCTTCTCTCGCAGCAGAGCGCCGACGGCTCATGGAGGCCTCGCTACGGCGCAGTTTCCGCGCGCGAGACGCTCTATATTGCCAATGCTCTCCAAAGTGCAATCGAGGCCAAGGACTTTTCGACCTTCGCGGCGGCTGAGCTTCAGGCACGCGTAAAGCAAGCGATTGCCAAGGCCAGTGCCTATGCCGCGACCTCCGTACTGGCGCTGCACGATCCCTATTCCAATGCGCTGCGGCTACTGTTGGCCGTGCGGACTGGCGACTCCGCCAAGCTGGCTCACGCTCGCGAGGAATTGACCGCCGGCGTCGAGCGTGGAAAGGATGGAGCCCATTGGGAGTTCGACGGCTACTCGCCATTCTATGGATGGGGAACGGGCGGGAGACTGGAGACGACTGCGCTCGCACTGGCCGCGTTGCAAGCGGCAGGCGACAAAGCCGATGAGGCGCTGGAGAGCGGTGCTCTGCTCTACCTGATTCAAAACCGCGACGAATACGGCGTGTGGATGAGCGGTCAGGCAACCGTACGAGTGCTGAAGGCGCTTCTGCCGGTTGCGCTTCGTCAGCTTCAGGGCCCTGCCACAGGCAGCTTTGCGCTGACGGTGAACGGCAAGCCTCTCAGTGGTGAGCTGGCAGAAGCACTCAAGGTCGATAGCCACCTTCTCGATGCGCCACGGAGCATCGATCTTTCCGCGATGATCCATGGCGGGGCAAACACGCTTGAGTTTGCGGGAACCACCGACGCGACCTTTGCCAATGCCCAGATCACGGCCTGGCTCTATGTGCCATGGGCGCAAAATGCGGCCGGCAAGACGGAAACAACCGTCCCCGGCAAGAGCTTCGGACTCGACTTCGGCTACACCTGCGACGCCGCGAATGCCAGTGTTGGTCAGGCCATCAACTGCATCGTGAGCGCGCGGCGATTCGGCTCCCAAGGCTACGGAATGATGCTGGCTGAGGTCGGCCTGCCGCCCGGCGCGGATGTGGACCGCGCTTCTCTCGGCAAGCTGCTCGACTCCTGGACGATCAGCCGCTACGAGTTGCAGCCGGACCGGATTGTCTTCTATCTCTGGTCATCCGATGCTGCCGGCGACAAGTTCAGCTTCCGCTTTACTCCGCGCTATGCGATCCGCGCGAAGGCAGCGCCCGCCAAACTGCTCGACTACTACAATCCGGATCTCAGCGCAGTCCTTGCTCCCCAGTACTTCGTCGTGAGCTCAATGCCCCATCAATAGGTGCTCCTCAACTCGCATATGGGTTTCCTGCAGCGCCTCCGGCGACGACGCTGGCTGGATAAGATCGCTTTGTTCCAAGGCCATTACGATCCCTGTTGCCTCAGGGCAGGTAGATGCTTCGAACTTGCCGGGATCGCATAGAGAATCCGGCGCGCGGCCTACCCGAATAAAGCGCCAGGAGAGCCATGGACAAAACCCCTGCGGGCATCAGTGGAAGAAGCTGGCCGCGTAACATGCCAGGATGATGGCGCATACGTACGCGAGCAATCCCATCCATTGTGTCTTCAGCGCCAAAGGGCGCTGCCCGCCGATACCAGCCGCCCGCACCACCGAACTCCATGCCTACCTGGGCGGGATTGCGCGCGGCGAGGGTTTCTCGCTTATGGCCGCGGGCGGAACCGCCAATCATGTTCATCTGTTAGTCGCCTTGCCGGCGACCTGCTCCCTTGCCCATGCGGTTCAGAAGCTCAAAGGAAGCGCTTCCCGGTGGATGGGAGATGGCTTTTCCTGGCATGAAGGATACGGAGCGTTCAGCGTCAGTCCTTCGCAGGTTGAGGCGGTGAAGGGGTATATTCAAAACCAGGAAGAGCATCACCGCGAACGCGATTTTGAGCAGGAACTTGTCGCTCTCCTGCGCAACTGTGGAATCGCATACGACGAGCGTTACGTCTTCGGGCGATCGGAAATGGCATTGTCCCTGCGGGACTCAAGCGGATCGGAGATTGCAGCGGACCCCACGCTGAAGCGCGGGGCTAACAAACAGTGCGCCTGCGGCGCGATCGCTCCCGTCTCTGCGTGAGAGCCAGTTTTGATGGCCACATAGGGCTCGACTATTTCGAGAAGCCCATTTATTGTGGTCAGTCAGATCGAAAGCCCGGTTCGCACGCGATCGCTCCAGCCGCGCACGCGGTTGCGCGGAGGGCGAGGGAAGCGGAAAGATCGGAAGGCTGAGGAGTTCGACGCCACGGCCGGCATTGGCGTCAGAAAGCCAGAGAATAGGAGCTTCGCTTCGATGAACCTCACCGTAGCCCTCACCGGCGCATCGGGCGCGGTCTTTGGCCGCGAGATGCTGCGCGCGCTGGAGGCGGACGAGCGCGTGGCCCGCGTGCACTTTGTGGCTTCGGAGAACTCGCTGCGCGTGCTGGCCGAGGAACTGGGCGTGAGCGGCCGCAATGAGTTGCTGGAGAAGCTTCTCCAGACCGGCCAGGCGCTCGGCGCGGCGCCCACCAAGACCGTCCAGCACTCCGATGCTGACATAGGCGCGGCCATCGCCAGCGGCAGCCATCCCTCGGACGGGATGATTATCCTGCCCTGCTCGATGGGCACGCTGGCGGCTATCGCCCACGGACTGGCCAACTCGCTCATCGCCCGCGCCGCCGACGTCACGCTCAAGGAGCGCCGACCGCTGATTCTGTGCGTGCGCGAGACGCCCTTCAACCGCATTCATCTGCGCAATATGACGCTGGCCGCCGAGGCCGGCGCGGTGATCTTTCCCTGCATTCCGGCCTTCTACAATCACCCCATCGACTCCACCGAGATGGCGCGGCAGTTCGTCTTCCGCGTGCTGGCGCACATCGGCTTGCCGCAGCCGGGAGCGTATGTCTGGAAGGCGGAAGAGTAGACTTATTGACAATGATCCTCGGGGCGCAGTAATCGGTGATTCCGGAGGCCTGTGGCGATGGAAAATGTGGCGATGACAGTCGAACCGGAGCCGCCAATCAATGGCCGGCGTAGCTCCGCACTTTTCTCGTTGCTGGTGGGAGCTGTAATCTCTCTGGGGCTGATGCTGTGGGTGGGGCGGCATGACTCGTCGATTGTGATGATGCTGCTTTTCACGGTTTGGGTGGCATCCCCCTTTGCAGGGATGGCGTTGGTGCTCCGCTCGGCAAAGCGATGGCCCCATGTACGGCAGAATGTAACGTACAACCAGATACGTTTCATCAGCCTGGGTTCAGCGTTGATCTATTTCAGTACGGTGGACGTCAAGCAATTGGCAAAACCCGCTGGCCCGTTTCTGGCGGTGCCAGTAGCATCGTGGTTGCTCATGGGGCTTTGGCTCTGGATGACCAGTTATTTTCATGGAGAAGGCAGCGGGGAGACAACGGTGCTGAATCTGAATGGGAAAAAGTAGCTCGCAGGCCAGGTCGGGTCTCGCCGGCCTTCGCTTCATCAAAACATCTTCGATTGCATTTGACAGGCGCGGCGCATTCCGTCGATACTTCTCTTAATGCCGAACTCAAGGGAACGCGGAATTGCGGTCATGGCCATGTGCATGTGTATGGCGTGCGGACCCCTCCGTGCGGCTCTTGAGACGCGAATGCGCTAGGCGCAACCGATCTTGAAGCCAGACGGCCCGGGTCCCGGAGAGGATTCGGGCCGTTTCGATTTTGGGGCGGCTCGATTCCCACCCTAGCGACAAAAATCCGCCGCGGCGGATCGCGAGGGCGTGGCACCCACCGTCTCTCACTTTTGTACCGGAAAGGCAAACCGCAGGTTCTTCGACTTCGTCCGCCGCGGCGGACTTCGCTCAGAATGACAGCGAGGGTGGGGCACCCAGCGTTCCACACCTCGCAGTGAACCAAGGGATGGGGCGCCCGGTTTCCTCGAACACCACATCCCCTTCACCATGAGAATGGTTGAAAATCAAGAGAAAGCAGAAGGAGCCCATCATGTCCGAATCGAAGCAGCATCTAGCCACTCTTGCCGTCCATGCCGGCCAATCGCCCGACCCGGCGACTGGCTCGCGCGCCGTGCCCATCTATCAGACCACCTCCTACGTGTTCCACGACGCCGGCCACGCCGGGCGGCTGTTTGCGCTCCAGGAGTTCGGCAACATCTACACGCGCATCATGAACCCCACCACCGACGTTCTTGAAAAGAGAGTAGCGGCGCTCGAGGGCGGGGCGGCGGCCCTCGCCACGGCCTCAGGCCAGGCGGCGGAGACGCTCACCCTGACCACCCTGGCCTCGGCGGGAGAGGAGATCGTCTCCACCACCTCGCTCTACGGCGGCACCTACAACCTCTTCCACTACACCTTCCCACGGCTGGGCATCACGGTCAAATTTGTCGACGCGGACGACTTCGACGGGCTGCGCGCGGCCATCAATGAGAAGACGCGGGCCATCTACACGGAGACGCTGGGCAACCCCAAGCTGGACGTGGTGGACATCGAACGGATAGCCGCCATCGCGCACGAGCACAAGCTGCCGCTGGTCATCGACAACACCTCGGCGTCGCCGGCGCTGGTGCGGCCCATCGAGTGGGGCGCGGACATCGTGGTCAACTCGGCCACCAAGTTTCTCGGCGGCCACGGCAACTCGATCGGCGGCGTGATTGTGGATGCGGGCAAGTTCGACTGGGCCGCCTCCGGGCGCTTCAAGGACTTCACCACGCCGGACCCCTCGTACCACGGTCTTGTGTACACCGCAGCCTTCGGTCCGCTGGCCTTCATCCTCAAAGCGCGCGTGCAGGGGCTGCGCGACACCGGCGCGGCGCTCTCGCCCTTCAACGCCTTCCTGATTCTGCAAGGGATTGAGACGCTGCACCTGCGCCTGGAGCGCCACACCCAGAACGCTCTGGCCGTGGCCAAGCACCTGGAGAAGCATCCCGGCGTAGCCTGGGTCAACTATCCGGGCCTGGAATCCAGCCCCTACTATAAGCGGGCGCAGAAGTACCTGCCCAGCGGCAAGGGGGGACTGGTCGCCTTCGGCATCAAGGGCGGCTACGAGGCGGGCAAGAAGCTGATCGACGGGCTGAAGCTCTTCTCCTTGCTGGCCAACATCGGCGACGCCAAATCGCTGGTCATCCACCCGGCTTCGACGACTCATGCGCAGCTCACCGTCGAGGAACAGGCGTCAACCGGCGTCACTCCCGAGCAGGTGCGGCTGTCGGTGGGCATCGAGGACATTCGCGACATTCTGGCGGATCTGGACCAGGCGATCGAGGCGGCGAACGGGCATTCCTTCCCGGGGGCAACCGTAACCGCGGGTCATGCTGCACAATAAAGGTGATGACTGAAACCGGAAACCCGGCCGCGACCGGGCCTCAAGTAAAGGCCACCAGGACAAAGCTTCTGGAGCCAACCTACGAGGGGGACTTTGTACTTGACGAGCACCTGCTGTTGGAGTGCGGCCGCACACTGGCCGGCGTAACGCTGCATTATGCGGTGTATGGCCGGCTGAATGCGGCGCGCGACAACGCCGTGCTGGTGTGCCATGCGCTCTCCGGTTCGGCGCTGGTGGGCTCCTGGTGGCCTGAAATCTTCGCGCCGGGGGCGGTCTTGTCGCTGGAGCGCGACTTTGTCATCTGCATCAATATGCTGGGCTCCTGTTACGGCTCCACGGGGCCCGGCTCGGTGGACCCGGAGACGGGCGCGGTGTATGGCCCGGACTTTCCGCTGGTCTCGATCCGGGACAATGTGCGGGCGCAGGCGCGGCTGCTGGATTCCATGGGCATCCGGCGTCTGCGGCTGGTTCTGGGCGGCTCCATCGGAGCGATGCAGGCCCTGGACTGGGCCATTCTCAATCCCGAGCGCGTGGCGCGGGGGCTGATCATCGGCGCGACGCCGGTTTCTGCCATGGGGCTGGCGCTCAATCATCTCCAGCGCCAGGCCATCCTGCACGACCCGGAGTGGGCGGGCGGCCGCTATCTGCCCCAGCGTCCTCCGCGCCGGGGGCTGGCGCTGGCCCGCCAGATCGGTATGCTCAGTTACAAATCCGCGGCCCTCTTCGAAGAGCGCTACGGACGCAATCCCAATCGCAACGGCGAGGATCCATGGGGGCTGGACGACCAGGGCGGCGGCCTCATCGGCGGGCGTTTCGACATAGCCGGCTATCTGGACCTCCAGGGGCAGCGATTCATCGACCGCTTCGACGCCAATGCCTACCTGGTCCTGCTGCGCACCATGGATACCTGGGACCCGATGCGCGGCTTCTCCTCGGCGGCGGAGGCCTTCAGCCGCATCCGCGCCCGGCTCAGTTTTGTCGGTATCAGCTCGGATTGGCTGTTTCCGGCCCAGGAGGTGCGCCGCTTTGCCGAGGCGATTCGCGCCGCCGGCGTCCAGGCCGACTACCGGGAGATGATCAGCAGCCATGGCCACGACGCCTTCCTGGCCGAGCAGGCCGAACTGGTGCGGCTGCTGCAATGACCGGGCCGCGCGCCCTCCCATCCTAGCCGCAACAGCAGAGACGCGGCGAGGATGGGGCGCCCGCCGCCCCACATTAAAACCCAGGGAACAGTTTCTCCCTGCCCGGTGTCTAAGCCGATATGCACTCGGCCGATCGGCAGTCCGAAGCGTCGGGGAACAACCCGCCGGGAGGGCTGTTTCACTCCCCGGCACAACGGTTGTTCCGGCAGAGGATGACCCTGGACCTGACGCCGGCCTGGCGCCGAGCGACCGCGCCGCGCAACTTGCCAAACATTTATTTCTTTCCATCACAACTTCCCTTGTCACAATGGGCGGGGCTTTCTATAATCCTTCCAACACCGCATTGGGAGCCGTGGTATGGTTTACCCATGCCGCGGTACTCAACCGCCAGACTGAACGGTTGCAACCTCCGCGAGCGAGTGCTTGAGTATCGATCTCCATTTCGGCAGTTCCCAGGAGCAATGAATGAAAAAGTTTGTCTTTGCGTCTGTGATGGCATTGGCGAGCATTAGCCTCGTTTCCGCGCCCACGTTGCGAGCACAGGATTCCGACCAGATCACCATCAAGGATCCGGCCGAGTTCAATGGCTATCAAATGGCAACCACCCAGAGCGATCCCAAGGCCAAAGCCGCCGGCCTGGAGACCTTTCTGCAAACCTATCCCCAGAGCGTGGTCAAGAGCGAGGTTCTCGATAAGCTGGTGGATGCCTACCAGCAAATCGCCGCTCAGGCCAAGGACGCTCAGACTGTGGCCGACGCCAATGACCATACGCTCAGCGCGGCCAGCCGTCTGCTCCAGTTGGACCCCAACAACATGAAGGCCATCTACGTTTCGGTGGATATCAAAAAGAGGCAGTGCCAAAGGACCCAGGACGCGCAGACCTGCGACGATGCCGCGGCGATGGCCCAGAAGGGGCTCGCCACACCCAAGCCTGCCAAAACCTCCGACCCCGAGTGGAAGAAGCAGACCGACGTGACCCGGCCGATCTTCCGCTCCGCCATCGCTCTGGATGACATCCTCTCCAAAAAGGACGTTAAGGCCGGCATCGAGGAGTACAAGCAGGAGTTGATGCTGTTTCCGCCCGAGGCGACTACGGTCCCGGGAGTCGGGTTGTCGGATACTCTGAACCTCGCCGAGGCCTATGTCAAGGAAACTCCGCCGGACGCGGTCAACGCGGTGTGGTTTTATGCCCGCGCGTTCGACTTTGCGCCCGACAGCTACAAGGCCGTGATCGAAAAGAAGCTCGAGTATTGGTACAAGAAGTACCATGGCGGGCTGGATGGACTGGACGACCTGAAGGCCCAGGCGGCGAAGACCGTCTTCCCGTCGAACTTTGTCCTCAAGCCGGCGCCGACCCCGGCGGAGCGAATCCACG
>Ga0326727_10019043_pt1 | contig 13902 bp, 10 predicted proteins | sample MB2enrmetagenome_FD_207643 | JGI IMG/M metagenome (GOLD analysis project Ga0326727, IMG submission 207643) | Lab enriched peat soil microbial communities from McLean, Ithaca, NY, United States - MB29MY | ecosystem: Environmental > Terrestrial > Soil > Wetlands > Peat | place: USA: New York... | reverse complement strand
ACCAGGTTCACCGCGCCGGTGCCGAGCGTGATCGGCTGGCCGACGATGATGTTCTCGGCGACGCCCTTCAGCTCGTCGACCTCGCCCGTGATCGCGGCGCGCAGAAGGTGCGCCGCGGTGATCTCGAACGCGGCCCGGGCGAGGACGCTCGTCTTCTTGCCCGAGATCCCGTGTCGGCCGATCGCGCGAATGTCGCCCTCGTTCGTCATGACGTCGGAAACAAGCATCAGGTGGCGGATGTCGACCCCGAGGCCTTGTTCCGCGAGCGTCCGGTTCGCCTCGTAGATGAGCGCGGCGCGGGCCGCCTCGACCCCGTAGACGCGGTAGATCTCGAAGACCGAGTTCGTGGTCGTGCGGACCGGGTCGACCCCCGCGATCTCGATGACGCCCTCGAGGTTCGAGCCCTCGGTGTAGATCACGTACTCGTCCTTCTCCTTGCGGATGAGCGCGCGGCGGATCCCGGTGACCCCCTTGATCTGGATCCCCTTCGCCTCCTCGCTCGCGATGAGGAGCTTCTTGAACGGCATCTCCTCGGTCATCTCCTCCTTCCGGGACTTGGTCGCCCCGGCGGCCGTCTCCTTGATCAGGATCTCGAACGAACGGGTCTCGCCGCTCCCCGAGCCCGACTTGACCTCGAAGAGCCGCGGGTCGAGGCCCTCTACGAGGGCGGCCTCGAGCTCGGTGCGCTTCACGCCGCGGGCCTCGAGCAGCGCGGCCTGGGGAGAGACGACGACCTTCAGGTCCTCGATCACGGTCCCGATCGACGCGACGTCGGGGATCGTCGTCACTTCGATCTGGAGGGCGATCTTCTGGACCGTATCGCGGTCGTTCCTCAACTTCTTCTCGACGTGCACCGTCATCATCGGCGTCGACGGCACGCGGCGGGCGTCCACGAGCTCGATCAGGCGCGGGAGCCCGAGCGTGACGTTCATCTCGGCGACCCCGGCGTAGTGGAACGTCCGCAGCGTCATCTGTGTCCCCGGTTCGCCGATCGATTGCGCGGCGACGATCCCCACCGATTCGTGGGCATCGACCTCCGCCTTCCGGAAACGCCGAGCGACCTCGCGGACGACCTTGGTCGCGTCCGCGGGCGTGAGCCGCAGGCTCTGGAGCTTCGCCTTGATCTCCTCGGCGACCGCCGGTGGGAGCGGGATCCCGGTCTCGTGCCGGGCGATCTCGTGGATCCGGGTCAGGAGGTCGCGTGGGGCTTCCTTCGCGTCCTTTTCGTTCGCCATCCTACTCCCCTCCGAACTCGGGGCCCTCTTCGGGAGCGCCGAACTCCTCGGTCTCCTCTTCCTCGGCGTCCTCCTCGAGCTGGGCCTCTGCCTGGAGGTCCATCTCCTCTTCGGTCACGGGCGGCGCCCCGAGATGGCCCTCGGGTCGGCGCTGCTCGGAGGTGCGGACCCGACGGCCCAGCACCTGGGAAACGACCTCGTCCAGCGAGACCGCGGCCCCCTGGTAGGAGCGGGTCGGGTCGATGCCGTCCTCGCCGTACTTGAACTCGATGACCGTGCCCGCCGTGTTGCGGACGGTCCCGTCCTCGGCGACCTTCAGGTCCTCGAGGGCGTTGATGAGCCGGCGTTGCATGTAGCCCGAGCGGCTCGTCCGCACGGCCGTGTCGACCAGCGACTCGCGGCCGCCCATCGAGTGGAAGAAGTATTCGGTCGGGGACAGCCCCCGCTTGTAGCTCGAGCTGACGAACCCGCGGGAGTCGGCCCCGAGGTCGCCGCGCGAGAAGTGCGGGAGCGTCCGGTGGACATAGCCGCGCAGGAGGCGCTCGCCTCGCACGGACTGCTGGCCGACGGCGCCGGCCATCTGCGTCAGGTTGAGCATGGAGCCGCGGGCGCCGGACTTCGCGAGGATCACGGCCGGGTTCTCGAGACCGAGGTAGCGGCCGGCGATGTCGCCCGCCGTGTCTCGCGCCTGGCCGAGCTCGCGCCGCACCATCACCTCGAGCGTCTCCTCGAGGGAACGGCCCGGCATCTGTTCGAGCTCGCCCTTGCGGTACTGCTCGACGAACTCGGTGACGTGGACCCGCGCGCCCTCGAGCGCGGTACGGATCTCCTTCTGGGCGCCCTCGGGGACATCCTCGTCGTCGATCCCGGTCGAGAGGCCCTTCAGCGAGATCGCGGTGATCGCGAGCCGGCTCATCTCGTCGAGGAACTGGCGCGCGCGGGGCATCCCGTCGTTCCTCGCGATCGCGTCCAGCACGGCGCCCTTTTCGTAAGCGATCGCCTTCTTGTCGATCGCGCCGGCCTTCAGCACGCCGTTCTCGATCACGACGTACGCGTCGTGCTTGCAGTTCATGGGCGAGCAGTCGCACCGGGCCCAGATGTTCGAACGGAACTCGAGGGTGAGGTCCTTCGGCAGGGTGAGCGAGAAGAGCTGTTTGCCCGTCCAGAACGGCTCGCCGTCCTTGTCCTTGCCCGCCGGCGGCGGGAGCGGGAAGTTCAGCTTCGAGAGGAGGTAGGTGACCTCGGCCTTCGTGAACGGCGGGTTCTGGTAGGTGAGGAGGAACGCGGCCGTGATGTGGTCGTGGAGCATCCCGATGATCGGCCCTCCGTAGCGGGGGGAGAGGATGTGCTCCTCGACCTTCATCAGGACCTTCGCCTCGGCCCGGGCCTCCTGGCTCTGGAGGACGTGGAGGTTCATCTCGTCGCCATCGAAGTCCGCGTTGTACGGCGGGCAGTCGCAGAGGTTGAAGCGGAACGTCTTGTGGGGGAGGATCCGAACGAAGTGCGCCATCATGCTCATCCGGTGCAGGCTCGGCTGCCGGTTGAACAGGACGATGTCGCCGTCAACGAGCTGGCGCTCGACGATCGAGCCGGGCGTCACGAGCTCCGCGCACGCGTCGGCGTTCTTCTCCATCACCTTGATCCGCTGGCCGTCCTCGCGGACGAGGTAGTTGACGCCGCAGCGGTAGCGGCCGGCCTCGTCCGGGGTCGGGCTGGGCCCGCGCTTGACGAGCTCCTTCGCGACCTCCTGGTTGTGGAGGGTCACCTCGAGCGGGACCGTGAGCCCGCGGGCGACCTCGGCGGGGACGCCGACCTCGTTGATCGAGAGGAGCGGGTCCGGGCTGATCACCGTGCGCGCGGAGAAGTTGACGCGCTTACCGGAGAGGTTCGACCGGAACCGACCGTCCTTCCCCTTCAGGCGCTGGGCGAGCGTCTTGAGCGGCCGGCCCGAGCGGTGCCGGGCGGGCGGGATGCCGCTCGTCTGGTTGTCGAAGTACGTCGTGACGTGGTACTGCAGGAGCTCCCAGAGGTCCTCGACCACGAGCTGGGGGGCGCCCATGTCGCGGTTCTCGCGCAGGCGCTGGTTGATCCGGAGGACGTCCACGAGCTTGTGCGTGAGGTCGTCCTCGCTCCGCTCTCCGCTCTCGAGGGTGATGGACGGGCGGACCTGGACCGGCGGTACCGGCAGCACGGTCAGGACCATCCACTCCGGCCGGCCGAACCTCGGGTTCAGCCCGAGCGCGCGGACGTCGTCGTCGGGGATCCGCTCGAGCCGCGCGCGGACCTCCTTCGGGGTGATCTTGTGGCTGTTCTCGCGGAACGTCGTCGGCTTGTCGAGGACGATCCGCTGCTGGATCTCGTGGCAGTGCGGGCAGCTGCGCTCCTCCTTGGGCTCCCGCGCCCGCGGGGCGGGGGCCGCGTCGTCGCTGTCGGAGGTCGTGTCGACCCGGGAGACCGGCGCGTCGGGCAGCACGCGGCCGCACGCGCGGCAGGTCGACTGGAGCAGACGCTTGATCTCCTTCGCGTAGCCGACGTGGATCACCGGCATCGCGAGCTCGATGATCCCGAAGTGGCCGGGGCACTCGTTCACGCGGCCGCCGCACGTCCGGCAGCGCAAGTTCGGCTCGATGACGCCGAGATGGAGGTCCATGAGGCCCATCTCGATCGGGTACCCGTCGTCGTCGTAGGTGTCGGCCGTGATGATCTTGACCCCGCTCATCCGCCGGATCTCGTCCGGCGAGAGGAACGCGAACTGCAGGCTCTTGATTTTCTTGGATAGACCCTGCGCCATGAGGAACCTCCTACCGCATCTCCTCGAGCTGAAGCCGCATGATCACGCCGAGGCTGATCAGCTCCTCCAGGAGGAGCTTGAACGAGTAGCTCATCTCGACCGGGTAGATGGACGACGTGTTCCCGCAGCTGGGACAGCGCAGCGAGCTCGCCCGGGTGTCCGGGATCGCGATGTGGCCGCACTCGGGGTTGCCGCAGACGTACTGGATCGTGCCGTCCGACTCGTCGAGCAACCGGTCCTTGATGACCATCGCGACGCCGTGGCCGATCAGGCAGTCGCGCTCCATCTCTCCGAACCGTAGACCGCCCTGGCGCGACCGACCCTCGGTCGGCTGCCGCGTCAGGATCTGGACGGGCCCGCGGGAGCGCATGTGCATCTTGCCCGCGACCATGTGATGGAGCTTCTGGTAGTAGATGACCCCGACGAAGATCTCCGCCTCGAACCGGCGGCCCGTGAGCCCGTCGTAGAGCGTCTCGCGGCCCGAGGGGTGGAAGCCGAGCGACTTCAGCCCTTCGCGCAGGGCCTCCTCGCGGGCACCGGAGAACGCCGTTCCGTCGATCGTCCGGCCTTCGAGCGCGCCGACCTTGCCGCCCAGCATCTCGAGGACGTGGGCGACCGTCATGCGCGACGGGATGGCGTGCGGATTGATCAGAAGGTCCGGCGTGACGCCTTCCCGCGTGAACGGCAGGTTCTCCTGCGGGACGATCAGACCGATGACGCCCTTCTGCCCGTGGCGGCTCGCGAACTTGTCGCCGAGCTCAGGGACCCGCTGGTTGCGGACCTTGACCTTGACGAGCTTCGAGATGTTCTCGCCCTCGGTCAGGACGACGTTGTCGACCCAACCCGACTCGCCGAACCGGACCGTGACGCTCGTCTCGCGCCGCTTCTGCGGCGTGAGTAGGTCGGTCTTCTCCTCGAGGAAGCGGGGCGGGCTCGTCTTGCCGACGAGGACGTCGCCCTCGGAGACCTCGAGCTCGGGGAAGATCAGGCCGTCCTCACCGAGGTTGCGGTAGGCCGTGTCGACGCGCGCGCCGGCGACGTCCGGCCGCGGGATCTCGAAGCGGTCCTCCTGACCGCCGGGGTACTTGCGCTCCTCCCCACGGTACGTTCGGAAGAACGACGACCGTCCGAGGCCCCGGTCGATCGCGCCCTTCGAGAAGACGAGCGCGTCCTGCATGTTGTAGCCCTCGTAGGAGAGGACGGCGACCACGAAGTTCTGGCCCGCGGGCCGCTCGGTGAAGTGGACGTAGCGCATCGTCTGGGTTTGGAGCAGCGGCGCCTGCGGGTAGTGAAGCAGATGGCCGCGGGTGTCGGGCCGTCGGCGGTAGTTCACCGACTCGACGCCGAGCGCCTGCTTCGCCATCCCCGAGCCCATCGTGTTGCGCGGGGCGGAGTTGTGCTCCGGGTACGGGATGAGACCGGTGCAGACCCCGAGGATCAGGTTCGGGTCGATCTCGAGGTGCGTGTGGCGCTCCTGGACGAGGTTCCCGGTCGGGAACTCGGCATGGCAGAACCCGCATTCGACCATCGCCTGGTCGCGCTTGTCGCCCATCGACATCCAGCGGATGTCGCTGCGGCTGAGCGCTTTCTCGCACTTCGGGCAGCGGTCGGGCGAGACGTACGCGTCGATCGCGATGAGCGAGTCCTCTTCCTCCTCGGCGTCCAGCCATTCGATCTTTCCCTGGCGGATGAGGTCGCTGAAGGAGAGGGTGCCGCGGCCGAGCTCGTCGAGGTCGCTACGCGAGACGCGGGGGACGCCGTTCTTGACGACGATGAGCGGGCGCCGCAGGCGACCGGAGTCGCAGTGGACGATCACCTCGTTCATCTCGTCATCGTAGCGGACGTTGATCTCGTAGGTCTTGTCGCCGAGCGTCGGCGAGAGCGTGCCGGTCCGGCGGCGCTCGCGAATCTCCTTCACGAGGTCGAGCGGCTGCGAGTGCAGACCGACCAGGTTCCCGTTGACGTAGACGCGCGCGGCCCGGCGTCCTTTCGGCGCCGCTGCCTCCTGGAAGACCTCGGGCCCGATCTCGCGGGTGTTCAGGTCCCGCAGGATGAGCGTGACCTCCTCCTCGTCGGCTCCCTCGGAGACGTCGACGCACAGGGCGTAGTTCTTCACCAGGCCGCAGTTCTGGCCTTCGGGGGTCTCGTTCGGGCACAGCCGTCCCCACTGGGTCGGGTGCAGGTCCCGGGCCTCGAAGTGCGGCTGGCTGCGCGTGAGCGGGCTCGTGACCCGACGCAGATGGCTGATCGTGGACATGTGGCTCGTCCGGTCGAGCACCTGGCTCACGCCGGCGCGGCCGCCGACCCAGTTGCCGGTGGCGAGGGCGTGGACGAGCCGCTGGGTGAGCAGGTCCGGTCGGATCGCGCTCGCGATCCGCAGGTCCTTCTTACGGGCGAACGAGCGCTCGAGCTGGTACTTGAGGTCCTTCAGGAGCAGCGAGAAGGCGACGCGGAAGAGGTCCTCCATCAGGTCGCCGGCGAGCTTCAGGCGCTTGTTCGCGTAGTGGTCCTTGTCGTCCTCGCCCCGGACCTTGAGGTGGAGCTCGAGCACGGTTCGGGCCATCCGCGCGAGGTAGAGCGCCTTCTTCAGGCGGTCGGCCTTCGTGTCGCCGAGGTGGGGGAGGAGCGAGCGGTCGAGGATCCCGTCGACCTTGCGCTGACGGTACTCCTTCGCCTGTCCGGTGGCGAACTTCTTCTCGAGGAAGATGAGCGCGTCCTCGGTCGTGAGGATCCCCTCGGGGGGGTAGAGCTTCTTCGAGACGCACTCCTCGAGGTTGACGTTGAGGAGGTGCTTCATCGTCTGGACGAACGGTTCGTCCAGGGGCATCAGCTCGCCGAGGACCGCCTGGAAGATCTCCTCGTCGTTCTTCATCCCGAGGGCCTTCATCAGAACCACGAGCGGGATCTGTCCGCTCGCCGTCGGGACCGAGACCTGAAGGACGCCGTCCTTCTTCTTCTCCACCACCGTGAGCGACCGGTACCCGCCGCGCTGGCTGAACACCTTCGCGCTCTCGATCGGGGTCCCGTAGCGCTCGTTGTACTCCGCGAAGATCCGGTTCGGCGCGAGGTCCTCGAGGCTGATGATGACCCGCTCCGTGCCTCCGATGATGAAGTAGCCGCCCGGGTCGAGCGGGTCCTCGCCGTACTCGACGAGCTTCGCCCGGTACTCGTCGTCCGAGAGCCAGATCTGGTCGTCCTCGGAGATCTTGTAGCGGTTCAGGTTGCAGGGTCGGCTCTTGACCATGATCGGAAGGTCGCCGATGTGCACGTCCTCGGGGGCGCGCTCGACGCCGTTCTCCACGACCGTGACCTTGAGGTAGATCGGCGCCTGGTAGGTCAGGTTGCGCAGGCGAGCCTCCATCGGGGTCAGGGTCGGCTTCGACCCGACCGGCTCCTTGACGAACGGAGCGCCGATGAAGATCGTCGGCTCGGCGGAGGGGTTGACAGCGCCGCGGGCGTCCCGGCGACGGCCGACGCGCACGTAGATCGAGCTCTTCGTCTTCTGGACGTCGAGTCGGATGACGCCGCGCTCGGTCGAGTCCTCGCTGACCCGAGCGTCATCGACGATTCGCTGCATCCGCGAGTTCGGGTTGTCCTTGGTCGGCAGGAAGTCGTTGAAGCTCGCGAGATGGTGGTTGACGATCGATCGCTCTCGGAAAAAACCGTCGACGATTTCGCGCATGATTCGTTACTCTCCTCCGACCGACGGGACGATCAGGCGGTAGGCGATCGCCTCTCCGGCGGTCGCGCTCGGGCGACGGATCCGCACGAGGCGACCCGGGAGGTTCTCGCCGGATTCCCGCATCGCCTCGTACCGGGGGTCGGTCTTGAGCCCCGGGTCGGCGACCAGGATCTTCGGAAGGCGCTCGGCGGCCGTCCCGAGCTTTTCCAGCACCCGCTTCGATTCTTCCTCGGAGAGGATCTCGTGCCGAGGCGCGAGATGGTGGGCGACGAACGGCCGCTTCGGTACGACGGGCTTCTCGGGCGTTCGCTTGCGCGACCGACGCGTGGGACTCGGGGTCATGGTGTCACCTCAGGAGCGGGACGGGCCCGGGGGGACGTCCGGAGCGACCGCGCGGGCGCGGGTCGGCTCGTTCGAACCCCCGACCACCTGGTTAAAAGCCAGATGCTCTTTGTAGGGCCGGCGGGCGTCCCGGCCGGCCAACCTAACTGAGCTACGGGCCCGAATCCGTTCCGAAGGGGTGGGACCGGGGCGGCGTATTTCAGCCTATGCCTGATAGGATTCACTGAAGGCTCTCCAGGCTCGAGATGATCGACCAGATCGCGGTCCTTCCGTGGGTCGGGAGGTTGGGGTCGTTCGCGAGGTCGTCGAGGACGTACACGGCGCTCGCGATCCGTACGTCGAGCGCCACCCGCGCCTTGGCGAGCTCGTCCTTCGCGGACTGCGCTCCTCGGCGGACGTTGCGCGGCACGGAGGCGTCGTCGGCGAGCTGCCCGAGCGACTCGACGATCCGGTGGAGGGCCGCGACGTCCGTCGGCCCGTGGACCGGGACGGGGATGGCCGCGATGCCGGACGGGGGCGCGGCGGTCGGAGCCGTCATTGGCGATGCATCTCCCCCGATTCCTTGTACGCAGTGACGACGAGCAGCGTCTTCGTCTCACGGATCCCCCGCACACCGGGAAGCCGGTGCAGGACGAACTCCTTCAGCTCCTCGTAGTGGGGGAAGCGGACCTTGAGAAAGATGTCCGTGTCGCCGGTGACGAGGAAGACGTCCTCCACCTCGTTGAACCGGGCGACCTCGCTCGCGACGGTGTCCGCCTCCGCGGTCTCGACCTTGAGGGCGATCAGGGCCACGACGTGCTCGTCTCCCCAGACCTTGGTGAACGCGCTCTCGACCGCCCGACTGACCGGCGCCTTGGCCGCCGTTGGTTTCTCCATGATGTTTCCTCCCGACGCGGTATGGTCCCCTTGAAAGCGAATGCCCGACTCCCACGACCTTACGCCGCCGGGGCGGACTCGAACTCCTCTTGGAGGTCGTTAATGACCTGATCGATCACGGACCCGGCCGAGGGCCCGCGGTACTCTCGGACGCCACCGGCCTCGCTCGAGATACGGGCGAGGAGGTCGGACGACCCCCGGAGAAACTCGACACTACAGATGAACTCCTCCATGATGGCCGGCCCCCACCGCGCCGACCGGCCGAAAAAGGACTGGTATATAGGTTTTTTCGTGGCCTTCGGACGCGGTTCGGCCCGCCTCCGGGAACCCGCGAGGCGAGGGAAGCGCGAATCCGGGGGGCCGCGGGTTCCGGGCTTCTCGGAGCACGACGGGAGCAGGGTTATCTTCTCGCCTCGATAGACGACGCCGGGGAGCCGGAGTGGCAGCCGACGCCGACCCGAATACGGTCCGCATCGAGGTCCGAGTAGAGCTCAAGCCCGGGGTCATGGACGCGGAGGCCGCGAGCGTCGAGAAGTCGCTCGACCTCCTCGGAATCGCCTCCGTCCGACACGTCACGACCGCACGGATCTACGACCTCGAGTTCTCCGGGGTCACCCCGGCGCAGGCGCGACGCCTCGCCGACGAAGCCGTCGACCGGCTGCTCGCGAATCCGGTGATCCACCGCGTGACCGTCCGTCCCGCGCCGACCTAGCGCCATGGCCGACTGGGCGGAGGACGTAACTGTCGTTCCGTTCCGCCAGGCGTCGATCGCCGAGCTCGAACGAACCTCGGCCGCGCGGGGCCTCGGCTTCAGCGACGCCGAGCTCGCGCGCCTCCGGCAGTACTTCCGGGCGGAGCGCCGGGACCCGACCGACGTGGAGCTCGCCGGCCTCGCCCAGAGCTGGAGCGAGCATTGCAGCTACAAGAGCTCACGACCGTTCCTCCGCCGGGCCTTCGGCTCGCTGCGCCCCAAGCCCCGCGTTCTCGGCACCGGCGACGCCGGGGTGATGCAGTTCGAGCCGGGGTTCGCCTACGCCCTCCGCATCGAGTCGCACAACCATCCATCCGCCGTGGAGCCGTACGGTGGCGCGGCGACCGGTATCGGTGGGATCCTCCGGGACGTGCTCGCGGTCGGCGCCAAACCGATCGCGCTCAGCGACCCCCTGTTCTTCGGACCGCTCGACCGGAGCCCGAAAGAGGTCCCTCCCGGGGTGAAGACCCCGCGCTACCTCGCGGAAGGGGTGATCGCGGGGATCCGGGACTACGGCAACCGGGTCGGAGTTCCCACGGTCTCGGGAGGGATCTACTTCGACCCGGCCTACGTCGTCAATCCGCTCGTCAATGTCGGATGCGTCGGGTTCCTTCCCCGGCACCGGCTGCTCCCGAACCGGGCGCAGGCCGCCGGCGACCGGCTGGTGCTGGTCGGGGGTCTCACCGGGCGGGACGGGATTGGAGGCGTCGCGTTCGCCTCGAAGGAGCTCACCGACCGCAGCGAGTCGGAATCGCGCGGCGCGGTGCAGCTCGGGAACCCGATCATGAAGGAGCCGCTGATCCACGCGTGCCTCGAGGCGTTCGACGCGGGGCTGGTGCGGGGCCTGAAGGACCTCGGCGGGGGCGGCGTGGCGACCGCCGCCGGCGAGCTCGCCCACGCCGGAGGGTTCGGCATGCATCTCGACCTGGCCCGAGTGCCCCTGCGCGAAGAGGGGCTCAGTCCCTGGGAGGTCTGGGTCTCGGAATCGCAGGAACGGATGGTCCTCGACGTCCGTCCGGACCACGTACCGGCGCTCGCGGCGATCTTCCGCCGGTACGACGTGCCGGTGACCGACCTCGGCGAGGTCACGCGCGGACGGTACGAATCGATCGACTGGAACGGCCGCCCGGCCGCCCATCTGGACCTCGGGTTCCGCGTCGAGCCACCGCCGATCCGGCGACCCACCCGGCGCCGGCCCCGGCGTGTCCGCGCCGCCCCGACCGTACCTTCGGACGACCTCGCCGCCCTGATGGAAGGCCTGGTCCTCGCCCCGGATTCCCTTTCCCGCGAGGCGGTGATCCGGGTCTACGACCACGAGGTCCAGGGCCGAACGGTCGTCAAGCCCCTGCACGGCCTCGTGACCTCCCCGTCGCACGGCGACGCCGCCGTCCTCCAACCACGGCCGGAGAGCCGCCGAGCGCTCGCGGTCACCACCTCCGCCCAACCGTGGGCGTGCCGGGAGGACCCGCTCGAAGGGGGAGCGCTCGTCGTCGAGGAGGCGGCCCGCAACCTCTACGCGGTCGGGGCGCGCCCCGACGCGTTCACGAACTGCCTCAACTTCGGGAACCCCGAGGACCCGCGTGTCCTCGGCGACTTCGACGCCGTGACCCGGGGGCTCGCGCGCGCCGCGCGCGCGATCGGCTTCGCGGTGCCGTCGGGGAACGTGAGCTTCTACAACGGGGGCCTCGGCGCGGAGATCCCGCCGACGCCGGTCCTTCTCGCCACCGGGATCGTTCCCGACCTCGACTTCGCGGTGACGAGCGACCTGAAGGAGGCGGGGAACCCGCTCTACCTCGTCGGTCGCTCCCGGCCCGAGCTGGGGGGATCGCTCTGGGCGCGCCGGAACTCGGTCTCCGGGGTCGCCGTGCCGGGGTCCGACCCGAGTGCGGTCCGGACCGCGGGCGAGCGACTCCTCGCTGCCGGGCCGCGCGGGCTCCTTCGGGCGGTCCACGACGTTTCGGACGGAGGCCTCGCGGTCGCGCTCTGCGAGATGGCGTTCGGAGGGGCGCTCGGGTTCTCGGTGGACCTCGACCGCACGGGGCTCGAGGACCCGGGGCTCGCCCTGGCCGCCGAAGGAGCGTCCCGCTGGGTGGTCGAGGTCCCCGCGGACCGGGCCTCCGCGTTCGAGAAGATGCTCGCGCGCGTTCCCCTCGCGCGCCTCGGCTCGGTCACCGGGAGCAAGGCAACGCTCCGCTGGAAAGGCCGGACCCGGTCCGCGTCCCGGCTCGAGCCGCTCTACGAGCGGTGGCGTTCGGGGCTCGGTTTACCGTGACCTCGGCCCCGGGGTCGGAATGACCGTCACCGCGCTCGTTTCCGGCGGAAAGGACTCGGTCTACTCAGCGTACCTGGCCGATACCCAGGGCTGGCCGGTCGACGAGCTCCTGACCCTGCGGCCCACCGACCCCGAGTCGATGATGTTCCACACACCCAACCTAGACCTGGTCGCCCTCCAGGCGGCCGCGTGGGGGAAGAACCACCGGGAGGTGCCCGTTCGGGAGGCGGGCGAGGCCGGCGAGCTCGCCGCCCTGACGGCGGCGCTCACCGGCGGCCGGGGCCCGGTGGTGGTGGGCGCGATCGCCTCTTCCTACCAGTGGACGCGCGTGCTGCGCGCCGCGGACCGAGCGGGCCGGCGCGTGTACGCCCCGCTCTGGCGCGTCGCTCCGGCCCGGGTCGTTCGCGAGGAGATCGCCGCCGGGCTCGACATCCGTCTGGTCCACCTGTCCGCGGAGCCGCTGTCGCCCGACCTCCTCGGCCGGCGCCTGGACGGCGCGCTCCTCGAGGAACTCGAGCGACGGAGTCGGTCGGTCCGTCGGCTCAACGTGGCGGGGGAGGGCGGAGAGTACGAGACGCTCGTGGTCGACGCCCCGTTCTTCCGGCAACGCATCGACCTGGAGGAGGTCGCGACCGACGTGTCAGCCTCGACCGCACGGCTCGTCGTGGCACGCGCGAACCTCAAGACGAAGTGACGCTGCCCTTCCCCTGAGGACGCGCATGGTCCCTCGTTCGACCCTTCGAAGCGCGGTATCCCCGCGGGCCCAGCGCGCCATGGACCGGGCCTTCCGGGCCCTCGGCGACCCCCGGGCCCGGACGAACCTTCCGTGGCTCACGGGGCTCCTCGGTGTGGACCCCGACGCGCTCTCGGAGATCCTGTCCGAGCTCGAGGAGCTCGTCCCGGTCGAGGCGGAGATCCGGCAACGCCACCGCGACGCCGGCCGGACGTACTACGCCCAGTTCCGGGCGCCGTTCGAGCTCTACGCCCTCGTGCGCTGGCTTCGTCCGGACCACGTGGTCGAGACCGGAGTGAGCAGCGGAGTCTCCTCCGCGCACCTCTTGCTGGCCCTGGCGAAAAACGGTCGGGGCACGCTCCATTCGATCGACCAGCCGACCCACCAGCGCGGACCGGCGTTCTCCTCTCGCGACTCCCCGGTCGCGTTGCCCCCAGGCCGGACGAGCGGATGGGCGATCCCGGATCGGGTGCGGGACGGCTGGGACCTTCGCCTCGGGTCGAGCGAGCGACGGTTGCCCGAGCTTTCCCGGCAGATCCCGTCGGTCGGCCTCTTCCTTCACGACAGCCTCCACACCCCCCGCCATCTGACGTTCGAGCTCGCGACCGTCCGTCCCCGTCTGGTCGCCGGGGGCGTCGCCCTCGCCGACAACACGGTCTGGACCGGACAGGCGTTCCCCCGGTTCGCCGCCGCGCTCGGGGTCCCCGTGCTCCGGCGCGGCCGAACCGACCTTGTCGGCCTCCGGGTACCGCCCGAGCTCGGGCCGTAGCTCCGGGCCGCACGGCCCCCGTTCTCTCCCCCAAGGCTATAGTGGCCGTGGACTCTCCGACCGTGATGGCGAGCAGCCGCGCGGGGGCGGCGCCCCCCGAGGGCCACGGACCGAAAGGCCCGGCGACCGACCCGGTGGACGGGGCCCAACGACGCTGGGAGGCCGAGGTCCTCGGCCCGACCCTCGAGAAGAGCCCGGAGCGCAAGGACGGGTTCTCGACGCTTGGCGGCATCCCCGTCGCGCGGGTTTACACGCCCCGGTCTCCCCGCTCCGGTCCGGACCGGATCGGCTACCCTGGTCAGCCCCCGTTCACCCGCGGGGTCCACCCGACGATGTACCGTGGCCGGCTCTGGTCGATGCGGATGTTCTCGGGGTTCGGCTCTCCCGAGGACACGAACCGTCGGTTCCACTATCTCCTCGAGCACGGGGAGAGCGGCCTTTCGATCGCGTT
>Ga0326727_10019042_pt1 | contig 13902 bp, 12 predicted proteins | sample MB2enrmetagenome_FD_207643 | JGI IMG/M metagenome (GOLD analysis project Ga0326727, IMG submission 207643) | Lab enriched peat soil microbial communities from McLean, Ithaca, NY, United States - MB29MY | ecosystem: Environmental > Terrestrial > Soil > Wetlands > Peat | place: USA: New York... | reverse complement strand
AGGGGACAGGGAACTGAACTTACTACTACCTCTGAATGCGCGCCGATCCGCCCTTGGCGAAGGCCCGCACCTGGTCCACCGTCGCCATGGTTGTATCGCCGGGGAAGGTGGTCAGCAGCGCGCCGTGCGCCCAGCCCAGCTTCACCGCCTCTTCGGGCGTCTCGCCGGTCAGCAGGCCATAGATGAAGCCGGCCGCGAAGCCGTCGCCGCCGCCGACGCGATCATACACATCCAACTCCGCCGTGGGCGCCGTGTAGGTCTTGCCGTCGATCCACGCCACCGCGCTCCAGCTATGGCGGTTGGTGGAGTGCACCTCGCGCAGCGTGGTGGCGACGACCTTCACATGCGGATGCTTCCTGACCACGTTGTCGATCATGCCGAAAAAGACGCTGGGATCGAGCTTCGATTTGGCCGCGACCTCCGGCCCGGGAATGCCCAGCCCTTTTTGCAGGTCCTCCTCGTTGCCCACCAGCACATCCACGTTCTCAACGATCTTGGCGATGGTTTCGACAGCCTGCTCATTGCCGCCGGAGATCTTCCACAATTTTTCGCGGAAGTTGAGATCGAAGGAGGTGACGGCGCCGGCCGCCTTGGCGGCCTTCATCATCTCCGCGGCCAGGGGCGCGGTGGTGGGCGAGAGGGCCGCAAAGATGCCGCCTGAGTGGACCCAGCGCACGCCGCCGGCAAAGATATTAGCCCAATCGAAGTCGCCCGGCTTCAGTTGCCCGGCAGCTTCGTTGCAGCGGTTGTAGAAGACCACCGGAGCGCGCACGCCATAGCCGCGGTCGCTATAAACGGTGGCCATGTTGGGGCCGCGCACGCCATCGTGCTTGAAGTGCTTGTAGAAGGGCTTAACGCCCATGGCGCGCACCCGCTCGGCGATCAGGTCGCCGATGGGATAGTCGGACATGGCGGTAGCGATCGCCGTCCTCATGCCAAAGCAGTCGGAGAGGTTGGCGGCCACATTGAACTCGCCGCCGCTGACGTGAATCTTGCACTCCGTCGCCTTGCGGAAGGGAACAATTCCCGGATCGAGCCGGTGCACCAGCGCGCCCAGCGAGAGAAAATCCAGATCCGCATCCTTGCGGATATTCAAACCATGGCTCATCGGCCTTACACTCCTTGTCTCTTTTGGAAAGTTCGATATAGGAACCCGAGGTTCTATCGAATTATAACTGGTCAGACCACTGGCTACAGGGGTCAGCCGGAGAATCCGGCCATCCCCTGTAAATCGGCGATCACATCCTGCACATTCCAGTCGTTGCCCGGATAAAAACGCACCACCTTGCCATTGGAGCCGATCACCGTGGTGGAGAGCGTGTGGGTAATAGTGCCGTCGGCCTCGTTGGTGATCCCCAGGTCGAAGAACTTCGCCATCTCAAGCAGAGTGGGCTTGTCGGGCACGGCCAGGTCCCAGTGCGCATTGGCATTCTTCTCGTCGCCGCCGATATAGGTAGCGCGGTAGGCCTTGAGTCGCGCGGGCGTGTCGTGGTCGGGGTCGAAGCTGACGCACAACAGACGCGCGCCGGAGAGCGTAGGGTTGGCCGCTATCAACTTTTGCAACAAAGCGAAGTTGTGCATCATCCGGGGGCAAAAGTTGGGCGACGGGCAGCGGGTGTAGATGAAGGTGAGCACCAGCCCGCGATCCCAAAGTCCGGCGAGATGAATCGTCCGGCCGTCCTGGTTGCGCAATGCGAAGTTCGGCACAACGTCGCCCGGCGCCGGCACGTGATAGGAGACGGCGGGCTTGTAATCGGGCCTGGCCTGGGCCACCACCACGATGTGATCGAGCAGGTAGTCGGCATTGGGGTCGGGCGAGACCAGCACGTCGGCGGTGATCACATCGCCCGGATGCAGTTCGGCAAGGATGGTGGGGTCCTTGAGCTTGTAGGGCATGGTCATGGCCTCCATGAAGCCGGGAATGGCATCATGGTCCACCGTCACCTCGCCCCTTTTGGCGTCGGTGGAGACGACCTTGCCGCGCAGCTTGTAGACCTTGTAGTTGGCGGTGGAGGAGAGTGGAGTCACCGCCGGCCGGCCGGCATGGCAGCCGGCCAGGACAACAACAGCAAGCAATGTGGAAGCAAGCAGTCGGGGAATCATTGACCTGATGTTCATGGACCTCCCTATTTCAAAATAGCTCGCTGACAAGTATCCCCAGCTCCGCACGGGGATACCTGCCAACCCCTACTCCCTTCCTTTCTTACATCTCGTCCGCCGAGGGGCCGTAAGCGCCGGGGATTGGTTGATTGAGCAGGCGCAGGTAGACGCCCAACTGCGCGCGGTGGTGAATCAGGTGGTCGAGCACCCAGTTGCGGAAGACCCGGTACTTGGATTCGTCGATCCAGGCCTGGCCGCCGGCAATAAACTTCCAGTTCGTATCCCACTTTTCGGGCGCAAAGCCGGCCAGCGCCGCCTTTGTCTCAGCAACCTGCCGGTCGAACTTCTCCAGCATCGCCTTTTTGGATGCGGGGATGTAGGGTTCGAATTTGTGGTCCGCAGGGAACTCCAGCTTGTCGGTCGTCAAGGTGTGAATCGCCCACTCTCCGGCAGTATCCGAAATGTGCCCGGCCAACTGGCCCAGGCTCATCGATTTGGGGTGGGGTTTATAGGTAAAGTCAGCATCCGCCGGGATGGCCTCAAGAAACTGGCGTGTTTTGGCGGCCTCACGGTCATATTCGGCAATCAGTTCTTTTTGAAAGTCCATCGGCAACCTCCATGTTGCGAAACCAGCATACCCGATCCACCGAAATAAAGCGAAGATATAGCGATAAATCCGTATTTCCTTTTTCAATGATGATTCTGAATCCTCGGACCGTCTGAATCATCAATGTTTATAAGGGTACAAGCGCGGCGAAGATGTTCCGGAGGCAAGAACCCAATAGGTAAGGAACAAAACGGCCTATACCCTTTTCCTACAAATCATCGCTTAAGGTTGATTTTTCGGGGATCACGAATCACCTCCAACGCCGGCCTGTTGCTGGTTAGGGAGTTGGACGGGCGGCTCTGGCTCACGATGAGGCGAGAGGAGCAAGAACGGCAGCGAATCGTCCGGCTTTCCCTTGCAACTACTGCGCTGGTCTTGCAATTTGCGCCGACGGGCGTACTGTGCAGAAAATCTGTTTTCAAAATGGAGATTTTAAATGAAGATTGTCCCGGCAATGTTAGTTGCCTCTGTCTTGCTTTTGTTACCTGCTACGGTTGTGCCTCAACAGAACGGTTCATGGTCTGACGACACGTACTACGATGGCACAGTCGATCCTTACCATCCGGAGGTGGGACCAGGCTATGTTATAAAGATCACCAGCATTTCTACGAACCGCTTGACATGCACAGTGACATGGAACGGAACAAAAACAGGAGATGCAACGATCGACCATACCGTGGGCAGGAACATTGCGGGGTCATTTGTTTTAGTTCTGCCGGCCTATCCGGGGAACGGCGCAGCTAAAACGGCATCTTACCGAATTACGAATATCGCCGATCTTCAACACCATATACTATGTGCATAATAAATCCGCATGAACGACAGAGGCATGCCAATGTTCTTATCCTCTAATAAAATAAGAATGGCAGTCATGACGGTTTCAGTGCTGCTGTCGCAAGCATGCGTAATGAACAGTCAGGCGCAAAATGATGGAACTATCGACCCCTCTGCGATATTTTCCATCCCACAACTTTCATTACAAACAGCGCCGAATGTAAAAAACGCCACGCAGTGGTCATACGTGTCATCAGACGAATGCGCGGTGACACTATCCCGTGTTTTGTATTCGAGCGACACGAGTCCACTGGAAGGCTACCCGGGCTATGTACTGAAAGGATCAGTGACTCGATTTGCCATGCAAGTATCACAATCCAGCGCAAGCGAGTCCCAAGACAGCTATGGGAACTATGTGGTGACGGTGACAACTTCTTACCTTACGCCCATGCAGGCATGGCAAAACAGTTTTACGGCGAAGCAGCATGGATGGGAAGAAAGAAACCTTACGCAATCAACAACCCAGCTGAACAATCAAAACCAAGTATCCATTTACATACCGGGAAATTTGACTGACGCAAAATCCCGCGCTGACCAGATTGTCAATTGGTTTGGGACACAGAAGACAGCCTGCGCGGGCAGGCTAGGCTTTATCGATCCATCAACTCTTTTTAAGAACTTGAGTTCCGCGATACCAGCCGCTGCGCCGAGAGCGCCAGCGCCGGAGGATTCAGAATCAATAACAGAATTAAGAGCGGACTTGATTTCGATTCTAAACACGTATGCCAATGCAGTTAATTATCCGGCTAACGGGGTTATTCCATCAGGGACAGACACCACAACTCTGGTTGATGGCCAGGAGCTTACTGATTTCAGTAATGCCATTACAACTGTTAAAGATACCAGCGGTAATACTGTGCCATTTCCAGTTTCATTCGATGATTGCACTCTGTGGATACACAACCTGCATCAAGACTGGGAACATACTGCATCCACTGTGACTCAAATTCCGCTTAAGGACGCAGTGCCGCCAGGAATCCAATCGCTTGATATTTTACATGCCAGTTATGCAACAATCCGTCACTTACCCAACGCCCTGGAATTTGGGTATGACAGCGATCCTGGGCCGCATTTATTTATAGAGTTCGGAACAGTGAAGGAACTCGCAATTCCGTTTCTCACCCAAGCGCATGCAAATGATTTTCTGAAGAAAGTCTTTTATCTTCAGCGGCAGTGCTCAGCAACAGCAGCACTGGCTCCGTAGTGTTAAGTTGAGTGTGGCGCGCCGCGGAATGAGAAGACAAAATACAAGTTAATTAAATTTTCGATATTGCAAAGATCAGGGTCGAAGCCTGGACCCGGCACGATACAAAGCGTTGATAGTTTGGTGGTCATTCTGGCAGGCCGCCATCTCTCCATATCTCAGGCACGAGGATATATTTTAATATCTCCATCCGCTCATCTACCCGGCGCAACCGCCTAAATGGCTGCTTTACCAGACAAATCCCCGGTACTAACTGCGTCCCCGGCTTTGGGTGCCAGGAACCTCTCCATGTAGCTGGTGTCAAAGTCGCCGGCGCGGAAGCCGGTGTCCCGGAAGATCGCCTGGTGCATGGAGATAGAGGTTTCGATGCCCCGCACCACGAATTGGCTGAGGGCGCGATCCATCTTGGCGATAGCCTCGGCGCGGTCATGGCCATGCACGATGAGCTTGGCTATGAGCGAGTCGTAGTAGGGCGGGACCACGCTCTCGGTGTACTGCGCCGTATCCACGCGCACGCCATTGCCGCCGGGGACGTTGAAGACCGTGATCTTGCCCGCCGATGGGGTGAACTTTTGCGGGTGCTCGGCGTTGATGCGGCATTCGATGGAGTGGCCGCGGATTTCGAGCTTGGGGGGCAGAATGGCGTCCAGCCGCTCACCGTCAGCGATGCGCAACTGCGCCTTTACGATGTCCACGCCGGTGACGGCCTCGGTTATAGGATGCTCAACCTGGATGCGGGTGTTCATCTCGATAAAGTAGAGTTGGTGGTCCTCGTCCATGAGGAACTCGACGGTGCCGGCGTTCCGGTAGCCGATCTCCGCCAGGCAGCGGCATAGGGTGCGGCCCAGCTCCTCGCGCAGTTTGGGAGTGACCTGGAGCGACGGAGCCTCTTCAATGAGCTTCTGGTGGCGGCGCTGGATGGTGCACTCGCGCTCAAAGAGCGAGGCCACGTTGCCGTGCTCGTCGGCCAGCATCTGGAACTCGATGTGGCGGGGCCGCTCGATGAACTTTTCCATATAAAGCTCGCCGTTGCCGAAGGCGTTGGCCGCCTCGCTGTATGCGGCGTGAAAGAGATTGGGCAGCTCTTCCGCGGCGCGCACGATTCTCATGCCGCGCCCGCCGCCGCCGGCCTTGGCCTTGAGGATGACCGGATAGCCCACCTTCTTCGCCCATTCCTGCGCCTCCTTGTCCGTAGCAATCACGCCGTCGGAGCCGGGCAGGATGGGTACTTTGGCCTTCTTCATCGCCTGGCGGGCCTTTTCCTTTTCGCCCATCAGGCGGGTGACCTCGGGCGGCGGGCCGATGAACTTGATGTTGGAGGCGCGGCAGACCTCGGCGAAGTTGGCATTCTCGCTGAGCAGGCCATAGCCGGGATGAATCGCGTCCACGTCGGCGATCTCGGCGGCGGAGATGACCGCGGGCACGTTCAGGTAGCTTTCCGCCAGGCGCGGAGGGCCGATGCAGATGGCCTCGTCGGCAAAGCGGACGTGCAGCGAGTCGCGGTCGGCCTCGCTGTAGACGGCGACGGTGCGAATGCCGAGTTCGCGGCAGGCGTTCAGTATGCGCAACGCGATTTCGCCGCGATTGGCTACCAGTACTTTACGAAACATGCAAGACCCTTAAAAAGCGGAGTTGGCGGGGTTAGCCGGATTATTTGGGTTAACCGAATGAGCGGGTTTTGCGGGGTAGTTCTTGCTAACTCCGCTAACTGCGCTACCCCCGCTAACGCCGCTATTTCCCTATTCAAGCCGAATGGAAAAGAGGGGCTGCCCGAACTCGACGGGCTGGCCGTTGGTAACAAAGCACTTGACGATCTCGCCAGTGGCGTCGCATTCGATATCGTTCATCAGCTTCATGGCTTCGACAATGCAGATGACCTGGCCCTTCTCGACGGTATCGCCGGGAACGACGAAAGGCGCGGCGCCGGGCGAAGGCGAACCATAGAATGTGCCGACCATGGGCGATTTGACCATGTGCAGGCCCGCATCCGGATCAACGGGAGCCACCGCAGAAGCGGCAGGCAGCGATGTCGCCGGCTGAGGCGAAGCTGCCCGGGCGCCAGCCAGCAACCCGGCCAGTTCCGATAATCCGGCCGGCGTTTCGGAGGGCCGGTCGAACTTGAGCCAGACGCGCGTTTCGCCCCGGTCCAACTCGATTTCAGCAACCTGATTCTCTTTCAGGAATTCGATCAGTTGCTTCAGGTCTTCGATATTTTCTGGGCTCAGTGGATTCATTCGTTCCTTAACTCTCCCCAGCGCTGGCGGATGGGCTCGTTCAAAGTTCGATAAGGGCCTTGGGCGCGGGAGTCAGCACCTGCCCTCCGCTCCGGGTTACAGCCACCATATCCTCGATGCGAATGCCGAACCGTCCCTCCAGATAGACTCCCGGCTCGATGGTCACCACCATGCCAGCACGCAATCTGGTTGTCTGTCCAGCGCCGATTCGCGGCGGCTCGTGGATTTCAAGGCCCACGCCATGGCCAGTGGAGTGGGAAAATGCCTCGGCCAAGCCCGCCCTGCGCAAGATGCTCCGGGCGGCCTCGTCCACGTCAGCGCAACGGACGCTCGGGCCGACCGCGGCTACCGCGGCCTCCTGCGCCTCCAGCACGGCGTGGTATGCGTTCCGCTCGTTGCCCCTGGGCCTACCAAGGTACACAGTTCGGGTCATATCCGAGCAGTACCCCCTGAGAATAACACCGAAGTCCATGGTGATGAAGCCTCCGCGGGGCAGCAGAGCGGCGGTGGCGCGGCCGTGAGGGAAGGCGGAGCGCGCGCCGGAGGCGACGATAGTCTCAAACGACATGCCTTGGGCGCCCAGCAGCCGGGCCCGGTGCTCCAGCTCCGCAGCCACCTCGATCTCCCTGAGCCCCGGCCGGATAAAGCCCAGAATCTGCTCGAAGAGCTTGCAACCCAGCAGCGCCGCCTCGGTCATCAGCGCCAGCTCGTCCTCGTCCTTGATGAGCCGCAGAGGCTCGACCAGGGGTGCGGAGAGCGCGGAGAGGAAGCCGCGGCGCAGGCGGGCGGGCAAAGCGGCCTTCCAGCGCGCCAGATCCAAAACCGTGGTTTTAGCGGGATCGAAGCTGGCGGCCCTCACTCCCGGCTGCGCGGCCAGCCACTGGACGGCGGCGACGGCCGGCGAACCCTGCACAATCTCGACCCGCGCGACGGAAACCTCGGCGGCGGCCTGGTTTTTGTAGCGGCCATCGGTAAAGAGGCGGGCAGAGCGGCGCGTCACGGCCAGGGCGGCGGTTGAGCCTGTGAATCCTGAGAGATAGCGGAGATCGGGAAGATGGGTGACCAGCAGGCCATCGAGCCCAGCTTTGGTCAAGCGGCGGCGCAAGAGGCCGATGCGGCGGAGGTGGTCCACGGGGAAAGGATATCAGGGGGCGTAGAGCAGGGAATAGGGAGTAGGAAGTAGGAAGTAGGGAGTAGGGAGTAGGGTTATCGTACCGGCTCAATGGCATAGCCAATCAGTGCGGCAAAGGCGTCATTTTTGCCGAGATTATGACTTTCAATAGAAGCGTCAACCATCTGCGCGCGTGTCACGCGATTCCAGTTGATGCAGTGGCCGGCCTCGGCAGCCAACTCCCGAATGAATTCGCGTTGCATGCGTCCATTGCCTTCCCGGAAGGGATGGATCGTATTCAATTCGCCGAGATAGTAGGCCGCACGGTTAGCGAAAGTATTGGCATCCAAGCCTTTCAAATGATTTTCAGCGGCCAGCTTCGCGAGTGTGTTCTTGAGGTTCGTTTCCTTGAACTGAACCAGAGCAAAGTAATAGGACGCCGAGCGGCGTAGATTGACTTGCCGAAACTCGCCTGCCCACGGATAGATATTCTGGAAGATGCGGGCGTGAATCGCTTTGAGGTGAACGCTGTCGAAAGCGCCTTTGATGGGATTGATCTTCAATCGAATAATCGCAGCACCTGACTCAGCAGCCTCGAATCTGTCGAGTTTGGCTTGAGTGGTGTAGCCCGGCAGATTTTTCAGAATCCCATGCTCGTAATCGAAATGCGGATCGATGCCTTGGGGATCACTGGGCATTGAATTTCAGACGATTGTAGCAGTGTAGTTGTGAATCTGGAGGCTCATCTCGTCCAGAGAAATCGCGCCCTGAGCATATTGTTCAAAGATACGATGGGGAATCGCATCGATTTCCATGCCTTCGATTCGCAGAGTTCCGATGGCGTTCTCGATGGCCAGACGACGGTCATCCAATTCTGCCGGAGTGAGGGTAATGACGGGAGCAGTTGCAGCAGCCATGTTGTCCCCCTTTCATATTATTCTATCAGTCTCGTGTATCTCTAAGATGCGGTTAGTACTAATCCCTGTTCCCTGCCTTCACATCGCCGGCCTTACCGGCTTCTTCTGCCGCGGGTCGAATTCGGCGCCAGCGGCGAACTGTTCGGATTGGCGGTCCATCCATTCGTCGAGGCGGGAGCGCTTGAAGCGCCAGCGGTTGCCCAGCTTGAAGGCGGGCACAAAGCCCTCAGAGGCATATTTATAGAGAGTATCGGGCGAAATGCCGAGGTAGTCGGAGGCCTGGCGAATGTCGAGGACCTCGCGCACCTCTGAGACCAGCAGGTTGGAGCGGACGGCGGCGTTGCGCACAGATGCCTCCTGAATGGGCGATGCCTCGGGTAGATTCCGGCAAAGCTGCCGGTAGACTTGTATATTGCTTGATTTAACCGGCAAATTCAAGGAATTTCAGGCAGTTACAGGAAGTTTACCTTCTTTCTGCTACCGGGTCCGGTAGTGTGGAAAGGCACTTTTTCGACCCGCTGCTCAAGCGGTTGGGGCAAACGAACAGGCAGGCCCAAGCGATAGGGCTGTTAAGACAGATGGTGCGATGGAGCGGGAATCCGGGGGCGTTGCCGATCGCTACATAACCTTGCGCCACCAGGCAGTCTTCTCATAGCTCAACAGCTTGGTCTTCTCGCCGCGGGACATGTAGAAATCCAGAACATCGTCCTTCTGGAAGACGGAACACTCCGGCCAGGATGAGTCCTTATCCAGATGAGTTGCTTTCTGATGGCTGTCCACCAGAGTGATCTCTTCGGCAGAACACTGCACCACATGCTGGGCAAACAGAGAGAATGCCGTTCCCGGAGGCGCTTCAGGCTTGGCCTGGTTGGCAATCTTCGTCAGAATCCAAAAAAAGAGGATTGCTGCCAGGATGAGCAGAGTCATAGGAAGTGTCTTTTTCATAGCAGGCGAACGTCCTGTGGAGCGCGCCGATGGCATTTCCCGCATGTTAGAGCGGTTCCACAATTCAAGTGCCCTTTCTGGCATCGTGCTAGGTGGCTCGCCGCGGCGAGCCACTAGTACCGTGTCTTGATGATTTCGTGCTTTCCCAGGTCCCCAAATGCGAGGGACCTGGGGCACCCATGGCTTCCGAGTGGATTACGAAATCTCATGGACATAGCACTAGAGGGCAGTAGCTTCTGGGTACAGCAATTGTGGAACCGCTATAGCGCGCCGGACCGGGCAGGAAAAGGCATCGAGCCGTAGTGCTTCTCCGCAACCAATGTATAGCGAATCGGCAGACAAAACAAGACACGGGACAGCTTTCTGCCCTGCTGGGCTGCGGCTGGCCGTCCAGGATGGAAGGCCGCGCTAGTTCTGGTCGTCGCGCCGGTGCAGCGTAGGCTTGTCGTCGCCGCTCGAAGTGGAACTCGAGGAGTTGTCGCCGGTCGACGAGCCATTCTGATCGCCAGTTCCGGTGCCGGCCCGGCGCAGCGATGGCTTCTTGGTATCCTTCGAGTCGGTCAGGCGGCGCTTGTTTTCAATGCGCGCCAGCCGGGCCTTGATGTCGTCGAACTCCGAGGTGGTCACCGTGTACTCGTCCCTGGCGGGGAGGATGCGGGCAATCTCCTCCTGGGAGTGGAGGATGCGGTCCGGGGTCTGCGGGTGGTCGGAAAAAGCCTTGGAGACGATGCCCGGCTTGCGCTTTTCCAAAGCCTGTACCTTCTCAAAGAAGCTGATGAATGCCTGGGGATCGTAGCCGGCCCGGTACATGTATTGCACGCCCAGGTAGTCGGCCTGGGCCTCGAACTCGCGCGAGAACTTGAGGAAGGTCATGGGAATGGCCAGTTGGGCGCCTTCGTAGATGCCGTAGCCGGTCCAGCCGCCCACTAAAATCATGACCGGCACCATGCCGATCTGGGCATAGTTCAGGCGGGTCATCTCGCGGGCTACGTGATGGGCGCAGACGTGAGCGGTCTCATGGGCCATCACCCCGGCCAGTTCGGCCTCCTCATCGGCGTTCAAAACCAGGCCGGAGTTGACGTAGAAGAAGCCGCCCGGCAGCGCCATGGCGTTGATCTCGTCGGAATCGATGATCTTGATGGTGAACGGAACCTTGCAATCGGAGTTCTTTACGATGTTCTGGCCGATGCGGTTCACGTATTCGACCACCACCGGATCGGTGATGAACCGGGTGCTCTTCTCTATCTCCGAGGCGTAGGTCTTGCCCATCTTGATCTCGGAATCGGTGGAGTACCAGTTGCCCACGCCGCGGCCGCCGATGTCGCGGTTGCCCACCGCGCTCACGTCGTCGATGCTGCCCGGCTTCACGTTAATCTTCTGGCTGCCCGGCTCGACCACCTTATCGGGATCGACGGCGGGCGCGGCAACATCGCCAGCGACCGGTGTGGTTCCGGGGGCAGGCTTTTTATCAGGCGGGGTGGCCGGAGTGTCGCCCCCCACCGGGGTGGTGCCGGGCGCCGGCTGGGCCGAAGGGGTATTGGCCGGGGGCGTGTTCGATGGAGTAGACTGCGCCCACAATACGGCGGCCAGCGCCAGCGCCAGTCCTGCCAGCGTTATAGTTCTGGATACCCTGAAACCTGCGCCCATTACCGCACCTCCAGCGCGAAGACAGCCCCTGCGGCTTGCGCCGCTTCGCTCCATGTCGTTAGACGTTAGTATCCGCCGGTTGGGCAACAATAGGGAAGAATAATCCGGGCAAAGGGATAAATCCTGCCTTCAGCGGCGCAAATACCCCGGAATTCGTAGAGCGTGTTTCAAAAATGCCGCATTGTGTCAGGGCACGACTTCAGTCGTGCCGAAAAAGGCCGAAAAAATAAAGGGCTTTAGCCCCTGAGGGATTGAAGCCGATGTCCGCTGAACTATTTTTGAAACACGCTCTATTTAATCTAGGTCGTTAAGTCATCTTGGAAGTGGCGCCCGTCTGAATTAGAGTGGAGTACACGCGGAATCGGCGGGAGGAGTCGTGCGCGGAAGAATTCTAGCGATAACCCTGACGGCCGCATGCGGGGCGATGCAAGTGGTTGCCCAGCAAGCCCATCCTCCAAACCCGCTTATGGGCCTGATGGGGCAGCGCGCCCACATGCCGGCGCCATCGCCCAACACCCCGCGCACTCCCGAGGTGGTCTTCGACGCCACTGACATTGGATCCCCGGTGATACTCGACAAAGGCTGGCGGGTTGGGATCACGGGCAATCCGGCAGCGGCGGCGGCCGATTTCGACGACTCCAAATGGGCAATCCGGGACGCCCGGGAGGGTTTTGCCGAGGTTCCCGATGAGGATCGTCCTCCCGGCGCCGCGGAATCGGATGGCAAAATGGCCCCTCCTCCCGGACACCAGCGGCCATTTGCGTGGTACCGGCTGCACGTGAAGCTGGCTCCTGATCACGGGCCGATCTCCCTGCTGATCGAGATACCGTATTCGCAGAACACCTCTTTGGACCCCAGCGCGCACGCCCTGGGACTGGATGTCTTCGCCAACGGCAAGCCAATCCAGCCGGAGGGACCTCATCCGGAGGCTCCGGAGAAGTACGAGCAGATCTCCCGCATCTACAACCTGAACCTGGCGCCCGCTGAGAGCTCCCTGACCCTGGCGGTGAGGACCACGTACTACCCATTCGGGCTGGCCGCTTACACCAACTTCTTTGCCAATCGCAAGTTGCGGCTCGGTTCCCCCGAAGACCTGGCGCAGACGCTTGAACTCTGGTCCATTCATACTCTCTTCGAGCGGCTCCCACGGCTGGTGAACGGCATTTTGCTGGCGGTGCTCGCGTTTTTCATGCTGGCGCTCTTTTTCACGCAGAAAGGCCACCCGGAATATCTGTGGCTGGCCCTGTATGGGCTGCTTCAGGCCCCTGTTGCCTTTGTTGAACTGGCCGGAACCTCGGCACAGCTAGACACCTTCTGGTTTGCGGCCATCGTCCTTCAATTGCTGGTGGCCTCGGCGTATCTCTATTTTGAATTTCTGGTATCTTTCCTCGCGCTGCGCCGGCGCTGGTATATCCGGCTGCTGCGCTACACCGCTCCCGTCCTGGCGGCGCTGGGCCTGAGCATGCTGTTCGCGGCGCACTCCAATCTTCTGGCGCTCGTTTTCCTGCTGGTAGGCCTCAGCTGTCTGTTGTGGACTCTCGGTTGGCTGATCTTCATCTTCGCCACTCTGATCGCGGCCACAGTAAGGCGCAACTTTGAAGCCGGCCTGCTGCTGATCCCGCTGCTGCTTACCCTGGTGGGCTGGGTCGAACCCATGCTCACGGGAGGAACGATGCAGTCGCTGGGCGGCGCCAAGTATGTCTCGCCGCTTACAGTGCAGGCCGGACCCGTTCCCATCCACTTTGCCTCGATCGCCGATTTCACCGGCATCGTCGTCATCGTGCTCATCATTTTTGTGCGCTTTCTGCGGATACAGCGCGACCAGGAGCGCGCCTCCAGCGAGCTGGCCGCGGCGCGCAGCGTGCAGGAGCTGATGATCCCCGCTGAAAAGCTGGAGACTCCGGGCTTCGAGGTGGAGTCGATCTATGATCCGGCCACCGAGGTGGGCGGCGACTTCTTCCACGTGCAACCCAACGCCGACGGCGGATTGCTGGTGGTGATCGGCGACGTGACCGGCAAGGGGCTGAAGGCGGCGATGAACGTCTCCATGCTGATGGGAGCGCTGCGCCGGATTCCGGAACGAAGCCCGGCGAAGATTCTGGCGTCGCTGAATCGCGTGCTCACGGGCAGCGAGAGCTTCACCACCTGCCAGGCCGCCTGGTTCAGCGCCGATGGGGAGCTGGTGCTGGCCAACGCCGGCCACCTGCCGCCCTACCTGAACAGCCAGGAGGTCAGGCTGCCGGGGGGATTGCCCCTGGGCGTGCTGCCCGAATCGAGGTATGAGGAGGTCCGGCTCTACCTGC
>Ga0326727_10019038_pt1 | contig 13904 bp, 12 predicted proteins | sample MB2enrmetagenome_FD_207643 | JGI IMG/M metagenome (GOLD analysis project Ga0326727, IMG submission 207643) | Lab enriched peat soil microbial communities from McLean, Ithaca, NY, United States - MB29MY | ecosystem: Environmental > Terrestrial > Soil > Wetlands > Peat | place: USA: New York... | reverse complement strand
TCGCGGAACCGTTATGGGCGCGCGGCGTGCACAGCGCCGCGCCCGAGGTCGCGCGGCTGCTGGAGCTGGTGGGCCTGCAGCCCGACATGGCGCTGCGGCTGCCCCACCAGTTGTCCGGCGGCCAGCAGCAGCGCGCCTCGATCGCCCGCGCGCTCATCGCCCGCCCCGCGCTGGTGGTGCACGACGAGGCACTGGCCTCGCTCGACATCTCGCTCCAGGCGCAGATCCTGAACCTGCTCATCGAACTGCAGGACCGGCTCGGCACCGCGTACGTCTTCATCAGCCACGACCTGGCGGCGGTGCAGGCGATCAGCCACCGGGTCGCGGTGATGTACCTGGGCGAGGTGGTGGAAACGGCGAGTGGCGCGGAGTTCGTGCACCGGCCGATGCACCCCTATGCGGTGGCGCTCAGGCGCGCGGCCCTGTTGCCCGACCCGGTGGCGGAGCGGAGCCGGCCGGACATCGTGCTCCGCGGCGACGTGCCGAGCCCCCTGCGGCCACCCTCGGGTTGCCGCTTCCGCACCCGCTGCCCGCTCGCCACTGCCCGCTGCGCCGAGGAAAAGCCCACTCTCCGCGACCTGGGCGAGGGCCATCTCGTCGCCTGCCACACGCCCTATGCGGACGATCCGGCGAAGCCCTGGGGGGGAGAGGCGCGATGCTGAAATTCGTGCTCGGCCGCGTTGGTGCCCTCATCGCCGTGCTGCTTGCCGTCTCGGCCCTCGTGTTCGTGCTGGGCTCGCGCATTCCCGGCGACCTGACCAGCGTCATCGTTGGCCAGGAGGGTGCAACCGCCGAGCAGTATGCCGAGGTGGCGCACCGGCTCGGCCTGGACCAGCCACTGCCGGTGCAGTACTTCCACTGGCTCCTCCACGCGGCCCGCGGCGATTTCGGAACCTCGCCCATCACCGGCCGGACGGTCGCCTCCGATCTCGCCCAGCAGGCGCCGATTTCCTTCGAACTGACCGGCCTTTGCCTGTTGCTCTCGACGCTGATCGGGCTGCCCGCCGGCGTGCTGGCCGCGGTGCATGCCAACCGGCGCCTCGACGTCGTGATCCGCATCCTGTTGCTGATCTTCTTCTCGGTGCCGGTGTTCGTCATCGGCATCCTGGTGCTGCTGGTGGGCTCACGGATCGCCCCGGATCTCTTTCAGGTCGCCTATACCCCGTGGTCGGACGGCGCCGGACGGCACCTGCTCTCCATGATCATGCCGCTGCTCACCATCACGCTGCCCATCACCGCGATGACCATGCAGATGACCCGCGGCGCGATGCTGGAGGTGCTGTCGGAGCCGTTCGTGGTGACGGCGCGGGCCAGCGGGGTACGGCTGCGGCGCATTCATTACCTGCATGCGCTGCGCAACGCGCTGCCGCCCATCGTCACCTTCATCGGCTTCCAGTTCGGCGTGCTGCTGGGCGGACTGATCGTGATCGAGCAGATCTTCAGCATCCCCGGCCTCGGCCGCGGCATGCTCGATGCGATCTCCACCCGTGACTATCCGATGGTGACCGCCAGCACGCTGGTGTTCGCCGCCACTTTCGTCATCGTCAACGCGGCCATCGACCTGCTCTATCCGCTGCTCGATCCGCGCCAGAGGCCGCGATGAAGGCCCTGTCCCGTCTCGTGGCGGGCGGCTTCTGGGGCGACCTCGCCCGGCATCGCGGCGGCCTGTTCGGGCTGGTGGTTGTCGGGCTGTTCATCGTGCTCGCCGTGACCGGCCGCTGGATCGTGCCGTACGACCCGAACGTCGGGGTGATCACGGAATCGCTCGCCGAACCGTCGGGGGCGCACCTGTTCGGCACCGACGAACTCGGCCGGGACATCCTCAGCCGCGTCATCGAGGGTTCGCGCATCGCCATCACGGTCGCCTTCCTCTCGGTGGGCCTCGCGCTCGCCTTCGGCATGGTCATCGGCATCGTCGCGGGCTATGCGGGCGGGGTCGTCGATGCCGTGCTGACCGGCGGGCTCGATATCCTGTTCGCCTTTCCCATGCTGCTCGCGGCCATCATCATCGTGGCCGTGCTCGGGCCCGGCCTGCTCAATGCCGCGCTCGCGATCGCCATCGTCTACGTGCCGCGGTTCGCCCGCATGGCGCGCGCCACCACGCTTTCCATCCGCAGCAGCGAGTTCCTGGAGGCGGCGCAACTGGCCGGCGTGCGGCATGGCACGATCCTCATTCGCCACATCTTCCCCAACGTGCTGCCGTCGTTGATCGTGCTGGCGGCGCTCAGCATGTCCACCGCCCAGCTTTCCTATGCCTCGCTGAGCTTCCTCGGGCTCGGCATCAGCCCGCCGCAGGCGGACTGGGGCAACATGCTGTCCAAGGGCCGGGATTTCGTGACCCTTGCGCCGTGGCTTATCATCTGGCCGACGGCGGCCCTGGTGGCGCTGATGCTGGCCTTCAACGTGCTTGGGGATGCGGTGCGCGACGTGCTTGACCCGCACCATGAGGCGGCCAGGCCGCTCGCAAATTCCGTCTGATACCAACCGGTTGAAAGAAGGCCAGGTCCGGCGCGCGGCTTCGCGCGACGAGCGCTGCCGCTCGACCCCGCAAAGGGCCGAGAGGCCCGCGGATCCCATTCGTTTGGGCGCTTGGCGCCGTCCTCGCCGCGGGCGCTTCACCCTTGCAGCCAGGAACGTTGCAACGGTAGGATGCCTGCCGCTGCGGGCTGGGTTTACGCGGCGGGCAAAGGCGGCTGACATCTCGCGATGAGTAGCAGAAAGCAACGGAAGCGGTCATGAGTACAACATTCGGCTCCGCTGCTCTCCCGCCCCTCGGCGAGGCCAAGCGGGCGCAGACGCTGACGACGGCGCAGCAGCAGGCAGCCATGAACGCTGCGGTGCGCCACCTCGTGACCAACTACAGTCCCATGAGCACCCGCGTCGGTTGGCTGATGCTGTCCTCCATCTGGGTGGAGGCATGGGACATGTACGCGATCGCGTTCGTGCTCATCTTCATCCGCGAGCAATTCCACCCCAACCCGGTGTTGCTGGGCCTGGCCGCGGCCGCCACCCAGGGCGGCGCGGTGATCGGTGCGCTGGTGGGAGGATGGCTGAACGACAAGCTCGGCAGGCGGGTGATGTTCCTGTCGACCATGGCCGTGTTCATCATATTCGCCGCCGCACAGGCATTCGTCAGCAGCGTTGGCTGGCTCGTCGTCGTGCGCCTGATCCTCGGCCTGCCGTTGGGCAGCGATCCACCCACGGGCATCACCTACATCATGGAATGCATGCCGAAGGGCAAACGCGAGGTGATGGGCAACCGCTGGCAATTCATGTTGGCCTCGGGCCAGGCGATGGCCCTGGCGGTCGTCGCGCTGTTCCTCTTCATGGACCTGCCGCACGAGTTGGTCTGGCGGCTGACGCTGGGACTCGGCGCGGTGCCGGCGCTGCTGATCCTGCTGATGCGCTCCAGGCTGCCGGAAACCGCCATGTGGCTGATCCGCCAGGGCCGCATCCGGGAGGCCAAGCGGGTCGCACGGCAACTCTACAACGACGACCTGGACATGCTGGCGGACGAGGATATCCCGGTGCGCAAGCCGCGGCCGGCGGCGTTCATCGCCGACATCGTCAAGGACCCGATTCGCTGGCGCGCTACCCTCTACGGCTGGATCGCCTGCTGCGCCCAGGCCAGCCAGTTCACGACCTTCGCGTTCTACATTCCGGTGCTGTTCATGATGGTGGGCGTCTCCTCGGTGCTCGGCACCAACATGATCACGCTCGGGCTCTACATCCTCGGTTCCATCGCGGCCTGGACCGGGCCGTTGATCATGCCGAAGATCGGCCAGCGCGGCATCGGCATCGCCGGTTTCGCCATCTCGCTGGCGGGGCTGCTGATCGCGGCCGCCGCTTTGTACAGCGGCCAAATCGCCATCCTGCCGATTGGCGCGGGCGTGCTGCTGTGGGGCGAGTACTGGGCCAACAACAACGTCATGATCCTGCCGACGGTCGTGGCCAAGCCGGAATACCGCGGCACGGCGTCCGGCTTCGCCTACATGTTCTGCAAGCTGCCGTCGTTCCTGTGGCTGTTCCTGTTCCCCTCGCTGTTCGCCGCGATCGGCCAGGCGAATGCCACCCTGTTCGTCTGCATCTTCCCGCTGGCCGGACTGCTCGCCGGCATCTTCATCCTGCGCGAGACCTACGGCTTCGACCAGGACTGATCGCCGGCGAGGCGCTGCCTCGCGCTCCGCCAGGCCCGGCGCGCGCCTTCGCGCGACGGCTCTGCCCTGGACCCGCCAGGGGCCATAAGGCCCCTGGACCCCATTTTATTGGGGCGCTTCGCGCCGGATGGTGCTGCGGCGAGGATGGCACGAAACGCCCAGAAGATTGCGTTCCAAGGGCCTCTCGGCCCGTCGCGCGAAGGCGCGCGCCGGACTTGGCGGGGTCCAGGGGCAGAGCCCCTGGCCTTCATCGGCAACGCCTCTTAATATCGCCAGGCGGAGGAAGGTGCCATGCGTACGATCATCGGGATCTTCGGAATTGGGCTGTTTCCCGCGATACGGTGCAGAATCCCGCCTGCCGTGCTTCTGGCTTTCGCCGTCGCCCTGACGCCCCTTGCACCGGCGTTCGGGCAGACAGCCGACCTCAAGGCGATTGAGGCGGCGGCCCACAAGGAAGGGCCGATGACGTGGTACGTCAGCCTCTACAGCCAGGCTATCGCGGAGCAGACGGCCGCCGCCTTCATGCAAAAATATCCCGGGCTGAGAATCATCCCGGTCCGCAGCACCACAGGCGGCTCGTTTCAACGCCTCATGCAGGATCTGAAAAGCGATGTCGCCGTGGCGAGCGTCTTTTCGACCACCGGACAGGGAGGGCAATACCAGATTCTGCAACAGGATGGACGCCTGGCCGAGTATACGCCGCAGAACGCCGGGAAGCTCGCGGCCAACGTGAGGTCGGCAATCAAGCCCGGCACCGTCTATCCAATGGGCGCGGGCCTGCTGGCAATGGCTTACAACACCTCCAAGGTGAAGGAGCAGGATGCGCCGAAGTCCTGGATGGACCTGACCGACCCGAAATGGAAGGGACGACTGGCCCTCGGCCACCCCGCCTTCAGTGGCTTCGATGCCTCCTGGTGCGTCTCCATGGTGAAGCGGGTCGGGTGGAAGTACTACGTGGCTCTTGCGAAGAACGATCCGCTGGTGCAGCGGTCCACATTCGACACGCTCACGGCGCTGAACTCGGGCGAGCGGGTTGTCTCCACCCTTCCGGATGCCTTCGCAATCGATGCCTTGGCAAGGGGGAATCCGATCGCGGTCGTCTATCCGACAGACGGCTCGGAGATGGTGCTGGGTTATACCGCCATTCTCAAGAATGCACCGCAACCCAACACGGCGCGCCTGTTCACCGAGTTCCTCCTGGACGTTGAGCACGCGAAGATCATGGCGGATAACGGCTACATCTCCTTGCGGCCCGAGGTGGTCACCATCCTGCAGGGGGGCAAGCGGGCCGACCAGATCGCCCTCTTGCCCGTCAATTCCATGGAAGACACCGAGCAGGCACTTCCCGGCATCGTGGAGAAGTGGCGTGACCTTTTCGGCCAGTGATGTCGGCGTTGCGTGCCATTCCATCGCCTGAAGCCATCGTAAAGACACCTTCGCAGCTGTGGAACCCGACAAAGCTCGTATGCGCGGCTCTTGCGGTCGCTCTGGTTTTCCTGGTCGGGAATCCGCTGCTGCGGCTGATCCTGATCAGCTTTAAGACCCCAACCGGTGCATTCACGTTCGACAACTACATCGAGATCGTGAGCCGGTGGCGCTACCTTGTCGGCTACCGCAATTCGCTCGTCCTGGGCTTCAGCGTCGCCTCCCTTTGCTTGCTGTTCGGCGTCCCGATGGCGTGGGGCGTCTCACGTACCGACATGCCTGGCAAGCAACTGATCCAATTGCTCGTCCTCGCCACTTTCGTGACCCCGCCGTTCCTGGGCGCCACCAGCTGGGTTCTGTTGGCCGGGCCCAACGCGGGCTGGCTCAATCGCGCCTATATGGCGATTTTCGGCACCCAAACGGGGCTGCTGAACATCTACAGCTTCCCGGGCCTGGTGTTCGTCATCGCCATCTACTCGTTCCCGTACACCTTCGTCTTCACCAAAGCCGCACTCGACCTGGTGTCGAGCGAGATGGAGGACGCCGCGAACTGCCTGGGCGCCGGCCGGGCCAGGGCGACATTCTCGATTACTCTGCCTCTGATCCGGCCCGCGCTGCTCGGTGCATGGATCATCACCTTTCTCGAGGCCGTCGCCATCATCAGCTCGTCGATCATCATCGCCCTTCCCGCGAACATCAACCTGGTTTCGCTCCAGTTATGGGAGTTCTTCGGCTACCCGCTGCGCGTCGAGACGGCGGCGGCATACGCGATGCCTCTCTTGCTGGTGACCCTCGGATTGGTCTTGCTGCAGCGGCGCATCCTGGGGGCAAGAGGATACGTCGCGTTGACCGGAAAAGGCGGGGAGCGGCGCCTCATCGACCTCGGCGCGTGGCGCTGGCTGTTGCTCGCCTACGCGGGGCTCGTCCTGACGTGCTCCCTGGTGCTCCCGTATCTCGTCCTGCTGCAGGCCGCCTTCGCCAAGGCGTGGGCACAAGGCCTCAGCTGGCACAACCTGACCTTTGCCAACTTTTACTTCCTGCTGTTCCAGCACAGTACTGCCAAGCAAGCCATCCTCAACACCATCGTGTACTCCTCCGCGGCCGCGACGCTGGCGCTCGGCCTGGCGATCTCGATCGCCTACATCGTGAGCCGGCGTCTCGTGCGCTTCGGGAACGTGCTCGGCGTGTTCGCGTTCGCACCTTTCGTCATCCCGGGGATGGTCCTGGCCATCGGGTTCTACGCGTCCTATGCGCCGCCGCCGTTTGCTTTGGCGGGTACCGCAGCGATCCTCGTGCTCGCGTTCGTCACGCGCTTCCTGCCAATTGCCTACTCCAACGCCTCGGCCGCGATCCGCGGCGTCAACCCCGAGATGGAAGAAGCGGTGTTGATCCTCGGCGGCAGCCGGTTCGTTGCGATCCGGCGCGTCGTGGGCCCATTGCTGAAGCGCAGCCTGCTTGGGGCCTGGCTGCTGGTTTTCATTCCCGCATGCAGGGAGGTGAGTTCCGCGCTGTTTCTCTACGGGCCGAACACCCGTACCATGTCTGTGCTGTTCTTCGACCTGACCGAGGGGGGCAGCTTCGAGCAGTTGGCCGCGCTGGGCGTGATCCTGCTGTGCACCACGCTCGTCTTCGTCGGGGTCGGCTTGAAAAGCCTCGGGCGGGACTTCATGCTGCGAAAGGGGGGCTCCGAATGACCAAGCTCGCCATACGGAATGTCGGCAAGGACTTTGACGGCGTGCCCGCGGTGCGGGATTTCTCCCTCGATATCGCCGCCGGCGCGTTCGTCTCCCTGCTCGGTCCGTCCGGCTGCGGCAAGACGACCATGCTGCGGATGATCGCAGGTTTCGTCGCCCCGAGCCGAGGCACCATCGAGCTCAATGGGAGGGTCCTGTCTTCGCCCTCGGCCTCGCTGCCTCCCGAGAAGCGCGGGATGTCGATGATTTTCCAGAGCTATGCGATCTGGCCGCACATGACGGTGGCGGAGAATGTCGGCTTTGGACTGAAGCTCCGCCACCTGCCCGCCAGCGAGATCAGGCGGCGGGTCGAAGAGGTGTTGGCCGTCGTGCGCCTGAACAACCTGAGCGCACGGTATCCGGCCGAGCTCAGCGGCGGTCAACAGCAGCGTGTGGCGTTGGCCCGGGCGGTTGTCATTCAGCCGGAGATCCTGCTCCTGGACGAGCCGCTCTCCAATCTCGACGCGAATCTGCGGGAAGAAATGCGGTTCGAGATTCGCCGGCTGCACGACGAATTCAAGATGACCACCATTTATGTCACGCACGACCAATCCGAGGCCATGGTGACCTCGGATGAGATCGTCGTCATGAACCAGGGCGGAGTCGAGCAGATTGATAACCCCTATGCCTTGTACAACCGGCCGCGAACTCGTTTCGTCGCGAGCTTCATCGGCCGCACGAATCTCCTGCCCGCGACCCGCACCGGCGAGGGCGTCGATTTTCACGGCTTCACGATTCCCGCCAATCGGTTTGACCACCTGGACGATCTCGGGCCGGAGCTGCTGTTCTCGCTCAGGCCGCAAAGCATCCATATCGGGCGAAGTCAGCCCAGCAGTTCCGCCACCGGGGAATTCCGGAGCCAGGGGAAAGTGCTCAAACGCGCGTATTTCGGGGACCGCTGGGATTATGCAATCAACCCTGGCGGGGATCTGAGTGTGCTGGTCTCCACGGAGCCGGGGCAACAGTGCGAGGTCGGGGAGACTGTCTGGATGACGATAAACCCACGCGACATGGTCGCGATCATGGCATAGCACAACACCAAACCTTCGGAGGACCCAATGGATAAGACCCTGAAGTTCCTGACCGACTACGCTGCGTCGCTGAGTTATGAAAAGCTCGCCCCGGACGTGATACACCAGGTAAAGCGGCGCGTCATCGACTCAATGGGATGCGCGATGGGATGCTATACCGAGGATATCCCTAAAATGGTGCGCGCGCATGCCATGGAAGTGACGGCCAAATCGGGCGCGACCGTCCTTGGCACCAGCCATCGAACCGCCACTGAACTGGCGGCTTTCGCAAATTGCGTGATGGTGCGTTATCTCGACTTCAATGACTCTGGAACAAGCAAGGAAGTGGGCGGCCACCCAAGCGTCAATATCCCAGCCATTTTGGCGGCGGCGGAATATGGTGGCGCCAGTGCCGAATTATTCATTACGGCCGTTGTTCTCGCCTACGAAATCCATGGCCGCCTTGCAGATGTTGCGGGTCTCTGGAGGAGAGGTTGGGACCATGCGAGCTACATGACGCTCGCGTCCGCCGCGGGTGCAGCCAAGGTGCTTGGACTGAGCCACGGACAGATCGCGGATGCGTTGTCGCTTGCCGCAACAACGGGTTTCTACCTCGGGCAGACGAGGACCGGCAAGGTCTCCAAGTGGAAAGGATGCGCCGAGGGCAATGGTGGCCGGAACGGCGTGTTCGCCGCGTTGATGGCCAAACGCGGAATGACCGGCCCGGAAGCGGCGTTCGAAGGTGCCAAAGGGTTCTTCAAGGTGGCGTCCAGTCCGGTCGAGATGCCCCCGTTCGGCGGAGGGGGCGAAGTGTTCAAGGTACAAATAGCGCAGCACAAGTACTTTCCATCGGACCACGAGACGCAATGTGCCGCTCATCCGGCCATCGAGCTGGGCAAGGTGTTGGCAAACCGCCTGGATGAGATCGACAAGATCGTTGTCGAGACCTATCATCTGACCATGGAGGTGGCGGCCGACAGTCCGGAGAAATGGGATCCGCAAACCCGCGAGACGGCCGACCACAGCCTTCCGTATATCCTGGCCCTGTGCCTCACCCAGGGCGGCTATTGGCTGGACGATTTCGAGGAAGAAAAGATCAGGAATCCAAAACTGCGGCCCCTCATGAAGAAGGTCGAGGTGCGCGAGACCGAGGAGTGCAACAGGAGATTCCCCGAGTCGAACAGGTTCCGCATCGAAGTGACCATGCGAGATGGCGAGAAGGTCGTGAGAGAAATCGATCATGCAAAAGGGGATCCCCAGAACCCCATGACCGACCAGGAAATCGAGACGAAGTTCGGAAAGCTTGCTGCCCCGGTGATGAGCCAACAGCAAATGGAGCGGGCTCTGGATCGGCTGTGGCATCTCGAGAGCATGCGCGACATGGGTGACGTATCGGGTTTGTTCAAGGTGGAGGAGTGACAGGCATGGCATGGACCCAGGATCACGTACATCTGCGCTGCAGTGACTATGAAGCGGCGTTGCGGTTTTTCGCCGAGAACCTGGACGCGAGGGAAGAAGGCCGCGTCGTGGCCGGCGAACGGATCACCGTGACGATTCGGATGGGCGGAACGGTGTACAAGGTCTCGCCAAGGAAGGGAGGCGCACCAACGCCGCATCATGAGATCTACCACCCGGGATTCGAAACCGACGATTTGCTGGGCGAGTTGGAGAAGATGAAGGCCCGCGGGGTGAAGGTCACCCAGGGGCCGGTGCAAAACCCCTCGCAGCGTGCGTATGCTTTCGTCGAGGGACCGGACGGCATCGCCATCGAGCTGATCCAGCGCGCGAAGTGACCAATATGAGGAAAGGGATTGATCATGGTTGACATCACCCCGGCCGTTCGCGCCGATCTCGCTCCAACCGGGAAGCTCCGCGCCGGAGTCAACTACGGGAATTTCATTCTTGCCACGAAGGACCGCGCGAGCGGCGAACCGTCGGGTGTGACGATCGACCTGCTGCACGACCTCGCCCGGCGCCTTGGCGTGCCCCCCGAGATCGTCGCTTTCGACAGCGCCGCCGGCATGGGCGATGCGGCGCCGGGCAATGTCTGGGACATCGCCTTTCTCGGCTCCGATCCGCAGCGGGAGGCGCTGATGAGCTTCACCCCGGCCTACCTCGAGATCGACGCGACCTACCTCGTGCCCGGCGCCTCGTCCTTTCGCACTGCGGCAGAGGTCGATCGCAAGGAGGTTCGCGTCGCGGCGCCGGCGCGCGCGAATTTCGAGCTTTTCCTGAGCCGCAATCTGAAGCACGCGCAGCTGGTGTCGGCGCAGGGGGGGGACGCGGCGTTCGACCTGTTGGCAACCGGCAAGGTGGACGCGCTGGCGGGGCTGACCCAGGGTCTGCTCGACCTGGTCGGAAAGCTGCCGGGCTCTCGCGTCCTGGAGGGGCGTTTCATGGGCGTCCAACAAGCCATCGCGGTTCCGAAGGGCCGCGACGCCGGCCTTGCCTATCTCCGTCGCGTCGTCGAGGAGGCAAAGACCTCTGGCCTCGTCGCCCGCGCGATCGCGCGGCTAGGAGTTCGGGGGGTCTCCGTCGCACCGCACGCAGATTAGCGCGCCGCGAGGCGCTGCCTCGCGCTCCGCCCGGGCTTCGCCCGGGACCCACCAGGTCCGGCGCGCGCCTTCGCGCGACGGGCCATAGGCCCCTGGCCGTTGGAAGTCAGGTAACCCAGGGGAGCAGGCGCCCGACCACCAGCACGTGCTGGCCCTGCTGCACCGGCGCACCCCATGCCTCAGCCACCACCACCCCATCCACGCCGGCTCGCACCGGCCATGGATCAAGGTCTAGCCGCTCGAAATCGTGCAATAGCCCGACCACGTCGTGCCTGGCCACGGTCTCGCCGCACTCGCGGAGCGGCTCGTAATGGCCGGCGAACGGGGCAATGGTGAAGCAGTCGCGGTCCACCATCGCCACCTTGCGCTGGGTGCCGTCGGCATGGTGGGCGATCGGTTCGATGGTGCCGCTGAGTTGCCCATGGTGAATGCCAGCCGCCCGCACGCCGTGGCGGGCAAGCCGCACGCCTTCGACCGAAATTGCGCCGCCCCAGCCGAACTCGCCGCCGATGGTGATCTTGCCCAGGCGCTCGGCCTCGCTGGGGAGCAGCCCGGGCGTTTCATCCTGATAGATCACGACCACCGGCGTGCCGAACCAGCGGGCGGTCTGTTCGATCAGCCGGCCCCGCTCAGGATCGTCGATCGGATGGAAGCTCGTGCAACGGGCGTGGCGGGCCACCTGGCCGCCGGCGTGCAGGTCAATGACCACGTGCACGTGCGGCCAGATCGCCTCGCGCACGAAGGCGGCAATGCGATGCGTGATGCCGGTCAGCCCCGGCAGGCGGCCGGCGCCGTCGATAAAGGCACGGTTCAGGTTCACGCGATCATCCAGGCTGGAATCGCGAGTGCCCGCGCGGAACGCCGCCACGTTCAGCACCGGCACCAGAATGACGCGGCCACGCACGTCATCGAGCGTGGTGTCCCGCAGCAGATGACGGATGGCAACCGGGCCCTCGTACTCGTTGCCATGGTTGGACCCGAAGCAGACCAGGCCACGACCAGGCTCGGCCTCCGGCCCCACCATCACGCTCAGTGGAATCAGATGATCACCCCAGATCGAATCGTGCTCCAGCGCAACGTAGTAGTCCCGCCGCCCGCGCGAAACCAGGTCGAGTTCCGTCCCGCGGACAATGCTGCGTTCCATCTCAGTTCACCCTGTGCGCGTCGATGAAGTCGATATCGACATCGACGCCGATGCCGGGAGTGTCGGGGATGGCGAGGGTGCCGTCTTCCTCGAGGGCAAAGGCGGTGCGTGCGATTCCGGCGGTGAGCGGGCTCTGGCTGACGTTGAACTCGACGAAGCGCGCCCGCGGCAGGGTCGCAATCAGTTGCAGGCTGTAACCGGTCAACAGGTGCGTCAGCCAGGAATGTGGCACCAGGTCGATCCCGGCCTCCTCCGCCATTGCCGCGACCTTGACCGCCACACTCACCCCGCCGCAGCGGGACAAGTCGGGCTGCACCACATCCACGCAACCCGCCTCGATGAAGCGGCGGAAATCCCACACCGTTGCCACCTGCTCCCCGGCGGCGATCGGCACCGGGCTCAGCGCACGCACATACGCGTACTCGTCGAAGCGTTCGGGATGGATGAAATCCTCCACCCAGCCGACGCCATAGTCCGCGAGCCACTGGCAGAGTGCTGTCGCCTCGCGCCGGCTGCGCATCGGCCCTGGCCGCTTCCACCCCGCCGGGTACCAGCCCGGATCGACCAGCAGATGCCGCTCCGGTCCCAGCGCCTCGCGCGCCGCACCAACCAGCTCGCGGTCGCGGCCGGGATCTTCCCCGAACACGCCCCAACCGAACTTCACCGCCCTGAAACCACGCGCCACATATCCGCGCGCCGCCTTTGCCATCCCCTCGGGGGTCTCACGGAACAGCGTCGAGGCATAGGCGGTAATGCGATCCCGCCGCCGCCCGCCGAGCAATCGCGCGAGCGACATGCCGGCGGCCTGCGCGCGGATCGACCACAGGCAGTTGTCGATCGCCGAGATGCAGTGCATGGCGATGCCGCGCCGACCGTAATAGGCGCTGCCGACGTAGAGCTTGTCCCAGAGCCTTTCCACATCCATCGGGTTTTCGCCGAGCAGCAGTTCACCGAGAGTGCGGAAGCCCAACGACCCCATGCCCTGGCCGGCGATGATCGCCACCGCCGCCGGCGCCAGCGTCTCCACGTCCGCCCAGCCGCAGAGCCCATCGTCGGTATCGATTCGCACCAGCAACTGCCAATCGCCGTTATCGACGGCCTCTTCGGCGCCGGCGCTCGCCTGGTAGCTGCTGTCGCCCCGCAACAAAATGGGTTCGACGCCGGTGACACGCATCGGTCAACTCCCTCAGTCGGGACGCCCCCGGGACGCGTCGGGGGGAACTACACGCCGCTCGGCAGCTTGGAGCGCATGGCCGCTCTCCGGTCGAAACGCCTTCCGTCCACCACGAACGTGCCGTCGCCGACGGCGTGGATCAGTTTCTTCTCCTCGCGGGCGCCATCGATATGGACGGCGAGGCCCTCGAGCACCACGATGTCGTGGCGCTCGACGATGTCGACGACGCGGCATTCGATGTTGGCGAAACACTCCGCGATGAGCGGTGCCCGGACGCGCTTCGCCTTCAGAGGGGTGAGCCCGAACTTCGCGAACTTGTCGGTGTTCTTCCCCGAGCACGTCCCCACCCCGACGACGACATCGAGGAGGTCCACCGTGGGAATCGCGATCACGCACTCCTTGGTCTTCGTGAGCGCGGCGTAGGAGTGGTTCCAGGCCCCGGTGGTGATGGCGAATTTTGCCGTGAAGTCCAGCACCATCGTCCATGAGATGGCCATCACGTTGTCCTTGTGGCCGTCGTTCGTCGTCACCAGAACGACCGGCCCCGGCTCGATCAGCGTGAACGCCTTGCCGATCGGAAGATCTTCCATTCCCGCCTCCCTCCCTTCACGCACCACATCCTAGCAGATGCCGCAGGCTCGTGGCTGAAGGGGGGGGGGGGGGGGCGCCGGCCCCCCCCACACCCCCCAGGCCCACCGGGACCACA
>Ga0326727_10019037_pt1 | contig 13904 bp, 13 predicted proteins | sample MB2enrmetagenome_FD_207643 | JGI IMG/M metagenome (GOLD analysis project Ga0326727, IMG submission 207643) | Lab enriched peat soil microbial communities from McLean, Ithaca, NY, United States - MB29MY | ecosystem: Environmental > Terrestrial > Soil > Wetlands > Peat | place: USA: New York... | reverse complement strand
TGCGCTGCAGCTGCTGCATCCCCTTCATCCCGAAGTACTCGCACTGGAGCGGGATGATCACCTCGGTCGACGCCACCAGGGCGTTGACGCAGAGCAGCCCCAGGGAGGGCGGGCAGTCGATGACGGCGTAGTCGAACTCGGGGAGCAGGGGGGCGAGCTTCTCCTGGAGGACCGACTCGCGGCCGAACTCGGTGACCAGCTGCAGCTCGGCGCCGGAGAGCTCGATGTTGGCGGGCAGGAAGTCGAGCCCGATCGGCTCCGAGCGCAGCCGGGCCTCGGCGGCGGTCGTGGACGGCTCGGTGAGGATGTTGTAGACGGTGACCTCGAGCTCGTCCGGCCGGCGCACGCCCATGTTGATGGTCAGGTGGCCCTGCGGATCGAGGTCGACGGCGAGGACCCGGGCACCCGCCTCGGCGAGCGCGGCGGCGAGGCTGACGGCGGTGGTGGTCTTGCCGACGCCGCCCTTCTGGTTGGCGATGGCGATGACCCGCGTCACAGACCGACCTGGACCGGAGCGGGGGTCGAAAGTCCTGTCGAACAGATGCGCCGCACTGAGCCGGTATCATAGCGGACCCCGCACGCTGCCAAACCCGAATCCGACAGCGGGCGGAGCGATCGACTCGAAGCTGGGAGAGTTCGCCGGTGGCCGAAGCCGAACGTGTCAAGCCGCGCACCATCTACGTCGAAGAGGCGATCCAGGCGGCCCTGGAGAGCCGGTGGCACGACGCCGTGGCGATCAACCATGCCCTGATCGAGCGGCATGGAGCTGACGAGGAGACCTACAACCGCATCGGCAAGGCCCTGACCGAGCTGGGTGAGCACCAGGCCGCCCTGGAGGCGTACTCGCAGGCACTCCAGATCAACCCGCTCAACGTCATCGCCCAGAAGAACGTGCGCAAGCTCCAGCTCCTCCTCGACAGCCGCGAGAAGGTCGGCGGCGCCAAGGGGGCGATCGACGTCGACCTCTTCGCCGAGGAGCCGGGCAAGAGCGCGCTCACCGTCCTCAATCCGCCCAAAGCGGGGGTGGTGATCGTGGTGGCCCCCGGCGAGGTGGTCGAGCTCCACCTCCAGGAGGGCGGGCTCCAGGCCCAGACCACCCGCGGCGTGGTGCTCGGCGACGTCGACAGCAAGATCGCCCGCCGGCTCGTGCCCCTGATCGGCAGCGGCAACCGCTACACCGCGGTGGTGGCGCGGGTGGAGGAGAGCCAGATCGAGATCATCATCCGCGAGGCCTTCCAGTCGGCCGAGAACGCGCGCAAGTCGTCCTTCCCGGTGAGCCGTCAGAAGCGCGAGGAGTTCCGGCCCTACGCCAAGGACTCGCTGCTGGCCCAGCGCGGGGTCGACGACGCCGACCTGGGCGAGGGCGACGAGGAGGCGGAAACGGCCGACGCCGCCGAGCCGGGGGAGGAGCTGGAGCCGCTCGTGGCGGGCGAGGACTTCGAGGATCCCGCACCGCTCGAGGAGGCCGAGGAAGAGGACGACGTCGACGAGGACGCCCGTCCCGAGGATCAGTACTAGACGGGTCCACCGTCTCGGACGCCCCGGGCCCGTCACCCGCCCGCCGCCGCTGGCTGGCACAATCCGAGGCAACCGATGCCGTTCAACGCCAGCCGGTCTCCCTGGCCCCTTGTCGGCCGGCACGAGGAGCTGGCCCTGCTCGCTCGCGAGCTGGACCGCCCCGCCTCGTGCGGCGTCATCATCGCGGGCGCTCCGGGGGTGGGCAAGACCCGCCTGCGCGCCGAGGCGCTGGGCCGCCTGCGCCGGGACGGCTGGCTGGTGCGGGAGGTGACCGCCACCGTGGCGGCGGCGACCATCCCCTTCGGGCCGCTCGCCCCGCTCCTCCCCGAGGCGCTCTCCCTCGCCCCTCTCGACGTCCTGCGCCAGAGCGTTCGCGAGCTGCGCCAGGAGCGCGGCAACGGGCGGCTGGTGGTGTCGGTGGACGACGCCCAGTTCCTCGATGCCGCCTCCTCCGCTCTCCTGCATCAATTGGCGAGCACCCAGACCGCCTCGCTGCTGCTCACCGCGCGCTCGGGGGAGGCCCTGCCCGATCCGATCATGGGGCTGCGCAAGGAGGGGGCGATCGGCTGGATCGAGCTCCAGCCGCTCTCCCGCACCGAGGTGGAGGCGCTGCTCGGCCAGGTCCTGGACGGCCACCTCGATGCCGGGACCCGCCACCAGCTGAGCCGGCTGAGCCAGGGCAACGCCCTCTTCCTGCACGAGCTGGTCGAGATCGGGCTGAGCTCGGGGGCCCTCGCCGAGCGGGACGGCGTCTGGCGCTGGGAGGGCGAACAGGTCGTGGCGGGCGGCCCCCTGGAGGCGATCGAGCAGCGGCTCCGCCCGCTCTCGCTGCCCCAGCGTGAGGCGGCCGAGGCGCTCGCGCTCTCCGAACCCCTCCCCCTCGACGTGCTGGAGAGACTGGTGGCGCCCGGCGTCATCCGGGACCTCGAGGCGGCGGCCGTGATCACCACCGGCCCGCTCACCGAGAAGTACAGCCGGAGGTGGCACGTCCACCTCGCCCATCCCCTCTACGCCGAGGCCCTGCGCAGCGGCCTCACCCCGCTGCACCGGCGGGAGCTGCTGGGGCGGCTGGGCGACGCCCTGGAGGCGACCCCGCTCCGGCGAGGGGACGACCCGAGCCGGCTGGCCATGATCCGCCTGGAGGCGGGTCAGCCGGTCCCCGCCGACACCGCGCTGGCGGCCGCTCGCTGGATGCTCGGATCGGGCCGCTTCGACGCCGCCGAGGCGCTGGCGCGCGCCGCCGTCGACGCCGGCGCCGGCCTCCCTGCCGAGGTCGCCCTCTCCCGGGCCCTGACCGGGCTGCGCCGCCCCGAGGAGGCGCAGGCCATCCTCGACGCCGCCCAACCCGCCGGCGAGGAGCAGGCGGCCGAGCTGGCCCTCGCCAGCGCCCAGAACCTCCATTTCGCCCTGGGCCAGGCGGAGCGCGCCCTCCAGGTCCTCCGCGACGCCGCCAGCGCCCTTCCGGAGGGTTCTCCCGCTCACGGCCTCGCCGTCACCCGGGCGCTCTTCGAGCTCTCGGCCGGGCGGCTCGACGTGGCCGAGGGGCTGAGCCTCGCCGTCAGCGACGATCTGCGGGCGCCGCTTCCGGTGCGGATCGGCGGCATGGGGGTGCGCGGCCTCGCGCTCGCCTACTCCGGCCGGCCGCATCGTGCGGTGGCGGTCCTGGACGGCGGCATGGAGCTCCTCCGCGACAGTCCGGAGCTGCTCACCACCCGCTCCGACCTGCTGACCGCACGGTGGAACGCTCTCTGGTTCGCCGGCCTGGTCCCGGAGGCCCGGCGGCTGGCGGAGGAGATCCACGATCGGCTCGTCGAGGACAGCCTCGAGCCGCTCCGCGGTTACTGGACGGGGCTGGTGGGCTGGTCCGCGTTCCTCTCCGGGAAGACCCACACCGCGCGGTCGTGGCTGGAGGAGGGGGTCGCCATCTGCCATCGCTACATGGCCGGCGGCGGGCACCTGGTGGCCCTGGAGGGGATCCTGGGTCAGGCCGCCAGCTTCCGCGGTGATCTCCGGCGAGCCGAGTTGGCGCTGGCCGCGGCCCGCGCCGCGGTGACCGCGCCCGCGACCGAGCAGCCCTGGGTCGACCTCTGCGAGGCCTGGGTGCTGTGGGCCCAGGGGCGGACGTCGGAGGGGGCGGCCGCCGCGCTCCGCGCCGCCGCGGGCTGGCGTCAGGCCGGCTTCCTCCCCACCGAGGCCTGGGCCCTCCACGACGCGGCCCGCCTCGGTGACCTCTCCGGGGTCGAGCGGCTGGAGACCCTGGCCGGCCGCTGTGAGGGAGCGCTGGTCCCGGCCCTCGCCCTCCACGCCCGGGCACTCCTCGACGGCGACGCCGCCAACCTGGAGCGCGCCTCCGGCGAATTCGAGCGCATGGGGCTCACCCTGCTGGCCGCCGAGGCGGCGGCGGTGGCGGCCGAGGCCCACCGGCGGGCGGGGATGCCCAACCGCGCCCGGGTGCCGATGCTGCGCAGCGCCGCGCTGGCGGCGGACTGCGAGAAGAGCCGGTCCCCCGCCCTCGACCGCGTCTCGACCTCGGGCAGCCTGACCCACCGTGAGCTCCAGGTGGCGCGCGTCGCCTGCGGGGGCACCAGCAGCGCCGACATCGCCGCCCAGCTCGGCCTCTCCGTGCGCACCGTCGAGAACCACCTCCAGCAGGCGTACTCCAAGCTCGGGGTGGGCTCGCGGGCCGAGCTGGCCGTGGTCCTGGGGGGCATCGCGGAGCGGCCGGAGGAGCTGAGTACCGCCCAGCGGACCTGAGTACTCGGCGTCGGTGCCGGCCTCCGACTGGGTACCGCGGTACTCATGACATGACCCCCGGGTCTTCCTAGCCTGGGCTCGATGAACCGGGAAACAGCGCTCGCGACGCTGACCCCGGCCTACGCGGAGGCCCTGCGGTTGCGGGACGAGGGCGCCGACGCCGCCGCCATCGCCAGCCGGCTGGAGCTGCCGGTGGAGGCGGTGCCCAACCTGCTGGAGCTTGCCCAGGCCAAGCTCGACACCCTGCTTGCGCTGCCCGCCGGGGAGGTTGACTGAGATGCCCAGGCAAGACGGCGGAGCCGCTCCGAGAGGGGGGACGGACGCTCCGGGAGGGGGCTCCTTGCCGCGGGCGCGGACGGGAATGACGGGGGGCGCACCCGGGGAGGGGTGTGGTGCCCCGCCCGCCCTGGGGTTGCGACATCCGCGTATGTGAAGTGAGTCGTCCCGGGCCATCGCGCCGCGGTGGCCCCTGTCGGTCGCCCAATTCAACACCCAACAAAGGAGTGAAGAACCTCAAATGCCTGCAAACATAGGTGGCAAGACCTACTCCAACGGCCAGCTGCTCATCGGTGGCGGCCTCATCCTCTCCCTCATCAACTGGTTCATCCCGTGGTGGTGGGGCTACTCGTCCAGCTACCAGGGAGCGGCTCAGTTCGGCATCTCGGGGGGCAGCTACAGCGGTGGGACCAACGGCTTCGGCCTCTGGTCGGGCATCCTGGGCTTCATCGTCCTGCTCGCCCTGATCGCCCTCTTCGCGATCCGGACCTTCGCCCCCAACGTCCTGCCCGCGCTGCCGGTCGCTGACTGGATGATCTACACGGTCGGCGGCGTCTTCATCGCGCTCATGACCGTCCTGTTCCTCACCTACGCAGGTGGCGTGAGCTACAGCGGCCCGGGCTACAACTTCAGCTCCGGCATCTCGATCGGCTTCTTCGTCGGCATCGTGCTCGCCCTGGCGGTCGCCGTCGGCGGCTGGCTCACCAAGACGGAGCCTCAGCCGGCCACCGCGCCCTTCACGGGCTTCAACCAGACCCCGCCGCCGCCTGCGGCCGGTCAGTAACCCCTAGCGACACGGGCTGGAGGCACCGAAGGCCGCCGTCCCTGACGGGATGGTGGCCTCCGGGCTTCCCCGTGGCGCGCCACCCTCAGCAGATCGGGGGCGCCATCCGCGCGGTTTCGCCCCGATGCAGGGCGGAGCCTGTCTAGACTTCGCCCCTATGAGCGCCCTGCAGTCACCGGCGCGCGGCCGTGCCGGCGGCTTCGCCGATTGGATCGGTGCGGCGGCACAGCGCCGGCGGGCCGTCGCCGAGGCCTTCGTCGACACCTTCGTCGCCTGGGGCTATGACTACCTGGCCACGCCGCTCGTGGAGCCCCTGGAGACGGTCGCCGCCGGGGTTGGGGGCGGCCTCCAGACCCAGCTCTTCCGCTTCATGGACGCCGACGGCAGCCTGCTCGCCCTGGTCGGGGAGCGGACCGTCAGCGTCGCCCGGGTCGTTGCCACCCAGCTCCAGGACGCGCCCCTCCCACTCCGCCTCTGCTACGCGGGACCGGTGCTCTTCAACCGTCCCCCCCTGGGCGGCCGGCGCCGCGAGGCGATGCAGGCGGGCTGCGAGCTGATCGGTCATGGCGGCCTCTCCGCCGACGCGGAGTGCATCAGCGTCGCCGCCGCCGCGCTCCAGCGCGCGGGCATCGACGGCGTCCAGATCGACGTCGGTCACGCTGACTTCGTCCCCTCGCTCCTCGATTCCGCCGCCCTCGACCCGGCGGCCCGCGAGCGCGTGGCGGTGGCCCTGCGCGACCGCGACCTGGTGGCGGTCGAGGAGGCGCTCAGCGGCACCGAGGCCGGCGATGCCGAGCGCGAGCTCCTGCTCACCTTCCCCACCCTGCGCGGCGGCCGCGACATCCTCGACACGGCGGGTGCCCGGATCCGCGCCGAGCGGCCCCGTCGCGTGCTCGCCGAGCTGGCCGAGCTCTGGGAGTTGCTCGACCACGACGGCATCAGCGGCAGCGTGCACCTCGACCTCGGGGCGGTGCGCGACTGGGACTACTACACGGGGCCGACCTTCGAGCTGTTCAGCGCCGACCTCGGGTTCCCGCTCGGTTCCGGCGGCCGCTACGACCGGCTGCTCGCCGCCTTCGGCGCCGCCGCGCCCGCGACCGGCTTCGTCCTCCACGTCGACCGCTGCTGTGACGCGCTGCTCCGGGGCGCGGGCGCGCAGCCGGGCGCGGGCGCGCTGCGCCTCGGCTACCCGGCCGAGCGCGCCCGTGAGGCCGCCGCGCTGGCCGCCCGCCTCCGCCTGGCCGGCATCGCCGTGGCTCTCGACCTGGAGCCGAGCGCCGCTGGCGGCGACCGGCCGGTCGCGGACGGTGCGGCGCACCTCGACGGGGGTGGCGCCCTGCTCTGGCGCTGGCGGGGGCGGGACGGCAGCGGCATCGAGAGCCTGCTCGCGGCGCGGAACGAGGCCGCCGGGTGAGCGGCGGGCTGCGCATCGCCCTGCCCGGGGGCGCCCTCTTCGCGGACGCCTGCCGGCTGCTCACCGAGGCCGGGGTGGCGGAGGTCGACCCGGCGCGCTTCGAGCGCCAGCTCAGGGTGACGGCCGGGGAGGTCACGCTCGCCACCATGCGGCCCACCGACGTGCCCGTGTACGTCGAGATGGGTGCCTGCGACGCCGGCATCGTGGGCAAGGACATCCTCTGGGAGCAGACCCGCGACTGCTACGAGCTGGTCGACCTGCACTTCGGCGCCTGCCGGCTGGTGCTGGCCGCGCCCGAGGGGTCGCCGCTGGCCGAGGGGCGCTTCCCCCAGTCGCTCCGTGCCGCCACCAAGTACCCGGTGGCGGCCCGCCGCTTCTTCGACTCCCGGGGGCTCGCGGCGGAGCTGATCAAGCTCCACGGTTCCGTCGAGCTGGCCCCGGCGATGGGCCTCGCCGACTGCGTCGTCGACATCACGGCCACCGGGCGGACGCTCACCGCCAACCACCTCGTCGAGGTCGCCGAGGCGGGCCGCTCCAGCGCGCGCCTGATCGCCAACCAGGCCTCGCTCAAGACCCGGAGCGATGCGGTGAACCGGCTCGCCGCGGCGCTCCGCCGCACCGTGACGGCGGCGGCGGTGGCCGGGGCCGCCGGGTGATCCCCGAGCTGCGATCCCCGACCCCGGTGCAGTGGCGCGCGCAGGTGCGCGCCGAGCGGCGCAGTCCCGTGCCCATCCTGGACGCCGCTACCGCCGGCCCGCTGGGGGCGTGGTTCGAGCTCCCGGTGAGCGCCGACGCCGTGGTCCGGACCATCCTCGACGACGTGCGGCGCGAGGGCGACCCCGCGGTCCAGCGCTGGACGGAGCGGCTGGACCAGGTCGACGTCAGCGCGCCCCGCGTCTCCGCCGAGGCGATGGCCCGGGCCTGGGAGCTGACCGACCCGGACATCCAGGCCGCCATCACGGCCGCCGCGGGCCGCATCCGGGCCGTCCACCAGTCCCAGCTGGACACGGGGATCCGGGGCACCGCGAGCGCCCACCTCCGGCCCCTGCCGCTCCGCCGGGTCGGCTGCTACGTCCCCGGCGGCCGCGCCGCCTACCCCAGCACGGTGCTGATGAACGTGATTCCCGCCCAGATCGCCGGCGTGGCCGAGATCGCCCTGGTCTCCCCGCCCGGTCCGGATGGGTCCGTCCACCCCCTGGTGCTGGCCACCGCCCACCGGCTGGGGGTGACCGAGGTCCACGCCGCCGGCGGCGCCCAGGCGATCGCCGCCCTCGGCTACGGCACCGCGAGCATCGCCCAGGTGGACAAGGTCACCGGTCCCGGCAACCTCTTCGTGACCCTGGCCAAGCGCGCCGTCTTCGGTGAGGTCGGGATCGATGGCATCGCCGGGCCCAGCGAGATCCTGATCATCGCCTCGGCCGGCGCCGATCCCCGGCTGGTCGCCGCCGACCTCGTCTCCCAGCTCGAGCACGACCCCCTGGCCTGGGCGGTCTGCCTCACCGACTCGGCCTCCCTCGCCGCACAGGTGACGGAGGCCTTCTCCGGAGAGGCGGCGGCGGCGGCGCGCGGCGGAATCATCGCCGCCGCGGCCGGGCGCCACGGCGCCGTCGTCGTCACCGAGACCCTGGAGGCCGCCCACGCCCTGGCCGACGAGTTCGCCGCCGAGCACCTCTCGCTGCAGGGCGAGGCCGCCGAGGCCCTCCGCGACCGGCCTCACACCGCCGCGGCCGTCTTCGTCGGCCGGCGCTCGCCGGTGTCGATGGGGGACTACGTCGCCGGCACCAACCACACCCTGCCGACCGGTGGCGCCGCCCGCCACCGCGGGCCGCTCTCGGTCATGGACTTCCAGCGCTGGCAGTCGGTCGTCGATCTCACCGCGCCGGAGTTCGACGCCCTGGCCCCGGTCGCCTGCACCCTGGCCGTGGCCGAGGGGCTGCTCGGGCACGAGCGGGCGATCCGGCTGAGGATGGAGGATGGTGTCGATGAGTGAGAGGAGTCCCGGCAGCCCGCCCCGGCGGGCGGCCAGCGTGGAGCGGGTCACCAAGGAGACGCGCATCGAGGTCGAGGTCGACCTCGACGGCAGCGGCAGCGCCGCCGTCGACGTCCCCCTGCCCTTCTTCCGCCACATGCTCGAATCCCTGGTCAAGTACAGCGGCATGGACGTCCGGCTGCAGGGCACGGGTGACATCGACGTTGACGCCCACCATCTGGTGGAGGACTGCGGCCTCACCCTGGGGGAGGCGATCAGCCGGGCCCTCGGCGACCGCGCCGGCATCCGCCGCTTCGGCGACGCCTACGCCCCCCTCGACGAGTCCCTGGTGCGCTGCGCCCTCGACTTCTCCAACCGCCCCCACCTGGAGTGGGAGATGAGCGCGCTGCGAGGGCGGGTCAACGACTTCGACGTCACCGTCCTCCATGAGTTCGTGCAGGCTCTGACACAATCAGCGGGGATCAGCATGCACGTCGACCTGATCCGCGGCGCCAACCTGCACCACGTGGCCGAGGCCGCCTTCAAGGCGATCGGGCTGGCCATCCGCGAGGCCGTCGCGGTGATCGGCCGGGGGGTCCCCTCCACCAAGGGCGTGCTCTGATGCCCCGGATCGCGATCGTCGACTACGGGGTCGGCAACCTGCGCAGCGTGGAGCGGGCGCTGGCGCGGGCCGGGGCCGAGGCGGTGATCAGCCCCGACCCCCGGGTGGTCGCCGGCTGCCAGGCGGTGGTCCTCCCCGGTGTCGGCGCCTTCGCCCCCGCGGCGGCACTCCTGCTCGGATCCGGCCTCGGTGACGCCGTCCGCGAGGCGGCCGGGCGCGGCCGCCCCGTGCTCGGAGTCTGCCTCGGCTTCCAGCTGCTCTTCGACAGGAGCGACGAGGGCGAGGGCGGCGCCGGGCTCGGCCTGCTCCCCGGCCGGGTCCGCCGCATCGAGGCGGCCCCGCTCAAGGTCCCGCACATGGGCTGGAACCAGCTCCGGCTGCGCCGGCCCTCGGCGATCACGGCCGGGATCGAGGACGGCACCCGCTGCTACTTCGTCCACTCCTACGCCGCCGACGCCGATCCCGTGGATGTCGTCGCCACCGTCGACTACGGGGGCGAGATCGTCGCCATCTGCGAGCGGGGAACGGTCTGGGGCACCCAGTTCCACCCCGAGAAGAGCGGTCCGGCCGGCCTGCGCGTCTACGCCAACCTGGTGGCCGCCTGCGTCGGCGAGCGGAGACCGGCAGAGCCGTCGCTCCCGTGATCGTCATCCCCGCCATCGACCTCCGGGGGGGCCGCTGCGTCCGCCTCATCCAGGGCGACTACGCACGCGAGCAGGTCTACGAGGACGACCCCAGCCTGGTCGCCCACCGCCTGGTGGGGAGCGGAGCCCGGCGGATTCACATGGTCGACCTCGACGCGGCCCGGGGACAGGCGGACCCGGGCTCGGCGGTGGCAGCCCGCCGGGTGCTCGAGGCAGTCCGCTCCGCAGAGGTCGAGATCGAGGTCGGGGGGGGTATCCGCACCCTGGCCGAGGCTGAGCGGTGGCTCGCCGCCGGGGCGACGCTGGTCGTCCTCGGCAGCGTGGCGGTGCAGGAGCCCGAGGTTGCCGCGGCGATCTGCGCCGCTCTGCCCGGGCGCTGCCTGGTCTCCCTCGACGTCCGCGGCGGCGTCGCTCAGGCCCAGGGCTGGACCGAGGGCGCGGGCAGCGCCGCCGGCCACCTGGAGCGCTGGGCGACCTGGCCGCTCGCCGGCCTGGTCCGCACCGAGATCGACCTCGACGGGATGATGAGCGGCCCCGACCTGATCGGCCTGGAGGAGACGGTGCGCGCCTTCCCCGGTCCGGTGATCGCGAGCGGCGGCATCAGCACCGTCGATGACATCGTCCGCTGCGCCGAGGTGGGCGCCGCCGGGGCGATCGTCGGCCGGGCCATGTACGAGGGCAGCTTCGACCTCCGCGCCGCGGTGCTGCGGTTCGCCTCATGAGCCTGGCCAAGCGGATCATCCCCTGCCTGGACGTCGACCACGGCCGGGTCGTCAAGGGCGTCCGCTTCGTCAACCTGCGCGACGCCGGCGACCCCGCCGAGCTGGCCGCCGGCTACGACCGCGAGTCCGCCGACGAACTGGTCTTCCTCGACATCACGGCGAGCAGCGAGGACCGCGGCATCCTGCTCGACGCGGTGCGCCGCACCGCCGACTCCGTGTTCATCCCGCTCACCGTCGGGGGAGGGCTGCGCGGGCTCGACGACATCGATCGGATGCTGCGCAGCGGGGCCGACAAGGTGTCGCTCAACACCGCGGCCCTGGACCGACCCGCCCTGGTCAGCGAGGCTGCCGAGCGCTTCGGGGTGCAGTGCATCGTGGTCGCCGTCGATGCCCGGCGCCAGGATGGCGGCTGGCACGTCTTCTCCCACGGTGGGCGCCGCGACACCGGGCGGGACGCGCTGGCCTGGGCCGAGCAGGTCGCTGGGCTGGGCGCCGGCGAGATCCTGCTCACCAGCATGGACCGGGATGGCACCAAGGACGGCTACGACCTCGAGCTGACCCGGGCGGTCGGCGACCGCCTCACCATCCCGGTGATCGCCAGCGGCGGAGCCGGAGAGCCCGAGCACCTCCGGGCCGTGCTCAGCGAGGGGGGCGCGGACGCCGCCCTGGCCGCCTCCATCTTCCACGATGGCGTCCACCCCATCCCCCAGACCAAGGCCTACCTGCGCGAGCACGGCATCGAGGTGCGCTTGTGAGCGGTGCCGACCTGGAGCGGGGCGGAGCGGGCGGCCGGCCTGGCGGGGATCTGCCGCTCATTCCCGAGCCCGCGGGGCGCAGCCCCGACTTCGCCCGCGACCTGCTCACCGCCGTGGTCCAGGACGCCAGCACCGGTCAGGTGCTGATGGTCGCCCACATGAATCGCGAGGCCTACGAGGCCACGCTGGTGAGCGGCCGGGCGACCTTCTGGAGCCGCAGCCGGGACCGCCTCTGGGAGAAGGGGGAGACCAGCGGCAACACGATGCGTGTCGTCGGGGTCCGGGTCGACTGCGACGGCGACGCCGTGCTCCTGCTGGTCGAGCCCGCCGGTCCCGCCTGCCACACCGGTGCCGTCTCCTGCTTCACGGCGCCGCCTCCCGCCGCGGGCGGCGGGGGGTCTCCGAGGTCATGATCCAGGGCATCGGCCGGACCGGCGGCTACCTTCCCATCGGCGCCTACGGCCTGATCGGCGACTGCCGCAGCGCCGCCCTCGTCGGTGTCGACGGGAGCATCGACTGGTGCTGCCTGCCCCGCTTCGACTCGCCGTCGGTCCTGGGCCGGATCCTGGACGCCGACCAGGGCGGGTACTGGCAGCTCTGCCCGCACGGTCCGTACCGGGCGGAGCAGCGCTACAGCGACCGCAGCAACGTCCTGCGCACCATCTTCTCGACACCCACCGGCCTGGTCCGGGTGAGCGACTTCATGCCGGTGGACGAGGCCACCGTCGAGCACCACGCCCGCCCCCACCGCCGGGCCCGGCTGGTCCGCATCGTGGACTGTCTCGCCGGCGCGGTCGCGATCGAGCACCACCTGGAGATGCGCCCCGACTACGGCCGCGCCCGGCACCGATTCGGCGCCGAGGGGCGCCGCTTCCACGGCGACGCTGCCGGTCTCCACCTCTGCGTCGTCTCGACCCGGGAGATGGAGGGCGCGCACGCCACCTTCAGCCTGCAGGCCGGTGAGTCCGTGGCCATGTCGCTCAGCTGCCAGCACGCCACCGGCCAGTGCGCCACCTCGGAGACCGCCTGGACGGTGGAACGGGCGCGCCGCCTGCTCCACCAGACCCTGGAGTTCTGGTGGCGCTGGATCGGCCGGGTCCGCTACGCCGGCGCCTTCCCCGAGCCGGTGTGGCGGTCGGCGCTCGCCCTCAAGCTGATGATCTACGCGCCGACCGGGGCCATCATCGCCGCTCCCACCACGTCCCTGCCCGAGGCGCTCGGCGGCACGCGCAACTGGGACTACCGCTACACCTGGCTGCGGGACGCCTCGCTGACCCTCTTCGGGCTCTTTCAATTGGGCCTGCACGAGGAGGCCCACGGCTTCTTCGACTGGCTGCGCTCGACCGGGATCGGCGAGGGCGAGAAGGTCCAGAACCTCTACCGGGTGGACGGGGGCCGCGACACCACCGAGCAGGTCCTCGTCCACTGGAGCGGCTACCGGGGTTCGCAGCCGGTGCGGGTCGGCAACGGTGCCGCCGGCCAGCTCCAGCTCGATGTCTACGGCGAGCTTCTCGACAGCGCCTACCTCTACACGCGCTTCGGCGGCGAGATCAGCCTGCCGCTCTGGAAGGAGCTGCACGCCGTCGTCGACCTCGCCATCGACCGCTGGCTGCTCCCCGACGCGTCGATCTGGGAGAGCCGCGGTGAGGAGCTGCACTACACCTACAGCAAGATGATGTGCTGGGTGGCCGTCGACCGCGGGTTGCGGCTGGCGGATCGTTTCGGCCTTCGCTGCGACCGCGAACGCTGGGAGGCGGCGCGCCGCGCCATCCACCGCCGGGTCAGCACGGAGGGATACAACCGCCGCCTGCGCTCCTTCACCCAGACGCTTCGGGGCACGACGCTGGACGCGGCCATGCTCCGCGCCGGTCACGTGCGCTTCCTCGAGAGTGGCGATCCGCGGGTCGCCGCCAGCGTGCGGGCGATCGCCCGCCACCTCGGTCGGGGTGCGCTGGTCACCCGCTACCGGCCCGAGGAGATCGATGACGGCCTCGACCACGGGGAGGAGGGGGCGTTCCTCATGTGCTCCTTCTGGCTGGTGGACGCCCTCGCCCACATCGGGGAGGTCAAGGAGGCGGAACGTCGCTTCGAGCGCCTGCTCTCCTTCGCGTCGCCGCTCGGGCTGATGGCCGAGGAGGCCGACCTGGTCACCGGCGACCTGCTCGGCAACTACCCGCAGGCCTTCACCCACCTCTCCCTGATCGGTGCGGCGGTCAACATCGAACGCGCTCGCCGCCGGGCGTCGCGCGGTGGCGCCGTCGCGCCCGTGCCCGGGCCGGCCGCGTGAGTCCCACCGCCGCCCAGCTCCTCGCCGGCGCCCTCGGGGTCGACGACGCCATGGCGGTGGGCGAGGCGCCGGGCCGGGTGACCCTGGTGGGGGACCACGTCGACTACGTCGGCGGCCACGTGGCCTGCATGGCCGTCGACCTCTGCCTCGAGGTGGCGG
>Ga0326727_10019036_pt1 | contig 13904 bp, 10 predicted proteins | sample MB2enrmetagenome_FD_207643 | JGI IMG/M metagenome (GOLD analysis project Ga0326727, IMG submission 207643) | Lab enriched peat soil microbial communities from McLean, Ithaca, NY, United States - MB29MY | ecosystem: Environmental > Terrestrial > Soil > Wetlands > Peat | place: USA: New York... | reverse complement strand
GTGGGACGGCTGCTGGACGACTTGAACTACGCATGGTTTGAGGACCCGGTGCGCACCACCGATATGGAGGGCCTGATCCAACTATGCTCGGAGCTGAATCTGCCGATCCATGTGGGTGAGTTCATCTACTCGATCGCGGACTTCGCCGACTACATTCGGTACGGCGCGCTGGATGTGGTGCGGCTGATTGCCGACAATGTGGGTGGAATATCCGGAGCGATGCGGGTCGGCTTGCTGGCCGATGCGCATGGGTTGGAGTGCACTCCGCATAACTGGGGCAACGTTCCGGATATGGCGCTGCACTTCCATGTGGAACTGGCGCTGCCTAACTCGTACTGGTTCGAGATGCCATTTCCTCCTGAATATGCCGACCGGCCGGAGTATAAGGATAAGTTCCGGCCTAATGAGGAAGGATATGTGCTGGCGCCGACGGCCCCGGGGCTGGGGTATCCGGTGGACCACGACGCGCTGGACAAGATTACGAAGAGAATTGACCGCTGATTATTTTGTTGGCGGGGAATGAGGAGGCGTCTCGATGTACCGGTACCGGTGGCTGCTCTGCGTTTTATTTTTGATGATCTTTCCCGCAAGCGCACTGGAAAGGCCGGAGGTGACCTTCAAGATATTCCAGTTTCCCGCGAACATGATTCCGCGCATCGACGGCAACGACGACGATTGGGCGATGGTGCCGGACAGTTACGCCATCGGCATGGACCAGCTTGAGGACACCGAAGCTCCGGGCGGGCATGGGACAGACCGCGATCCCAAAGACCTGGACGTGAGGGTGAAAGTGGGTTGGGTGAAGGGGCTGAACCGGCTGTATTTTCTGTATGAGGCGAGCAAAGGATATTGGGATTTTTCGCGGCCCGACCTGCACAACGACATCTTTGAAGTGGTGGTGGATGGCGACGTTTCCGGCGGTCCACTGATCGATATGTACCATCGCGATGTGTGGACGCAGCAAGCGGTGGGGGACATGTCGAAGCTGGATCCGCGGATCAGCAGCTCGGATGCGTACTACGCGCAGCAGGGCGCGGAGGCGCAGAACTACCACATCTTTACGCCGGCAGAGGGCAAAGACTGGACCATGGACTGGGGGTGCGCGCAGTACACCAAGGACCTGCCCTACGCGAACCACGCGTACAAGTACAACTTCAAGCCAGGCGAGCCGGGCAAGCTGGTGCTGGAGTTCTGGATCACGCCGTTTGACTATGCGGGATGCGAAGGGCCGGAGCGCGCGGTGGAAAGCGTGCTGACGGAGAACAAGCTGATCGGCCTCTCGTGGGCGGTGATCGACTACAACGATCCGACTTCGAACAAGCGGAAGTTTTGGAACCTGTCGCACAAGCAGACGTTCTTCGGGAATGCGTCGGACCTAGTCGGGTTCCGGCTGATGCCGCTGGAGCCGCAGTTCCGCAAGCCGATCGATGCGCAGTGGTCGTTCAAGGTGGTGGATGCGGAGCAGCGGCTGGTGGCCTTCAAGGATGCTTCCGACGGGCAGATTACGGCATGGAAGTGGGACTTTGGCGATGGCACGAGTTCGAGCGAGCAGAATCCGATCCATCAATATAAGGACAGGCCGGGGAGAGAGGGCAACTACACGGTCGTCCTGACGGTGACCGGACCTGCGGGCGAATCGCATTTGGGCAAGGTGTGGGGGGTGCACGTACGAGGCTCATCGCCGATTGCGCCGCCGCCGGTTTCCGCGCAACCATGAGCGCGGCGAGATGTAACGTCCCTTCTTTGTTTTGGCAGCCGGAGACCGTGTGCAAGACGTGGATGTAACTAGAAACGATACAAATGGGACGAGGCTGCCCATCCGCTATGTGCTGGTGGTGTGGCTGACGGTGATCACCGCGGCGGCGTATCTCGATCGCACGAATATCTCGCTGGCCGGGATTGAGATTTGCAAGGAATTTGCGATCGACAATGTGCGGCTGGGGTGGGTCTCCAGCGCATTTCTGATCGGCTATGCGGGATTTCAGGTCCCGGCCGGTTTGCTGGCGCGGCGACTTGGCCCGCGACGTTCGCTGGCGCTGCTGGGCGCGTGGTGGGCTTTCTTTATCTCGCTGACGGCGCTGATTCCGCGCGGAGTTGGGGATGCGCTGCTGGTGCTGCTGGGGGTGCGATTTGCCCTGGGTGCGGGCGAGGCCACGATGTTTCCGGCGACGAGCCAGTTTGTGGAGCGCTGGTTTCCGGTGAAGGAACGGGGCAAGGCGAATGGGCTGATCTTTGCGGGGGTGGGACTTTCGGGGCTGACTCCGCCGCTGGTGAAGGAGATTATCCTGCGCTACGGCTGGCGCGCATCGTTTGGGTTCAGCGCGTGCCTGTGCGCGACGGTGGGGCTGGTGTGGTATCTGGCTGCACGCGACACACCTGAGCAACAGCCGTGGGTGGGCGATGCGGAGCGGGCGCTGATCGTGCGGGAGCGGCGGGTGAAGAAGGCGGCCGCCGACGGCGATGCAGCAAGCTATGGCAAGCACAGGATTCCCTGGGGCAAGATATTTCGCAGCAAGACGGTGCTTGCGATTACGGCGAGCTATTTTTCGTTTGGATATGTGGCGTGGCTTTTCATCTCGTGGTTCTACATTTATATGGCGCAGGCGCGCGGAGTGAACTTGAAGACCAGCGCGGTGTATACGATGCTTCCGTTCCTGGCGATGACGGTGGGCTGCCTGGGAGGCGGGGTGGTGAGCGACTGGATTGTGGCGCGCAAGGGGCTGCGCCAGGGACGCTGCCTGCTGCCGGGGATCGCGCTGGCGCTGACCGCGCTGCTGTTGGTGCTGGGTTCGCGGGTGGAGAGCGCGGCCATGGCGGCGGTAGTGCTGGCCTGCGGTGCAGGCGTCCTCTACATTGCGCAGAGCGGCTACTGGGCGGTGACGGCGGACATCAGCGGCGAGTACGTTGGGGTGGTGTCAGGAATTATGAATATGGGCGCGCAGATCGGCGGCGCATGCACGGCGTCGCTGACGCCGCTGCTGGCCAAGCACTTTGGCTGGGGGATGTCGTTCGCGGTTGCGGCGGGGTTGGCAGGGATGGGCGCGCTGATGTGGTTGCTGATTGACCCGAGGAAGCAACTGACGGCTGAGACCGCCGAAGCTTAGAGTCGCAGGCCACAGGGGCTAAAGCCCCTTCCTCCAATTGACGACTCGTGGCGGGACTGAAGTCCCGCCCTATCAAGGACGGATCGGCCGCTTCGAGAGCAATGCCGCCCCCATCGGGGCGGCGAAGCCCTGTGCGCTATTCTTCGGATTGCTGCTTGGCGGCGATCTGCTCAAGCTGGCGTCGCCAGTCCAGCTCCTCGATGAAGCCGCGGCTGGATCGCCACTCTTCCTGCACCTTGACGAAGAGTTCGAGGAAGACGCGGGTGCCAAGGAGGGTTTCGATCTCCTTGCGGGCGGCGGTGCCGATCTGCTTGAGCATGGCGCCCTGCTTGCCGATGAGGATGGCCTTTTGGCCGGTGCGCTCGCAGTAGATGGCGGCGGCGATTTTGGTGATGGGGAGCCGGCCATCCTTCATTTTCTTCAATGAGGCGGGTTCTTCGAACTTCTCGATGACCACGGCGGTGGCGTAGGGGACTTCTTCGCCGGTGAGCAGCAGGATCTTTTCGCGGATGAGTTCGGCGACCAAAAAGCGCTCCGGCTGATCGGTGAGCTGGTTGCGCGGGAAGTAGCGCTGGCCTTCGGGAAGGACCGCGACGATCTTGTCGAGCAGCAGATCGAGCCCTTCCTTCTTGCGGGCCGAGATGGGGACGACATCGGCGAAGGTGTGCTGGGCGCTCCAGTGCGAGATCAGCGGCAACAACTCCTGCTTGCGGATGGCGTCGATCTTGTTGAGAACGAGGATGACGGGGCAGTCGAGCCGCTTGATCAGGGAGAGCGCGAAGTCGTCCTCGGCGGCACTCATGGCCATGCGGCCGGTGATCTTGGGAGTGGCTGTGTCGGGTGCTTGGGGCGTCTCAGTTTTCGCAAGGCGGTGGGTGACGTCGACCAGGAAGAGCACAACGTCGCGGGATTCGAGCGCGTCCTGCACCTCCTGCATCATGCGGCGGTCGAGCTGGGTCTCGGGCTTGTGGACGCCGGGGGTATCGACCAGCACCACCTGGGCGGCGGGATGGCCGGGCGCGTCTGCGGTCCTCTTTTTCAGCGGGACCTCGAGCACGCCATGGATGCGGGTGCGCGTGGTCTGGGGCTTGTGGGTGACGATGGCGAGCTTCTGGCCGAGCAGCGCATTGAGCAGCGTGGACTTACCCGCGTTGGGGCGGCCGATGATGGAGACGAATCCCGAGCGGAAGGGCATCCCACCATTATCTTCTTTGTGGGGCAACAGACGGGCCGGATTGACGATTAGAGGCGAAGAGCGCGCCAGCCCAGATGAAGAGGATGGGGAAGAACTCCAGGGTGTAACGGGGTTCCGCATTGTCCAGCGTGAGCAGCAAGGCGCAGCGCAGGAGGAGGCTGGCGGCCATGGCGAGGATGAGTTCGGGGTAAGCGGGTGAGTGAGATGGCGATGGGAGGCGGGAGCGGCGCCGCCAGAGATAAAAACCGGCGCAGCCCAGGGCGACGCAAGCCAGGTTGAGCAAGGCGTAGGCGGCGGAGAAGGCGGTTTGCGCTGGGTGCTGCGTCCATCGCCACCATTCGTCGGGGATGGGCATCATCTCGATGCGCGGGCGCAGGACCATGTCGAGCAGGCGGGCGATGGGCAGGCCCAGGTAGCAGAGGACGGGGTGAGCGTGGAAGCGCTCGGCGGCGAGGGCGGCAAAGCGGGCGTCGATGGCGGGAGTGACGGTGGTGGTGGCGTTGTAGTCGGCAAGCAGGGCAGCGGTGCGGTCGCGCAGGTCTGCGGAGGCTGCGGGCGAGCCGAGGTCGAAGGCGCGGGGCGGCAGGGCGGTGAGCTGGATCTGGTCGCCGTTGTAGTTCCAGTAGACCTCGTCGGTGGAGGCGAATTCGAAGGCCCAGCTGCGGTACCAGCGGGCGAAGCCGAGTGGTGGGGGCTCGCCGGGGTCGTTGGCGTAGCGCGGAGCGAGTGGTTGGAAGACGTGGAAGGTACTCCAATTGCGGACGGTCCAGGGGATGAGCGTGAGGATGACGCAGAGCGCGGCGGCGATGATGGGGAGGGCTGCGGCGAAGGGGCTGCGCGAAGGCTTGCGCGTCGCCAGCGAGCGCCAAAGCATGGCAGGCAGGATTGCCGCGGCGAGCAGACCCTGATCTGGGCGAAGCAGGAGGGAGTATGCGAGCGTGAAGGCGACCACCCAGAGCCAGGTGTTCAGGCCAAGGCCGGCGTCCTGCCAGCGGGCGAAGGCATAGAAGGCGAGGGCGATGGTGGTGAGCACGAGCGTCTCCGTGAGTGGCGCGGCGACGTAGTTTGCGGTGAACGGACAGAGCGCGGCAAGCCACAGTACGGGCAGCAGGGCACGTTTGCCGAAGAGCCTACCGGCGAGTGCAGCGGCCTGCCAGCAGGTGAGCAGGTCAGCGGCGGCCTGGACGTAGAGGACGGCGCGGTAGTTCTCCATGCCGAAGAGGCGGAAGCAGATGGCGAGGAAGATGGGGTAGCCGGGCAGGCGGATGAGGGTCGGACGGACGATGGTGAGGCCGGCGGCGGTGGTCTGATGGCCAAAGCCGTAGACGCCAGTTTGGAGCCAGTTACGGGCGATAGTACCGTAGACGAGGCTATCGCCCTGAATCACGGCGAGGTGGGCGATGAACCATAGACGCAGCAGCAGACCCGCCACCAGGGCCGCGCCCGCATAGAGCCAGAACCGTTTCTCCCTGATCATCTAGCAGCATCATACTGGTAGGGTTGGTGTGCGGGCGGTCGTTGACTACGCGCGGAGGGCTGCATACGATTGCGCAGGGGGGCGACGTTGCGGACGGCGCAGGGCAATCCACTTTCAATTGGGGCATTGGCAGGCATATCGGCAGATAAGGGAACATGACCAAGCAAGTTTTTTACGATCCTCAGCGCAAACGCTGGAAGCGGTTGCGGCGAATCTCGAACATTGTCGCGCTGGCGGGTGCGATCGTGATCACGATTTTCGCGATCGGCCTGGTGCGGATGACGCCGCTGCCCGAACTGCTGCTGTCGACGCCGAAGCGCAACTTCAGCGAAGTGAAGGAGACCCCGGCGCGTGGCGGCCAGAAGCCGCGCCATCCCACCCATCGCAAGACCACGGGGAGGCCGTCCGATGTTCCGCTGAACTCAGGTGAGGGCTTGCGCGCGGCGTACTACGTGGAAGACGATCCGGCCAGCTACTCGTCGCTGAAGCAGCACATTCACCAGATCGACTTGCTCTTCCCGGAGTGGCTGCACATCGTAACCCCGGACGGGACGCTGACCTCCTACAGCCTGGACAACCGCCCCTTTGCGGTGGTGGACGCGACCGGAGTGCATGGAGTGGATCACGAGAACCGGGTTGCGAGGACCGTTGCGTCTACGGTGTCCGCAGCGGCGGGCGAGGAGACAACGCCGGCGGAGATCTTTCCGCTGGTCAACAACTACGACCCGATCAAGAATGTGTTTCAGCCGTCGATCGGCGATTTTCTGACGAACGCCGAATCGCGCGCGCATTTTGCGCAGCAGATCGATAAGTTTCTGGCCGCGAACCCCAGCTATCGGGGGATATCGCTGGACTTCGAGGAGATTCCGGGAGAGGCGCAGCAGGGCTACATGGCGCTGCTGGCCGCGTTGTATGCGGACTTCCACCCGCGCAACCTGAAGCTGTATGTCAACGCGCCGGTGGGGGACGACGATTTCGATCTGAAGTACATGGCGGACCACTCCGACGGCCTGCTGCTGATGAACTACGACCAGCACCAGACGGGAACCGGGCCAGGGCCGATCGCGGCGCAGGACTGGTTTCTCGACAATCTGAAGGATGTGCTGACGAAGGTGCCCAAGGAGAAGGCGATCTGCGCCCTGGGCAGCTATGGATACGACTGGACGACCACGATTCCTCCGGCTGCCAAACACGGAGCCAAGGCAGCGGAGCCGAAGGTCCTGAACTCGCAGGAGATGTCGACCCAGGAGGCGTGGCAGGAGGCGACCGACTCGGACGCGCAGATCGAGCTCGATCCGGATTCGCTGAACGTCCACTTCGCCTACGACGATGACGATGCGCACGTGCGCCATCAGGTGTGGTTCCTGGATGCGGTGACGGTGCTGAACCAGATGCGCGCGGCGCGGGCGCTGGGCATCCAGACGTTCGCGCTGTGGCGGCTGGGGTCGGAGGACAACTCGCTGTGGAACATCTGGGACAAGCCGGTCCATTCGGACCCGGTGAAGGACCTGGCTGAGGTCGAGCCCGGCTATGACGTCGATACCGAGGGCGAGGGAGACATTCTGCACATCACGCGCAAGATGCAGACCGGCCATCGCGTGGTGACCATGGACGATGACGATTCGGTGCCGATGGATTACCGGTCGATTACGGCGGAGACGATGACCTCCTATCCGCTCTCCTACACGGTGGAGCAGACCGGCTACCACCCCATGGAAGTGGCGCTGAGCTTTGACGATGGGCCGGACCCGGATTGGACGCCGAAGATCCTCGACATCCTGAAGAAGTACAACGTGGTTGGGACCTTCTTCATGATCGGCGACCTGGCGCAGAACAATGTGGGGGTGATGCGCCGGGTATATCGCGAAGGTCATGAGATCGGCAACCACACCTGGTTCCATCCGGACATCAGCGAAATCTCGACCGCGGACCTGGACCTGGAACTGAACCTGACGGAGCGGCTGTTCGCTTCGGAGCTGGGGGTACAGCCGCTCTACTTCCGGCCGCCCTACTCGATCGATCAGGAGCCGGACACCAACGACCAGGCCGAGCCGGCGGACCGGATCCAGAACCGCGGCTATGTGATCGTGGGCGACAAGATCGACACCGACGACTGGGACGAACATCCGCGCAAGACGCCGAAGGAGATTACCGACAGCGTCTTCCAGCAGATTTCGGATATGCAGACGCGTTCGTGGATGCGCGGCTCCATTATTCTGCTGCACGATGGCGGAGGCGACCGCTCGGCCACGGTGGCGGCGTTGCCGGTCCTGATCCAGACGCTGCGCGCGCGCGGCTACGAGATCGTGCCGGTGTCGGCGTTGATGGGCAAGACCCGGGCGGAGGTGATGCCGCCGCTGAACCACCATCAGCTGTGGGAGGCGCGCGTGGATTCGATCGCCTTCTTCGTGTGGGCGTTCTTCAACCATTTCGTGATCGCGGTCTTCTTCGTTGGCGACATCCTGATGAGCTTGCGGCTGATCGTGATTGGGGTGTTCGCCATCATCGACCGCCTGCGCAAGCGGAAGAATTATGCGGGGCCGGACTACCAGCCGCGGGTCGCGGTGCTGATCCCCGCCTACAACGAGGAGAAGGTGATCGTGCGCACCATCCGCTCGGTGATGATGTCGAACTACAAGAACATTCGCATCCTCGTGATCGACGACGGATCGACCGACAACACGTACCGGGCAGCGGTAGACGCGTATCCGGCGGACATTGCGTCAGGCCGTCTGACCGTGCTGACCAAGCCGAACGGGGGCAAGGCCGACGCGCTGAACTTTGGACTGGAGCGGACCACGGAGGCCATCTACGTCGGCATCGACGCGGACGGCGTGATCGCGCACGACGCAATCACCAATCTGGTGCCGCACTTCGCCGACCCCAAGATTGGCGCGGTGGCGGGCAACGCCAAAGTGGGTAACCGGGTGAACCTGTGGACGCAGTGGCAGGCGCTGGAATACATCACCAGCCAGAACTTCGAGCGGCGCGCGCTGGATCTGTTCGATGTGGTGATGGTGGTGCCCGGAGCGATCGGCGCATGGCGGACCGAGGCGGTTAAACAAGGTGGCGGCTACCACACCAACACAGTTGCCGAAGATGCGGACCTGACTATGAACCTGCTGGAGCAGGGGTACTCGGTGATCTATGAGGACCGGGCGCTGGCCTTTACCGAGGCGCCGGTGAACATGGACGGACTGATGCGGCAACGCTTCCGCTGGTCGTTCGGCATCCTGCAGGCGATCTTCAAACATCGCGGCGCGTTCACCAAACACCGCGCGATGGGGCTGTTTGCGCTGCCGAATACGGCGATCTTCCAGATCCTGCTGCCGCTGGTCTCGCCGCTGATCGACCTGATGTTCTTCGCCGGCGTGCTGAATTATTTTTACGACAGGCACTTCCATCCCGAGGCCGCCTCGGCAGCGAGCCTGGAGAAGCTGCTCTTCTTCTTCCTGGCGTTTATTGCCATCGACTTTGCGGCGTCGGCACTGGCGTTTGCGCTGGAACGAAAACATCCGGCGAGCCGGGGCGATGCATGGCTGCTGTTCCACATCTGGATACAGCGCTTTACCTATCGGCAGGTGTTCTCCATCGTCCTGTTCAAGACGATCAAGCGCGCGATCGACGGCAAGCCGTTCAACTGGGACAAGCTGGAGCGGACGGCGACCATGTCCAAGCAGACGGAGAAGCTGACCCAAGTCTAGGATCGTGCTCAGGGTCCGGTGGGCGCAATGGGCGGGGCGCCGTGGGTGAGATGACGGAGCAGGAACTCCTGGAACAGAGTGCCGAAGGCGCCCTCGGCCACGCCGAGCAAGGTATTGGTTACCGTCACCTGGAGGCCGTGCTTATCGCTGCTGGGATAGTAAAGCGTCGAGATGCCGGCCGAGCCGAGGTTGCCGAGCACGTTGGAGTAATTGGGCTGCCAGTGGCCGTTATCGCCCTTGCAGACCGCGACCGTGGAGATGGCGTACAGCGCGCGGACGATGATGGGACCGTGGCCGCGATAGAAGTAGCGCGGGTCCTGGTGGAGCAGCGACGGAAGCAGGGCTGCGCCGAGAAAGGAGGAGCTGAGTTTGTCGCCGTAGGTGGCCGCATAACGCTTCGCGTAGCCGGAGAACTCCTGGCCATAGCCGGCGAAGTCGCCCTGCCACTGTTCGATGCCCGCGTTGACGCCGGTGGTGAAGTAGGTCATCGGATCACGCGACACCACGACAGCCAGCTTGAACTTCTGCTTGCGCGTAAGAGGCGCCGCGTCGGGGACGTAGGAGACGTAGAAATTGGGCAGGACGGCGAGAATTCGTTGATGTTCTTCGGTGGTGATCTGCTGCTCGGCCAAGTCCTCCATCGAGATCGCGTTGACGGTGGTATTGATTGATTCGACGCCAAGCTGGATCTCATGCAGGACAACGTTTTCGCCCTCATGGACGACGAGGACGTCTTTAATCTGCCAGGACGCAAAGCCCGGGGCATTGATCCGGACGGTATAGTCGCCGTCCGGGACTGAGGTAAAGCTGAAGACTCCGTGCGCATCCGTGAGGGTGGTGTGGGTCGCGTTGGACTCGGCATCCTGAAGCGCGACATGCGCGCCGACAATGCCGGCGGCGTCGGTGTCGGTGACGGTCCCGCTGACGGTTGCCGTAGCGCTGATTTCAGGCGACTGGATGGCGGTATGCGGCCCCTGCGCCGAGGACGGCTGGGCTGGCTCGTTCAGGCCGGACGATGGGGGCGGAGCCGATGAGGCGGAGGGCTGCTGGGCGCTGAGGCAGGCTACCCGGGCGCAGAGCAGAAGGATCAGAATGCGCACCAGCTTCGACTGGAATCCGAATCGCTTCGCTGGCCCGTCAAACCCCATGCGCGCTCCCCTGTGCGGACGATCCGACGATCTTCAGACGCTGAACGTAGCATCGTTCCCAGGGGGAGCGCAAGCGACAGCGCGAAACTAGGAGGCTCCACGCTCTTCAAGTATGTGAGATGAAGTTAGCCGATGACTTCGATGCCCATGGAACGCGCGGTGCCGCGAATGCTGCGCGCGGCCGCTTCCACGGTGGTGGCGTTCAGGTCGGGCATCTTCTGGGTGGCGATCTGCATGACCTGCTTCTCGGTGACCTTGCCCTTCTTCTCCTTGTTGGGAGTGCCCGAGCCCTTCTCGATGCCGGCAGCCTTGAGCAACAGGACGGCCGCGGGCGGCGTCTTGGTGATGAAGCTGAAGCTGCGGTCGGCGTAAACGGTGATGACGACCGGGATGGTCATGCCAGTCATCTCCGGCGTGGAGGTGCGCGCGTTGAACTGCTTGCAGAACTCCATGATATTGACCTGGGCCTGGCCGAGCGCGGGGCCGACGGGCGGTGCGGGCGTGGCCTTGCCGCCGGTGATCTGCAGCTTGACGTATCCAGTGATTTTCTTCGGTGCCATGGTAATCCTCTATCTTGTTCTGGCTGCGGGCGCTTGGCCGGCTGCCGATTTTGTGTTGCAGAACTGTTGCCTGCAAATGCAGGCTGCGATGGGAGCTAAGCTTCCATTTTGTCGACCTTGGCGAACTCGATCTCGACCGGGGTGGAGCGGCCGAAGATGGAGACCATGACCTTGAGCGTCTGGCGATCTTCGTTGACGTCGTCCACGGTGCCGTTGAAGTTGGCGAAGGGGCCTTCGTTGATGCGGACCTGCTCGCCCTTCTCGAACTTGACCTTCATCGACGGCTTGTCCTTGGCGGACTCGGAGCGGAAGAGGATGGAGCTGACTTCGGCCTCGGAGAGCGCGACCGGCTTGTCGCCGGTGCCGAGGAAGCCGGTGACGCGCGGGGTGTTCTTGATGACGTGCCACAGGTCGTTGTCGAGCTCCATCTCGACCAGCACGTAGCCAGGCAGGAAGACGCGCTCGATGGTATATTTCTTGCCGTTGCGCAGCTCGGTGACAGGCTCGGTGGGAATCATGATGCGGCCGATGCGGTTCTGCAGGCCGAACGCCTGGATGCGGCTCTCCAGCGACTCGCGCACCTTGCGCTCAAAGCCGGAGTAGGCGTGGATGATGTACCACTTGAAATTCTCATTGACCGGTGGGGCAAGCTGTTCCGCCGGGAGTTCGCCGGGGGTTTGCCCTTCCGTAAGCTGCTCTTCTGCTGCCATCGTAAGTGTGCCTTCTGGGTCCATCTCTTGCTGTTTGCGCCGCCGCGAAACGCGGGCGGGTATTAGTGGTGGGTGAGGTATTGGATCAAGCGGGTCAAGCCCTGGCCGACGATCGAATCCACCAGAAAGAAGTAGGCGGCGAAGACGAACACCGTGACGATGACGACCGTAGTGGTGGCCACAACCTCCTGGCGGGTGGGCGCGACCACCTTGCGCATCTCGCTGCGCACGTCCTTGAGGAATTCGATCCACTTTTGGGGTTGCGACTTCAGCCGATCCAACCCGGTCTCTTGCTGGTCCGCTACTGCAATCGTCTTCGCCATGATGCCGCCCTCAAATCCTTGGATGATATTTTGCTGTCTGTTTGGCCGCAGCCGGGGAAAGCAGTTGCGGGAAAACTGGCGGGGGAGCTCGGATTCGAACCGAGAAGTTCGGTTTTGGAGACCGACAGTTTAACCGTTGAGCTTACTCCCCCGAGAAAGCTGCGCCTTTACTTGGTCTCTTTGTGGGGCGTGTGCTTGCGGCAGGTGTTGCAGAATTTGGAGAACTCAAGCCGGCCGGTGGTGGTCTTCTTGTTCTTGGTAGTTGAGTAGTTCCGGTTCTTGCATGTCGGACACTGCAGGGTGATGATCTCGCGCATTGGGTGATACTCCTATACTTCGGAAGTGGCCAGCCACCTCGGCTGGCAAGCAGCTTGCTGTGGATGGCTACTACAGTCCGCCCACCTGACACGCCGCGACACAGGGCTTTTGGCCCCTGCTGCCAATCCTGATTTTCTATGCGGAAAGATGTGCGGTCAGGCCACGCACAGCCTCCTCTATTATCCACGAAAACGGGTGTTTGGGGAAGCCAATCGGATTGCATATTGACGGTGAAAAAACGGCGAGCCTAGGCCCGCCGCTTATTGAATACGGAGATCCTTCCACTTCGCGCTGCTCAGCCTCAGGATGACAGCAGGCGGCTCGGACGCCGCCTGAGCGCTGTCACTTGATGATCTCCGAGATGGTTCCGGCGCCGACGGTGCGGCCGCCTTCGCGGATGGCGAAGCGCAGGCCCTTCTCCATGGCTACCGGAGTGTGCAGCTCGATCTCCAGTTGCACGTTGTCGCCCGGCATCACCATCTCGGTGCCCGCCGGCAGCTTGGCCGAGCCGGTCACGTCGGTGGTGCGGAAGTAGAACTGCGGGCGATAACCGTTGAAGAACGGAGTATGCCGGCCGCCTTCTTCCTTCGACAGCACGTAGACCTCGCCCTTGAAGACCGTGTGCGGCGTGATCGAGCCGGGCTTGGCCAGCACCATGCCGCGCTCCACATCTTCCTTGGCGATGCCGCGCAGCAAGAGACCAGCATTGTCACCTGCCAGGCCTTCGTCCAGCTGCTTCTTGAACATCTCGACCCCGGTGCAGACGGTCTTGCGGGTCTCGCGGAAGCCGACGATCTCGCAGTCCTCGCCCACTTTTACTTTGCCGCGTTCGATGCGGCCGGTCACGACGGTTCCACGACCGGAGATCGAGAAGATGTCCTCGATCGGCATCAGGAAGGGCAGCTCGATGGCGCGCGTCGGCTGCGGCACGAAGGTGTCCACCGCCTCCATCAGCTCGTCGATCTTGGCCTCCCACTTGGCCTCGCCGTTGAGCGCGCCCAGGGCAGAGCCGCGGATGATGGGAGTGTCGTCGCCGGGGTAGTCGTACTTCGACAGCAGCTCGCGGACCTCCATCTCGACCAGCTCGATCAGCTCTTCGTCCTCGACCGCGTCGCACTTGTTCAGGAACACGACGATGTAGGGCACGCCCACCTGGCGGGCCAGCAGCACGTGCTCCTTGGTCTGCGGCATGGGGCCGTCGGTCGCGGCGACGACCAGGATCGCGCCGTCCATCTGCGCCGCGCCGGTGATCATGTTCTTGATGTAGTCGGCGTGGCCGGGACAGTCAACGTGGGCATAATGACGATTCTTGGTCTCGTACTCCACGTGCGCGGTCGCAATGGTGATGCCGCGCTCGCGCTCCTC
>Ga0326727_10019035_pt1 | contig 13904 bp, 15 predicted proteins | sample MB2enrmetagenome_FD_207643 | JGI IMG/M metagenome (GOLD analysis project Ga0326727, IMG submission 207643) | Lab enriched peat soil microbial communities from McLean, Ithaca, NY, United States - MB29MY | ecosystem: Environmental > Terrestrial > Soil > Wetlands > Peat | place: USA: New York... | reverse complement strand
ACGTAAAACGCGGAAGCGCAAAGCACATCTACCCTTGAATTCGCCGCCAGGATGCGGAATCGCTCCCGGAAAACAGCCTTCAACCTTCAACACGGAAAATATCAGGACCTGATCAGAGGTTCCCTAAGCCTACGCAACTTCAACAACGCGGCTCTCGTTATCGCGCGCCAATGTCTCAGCCGCCTCGACGTACTCACGAATGGCGACCTGGATGTTGGCGAGAGCTTCCGCTTCGGTAGCTCCCTGCGACCAGCAGCCGGGTAGGCCGGGGCAGGAGACGCTGTAGCCTTCCTCGGAGTGGCGAAGAACGACGCGATAGTTTGCCATGCGATTTATGGTACTCCAGATTTCGGGTTAGATTGGCGGAGAGCATCCCTCCGAGGCTAAAGCCCACATCGTTTCTAATGGCATAATGCGGGGGTTAAAACCCCCGCCTCCCTCCGAAACTACGCTTCCCTCAGGGGCTAAAGCCCGCAATATTACTACATGGCTCAATGTACGGGCTAAAGCCCGTACTCTTCATTTTGCCGTGTATGCCGCGCAACTCTATTCGCGCTTCGCCCACGGGTCATACGTCCCAGCGCTCCAGGAGTGGCCTTCGGGGTCTTTGACGGTGAAGTCGCGGCTGCCGTAGGGGGTGTCGTGGAGCGGGGTAGTGACATTGGCTCCGGCGGCCACGGCACGGGCATGAGCGGCGTCGGCATCGGGGACGACGAGGTAGAGAGAGCAGGTCTCGACACCGCCCAGCTCAACGGGCGACTTGAAGTTGCGGCCCGCCTCATCGTCTTTGCCTGAGCCGAGCATGATCATGCCGTTGCCCAGGGTGAGTTCGGCGTGCAAGATGACGCCATTTTCGCCTTCAAAGACGGCTTTACGCTCGAAGCCGAAGACCTTTTCGAGCCACTCAATAGCGGCTGGTGCGTTGCGGTAGCGATGACCGGGGATGATGGTGCTGGGGAAATCAGGCATAGGGGAACCCTCTGAGCCAATAGTAACTCTTTCATTTACCTATAGTAATGCTTACATTCTATATGAATTATGAGTTATTCTGTGCGATATGCGTTTGCCCACTGGTGATTCTCTACTGGTGCAAATCATGGACACCGCGTTTTCCGATGCAGCGAAGAGCGCGGGCAAGTTGCTGGTTTGCAAGCCAGGTTGCAGTCAATGTTGTCATGGCGCATTTGTCCTTAACCCTTTGGATACGTTGCGTTTGCGGGCTGGCATGGACACGATGCGGGCCACTGATCCGGCACGCGCGGCGCGGCTTGAGAAGCGGGCGCGGGCATGGATAGACGAGCACGGGGCGGCGTTTCCCGGCGACCCGGAGACGGGCGTGCTGGGCGATTCCAAGATCGAGGAAGAGCGCTTTGAAGATTATGCCAACGATGCGGCCTGCCCGGTGCTGGACCCCGAGACCGGCCAGTGCGATCTGTACGCCTGGCGGCCCATGACCTGCCGCGTCTTCGGGCCTCCGGTTCGCATGGGAGAAGGCGAGGAGCTGGGCCACTGCGAGCTGTGTTTTACCGGCGCGAGCAAAGACAAGATTGCGGCCTGCGAGATGACGATTCCCTCCGATCTGGAGACGGAACTGCTGAGCGAGATTCCGTCGAATGAGCATACAATTGCGGCGTTCGCGCTGCTGGAGTAAATAATATACAGTGCTCAGTTGTTACACTAAGGCTTGGACAGCCTGATGACATCACGACCCTGCTGGGTGGAGATCAACACCCACGCCCTTGAAGACAACTTCAGGTTTTTATTGAGTCTGGCCGCGCCCCATTTGGAGCTGATGGTGGTGGTCAAGGTCGACGCCTATGGCCACTCGATAGAGATATGCGCGCCGGCGCTGGCGCATGCCGGCGCCCGGTGGCTGGGCGTGGCCACCGTGGAGGAAGGGATAACGGCGCGGGCGCTGTGTCCCGAGGCGAAGGTGCTGGTGCTATGCGGCGCATTTCCGGGTCAGGGCACGGCGGTGATGGAGCATCGGTTGAGCGCCGTGGCCTGGCAGACGTGGCAGTTGGATGAGCTGGAAGGTGCTGCGCACACGGCGGGAGTTCCGGTTCCGGTGCATCTAGAGATTGATACGGGCATGAGCCGCCAGGGGGTTTCGCCGGAGGAGTTCAGTGCGGAGAGCGGGCAGGCAGACGCGCTGCTGGCGCGATTCCATCCGGAGTCGCCGCTGCGGCTGGAGGGCGTGATGTCCCACCTGTTCGCGGCCGACGAGGCGGACGGCAGGGTGACCGCGGCGCAAATGGCCTTGCTGGAAGAGGCTCTGGCGAGAATCGAGGCCGCAGGATTGCATCCAGAGTGGCTGCACGTGGGCAACTCCGCGGCGCTGGTGGGTGGGCAGGCAGAGCGGATTGCCGCACTGGCCGCGCGCTATGGGATGAAGGCGATGCTGCGGCCCGGCCTCGCGCTCTATGGGGTGACGCCGCGCTTCGATCCGGATTTTGAGCCGTCCAAGTCTCCGGAGCCGGTGTCGCTGGCGGCAGCCAGGGCGCGATTGCAGCCAGTGATGGCTTGGAAGACGAGTGTGGCCGGGGTGCGCGCAGTGCCGGCCGGTGCGGTGGTGGGTTACAACGGCACCTTTGTGGCCACCGAACCGATGAGGCTGGCGCTGGTGGCGGCGGGTTATGCCGACGGGCTGGACCGGCGGCTGGGCAACCGTTTCAGCCTGCTGGTTCACGGGATGCGCGCGCCGCTGGTGGGCAACGTCAGCATGGATTCAGCGGTGGTGGATGTGACGGAGATTCCCGGGGTCGAGCCGGGTGACGAGGTGGTAATTCTGGGCGAGCAGGGCGGAGAACGCATTACCGCCTTTGACCATGCCGAGGCCACGGGGACGATTCCCTGGGAGGTTTTCACGCGCATCGGGGCGCGGGTGCAACGGGTTGCGGTCTAGTTCCGCGCCTCTCGATCGCCAATTTCTCGAAGAATAGCCGCAAAAACGGGATATTAATATATTTACTAATTAATAATCAATATGGTTACTAACGACGATCCGCATAAAATCACAAGAAAAACTAAAAACTCCTTGACAGTGCGCGGGGGGGGGGGTATGTATTATTTTGCCACAATCATAACAACAAATTTGCAGTCAACAGTGAACGAAGAGGAGAACTATGAACAAGAGGATGATAGAATTGGCATTTTGCCTTGCGGCTTTCGCTATGAGCGCGGCCGCGCAGACGACACCAGTGACAAACAACAATAATGGCGTTACGGGCACAGTTCCGATGTATACGGGGAGTGCCACTCTTGGCAACTCGGTCATTACTCAGTCGAGCAATAATGTCGGGATTGGCACGACATCTCCAAATAATTTACTCGACGTGGGAAGCGGAGCAGTTGGAACATACCAGGGAAATGTTATCTCTGTTTCGAATACCTCCGGGAAAGCCACCGTGGGAGTCGGTCAGGATCCGTCAGATCGAGGCCGCATGTCCTGGATCTATAATTCGACTCCAGCAAATGCCTACATGGCCGTGGGTGACTCCCAAGGAGCCCATCCTCTCGTACTCCAAGATCAGGGCGGCAGCGTCGGCATCGGGACGACGTCTCCCCACTTTCTCCTCGACACCCTCGCTACTGATGCGGCGACGAATACTCCGACTACTGTGTTTCGTTTGGCGCATTTTTCTAGTGGTACACCGAGCGCAGGATTTGGGACCGGAATGGAGTTCGATGGCGAGTCTTATACTCCCGGAGCTGCGAACGCGCAGGTAGGATACGCATGGATCAACATGGTCCAAAACAGCTTTAATGTCGGAAGGTTGGATTTTGAGACCTTGTACGGCTATGGAAATGTCGTCACTGGAATGAGTGTTGTAGGCGGCAACGTCGGCATCAGCACGACGGCTCCGGCATATAAGCTCGATGTGGCTGGCGTGGTTAATGCTCAGCAAGGAGTCCGCTTCCCGGACGGCACCACGCAGATGTATGCATTCAACCCCGCCAATTGCGGCGCGGACTATGCCGAGGCCGTGGATGTAACCGGGGACCGGACGAAGTATGAGCCGGGCGACGTGCTGGTGATCGATCCCAAGGCGCCGGGAAAATTCCTTAAATCCAATCAGGCGTATTCTACACTGGTGGCGGGCATCTACTCGACCAAGCCGGGCTTTGTCGGCAGACTGACGCCGGCTGACGCCAAGACCAGCGCCAGCGAAGTGCCGATGGCCATGGTGGGCCGGGTTCCCACCAAGGTGAGCGCGGAGAACGGCCCCATCCATGCCGGCGATCTGCTGGTGGCTTCTTCCAGGATGGGCTATGCGATGAAGGGCACGGACCGTGAGAAGATGCTCGGCGCGGTGGTCGGCAAGGCGCTCGGCTCGCTTGATTCCGGCACGGGAGTCATCGAGGTGTTGGTCACGTTGCAGTAGAAGCGCAACCTTCCACCCTTGCGACAATAATCGCAAGGATGGGGCGTCCACCGAACGGTCTCGACCAACATACAACAGCAATTCGCCTGGGAGAAATTCGATAGTGCGAAATTTCAAAATTCTGGCTCTATCGTCGATTCTATGCGCGATACTCATCTGGAGGTTGACGCTCATGCCGCAAACCCCGCCCGGGAAAGGGGCAAGTCAAATGCTGCCGAACACATCCCTGATCGACTCGCTTATCGCTAAAGCGAAAGCCGCCGGCACCAAAGAAGATGCACGGGCCTACTCGGAGTATCTGATAAAGATGTTAGTCCCTACGAAGAAGGCCGGGAATGCGTATAGTAGCGCCCTGTCGCGCCGGCTAGCCATGGCGGACCTTGCGGCTAGGGAAGGCAAGCGAAGCTGGGTTCCAGAAGGCTCCGTGGCACATGCATTCAACGACCTAATGACGCAAGCAGCTGATAACTCTGGTAGACCGGCAGGTACCTCTGATAGGCCGATTGAAACGAACACATCAGTTGTGCACCAGTTACGGCTTAGGCTCTATAACGGGTCGCCCTATCTTAGTTCGGTCGATTCACACAGTTCGGAGTGCCTGCCGAGCGAAGCCATGTTGATCATGCAGCAGCTATTCTTAACCAACGGGGCTGCAACCCTCTCAGACCCCTCTTCGAAGCCGGGAACGCATCTGGCGGGAGAAGTGAGAATTAGCAGCCGCAAGTTCCCAACCGCAGATTCGCTTATCTCTCGATATGTAGTCTCGCACTCCCGTTCTGAGACTGTGAAGTTGTACGACAATCTGGCTCACAACTTGGGCTTCTAAAGGAGTAGGTAAGATGCATAACAAGTGGTTATTGTCGATCTGCGCTCTATTCGTGGCACTCATTCCGTTTGTTGGATGCAAGTCCAGTCCCCCAAATCCTAATCAAGGGTTCACTATCACCACCAGCATAGAAACTACGAACAGTGTCGGAGGGCCGGGGCCGTTTGCTCCGATGCCGGGAACATTGGTGTTAGGACAGTATGTTTCGAGCGTCGGGAGTAGTCCAGGAGGCTACGTAAGGAGCTACGAGGGCTACACCGCCCTCGTCACCGCCCCTGATGGCACCGTCAGTGCGAATTACTATGTGAGCAACGGCATCGCACCTGCTTCTTGGAACCACGATGTATGGGTACCAAGCACTTGTCTGATTCCAACTCCTCCGATTCAGCTCGTGAATACGCAATTCTTTCCCGCAATGAACGAATTTGGGGTGCTCGGTTATTGGACCGAGAATCTCGAATATACCAATTGGGAATGCGGCCTGTTTATCAGTTCGGTCCCCCAAGCCGACTCGCGGTTCGCCATTGCTGGGACCGTTCCGACCTCGGTCACATTGTCCGGACTGGAGCCGTTCTCAACTCAATACGGGCCGCCAATAATGTACGTTTTTAGCGGGACCAGTGGAGCCCCCAGTCTGGCTGCCACGGTCACTGCCTCATCCGTTAACTCCGGCGGCGCGTCCGCTACCTTCCCGTTGCCGAGCTCGCTCCCTCAAGGTGGGTATTTTTTTGTAACGGAAAATATGGCCTCGACGGGCGAATATGGGTTCAACAGCTGGAATCTTTATTCTATCGCCAGCAGCCAAACCATTGCGGGCAATCCATTCGGCGTATCCGTAGGCGCCATGACCGATGCTTACCAAGGGAGCAACTTTGTACCTCTCGAAAATGCACCGATTCCAGGTTACTGGGTTGGCTTTGCTGGCTCAAACTACGAAACATTTCCCGTTATCTCTTTATATTCGAGCAATCAGGTTCTCATCAACGGCACGGCGGTAGAAGTCGGGCCAAACCCGACCGCGGTTACGACATATCCGTCCGCGGCGGTAACTGCGACAATCAATAGTTCCAGCATGGTACGAACCGACACCTATTCAGGAAATACTCGGGCAGTTGTCGCCAATTCCGGCAGTAATACCGTCAGCGTCCTTGATATTATCAACGATGTGGTGCTCTTCAACGTGCCCGTTGGCAATCAGCCCGTGGCTTTATCGGTTTCATCCGATGGCAGCACCGCATACGTGGCCAACTACACGGACAGCACGGTAACCCAAGTGAACTTGAACTATGGGACAGCAACAGCGACAATCGCCGTAGGAGGACAGCCGACATCAGTAGCGTTAACGGCTGCAGGCACTCTGTGGGTAGGAGGCGCAGGTTTTCTTTCCCAGATGAATACACAACCAATGAGTGTTGTCGCTACGGTGCCAGTGAGTAACAAGACGATCATCGCACTTGGATTCAGCGATTCAGTAAATCAATTGGTCGCTACATCTGTCGATACTGGCGGAAATGTGTACGCGGACGAGATCAATCCCAGCACGGGCGTCATCGAGGTGCTGGTCACCTTGCAGTAGCGGCGTGGCGGCTCTAGTCTCCACGAACACACAACCACAATTCTCAATGGAGGGATTCAATGAAGAATTCGATTTGGCATCTATCGCTTGTCCTGTTTACCGGCATTTGTCTAGGAAACACAATTTCCACACGATGCTACGGACAAGACTCTCAGAGCGTACCTGCCACAGCTGCGACAAAGGAACAATCTGTTCCTGAGACAGGCCATACAGACCAACCGCAGGGTGCTCAAACTACTGAAGCAGCTCCCGCCGCTCAAGGCGGTCACAGGGTCATTTTTCTCGGGACTCCTCCAGAAGGATACGTAGCTCCAAGCGAAGAGGTCGAACGGTATATGTATTTCTTTGACATGCTTCGTAGTTGGGATGCATCTGCCAAAGATTACGAGAAGGCAGGGAACCAAGGTTGGGCCGAACATTGGCGGACAAAGCTGGCAAGAGAATCCGGACTCACGGAAGAACAGGAAGACCAGGTAAAGCAGATCGCATCCCAATACCGGCAGGATGAGCAGGCCTGGCAATTAAAGACTGATGAGGAAGGTAGGAAGTTTAGAGCTACTTTTTTTACTATGCCTCGGCCCAATCCTAATCAAAAGTTCGTCATCACACCGGAACAGGCCGCCTTACGGCAGGAGCATTGGGATCTTGTGAATAAAGCAATAGCTCAACTTGTATCGACTCTTGGATCGAGATCATTTAGCAGATTGGATTTGTATACGCGTCACATGGACGATCGTATGAAAGCCCAGCAAGCACCCAGAAAGACGGCGGAAGGTTCCCAAGGCGGGGTAAAATGACACGACATCAGAATATGAATTTCTTCGTTCTGACACTCTTGATCTTCTCGGCAGTCCGTGTGTTTGCACAATCAGATGTCACTTTTCAAGCCTATGAGGAAGTTTATAACGGACAACTGGCCATCCATGAATACTGTGGAATTGTTAACGGTTGGGGAACGAACTACTATACCAGCGTACTTGCATGGAATTGTCAACTGATAAATCCTGATGGGGGAGTGGCCTTTAACAACAACGGAGGATGGCAAAGCGGCCAAAGTTGGGTTAAAGAAGATCTACCCATATCTATGTCCGGAACTTGGCAGGCATCCAGTCAATACTGGATAGGGATGTATCATGATGACTACTTCGATTCTGATAGTCCCATCTACTGGGATCCAGATGGGTATTCCTCTGTTGGCATACAGATATGTAATTCGTCTTGTAATTTGATTGGGGATGGGTATTATTATACAGATGTCATAGATTATCAGACACTGCAAATCGCACAAAGCTCAATATCGATATATGTTGCCCCACTAACTGTGCAAATTAACCCGGTTACCATCCCTCTTGAAGCTGATGAATCATACCAGTTTACGGCAGATGTCGGAGGCCTTCCCTCAGGAGCTAACACAGGCGTCACCTGGACATTATCAAACGGAAACTGCCAATCCGCTTGCGGAAGCGGAAGCCAAAACGGTAACTCCTATACCTATACCACACCCTCGTCCATTTCCGCAGGCTCGGAACTAACGCTGAAGGCTTGCAGTATCGCAGTTCCCACGTCATGCAGTACACTGACAACCATCATTTTGCTTGCCGAGAGCATTTCAGTAGAGACGCCCAGTCCATCGACGTTGAATGCCGACGGGGTATCCACATCAACGCTTTATGCGGATATAACCAATGGGCCTCCGAATGCGTCCGTCACTTGGACAGCTTCTCCCCCAGGTAGCTGTTCTAACGGCTCCAATATAGGTATCTGCTCTACCGGGAACACCACAGCGACATACACGGCTCCAAAGGGATTCCCGGCGGGTTCTACCGGTGCAACCACACCAGTCAACATCACGGCTACCATCATCGGATCCACTCCATCAATTTCTGCGGCAACCACACTAACGCTCCTGAATCCTGTCACCATCACAGGCGTTTCTCCAACGTCCTGGGCGGCTGGAACAACAATTTCCCCGGTCATCATCACTGGAACCGGCTTTGACTCAAGCTCACAGATATCGATCAGCAGTCCAAGCTGGCCGCTGATGAGCAGTTCCTGCGTCCTACCCCCAACAAACACGACCACGATCCAATGCAGTGTCACTATACCTGCCAACCTATCCAACATGACAGCGTCGCAGCCTGCAACGATCACTGTAACCACGACGAGCGGCGTGTACACCTATCCCACAGCGATCAACATAGCTCCTGTTTCCTATACGTATGGCATCAGTCTTCTCACGAGCACTTCTTCGCTGTGGTATGGTTCTCCGTCAACGATTACTCCGGTTATTACCTGCAAGACGAGCAACGGCGCGGCCTGCGCGGGGAATGTTCAGAATCCGCAGGAGGCCAACTTCTCCATCATCAACGGAGTTGGATTGGGTTCTGTTTCCTGTGCAAGCAATTGTTCATCAACAACCTTCACAGACACGGCGCTGATTGCCGCCCCATCTCGAAATGTCACAGTGCAGGGGTGCGCGTCGGTATGGACTACTGTTTGCGCCACGACAAATTTCACCATTCCGGCGACGAGCATAACGCTCATGCCACCGACCTTGCCAGCTTCGCTTACGGCTGGAAAGACACAGGGCTTTACCGCGTCGATCCAGAATGAAGGCACGGCCACCGGGCTTACCTGGACGATAACGCCTTCTCCATCCAACGCCGCTGCTGGGACTTTGCCGGCCACAACGGCGATCACCGTGCAAGGCTCTCCGGCTTCGGGAACAAGTTCGAATACGTACACCGCGCCCAATCCGATCGCGGTTCCAACCACGGTCACGCTGAATGCCTGCATGAGCGCGAACACAAGCATCTGCGCAACCCCGGTGGCCATCACGCTCCAGCCCGCGCCGACATTCAGCGTGACGGCAAGCAACAATAATCCGGCGCAGACAGCCTTGTCCTTGGGCCATTCGATGAGTTACAACGTCAATGTCTCAGCGCTCTACGGGTTTACGGGGCCCGTGACGCTGTCAGCAAGCGGACTTCCGGCGGGAGTGACGGCCAGCTTTTCGCCCGCCTCCATCAACACATCCGGAAGCGCAACACTGACGCTGACCTCGGCATACAGCACGTCCACATTCATCGGAAATTCCAACGTCACTATTACCGGAACGAGCGGCGGCTTGGCAATCCCCGACAGCTTTCCGATCACGACCCAGCCCTTGCAGTATAAGGGCGCCTGCGGTGTTCAATAGGGTGAAACCAAATTGCAAAGAACAGGCGCGGGAGTTTGAGTTCTCTCGCGCCTGAGTTGTTCATTCCGGTTGAGTGATGGTTATTGCTTGACGGGCGCCGGGGGCGGCACTTTGGGCTCCTTGAGTTTTTTCCCTTCGAAGCCCGGCGGAATCCGGTGGTAAGGAGGAACGTTCAGCATGGGTCCCGTGGGCGGCTTGGGAGCGGCTGAAGTTGCCGGCGCGGAGGAGAAGCCCGAACCTTTCTTGATGTTCACGTCTCCATTGCTGGCGTTGAGGACGATTCTTGCAGCGCCGGAGCCGACGGTGAATGTGGCCACACTGTTCTCGCCGTGAGTTGCGGAGATGGGATAATCCGAAACGATGTCGCCGTTGTGCGTGTGAGCGCTGACGACGGCCGAGGCGCTGGGAGGCAGAGTAACCTCGACGCCGCCACTGTTATTTTTGGCTTCCAGCGAATAGGCGCCTGCCGGCTCGACCGAGATGTGGCCGTGGCGGGTTTCGACATATACATCGCCGTAGATCTGGTTAAGGTCGATGTCCTTGGAGTGCGTGACCACGCGCACCTGCCCCTTGGCCTGGTTGACGCGCAGGTCATCGGAATCGAGGGTCAGGTCGCCGGGCAACTCGGCCAGTTCGATATCGGTGACTGTGGTGTGCAGGCGAACGGGACCGGTGATGCCTTCCATGTGCATGTCGCCGAACATAATTTCTCCGCTCTCGGTGACCTTGCCCTTGATCTGGGAGAGGGTGAGGCTGCTCAAGTTGCCGTCAACAGAAAGGTCGCCCTGAATATCGTGGGCGGAGAAGTCGTGACGGCCGTGAGGAAAGTGCGACTCGACGGAGCCGACAATGGAGTTGAGCTGCACATCTCCGCCGGCGGTGACGGTGATTCCCGCGCCCAGACTGGCCGCGGTCACGTCGCCCCGGCCGGCGCTTACCGTTACTTTGGCGTTTTTGGGCACGGTGATGGTCAGGTTTACTTTCCCGCTGGAGTTGCTTTCCGACTTGACCAGCACCGAGCTGCCGCTGGGAATCAGATGCACAGCCTCGTCATCGAAGATCTTCTTCGCTTCCGAGTCGGAATCGGCATAGGCCAGTTCGTGCGCCTGCACCTGAATGGCGGATCCGTCGCCCGCCGTGATGTTGACGTCGCCGCGGGGGTTCTCGATCTGGATGGCGGCGTTGGCAGGAAGTTGCTGGGTGAGCGCTTGCTGGTCCATCGCGTGCTCCGGCGAGCCGAAGGTGTTGAAGAACTCGTCACCGTCTCCATTCCAATGTAACCAGGGCTGCGCATGATTCCAACCGGCAGCGCAGATACCCACAATTGCCAGCAAAATGAGAATGCCGACATAGCTGCCGCCGCGGCGGACAGGGGTTTCGCGTGCGAGGTCCATGGCCCACTCGGCCAGCAAGGCCAGGCCGGCGACGATCAGGAGCAGCGGCCACCAGTGGCCATACCAGCCCCAGAACTCGCCGCCATTGATGCGGCCGGTGATCAACAGCAGAGCGATAACGCCGACGGCGATCAGAATGACGGGGCCGACGATGGAGGGAACGCGCGGACCGTATGCGCCGATATAGCTGGCCTTCATGGCGCGACGCTGGGCCTTCCAGGCCTCACGCTGCGCGCGCCATGCGGCTTTCTGCTGCTCCCGGTAAACCTTCCACTGGGCTTTGGAATCGTAAGGCGGGAAGGGGGGAATGCCGCCGCCAGGGGGCGTAGTTGGGGGCATATTGGGGGGTGTGCTGCTCATGATTGTCCTCCCTGGGAGTTCTTACCGAACTCCTGCGAGCTGGCTGAAACATTGGGCGAGCCAGGAGCGGTTGGAGCCGGCGGAGTGCCTGGGGGATAAACGCCGGGATATGCACCGGGATAGGCGCCGGGGTAGGGCTGGCCACAATATGGGCCTGGCGGATAGCCCTCGGCGGCAATCGCCATGCGCTCGGCGAGCATAAAGACGCCCAGCATAATCAGCAGGAGCGGGATAAACCACTCCCAGAAATGGTGAATCACGCCGGTCTGATCGAGCAGCGCAACGCCGCCGATCAGCAGCAGAATGGCAGGGCCGCGCAGGCGGCGAATCATGATGTAATGGCTCATTTGGATCCTCCTTGTGAATCTTCGAAACGGCGAATAATCAACCAGACGCCTAGGGCAATCAGCAATAGCGGCCAGGTCAGCCCGAAAAACCGCTCACGAAAGACATCTAACTGCCCGAGCAGAAACAAGACGCCCAGGCCAATTAGCACGATGGCGCCGATGGGTTCCCTGCGCCGCCAGTACATAGGAGTCGGGGGTGGGGGCGGCGCGGCAGGATCGACAAAGCCGGCTGCCGGCGGCGTGAAAGGCGCCTGATAAGGCGGCGGGGGCTGATAACCCTCAGTTGGCGGCGCTGACACAGGCTGACCGGCGGCAGGCTGGCCGGGATTGCGCGGCCGCGTGCCCAGGTTCAGCCAACTGCCGACCTCGTTCAGGCCGAAGGGATCGGGCGGCGGCAGGCCATCACGCAGCGCCTTGGCGGTGTGGTAGGCCTCAAAGGACTGATAAAAGATCCAGGCGGCGATGAAAATGCCAAAAATGCTGTCAACGGGGCTACGGAATTCGCTGGTGATCGAGACCAACACGGCGAAGACGACCACATGGACGAAGCCCTTGATGAACTGGCCGTTATACATGGCGCCCACGCCGGGAATCAGTCCCAGCACTGCGGCTGAGGAGGGATTGGGCCCGCGAGAGGGCGCCGGTGTGAAGAATTGTTGAATGCTCTGCAACCTCGTCCAGCAGAGTTCACAGAGAACCTGTCCATCGGCCACGTTGCGCACGCACCCGGCGCAGAGCGGCTTGCCGCAGCTTTGGCAATAGGCCGCCGCGTTGACACCACTGTGATTTACGCAGTCCATACCGTGCTCCTTTCACCTGTTTCTTTACGGGAGCCGCCGGAGTGCGCGGACCGATGCTGAAATGCCAAGGATGTCTCTAAAAACGCTGAATTGTTGAGAGCCGGGAGAACAGGGCCGCGGGCCAGGCTGCCGGGCTGTTGCGGGGGTTGAGTCTGTTTTGATTCGCCGGGCGCCAGGTCTTGCTGCTTCTGCTGGTTTTCTTCGCCCTCACTCTGTTCGCCTACCCCAGTGGTCCGGCGCAGTTCGCGCATGGTCGTCCGCACTTCGTAGGACAACCGCGAGTTGTCGTAGTAGCGGATGATGGGGGTGGAGGCCATGGTGAATTCGCGCTCCATAAAGGAGCGCATAACGCTGGGCCGCAGGTTGCTGAGCCGGACGCCGGTGATGTTGAGCGTCATGGTGATAGAAAAGAAGGCCATGGCGGCGGTCATCAACAGGCGGGGTTCGGCAAAGCGATGAACGCGTGCCACCAGGCCGGGACGCTGCCAGGCGGGGATCTCCGGCATACGATCTTTGTGTGCAGGGATATAAGCGGGAACGGAAGGCGGACGGATGGGAATCACGTTGCCGCCGGCGGTAGCGAGCCTAGGCCCTGCCACGCGTCCCGGTCCGGTGTGGGCGAGAATCTTGTCCAGAAGCCCGGCCGGGACCTCCGGTTCCGGGGAGAGAAACTCCAGCCACTGGCGTCCGCGGCGCGCCTCCTCGTAGAGAGCGGCGCAGGCCGGGCAGACGGCTCTGTGAGCGTTAAAGGCAGCCTCGTCACCGGGCTTGAGAAGCCCGTCGAGCGCGTCCGCCAAAAGCATCTCCCATTGCCCGCAGGCAGGGGAGTTCGGATTGAAATTGCGCTCAGTCATTTACATTACCTCCCGTCTATTACGTTCCAAGAGCCTCGCAAGTTCCGCGCGGCCCCGGCTGATGCGGGACTTGACCGTTCCCTCGGGAATGCCCAGCACCTGGGCGATCTCCTTGTAGTCCATGTCCTGTAAATCTCTCAAAATGACGGCCTCGCGCAGGTCG
>Ga0326727_10019033_pt1 | contig 13905 bp, 8 predicted proteins | sample MB2enrmetagenome_FD_207643 | JGI IMG/M metagenome (GOLD analysis project Ga0326727, IMG submission 207643) | Lab enriched peat soil microbial communities from McLean, Ithaca, NY, United States - MB29MY | ecosystem: Environmental > Terrestrial > Soil > Wetlands > Peat | place: USA: New York... | reverse complement strand
TCAGCCGGTCGCCCATCGCCCGGTGCACCAGCGCCGCCGCCACCGTCGAATCCACCCCGCCGCTCAATCCGCAGATCGCCCGGTGCGCTCCCACCTTCTGCCGTATCGCCTCCACGGATTCCTCAATAAACGCGGCTCCGCTCCACTTCGGCTCGGCCTGGCACACCTTGAACAGGAAATTCCGCAGGATCTCCGTGCCCCGCTCCGTGTGGTTCACTTCCGGGTGGAACTGCACCGCGTAAATCTTCCGCTTGGGATCTTCCGCCGCAGCAATCGCATTCGCCGTCTTCGCCGTCAAATGAAATCCACTCGGCAGCGCCAGCACGTTGTCTCCGTGACTCGCCCAGATTCTCATCGTTCGTGGAAAATTAGCCAGAATCTCGCTCTCGGTCTGCTCCAGGTCCAGTTGCGCCGGCCCGTATTCCCTCCGTTCCACCGGCTCCACTCTTCCATCCAAAGTCTTCGAGATCCACTGCATCCCGTAACAGATCCCCAGCACCGGGATTCCCATCGCCAGCACCGCCGGATCGCATTTCGGCGCGTCCTTGTCGTACACCGAGCTCGGCCCGCCCGACAAAATAATCCCCGCCGGTTCCAGCTTGCGGATCTCTCCTAGCGTCGTCGTGCACGGCAAGATCGCGCTGAACACCTGCTGCTCGCGCACCCGCCGCGCAATCAATTGGGTATACTGCCCCCCAAAATCCAGCACCACGATCCCGCCCAGCTCCGTCTTCAGCTTCCCCTGCCCCATCCCTTGTGCCTTCTCCCGCGTCACCCCTTGCGTCATCTTCGCCGCACCTTCCGTCCCCGCACCTCATTCCCCGCTCACCATTGTTCTGTCGCTTCGTTGTCTCCGTTCCCTCTGCGGCCCCTCTGTTACCTCTGCGTTGAACTCTTCGTTTTTGCTCTTCTCATCTCTTCTTCTCTTCCCTTCTCTTCTCATCTCTTCTCTTCTTTTCTTAACTCTGTGACCTCTGTGTTCTTCCCTCTGTGAACTCTGTGTTATCGTCCCTCTGCCCATTTATTCGCCTACTACTCGCTGCTGACCTTCACTCCACCACAATATTCAAAAGCTTATCCGCCACATAGATCACTTTCACGATCCTCTTCCCCGCCAGATGCGCCGCCACTCCCGCATCCCCTTGCGCCAACTTCAACACTTCCTCTTGCCCCGTTCCCGCTGCCACCTTTACCTTCCCGCGCACTCTTCCGTTCACCTGCGCCACAATTTCCACCTCTTCGTCCTTCGCCAGTTCTGGATTGAACGCCGGCCAGTTCGTGTTCCACAAGCCATCGCTGTGTCCCAGCATCTCCCACAACTCTTCCGCGAGGTGTGGTGTCATCGGCGCCAGCATCAGCGTCACCAGTTCCAGCACTTCCTTCCGCACTCCCGGCCGCAAATTCTCTTCCAACGGCTCCGCCGCATAGATCGCGTTTGTCAACTCCATGATTTGCGCAATCGCCGAATTGAAATGCCACCGCGTCTCGAAATCCTGTGTCACCCGCCGCACTGTCTGGTGCGCCTTCCGCAGCAACCCCTTCTCCCTCTCCGTAAGGGCTTCTTGTGGCAGAGTCACTCCTGCTTGCCCTGAGCTTCGAAGGAACTGTGCTCTTGGGTTCTCGTCGGGTGCCCCACCCTCCCCCCACCCCGTTATTCCGAGCGGAGTCTGCGGAGCGAGGAATCTCTCTTCGTTCCGGAATTTCTTCGCCTCCTCCGTCAACCCCGTGCCGGGTGCCCCACCCTTGGTTTGTAAGCGTGGGTCTTGGGTTTCTCTTCTCTGTGAACTCTGCGGCCCCTCTGTTCCCTCTGTGGTGAAGCCTTTCTCTTCACTTTCACTTTTAACTTTCAACACTGAACTTTCAACTGCTCGGGTTCTCTTCTCCTCGCTCGCTTCCTGGTCGCTGGCTGCTGGTCGCTGATTGCCTGTGCTCGCCACTCGCCACTCGCCACTCGGCACTCCCTGACTATGCTTGTCCACCAACCGGTACACCCGATTCAAAAACCGCCACGCCCCCTCAATACTCTCCTCGCTCCACTCCAAATCCTTCTCGGGCGGCGCCGCAAACAGCGTGTACAACCTTCCCGTATCCGCCCCATACTTCTCCGCCATGTCAATCGCGCCCACCACATTCCCTTTCGACTTGGACATGGCCTCTCCGCCCTTCAACACCATGCCCTGGGTGAACAGCCGCGCCGCCGGCTCGTCGTGCGTAATCAATCCCAAATCGCGCATCACCTTGCACCAGAACCGCGCGTACAGCAGGTGCAATATCGCGTGCGTGATCCCGCCAATGTACTGGTCAATCGGAAACCAGTAGCCCACCTTCGCCGAATCGTACGGTGCCTGGTCATTCCTCGGATCGCAATACCGGTAGAAGTACCACGACGAATCCACAAACGTATCCATCGTGTCCGTTTCTCGCCGGGCCGGGCCGCCGCACTTCGGACATTTCGTATTCAAAAATTCCGGATCGGTTGCCAGGGGCGATTGCCCTTCTCCGGTCAGCTTCGGGTGCGCCGGCAGCAGCACCGGCAAATCCTGATCCGGCACCGGCACCATCCCATCTATTTCGCAATACACCACCGGGATCGGCGTACCCCAATACCTCTGCCTTGATATCCCCCAATCCCTCAGCCGGTAAATCGTCTCCTTCTTCCCAAACCCGCCCGCCTCAGCATCCGCCGCCATCCTCTCAATCGCCGCCGCCGTCTCCAACCCCGAGTACGCCCCCGAATTCACGCTAACCCCGTACTCCGTGTAAGCCCCGAGTGGAGGGCTGGGTGGCTCTTCTTTCGCGAATCGCTCCAGATCCTTCCGGAGTGCAGCTTGTTCTTCAATATTGTCTGTGAGACCCCAAATAAATGGCTCGAAGTCCAAACGCTGATTTGAAGTACCGGCGGGTGGCCTACCCTTTGCGCCTTCTGCAAAGGGTGGGTCTTGGGTTTCTCTTCTCTGCGAACTCTGCAGTCCCTCTGTTCCCTCTTTGGTAAAGCCTTTTTCTTCACCTTCAACTTTCGACTTTGAACTTTCAACTGCCTTCCTCACCACCACCGGTATCCTCAACCCAAACTTCTTCGCAAACTCATAGTCCCTCTCATCGTGCGCCGGCACCGCCATGATCGCGCCCGTTCCATACTCAAGCAGCACGAAGTTCCCCACCCAAATCGGAATCTTCTCCCCATTGAACGGATTCAGCGCATACCGCCCGGTAAAAAATCCATCCTTTTCCGCCGTCGCAATATCTTCCATTTTCACCGACGACTGCTTCATCTCCGCCAGTTTGGCTTGCAGCGCAGCCTGATTCCCCGCGCCCGCAATCAACTTTTCCACCAGCGGATGGTTCGGCGCCAAAATAATCGCGCTAGCCCCATAAATCGTGTCAATCCGCGTAGTAAACACCTCGATCTTCTCTTGGGTTTCTCTTCTCTGCGAACTCTGCGGCCCCTCTGCTCCCTCTGTCGTAAAGCCTTTCTCTTCTTTTGCTTCCTGGTCGCTGGGCACTGGTCCCTGGTCGCCTTCTCCGCCCTCCACCTCAAACCAAACTTTCGCCCCCACCGACTTCCCGATCCAATTCCTCTGCATGGTAATGACGCGTTCCGGCCATCCACCCTCCAACTCCTTCAAATCCTCCAGCAACTGTTCCGCGTACGCCGTCGTCCGCAAAAACCACTGCTCGATGTCTCGCGCCTCGACGCGCGTATCCTCGTGCCGCCAGCAGAACCCGCCGTTCACCACCTGCTCGTTCGCCAGCACCGTGCAACATTTCGGACACCAGTTCACCCGGCTCTTTTTCTTGTATGCAATTCCCCGCTCCAGCATGCGCAGGAAAAACCACTGGTTCCACCGGTAGTACTCCGGCTCGCACGTGGAAATCTCCCGCCGCCAGTCGTAGCTGAACCCGAAACGCCGCAACACCCTCTGAAATTCCGCAATGTTCCTATTTGTCCATTCCCGCGGGTGCATATGGTTCTTGATCGCGGCGTTTTCAGCGGGCAAGCCAAACGCGTCCCAGCCCATCGGATGGAGCACATTGAACCCGCGCATCCTCTTCACACGCGCCACCACATCGCCAATCGTGTAGTTGCGCATGTGTCCCATGTGCAGCGTCCCACTTGGGTACGGCAGCATCTCCAGCACGTAGTATTTCGGTTTCTTCTGTCTTCCCGGCGTGTTCTTCTCTGTGGGTGGCCCATCCTTCGCGCTTTTTGCGAAGGGTGGGTCTTGGGTTCTCTTCTCTTGACTGTCAACTACTGACTGTGAACTGTCGACTCTTCCTGCGCGTGCCCCAGGTGCCGGTTTTGCACCCGGGTCCTGGGCTTTCTGATCTTCGGTTACGGGTGTCCCAGACACGGAGTGTGTGCCTGGGTCTTGGGTTTCCTTCAACTCCGCTTCACTCTCAAAGACGCGATTCTCTTCCCAACGTAGCTGCCACTTCTTCTCAATCGCCTGCGGGTTATAGTCCGCCACGGGTCTTCTCTTCCTCCGCCTCTCTAGCAGGTGGGGGCTTCAGTTTACCCTGATCTGCGAAGGGCCCCCACGCAACTCACCCAAAATCATTGGGGCTTTAGCCCCTGAAGTCTCCGTTCCCGCCTTTTCCACCGCATCCCGCGAGTGCCCCACTCTTGCCTTCTAAGGGTGGGTCTTGGGTTCTCTTCGCTTTAACCTTTAACTTTCAACTTTAAACTCTCAACCTCTTCTCTGCGGCCTCTGTGTCCTCTGCGAACTCTGTGTTAATTCTTGGCCTTTCTCTTCGCCTTTTTGCTCGGTGCTCTCTGTGTCCTCTGTGGTGAACCCTTCTTCGCCGGACTCTTCTTCTTTCTCTTCTTCTCCATTTCCTTCTTCATCTTCCTAATCGCCGGAGTCAGCATGCTAAACCCCTTCTCCGCCGCCGGGCCCTGCAAACCCGCCAACTTCCAAATCTTCGCCACATTCCGGCGATCATCTCCCGGATCATCGATCGGCGTCTCCAGCAAAAACGCCCTCCCCGCCAAGCCTTCCGGCTCCGCCGCCCCAAACCGCGGGTGCCGCAAAATCCTTGCAAACGCCGCCTCGCCTATCTTCCCTTTGCCGATATGCTCGTGCCGGTCCACGCGCCCGCCCAGCGGTATTTTCGAGTCGTTCACATGAAACACCGGCACGTTCTCCAGCCCGATCGTTCGGTCAATCTGCCCGATGGTGTTCGCCAACCCTTCTTCGCTCCGAATGTCGTACCCCGCCGCAAAAAGGTGCGCCGTGTCCAGGCACGCCCCGGCATCCAAATCGCGCAGCCCGCGCACAATCTGCGCTACTTCTTCCAGCCGCGACCCCACCGCCGTGCCCATCCCCGCCGTGTTCTCGATCAATATCCGCAAATACCGCAGCGGCACCTGCCGCGCCGCCTGTTTCACGCTCTCCACAATCGTCGCGATCGCCTGCTCCATCGACGATTCCCCGCGCGCCCCCGGATGCACCACCAGGAAATCCGCGCCCAGCAACACCCCGCGCACCAACTCCTCATGAAACGCCTGAATGGACCTTGTCCGCAGCATCGGCTGCGTCGCCGCCAGGTTCACCAGGTAATTCGCATGAATCACCAGCGGCCCCAGCCCCAATTCTTCCCGCCGCGCGCGAAACGCCTTCGCGTCCGTCGCCGGAATCCGCACCGACGCGCCCTGCCACATTCGCGGGCTCGCCGAAAAAATCTGCAGCGCGTTGCACCCCAGCTTCCTGGCCGATTCCAGCGCGTTCAGGTAGCTTCCCGCAATCGAAGTGTGAATGCCGATCCGCAGGCTCCCGTCCGTCCACGCCGGCGGCTGCGGCTCGGGTTCCGGTTCCGGGCGGTACTCGTCATCCGGCTCAAATTGTGTGTTTTCGATGAGTGGAAATTCCGCCATACCGCTACTTTCCCAATAAATTAATCCTTCATTCTACCACGCCCCGCTCGCCCCTGTAGCTCGCCCATTTTGGAGTGCGGCGGCGAGCCGCCGCTTTTGCGGATGAACGCCACTCTTTTACTCTCTCTTTTCTTCACTCTTTTCCAGCCCGTGCCACGGCCGAAGTGCCTGCTTCCCCTCTCCTAGCTGTCAACTGTCAGCTGTAGACTGTCGACTCCCTCCCCCCATTGCAACTTCGCTACAAGGTACTTTCGTACAGTATTGCCAGCCTCCTTAACTGTGCTAGAAAGACTACAGGGTTATAAAGGGGCAACTTGATGAAGAGACATCTTCTCGTCCTCGCCTGTGCCTGCGTCCTGTTCGCTGCGACGCCGGTCGCGGCTTTCCCCAGTCACAAACAGCAAGACACCACCACCGTTCACAAAAGCAGATGGTCCTGGTTTCACAGAAACAAGCAGTCCCAGGAGAAACACAATAAAGACGGTAACCACGACCACCTTCACAATTTCCCGAAGTCCATCGGATGGTGGCACCACCAACCTGGCCCCGCCGGCGCCGGCGCCAAGTAACCCCGCAAGCCACAGCCGGATTCGCTCGCGAGCCTTGGGATTCCCCTCTAACCCCAACTAGCGTTTGAACTTGACGGTGCCCCACCCTTCGCGCTTTCCAGCGAAGGGGAGCCTCTGTCGAACTGACTCCTCGCTCCCTCCTTCTCTTCTCCGCACTTTTCTGCGAACTCTGTGTCCCTAACAACATCCTTGTCATCCCGATCCCGCAAAGCGGGACCCGACTTTCTCCGGCGCGCCGTTTTCTGGCGCGTCGGGCCGCGCAGTGGAGGGATCTCTCTTTGGCTTTCTTCTTCTCTGCGAACTCTGTGTCCTCTTTTCCCTCTGCGCTAAAGCCTTTCTCTTCGCCCTTCCTTTCAACTTTAAACTCTCAACCTCACACACCACTCCCCCGAAAAAATGCCGCCTCTCAAATTTTATGGCATTCCCTTAGACCGACGTCTTGCTCTTTCCGCTCTCCCCCGCCAGGCATTCATTGCAAATGCCCCCAACCTCTGTCCGCGACACCGTCACCTGCATCTGGAAATCCCGCGCAATCTGTTCCTTCAATTGCTCATACAATCGGCTCTCAAACTCCCGCACCTTCCCGCACCGCAGGCACGCCACATGAATATGGTCCCGCGGCCCATGCGATTCGTAGTAGTGCCGGTCACCCCGCAGGTGCAGCAAATCCAGCTCGTCAATCAGCCCGTGTTTCTTCAGCAAATCGATCGTGCGGTACACCGTGACCAGGTGCACTTCCGGGTTGATCTTCTGCGCCCGTTCCAGAATCTGATCCACGTCCAGGTGCTGCTCCGCGTTGTCCATCACCTGCAGGATCACCCGCCTCTGCCGCGTCAACCGCAGCCCCTTCTTCCGCAGCGACTGCTGCAGCGGTCCCGTCGTCTCGGCGGTATTCAGCCGTTCCCCCGACGACACGCGATGGCTTGGACCAACCGCCATGAAGCAATCCCTTGTAGCGGCCGCCTTCCGAGGCGGGCGCCTATCTCTCTTCGCTCTGCAGCTCTGGCCCTTTTACCCTGATCGTTGAAGGACTGGAGCGCCCGTCTTTGTTCTTCGCTTTTGTAGCGGCCGCCTTCTGTGGCACAGTCACTCCTGTTTACCCTGAGAGACGAAGGGACTGTGCTCTTGGGTTTCTCTTCTCTTCCTCTGCGAATCTCGGCGCCCCCTGCGCCTCTGCGTTGTCTTTTCCTCTTCCGCGCTCTTCAACTCTTAACTCTTCAACCTCTTCATCCCCTTGCTACCTGATATCCGATATCTGATCGCTGATATCCTTCTTCCTTCCCTACGAATGACTGGGCAACAGCCGAACCACGTCATTGTACATAGCGTAGGCAATCAGTACCAAAAGAAAGACCAGGCCCACCTGAATGAACCTCTCTTTAAACGCCAGGCTGAAGTCCCGCCGCCGTATCCCTTCCATCGCCAACAGCAGAATTTGCCCGCCATCCAGTATCGGAATCGGCAGCAAATTCAGTATCCCCAAATTCACGCTGATCAGCGCCATGAACGAAATCACCGCCGCCGCACCTTCCGCCACCGCCTGCCCCGCCACGCGCGAAATGCCCACCACGCTCTGCAGTTGCTTCACGCTCACGCGCCCGCTGAACAGTTTTACCACCACCGCAAATGTTCCCGTCACGTACTCACCGGTTTTCGTCGTCGCCGCTCGTAACGCGCCCGCCGGGCCCACTCGCTCATATGCAGCATCGAACTGCGGCGCCACGCCGATCTGGAAATTCTTGTCCGTCGCCTCTCCCAGACCCTGCTTCGGCGTGATGGCCAGGCTTACCGTCTGGCTCTTGCGCCCCACCTCCACCTGCAGTGTCTTTCCCCCCGAGCCCCGCACCTGGTCCACAAATTGATCCCAATATTCAATCTTCTGTCCGTCCACGGAGCGAATCACGTCGCCAGCTTGCAATCCCCCCTGGCTCGCCGGTGTGCCCGCAGCCACCTCGCCGATCGCCGGAAGGATTGGCAGGTACCCAAACACATGCGCCCGCGGATCGCTCGTCACCGGCACATCCAGATGCCGTGCCGCACCGTTACTCTCCACGTCCACGCTCAGTGTTCCGCCGGGATTCGTTGCGCTCACAATCTTCAGCGCCTGTTCCCAATTGGGATTCTTCGTCCCATTCAACAACACCACCTTATCGCCCGCTTCCAGTCCATTCACCGCTACGCTGTGCGCCGCGGAAAACTCGTTCACCACCACCGCCTTGCGCTCGAATGCCGCGTATGGCACCCCCGCAATCGCGTAGTACACGCCCAGCAGCACAATCGGAAAAATCAAATTCACTGCCGGCCCCGCGAACGAAATCACCGCACGCTGCCAGCGCTTCTTGCTCATCAACTCGTCCGGCTTACCCGTCGGGGCCTGCTCCCCGGAATCGATATCGCTGATGTCCTGCCCCGCCATGCGCACGTATCCGCCCAAGGGCAATGCGCTCACGCGCCAGTCTGTCGCCCCGCGCTTTATTCCAAACAGCCGCGGCCCGAATCCAATCGAGAAAACGTCCACGCGCACTCCGAAAAATCGCGCGGCAATAAAATGTCCCCATTCGTGGACCAGGATAATCACGCCCAAGACCAGCACCATGCCGATGATCGTATTCATTCCGTCAATCTACCTCGCCCTTCCATCTTACTCTACGCCCAATCCCCTGCCCAATCCCGCCTCTAGCCCCGTTCCAATCCGCAATCTAATTCCAAGTACAATTATTGTCATCCCGACCGCAGGCCCGCGTCGTGTGCGGGCCGAAGTGGAGGGATCGTGGTACAACTTCATCCTTTCCGCCCACTCATCTTTGCCCTTCTCTTCTCTGTGACCTCTGCGGCTCCTCTGTTCCCTCTGTGTTTAATCTTTTCGCCTCGTCTTTACCTTCAACTTTCGACTTTGAACTTTCAACTGCTTGGGCCTTCTGTTCTTCCTCTGTGACCCCTGTGGTTTTTTTCTTCAACCTACTTCAACTTCTCCACCTCTTCCCGCGCCACCCGCCGTGCCTCTTCATCCGCCGCCAGCACATCCTCCATGCTCTCAAACTTCACCCGCGGCGTCCGGCTCAACACCCGCTCAATCACTTCCGGTATTCCCAAAAACCCCAGCCGCTTCTCCAAAAACGCCGCCACCGCCACCTCATCCGCCGCATTCAGCGCGCAGGGCCACGCCCCACCCTTCCTCAGCGCTTCGCGGGCCAGCCGCAAACACGGAAACCGCCGCGTGGACGCCTTCTCAAAATCCAGTCGCTTCAGCTTCCCCCAGTCCAGCGCCACCTGGTTAGATGCTACCCTCTGCGGGTACGTTAGCGCGTACTGAATCGGCATCCGCATGTCCGGCGGTGCCATTTGCGCCAGCACCGACCCATCCACAAACTCCACCATCGAGTGAATCGTGGACTGCGAGTGAACCACCACCTCAATCTGATCTGGCCGCATGCCAAACAGCCAGTGCGCCTCAATCACCTCAAATCCCTTGTTCATCATCGTCGCCGAGTCAATCGTGATCCGATTGCCCATCCGCCAGTTCGGATGCTGCAGCGCCTGCTCCGGCGTCACGCTGCCAAGCGCCTTCACCGGCGTCTTCCGGAATGGCCCGCCTGAAGCCGTCAGCACGATCCGCCGCACCTCTTCATGCGTGCCCCCGCGCAAACACTGGTGCACCGCGTTGTGCTCGCTGTCCACCGGCAGCAGCGGTTGCCCCGCCTTTGCCACCGCCGCCATCACCAATTCCCCCGCGGCCACCAGCACTTCTTTGTTCGACAGCGCAATCACCTTCCCGCGCTTAATTGCCTCATACGTCGCTTCCAGCCCCACCACGCCCACCGCCGCGGACACTACCATGTCCGCCTGCCCGTGCGTTCCCACCATCAGCATGCCCGCGCGTCCGTGCAAAATCTCCGGCAGCGGCGCAATCCCCTTTCCCCTCAGCCGCCGCGCCAACTCATCCACCAATTCCGACGCGCCCACAGACACCACTTCCGGCCGGTGCCGCTCGATCTGCCCCACCAACTCATCCAAATTCTTACCGGCCGCCAGCGCCACAACCTCAAACCGCCCCGCCAGCGATTCCACCACCGCCAGCGTCTGCCGCCCAATCGATCCCGTCGATCCTAATACCGATAGTTTTTTCATACCCTAAGTGTAGTCCTTCTCCCCTCCCGCTCTTTCACTCTCTCCCTCTTTCACGCTTCCACTCTTCTACTCTCCTACTCTTTCACTCCTTTCTTCCTCCTACCTCTGTGCCCTCTGTGTTCCGACCTCTGTGATCTCTGTGTTACCGTCCTCTTCTCTTCGGTTCCTGATCGCTGATATCTGATCTCTGATAACTTCTTTTCTTCACTTACCACTGAAATCTGATAACTGAAAACTTCTCCCCTCTCATCCCACCACCCGTGGATTCACCACCACCAGGTAATACCAAATCACCGGTATGCACAAAATCAGCGCATCGATGCGATCCAATATCCCTCCATGCCCCGGCAGCAGCCCTCCCGAATCCTTCACCCCCGCCGACCGCTTATACGCCGACTCCAGCAAATCTCCCATCTGTCCCGCCACATTCCCTATCGCCCCCATCGCCAGCAAATGCCCCAGCGGAATCTTGATCCAGTAGCTGAACGCGTACGCTACCGCCAGCGACCCCACCATCCCCCCAACCGATCCCTCCCAAGTCTTCTTCGGCGACAGCCTCGGCGCCAGCAAATGTTTCCCAATCCCCCGCCCCACAAAATACGCCACCGTATCCCCCGCCCAAGTAATCCCGCACGCAAACAACAGCAGCCGCGGCCCAATTCTCTCGAAGCCGTGCAGTGGCACCGCATACGACAACGGAAACGCCACCAGCAACAACGCGCTCGAACTAATTCCCGCCGCAGGCAACGCCTCCACCAACGGCCGCCTCGTCCAGAGCGTTAGCACCATCAGCCCGAGCACAAAAAGAAAAAAGACCGAGACCGCAAAGGACGGCTCGCCAATGGCGTTTTTGTACAAAAGCAAAATATGGCCCGCAACATGATAAAACGACGCCGAAACCCATTGCGCGTAAATCAGCAACACCGCGCAAATCACCGTCCATACGCGGTAGCCTCGGTGCCCAATCGCCTCGCCCAGCCCGAAATACTCCCACAGCGCCATCGCCGTTAGCACCGCCACGGCCACCGCCACCACCGTCGTCGAGCCCCACAGCACCAGCACAATCACCACCGGCATCAGCACCACGGCGGTCACCACGCGTTTCCACGTCATCGTTTCCACACTCCGTCATTCTGCTTGCCCCGAGCTTCGAGGGGAGCGAAGTCTGCGTAGCGAGGAACTCTGCCCCATCGCACGGTTTTTGTGCGATGGATCTCACTTCGCTTCGTCATTCCGGTCGCACGAATGTCCTTTAGACCTGCCAGAACTGCTGCGCGGGATGAAACCATCCAAACTCTCCCGATTATACAGTCAACCCGCCTCTTCTCGTCTCCGCTCTTCTCGTCTCCGCTCTTCTCTCCTCCGCTCTTCCCTCTGTGCCCTCTGTGTTCTTTCCTCTGTGACCTCTGTGTTACCGTCCTCTTCTCTTCGGTTCCTGATTGCTGATATCTGATCGCTGATAGCTTTCCCATCCGCACACACCCCAACCCAGTCCACCTCATCTCTCCATTGTCCAAAGGAAATCGAACGTTCTACCGTGCCGCCCGCGCCGCCGCCCCGCGTTCCGAATCAATCCCGCCGTACCTTCGTTCTCGCTTCTGAAAATCCAGCAGCGCCTCCAGCAGCCGCGCCCGGTTGAAATCCGGCCACAGTGTTTCCGTCACAAAAATTTCCGCATACGCGATCTGCCACAGCAGGAAATTGCTCACCCGCATCTCCCCGCTGGTGCGGATCAGCAGGTCCGGATCGGGCAACTCCGCCGTATACAAGTGCTGCGCCAGCAACTCCTCCGTCACCGGTTGCGCCTCGGCATGCCCGTTGCGCTCGACCAGGATCGCGTTCATCGCGTCCACAATCTCTGCCCGGCCTCCATAATTCAGCGCGATCGAGAGGATCATCCCGGTATTTCCCGCCGTCTCTTCTGTCGCCTCGCGCGTATCCTTCTGCACCGCGGCCGGCAATTCCTCCGGCCGTCCCAGGAATCGCATCCGGATATTGTTTTTCTGGAGGAGCGGCATCTCCTTGCGCAAATACTCGCGCAGAAGCTGCATCAGAAACTCGATTTCTGCTTTCGGCCGTCGCCAATTCTCCACCGAAAACGCGTACAGCGTCAGTGCTTCCACCTTCAGCCGCGCGCAGGTCTCAATCGTCGTCCGCGCCGATTGCGTTCCCGCGCGGTGTCCCGCCACCCGCGGCAGGTGCCGCTTCTGTGCCCAGCGCCCGTTCCCATCCATGATCACGGCGATGTGCCGCGGCAATCGCGCCAGGTCCAGTTTCTTCAGCAGGCCCGCCTCTTCCGGCGTAACCGGACCAAGAGCCTCAGGAGCCAGCGTCGCAGGACGTGTTCGGGTATGTGGCACGGTCAATCCGCAAATCTTCTTTACGCCGCAAAGTTAACACACCCATCCTTGCCCGCGCAATTCCCCTGTTCCCGCAAAGTTACGCACATGCCCGCGTCTTGGGCTCCCTCACCTTGGGTTGTGGGTGCCCCAGGTGCCGGCTTGCCCCGAGCGCATTTAAGGGAGGGGTTTTGCACCTGGGTCTTGGGTTTCTCCTTCTCCGCTTGCCTCGCCGAGAATTGTCATCCCGCCTGCCCTGAGCGAAGTCGAAGGGACCGGAGCGGCCCGAGTTTCTCTTTCGCGCCGCATTCTGGCGCGTCGGGCCGTGCAGTGGAGGGATCGTGGCACGTACACCGCGTCTTGGCTCATCCTCCGCCTTTCGAATTTCGTTCTTCGAACTTCGCTTTTCGCATCCTGTTTCCTCATCGCTGCTATCTGATCTCTGATAACCCTCTTGGGTTCTAAGTTGTAAGTATTAAGTGCTACTGTCGGAATTCGCGGATTCCACAGCAAGGTCGGCCTTTGCTTTACAGAAAACTTAAAACTGATAACTGAAAACTTCTCTCACCCCGCAGTTTGGCGTGCCGGGTTTTTCTTTACCCTGTCATCCCGACCGGAGCAACGGCGCCTTCTGCCGCTGCGGAGCGGAGGGATCGCGGCGCCATCACCGCGTCTTGGCTCCAAGTTGGCTTTTCGAATTTCGCTCCTCGATCCCCGCCTCCTGATCGCTGGTATCTGATCGCTGATAACGCTCTTTGTTTACTTATTACTGAAAACTGATAACTCCTCTCCGCTCAGCCCGCACCCCCATGCACCCACTGCAAAATCGCCTGCCCCATCAGCACCACCGTCAGCGCAATCATCGCCACGGCCGTGATCCACGCCACCACATTGAACGCCAGCGTGTTCGTGTGCTCGCCCATCAAATCTTTCCGGTTCACCAGCAGCAGAATAAAAATCACCACGATCGGCAGCCACACGCCGTTGCCCACCT
>Ga0326727_10019032_pt1 | contig 13905 bp, 13 predicted proteins | sample MB2enrmetagenome_FD_207643 | JGI IMG/M metagenome (GOLD analysis project Ga0326727, IMG submission 207643) | Lab enriched peat soil microbial communities from McLean, Ithaca, NY, United States - MB29MY | ecosystem: Environmental > Terrestrial > Soil > Wetlands > Peat | place: USA: New York... | reverse complement strand
AGCGGCCCGGCAGGAACGCGTGGGCCGGCAGCGGAAATCCCAACGCTAGGAGGAGCAATTTTCATTACGACGGGGCCTGACGAGTACATCGTGGCTGGCTTCGGCGTGACCGTCGCCTTTTCTCCCAACACACCAGGACCCCCACTCGCCGGACTGGCGACCGTGGAGGAAGGCAACTTTGTGAGCGGCCGCTGGGTTCCCGGGCGCTGGCTGGCCGGCGACGAAGCCGCGGAGGGGGATTGCGTGGTGCTACTTTGGCCGCCGAAGGGCGTGGTGCCCATACCCCAATTACGCCCTAGCGCGGAGCGCATTCAGCGGGTGACGCTCTACCGCTACCAATGAGCTCGGTTAGGCAGAGCCTGTAGGTCTGACAGGTAAGAGACCTTGCTGCGTTATTTCTTTGCGGCTTGGGCAGTGTGTCCGCCCCCGGCAGCCTGGCTGGTCACTTCGAACTTCATCGGGACGGAAATGTCCCAACCAGCCCGCGTTAACTGATCGACGCTCCTGACCAAGGTTCCGTTCAGCTTGACGTTCTTGAACAAGATCGGTCCCACGTTCGTCCCGGAAATCTTGGCGGGCCGGCTCGGCGTATAGAATGTGCAATTCTCGAAGACGAAATTCGTCAAGGGCGAATCTCCGCCGTCGATGTAGATCTGCCCGCCGTCATGCTCCCAGGTACAGTTGATAAAGCGGAAGTCGTCCAAAGGCTGCTTGCTGCTCGCATTGCTGGGATATCCCCGCCCTGTAAAGTACGCGGGCGTGAATTGAATCCAAATGGCGAACTTATTCTGGGTCGATATGAAATTCACGTCTTCGAAACGCACGTGTCGGGCCGCCGGAATAGAGCCGTACCCGAGGACTAATCCCGAAGTGTAGCCGTAGTCGACGAATCCCTTCACCACGACGTCCTCCAGGCCGGCGCCCGCGCCGCCATAGAAGGCAAAGGCATCGTCCATGGTCATGGCGAATCCGTTTTCAATCAAGATATGCTTGCTGCCGCCGGTCAGGTCGTACGCATCGTCGTGGTACTGCTGCTTGCGGCTGATGAGCTTGATGTTCCTGCTCGTGAAACCATCGGTGTTGCTGACGGTGACGGTCCAATAGGCGGACCGGAGGAGGAACAGATCCTGGAAGGTGACGTTCTTGCAGTTGTTGACCACATAGCCCTTGACGCCGGATCCGTGAGGGTCGTTCACCAATCCCTCCGGCGTTCTTGCGCGCCCATCCCCCGTGTCGGGTTGCATATCGTGCCACAACCACGGATAGCCCTGTGCGTCGATGGTGCCCCGGCCCATCAGACTGGCATTCTCCACGTTGTTAAAGAAGAACAGCGCTCGCTGCACCCTTCCCCCGCGGCCCCCGCCTCCCCCTGCCGCGGGCGGCAAAACGTAGTCCGCATTCTTAGTAGAACCCTTAATCACGGCTCCAGCCTCGACGTAGAACTTGACGTTGCTCTTCATCTCCACCAAGCCCGTCAGGTAAGCGCCACCCTTCGGGAAGAACAGCACGCCGCCGCCGGGCTTGGCCGACACGTCGCTAATGGCCTGATTGATTTTCGCGGTCTCAACGGCCTTACCGGTATTGTCAATTTTGTAGTCCATGATGTTGACCACGTTCGGATCGCCAAGCTTAGGAGCATTCGCCTCAGGCGCATCGGCAAACAGCATCAATCCCGTGCTTGAGAAGAGCGGCTCTTCATTGATGAAGACGACCAAATAACGCGGCCGATCGAGATCGAAGCTGACCGTATTGCCCTTGATCTGCGGCTGGATGTTGTAAGCGAGCGGCCGGATGTAGCAGGTGCGCACATCCCTCTCGCTGATGAGCGAGGTAATCGTGACATGGACCTTTCCGGTCATGCTGAAACTGGCGTAGTCCATCCAATTGAATTGGTTGTACGTCGGGTAGCGATATGCAAACACGGGCTGGCTGTCCACGGTCACCTTGTAGGCCAAGCTTGGCGATGCTCCCGGATATGGAGGCGTGGGGACGGCCGTGGCGAAGCTTGCCGCCGGCCAAAACATCGCCAGCACTACAATCGAGACCGCTAATATTCTAAGCGCCATCATGTTCACCTTCTGCAGCCGGGATTTGCAATTCGCTCGCGGAACCCGAGTTTCGATTTTGGGCTTCCAAGTCCCATTCAGTATAAACCTAAACCTAAACCTAACCGGCATCTTTGTGATCGGGTAACTGTGGCAGCTGGCTTCGGAAAACTCCTCCATCGTTTTCTCTCTTGGGAAAGGTCTCCAGAGACCCGTTGCTCTGGTTGCCGCAGTTCGCCTGCTATTTCAGCTTCCGCGCCCGTTCGATATCCTCCCGCAGCTTGGCAGCGATCCGGTTGGCCACGTCCGCGCTGGCGCCCTGGAACTTGGCGCCCTGGCTCTCCGCGGTGGACGACCAGATCACGTCGCCATCCTTGTTGACCAGCCGCACGGCCGCCAGCGCCTCGTGACGCCTTTCGGCCGAGTGCTCCGATTCGTTCTCGCCCAGGCCCACGCCGCCGTAATTCCCGCGCGTGCTGCTCGACGTGCGGCCCTGACCCAAGTTGATGTGGGCGTTAATGCTGTCCGACGATTGGTGCGTCTCTGTGAACACCAGGTCTTCGGCGGCGCCGCGCATGATGGCATCGGCGCGCTCCTGGTTCTCAGTAAGGACGAACAGCCGGCATTCCGCCAGGCTGCCGATCAGGATGTCGCGCATCTGCGCCGCCGTTTCGCCACCCGTCAGACGATCCACGTACACGCGGCGGACCTGGCGTAACTGGAGCAGGCTGGCCTCCTCGATGCTGCCGGGCGCGGGAGGCTCGTCGGCGCCCGGCAGCATCGCCACAGCCAGCAGGAAAGCCGGCAGCATCCTCATCCTTTGCCTGCTTTGCGGGCTTCGTCGTCCTGAAATTCCACGCGCCGGCCAGTGCGCGCTTCCAGGGCGGCCAACAAGGAGCGGATTTCGCCTTTGCCCACGCGGAAGACGAGCGCCTGCTGGCGGTTATCGGCGTCCAGGTAGCCCAGCGTCACGAAATGCTTGCGGGATTTGGCGAGCAGCAGGACCGGCGAGAACAGGATGGCTTCGGCATAGCGGCGGCTCACGCTCTGGCCGTATTCGAGCGTATTGACCTTCTGGTAGGGGATGCGGAGCACGGTTCCCCCGCAATAACAGACCAGTGCGTCAGCCCCCGTTAGGTCTAAATGCACCGAGGACTTGGGGGAGATCCCGGCGGCCGAACCGCCCACGAACTCGGCCCTGACGCCCGGTTCGGCGGCCGGCAGAGCCGCAGTCAGCACGGCCAGCAAAATGGAAAAGCGGATCATGGCCTGCAATGGTGAAGTGGTTTCCGCAGGCCGGCGATCTCAAGAAATTCCGCCGCGGCTCAGCAGCACCGCGGACGCGCATACGTGCGCGCCAGGTGGCGGTCCGAGAAACGCCGCCACTCCTCGGCGGAATGCGACCGTCCGTGCGCCGCCAGATGCCGCTGGTAGGCGCTCTCATCGGCCAGTTCCCGCAGGATCGCCATCGCCAGCTCGCCCACGCGCCGCAGCTTTCTCATACTTCCTCCGCTCGCAGACGCGTGGCCACGAAAGGAGTTTCGCACAGGGGCGCCGGGTTAGCGCCGCGGAAAATTCCGATCCACACGCGGATGGAATCCACCAGAATGGCCGCCACCAGGATCATGAAGATGGCACACACCGCCGCGTCCAGGCGCGCGTTGAAGATCAACGCCCGCGTGGCGGCATCCAGGGGATTACCCGCCGCCGCGGCTTGCAAGCGAGCGGCCTGCGCCAGGAATCCGATCGCCGGGACCGGAGAGAGGATCTTCTGCCATCCGGCCGTGAAGGTGACGGTGACCAGCCAGACCAGCGGCGCACAGGTGATCCACATGTACCGCGCGCCGTGCATCTTCAGCACGATAGTGGTGCCCACCGAGAGCGCAATGGCCGCCAGCAATTGATTTGAGATCCCGAACAGCGGCCACAGCGAATTGATTCCACCCAGGGGATCGAGCACGCCTTGCACCAGGAAGTAGCCCCAGGCGGCCACCACCAGCGCGCTCGTCGCGATCACCGCCAGCATCCCGCCGCCGTGCCCGCCGGATGGCGAAAGATGCAGCAGGTCCTCGAGCATGAAGCGGCCCACGCGCGTGCCGGCATCCAGGATCGTGAGGATAAACAGCGCCTCGAACATGATGGCGAAGTGGTACCAGAAGCCGATCACGGACTGGCCACCGCCGCCGCGGGCGAAGATGTGCGCCATTCCCAGGGCCAGCGAAGGCGCGCCCCCGGTGCGATAGAAAAGCGTCTGCTCCCCCACATCGCGCGCCAGGTTGGCCATATTGGCCTCGCTGACCGGGAAACCCCAGGACGAGATCGTGGCTACCGCCGCCGCGGGCGTCGCGCCGACCGTGCCCGCCGGCGAGTTCACGGCGAAATAGACGCCCGGTTGCAGCACGCAGGCGGCGATCATAGCCATGAGCGCCACGAAGCTCTCGAGCACCATCGAGCCGTATCCGATCGATCGCGCGTGGGACTCGCGGGCGATCAGCTTGGGCGTCGTGCCCGATGCGATCAGAGCGTGGAACCCCGAAACCGCGCCGCAGGCGATCGTGATGAAGCAGAACGGGAAGATTTTACCGGCGAAGATCGGCCCCGTGCCATCCACGAAGCGCGTGAACGCGGGTAGTTCGAGCTCCGGCCGCACCAGCAGAATTCCGGCGGCCAGCAGCCCGATCACCCCGAGTTTGACGAAGGTGCTGAGATAGCCACGCGGCGCGAGCAGCAGCCAGACCGGCAGCGTGCTGGCCAGGAATCCGTAGATGATAATGGCGAACGCCAGCGCCATGGCGCTCAGCGTGAACACCGGCGCCAGAAGCGCGGATGCCGCCACGGCCCTCCCGCCCAAGATAGACGCCACCAGCAGCAGAACGCCTATACCCGTCGATTCCAGCACCTTGCCAGGCCGCCAGAAGCGCAGGTATATCCCCATGAACACGGCGATGGGCATGGTCGCGGCAATGGTGAAGGTGCCCCAGGGACTTCCGCGCAGCGCGTTGACCACCACCAGCGCGATCACCGCCAGCATGACGATCATGATGAGCAGCACGGTGATCAGCGAGATGAACCCGGCGACCTTCCCCACTTCCTCGCGGGCTATCTGGCCGAGCGACTTGCCATCGCGGCGCATGGAGGCGAAGAGAATGATGAAATCCTGCACCGCGCCGCCGATCGTGGCGCCGATGATAATCCAGAGCGTACCGGGCAGGTATCCGAACTGGGCCGCGAGTACGGGACCTACCAGCGGTCCCGGACCGGCGATGGCGGCGAAGTGGTGGCCGAAGACGATCCACCGGTTGGTGGGCTCGAAATCGTGACCGTCGCGCAACCGCTCCGCGGGGGTGGCGCGCTTATCGTCGAGCATGGCCACGCGGGCGGCCATGAATTTCGAATAGAAACGATAGCCCGTGGCATAGGTGCACGCGGCCGCCAGCACCAGCCAAAGGCTATTGATATGTTCTCCGCGATTGAAAGCGATCGCGCCCAGGCAGAAGGCCGCCGCCGCGGCCACCGCGGCCCAGAGCAGGTGAGCTAACAGTTTCACCCTAAGAGTCTAACAATTTACGATTCGAAGGCCGGCATCAGATCGAGCGGACCGGCATGGCCACAATATCGCCGATCTCCAGGGCCTCCTTCACCACGAACGGCTCGCCGTAACGCGCCCCGATCAGGTTGCCGTAGAATCGCGCGATGGCGCCCAGGCGCTCGCGGATCTCCGCCTCCTGAGGGAACAGCCCCACGCCTTCGCCGGTGGCGCCGTATTGCGAGGCATAGCTCAACAGCGCCGACATGCGGCGCTCGAACTGTGCGCTGATATCCACCACGAAGGAGGGCTTCACGTCGGCGTACACGCTGGCGTACAGGATCTTGAACGGCCGGTGCGGTTCGGAATAGGGATCGAGCTTCTTCAGGCCGGCCAGAAAGCAGGCCTCGTAGCCCATCTCGCCGGCCCGGTAATGATCCGGATGGCGCGCCTGCCAATAGGGCAGAATCACCACGCGCGGCCGCGTCTCGCGAATCTTCATAGCCAGCGTCATGCGCGCGGGCAGGCTGTTTTCCAGGCGCGCATCGGGCATGCGCAGGTTGTCCCTCGAGCGCAGCAACATGTGGCGGCCAGCCGCCTCGGATTCGGCCACGCGCTCCTCGGGCGTGCCGCGCGTCCCCATATCTCCGGCGGTCAGGTCCAGCACGCCGGTGCGGTAGCCCATCTCGGCCATGCGGATGAGCGTGCCGCCGCAGGTCTGCTCCACGTCGTCCGGATGCGCGGCAATCGCCAATACGTCGAGAGGTTCCATTTGCTTACCAGGAAAGATCGCGCCGCCGCCAGTAGCGCTGGCGCGCGCCCATCAGGTTGACCAGCACGGCTCCGGCGACGAATCCGCCCACATGCGCGAAAAACGCCGTCCCGCCCTGGGAGGCTTCGGTGATGCTGCCCACTCCGCCGAAAATCTGAAAGGCGAACCAGTAGATCAGCATCACCCACGCCGGCAGATCGAAGGTGAAGACGAAGATCAGCCAGATCAGCATCACCACGTTGGAGCGCGGGAATTTCACCAGGTAGGCGCCCATCACGCCCGCGATGGCGCCGCTCGCGCCCACCATGGGCAGGTTCGAGAAAGGATCCATCAGGACCTGGGTCATGGCCGCCACCGTTCCGCACAAAAGATAAAACAGGAGGTACTTGCCGTGGCCCAGGATATCTTCCACGTTGTCGCCGAAGACCCACAGGAAGAGCATGTTGCCCAAAACGTGTCCCCAACTGGCGTGCATGAACATGGAGGTGAAAATGTTGGCGAAATGGAAGCGCGCCGGCCGCAGCGCGTACACCGCCATGAAATGGTTCAGCGAATAAGGATCGGCGAGTTGCAGCGAGAATTCGTGCAGGAACACCAGCACGTTGACGGCGATGAGCAGGATCGTAACCAGCGGCCGCGAGTAGCTCGGCTGGGTGACCTTGATGGGAATCGGGAACATCTAGCGATGTCTCGGCCGGACTCTAGCCGCTCAGGGCCGCCGTGCGCACCGCGAAGTCCGGATGCGAGCGCCTTTCGGCCCGCGCCATCAGCGCCCGGATCTGGGCCAGCCCGCGTATTCCGCCGCGCGCCCCCAGAGCGGTGCAGTTGAGGGCCGCCATGGCATTGGAAAAGTCCAGTACGTCGGGCATCGGCATGCCTTGGAGTACAGCATAACAGAAGGCCCCGTGGAACACGTCGCCCGCGCCGGTAGTGTCCACACAATTCACCACGAACGCCGCCGCGTAGTAGAACCGTCCTTCCATGCGGGCCAGGGAGCCGTGCGCGCCCAGCGTCATGGCCGCCACGCGCATCCCATACTCGCTCTGGATGGCCTCCAGGGCCTCGAAAGGATCGGTCTTGCCCGTCCAGGCCGACGGGAAGTCCGAGCTGGCCACCAGGTAATCGATGTTCGGCAGTACGCGGTCGAAGCCGTGGTAAGTCGTGTCCACATCCACGCTCACCGGAATGCCGTGCCGGCGCGCGATCGCGGCGGCGTGCGCCACGGCCGGCGTATCGTGGCCGTCGATGTGCAGCAGCCGCGCGCAGGTGATCTGCTCGTCGGCGATCTCGGCCGGGTCGATGCGCAGGCAGTCGCGGCGCTGCCACAACACGGTGCGCTCGCCGGTGGAGTGGTCGATGATGATGTAGGCGGATTGGTTGGGGCAGTTGCGGCGAAGCTGCACGTGATCCAGGTTGATTCCCTTGCCTTGCAGGCTGTCCCATTGGATGCGGCCGCGATCGTCGTCGCCGATCGAGCCGATATACTTGGTTCGCAGCCCGAGCTGGGCGCAGGCCACCAGCGCGCTGGCCACCTGCCCGCCCGGGCAGACCACCTCTTCCTGAAACGGCACCTTGCCCGCGTAGGCGGGAAAGCGCGGCACTACCAGCAGGGTATCGGTGGCGTTAAGGCCGACACCCACCACGTCGAATTCGGGCATGAAAGGACTATTGTACGGGAGCGCACGGGAGCTCCGCGCGGGGTTCGCTCGCGCGCCTGCTATTTTGGGATCTGATGTCGCGGATGCTCGAGGAGATCCGGCAGCAGCCCGCAGCGCTCGAACGCACGCTGCTCGGTGAGATGCGGCACGTCGAGCGCCTCAAGCGGCTTCTGGAAAAGAACCGGCCCCGGCTGATCGTGCTGGCGGCACGCGGCACCTCGGACAACGCCGCGCTGTTCGGACGCTACCTGCTCGAAATTTCGACCGGCATCCCGGTTTCGCTGGCGGCGCCTTCCATCTCGACCCTCTACGGCGCCAAGGTGGATTACCGCGGCACCCTGCTGGTGGCCCTTTCGCAGTCGGGCGAATCCACCGACACCAACCTGGTGCTGGAGCGCGCCCGCGAGCAGGGCGCCCTCACCCTGGGGATCACCAACGAGCGCGGCAGCACGCTGGCGCGCCTGGCGGAGCACGTCTTCCTGTTGCGCGCGCGTAAGGAAAAGAGCGTGGCCGCCACCAAGACCTACACCGGCCAGATGCTGCTCGTCTACCTGCTGGCCTACGCTTTGGGCGGAGCGGTCAAATTAGACCGGCTGCGGCGGATTCCCGACGCCGCGGCTGAGGCGCTGCGCCTGGAACCCGAGATCGCCGGGCTTTCCGAGCGCTACCGTTTCATGCGCTACGCCGCGGTGGTGGGGCGCGGGCTGAACTATGCCAACGCCTTCGAATTCGGCCTCAAGCTCATGGAGACGTGCTACGTGGTGGCCGAGCGCTTTTCCTCGGCGGACTTCATGCACGGGCCCATCGCCTTGGTGGAACCCAATTTCCCGGTCTTCGCCTTCGCGCCGCCGGGCGTTACCTGGCCCTCCATACGCGACACCCTGACGCGCTTGCAGGGGCTGCGGGCGGAGATCGTGGCCATCACGGATTCGGGAAACCGGGAGGCGGCGGCGCGCGCCACCCGCCTGATCGAGCTGCCCCGGCGCGTTCCGGAGACACTCACGCCAATCCCTTACATCGTGCCGGCGCAACTCTTCGCCGCCTCGCTGGCCGCCGGGAAAGGCCTCGATCCGGACCGCCCCCGCACCCTCAGCAAAATAACGATGACGATCTGAGCCGGCGCGCCGCTCAGCTCGTCTTGCGGCTGGAGTACTTATTCAGGATAGTGAGAAGCCTGGAGGCCATCTCAGGCGGGGTGGCGCCGCTGGTCAGGATCTGCTTGTTGTCCCAGCGCTTCCCATACATCGCCTCGTTCTCGTCGATATCGCTGCGCAGCGTGGCGCCGTCCAGCGAGACGCCCGCGAACAGGCCCTTGGACCGCGACCAGGAAAGGATTTCGGCGGTCATAAAGGCATCCGTCTGCGCCGTGGCATCACGCCCCACCGGGCCCGCGGCCGCCGTGGCGTCGCCCCCGATGGTGAACTTGCTGGTGGCCAGGCGCTTCATTCCGCGTTCATTCATCACCAGCAGAATGATGTCCGTCGAGGAAACCCCGATCTGAAAGCCGACGCCGCCACCCTCGATGCGGATGGCCGCCGGCGGTCCCCAACCCTGCCCGCCGGTGTTGCGGCAAACGGCGAAGCCGCGGCCGAATTTGGCCCCGACTACGAATGCGGCTTTCTTCAATCCGGGGACCAGGATGACACACTGGGACTTGTCCAGGAGATTCTGCGGGATGGCCCGGTCCGGCGCGGACATGACTTCCGAGAACAGGTCGGCCGAGTCGCCGAGCCGCTCGGCGGTCTTGCTCTTCTCTGAAGCCACGGAAAGCGGCGCGCACACCAGCGCCATGGCAAGCGTCAAGGTGATCTTTCGCATGTGTTTATCGTAACGCGCGCCGGTTGCGAACGCGTCACAATCGAGCTTACCCTCCCCGTGCTATGCTCGTCCCCAGGAGGGGACGGGAATGAGCACATCCCGGCGTGATTTCTTTAAGCGCACGGCCGTTCTGGCTGGAATTGCGAAATCTTTTTCTGGCGCGGAGGCAAAGCTGCCCACGCGCCTTCTGGGAAAGACTGGCGAGCGGGTCTCCATCCTGGCGTTCGGCGGAGGCCAGCGCTTCTACTCCACCCGCAATGAAGAGGATGCCGTCCGCTTTGTCGCCCAGGCGGTGGAAGCCGGTATAACTTACTTCGACACCGCCGACAGCTACGCGCGCGGCCGGAGTGAACAAATACTGGGCAGGGGCTTCCAGGCGAGCGGAGGGAAACGCGGCATTTTCCTGGCGACCAAGCTCAGCTCCCGCGACGGCGCCACGGTTCAGGCCACTATCGAACAAAGCCTCAAGAACCTGCAGGTGGATCGCGTGGACCTGATCCATATCCACTCGCTCGAGGACGAGCAGGACCTGGCGCGCATCGAGGCCAAGGGCGGCGTCCTCGAGAATCTGCTCAAGGCCCGCGAACAGAAACTCACCCGGTTCATCGGCATCACCAGCCATGACGCCCCCGCGGCCATGAAACTGGCCCTCGAGCGGCACGATTTCGATTGCTGCCAGCTGGCTCTCAACGCCGCGATGGCGGATATGATCGGCACCACCAAGCCCGTAACCGCCGGCGACCGCAGCTTCGAATCGCTGGTGCTTCCGGTGGCGCAGCGCAAAAACATGGGCGTCATCGCCATGAAAGTTTTCGCCCGGGATGCGCTCGCCGGCCAGCCTGAGGCCACGGCCCGGAACCTGCTCTACTATGCGCTCTCGCTGCCCGTCGCCACCGCCGTGGTGGGGATGCCCACCGTCGCGCACCTGGAAGAGAACTTGCGCCTGGTGAAGGCGTTCCAGACGCTGACCAGGCTGGAGATGCAACAGCTCGCGACCGCACTTTCCACCCGCAACAAGTCGGCCCTCGTCGAGTTCCTCCGCCGGCACGTGGATGCCTGATCCTTCCTATCGCGGCGCGGTGTATACTGAACAGGATCTGGGAGTCCCAAATGGAAATCCCGGATCGCTAATTTATACAACCCGTGAGCCTCTCGCAGGGGGTTGATCTGGCGGCCGACGTTTCCGGCCACCCGCACTCGCCTCCCCGGCGCTGGCACCGGCGGCTCCGTCAAGGAGAAGAGATCGATGAAAACACAATCTGTCGCAACATCGCACATGAAATGGGCAGTCGCGCTTTGCCTTCTTGCCGCGGGGGCTCCCCTGGCCGCCCAGAACCCACCAAGCAAAATGGCAGCCAAACCGGGTTTTGAGAACGACCAGGTGATTGTCGATCCGCCGCAAACTCCGCCCTGGCCGGGCGCCGGCGATGTTGGAACCGGCATTTCCAAGGCGTGCGAGACCTTGCCTCCGCAAGACCGGAAAATATGCGGTGAGAACCACCCCTGGCACAACCACAGGCTGAATCGCGTGGTGCTCCGCTACTATCCCGGCAGCGAGGACCTGTTTTATCTGGACGGCACCGTGGAGCACCTGAAATGGGATGCCGGCGCGGTCGAATGGAGCCCGGCCAGCGGGTTTCACTACGGGGCGAACGGGGTATGGAATGTGCCGGGCGGAGCATCCGGCCCGGCCGGCATGTATCTCGCCATCAAGAAGCCTGGCTATCCGGGCAAGGTCGTGGGCACGGCTCTCGATCCCTTGAAGGTTGATCCCAAAGACTTCACGCTGGTACTCGAGAACAGCCAGGTTCGGGTTCTCCGTTTGAAAATGGGCCCAAAACAGAGCGTGCCGATGCACGAGTACAGCCTCGGCCATTTGGCCGTTTGCTTCACGGATCAGAACGTGCGCGTGACCTCGGCCGAGGGAAAGGCCGAAGCCGCGCAGCACAAGGTGGGCTATTTCAATTGGAGCGGCCCCTCTAAACAGAAGATCGAAAACCTGGCTGACAAGCCGCTCGAAATGGTGATCGTGGAATTGAAGACCATTTACTGATCCGGGGCGCCCCAGACACAACAGGAGATTCGACATGCCGCCATGCATCCGCACGGTCATAGGGTCGTTTGCGCTCGCGGCCCTCGCGCTCGCCCAGCCGCAGTCCCCGGTGTCACCCGAGGTACACCCCGATCGCACGATTACATTCCGGCTGGTTGCGCCCAAGGCCTCCGAGGTCACGCTGCAATTCGGCGAGGGAAGCCCGCAACCCCACTCCATGACCAAAGGCGAGAAGGGCGTCTGGAGCGTCACCATCGGCCCTCTCGAACCCGAGATCTACATGTACTCGTTCCTGGTGGATGGTATGAAAGCCGTGGACCTGGCGAATCCCAACGCCAAGATCGGCGCGAGTATCGATGCCAGCGTGGTGGAAGTTCCGGGCACGCCGCCACGCTTCGATGAGTTGCAGAATGTGCCGCACGGCTCGATCGACATCCACACCTATTGGTCCGCGGCGCAGAATCGGCAGCGCGGCCTGTATGTTTACGTTCCCGCCGAATATTACGGACCGGCCAGCCGCCGGTACCCCGTGCTGTACCTGTTCCACGGCGGGGGCGGGGCGGAGTCGGACTGGAGCCGCAACGGGCGCGTCGGCGTGATCCTGGATAACCTGATCGCGCAGAAAAAGGCCCTCCCCATGATGGTCGTGATGCCGAACAACAACTTCGGCGATCCCGGCGCGGTGCCGAGCGCGCCCACCAGTCCCAACTTCGGCGGAGGGAACGACTACGGCATCGCCGAGAAGGAAATCGTGAACGATATCATCCCCTTCGTCGAAAAAACGTATCGCACGCTGCCGGGGCGCGAGAACCGCGCCATCGGCGGGCTTTCGGCGGGAGGCGGCACGTCCGTCACGGTGGGGATGCGGCGCCTGGACGTCTTCGCCACGGTTATCGAATTCAGCTCGGGACTACTCGGCGGAGTGGCGGCCTACGCGCCGTTCGATATCGAGAAGCTCTCGCCGGGCTTCTACAAGGATCCGGACGCCACCAACAAGCGCATCAAGCTGCTGTATATGTCGGTGGGCGCGGAGGACCCGCGCCGCCCTTACCAGGTCGCCGCGGCGGATGCCTTCCGGGCCCACCAGATCGCCTTCACATTCCAGACTTTCCCCGGCGTGCACGAGTGGAAAGTGTGGCGCCATTCGCTGGCGGACGTGGCGCCCATGCTGTTCCGGTAGAGCAGGCTTTCTATTCGACCACTTCGGCCCGCCGTGTCACGCGGGACCTGCGCATCAGGAGCACCAGAGGAACGACCGCCAGGAACAGGATGGCCATGATCCGAAACGCCTCGGTGAAGCTCAGAAGGGCTGCCTGTTGTTGCACCATCCCGTAGAGTGACGCCAAGCTCCGGGAGCCGGCCGCGCTGCGGTCAGAGCCGTTCTGGAAGAACATCTCTCGCGCGCCCCCCAGGTACTGTTGCACCTGCTGGCTAAACGGCGTGACGTGCGCGGCCAGGACAGACTGATGAAACTGGGACCGCCTCGCAACGAAGGTCGTAACAAAGGAAACGCCCATGCTGGCGCCGATGTTCCGCATCACACTGTAAAGACTCGTGGCATAGCCGGTTTCGGCCCGCGGTATCGGATCCATCGTCAGCGTGGTCAGTGGCACGAAGACGAACGCCATGCCCATGCCTTGGTTGATCTGGTACGAAAGAATGTCCCAGGTTCCGGACTGTAAGTTCATGTGCGAGTAACCGAAGAAAGCCATGCTGGTCACGATGAAGCCGAACACCACCATCTTGCGGCCGTCCCAACCCTTCCCCAACAGATATCCGACCAGCGGCATGCACATCGCCGTGCCGACCCCGCGCGGGCTGGTCCAGATGCCGGCCGTTACGGCAGTCCAACCCAGCAAGGTCTGCATAAATAGCGGCAGCAATACCAGGCTGCCATAGAGGACGAATCCCAGAAGCGTGACCAGCCCAATGCCGCAGGCAAAACTCCGGTATTTCAGCAGCCGGAAACGAACCAGAGGTTGCTCGGCGTAGAGTTCCCGGATCACAAAGGCCGGGAGCATGATCCCCGCGGT
>Ga0326727_10019031_pt1 | contig 13906 bp, 8 predicted proteins | sample MB2enrmetagenome_FD_207643 | JGI IMG/M metagenome (GOLD analysis project Ga0326727, IMG submission 207643) | Lab enriched peat soil microbial communities from McLean, Ithaca, NY, United States - MB29MY | ecosystem: Environmental > Terrestrial > Soil > Wetlands > Peat | place: USA: New York... | reverse complement strand
CTGTCGCGGTAGGGACGACCATCGCTGATCGCCCCCCGCACAGATCCGTACGAGCGCGTTTACGCATACGGCTCTTACGAAGGATGAGTGGCGTAGAAGCGGGCATCGGGATAGGGGTGCAGAACGCGGGGTGGAGGAATCCACCGGTTCAAGACTGGGGTAAGACGTTCCCAACGCATCTCGGCGCGCTGGCTGCGGCGGACCAGAACACTCTGCCATAGCCGGCATACGCGACGTTTGAAGATGCGCAACTGCGTCGTGTTCCCGGGAACGGCGTGGTATTGGTAATATCCCAGCACAACCTTCCGGAGCCAGGCACCGACATCGGTCATGCGATCGTGCCTCCGGCGTTGAAGCTCAGCCTTGATGGCTTTGAGTTTCGCAACCATTCGCTTCTTCGCAGTGATCCGCCATACGGTGAAGGTTCCGCTCTTGTGGCGTTGCCCACAGTAGTGGGTAAAGCCCAGGAAGGTGAAGGTCTCTGGCTTTCCCTCTCCCCGCCCTTTCCGGTCCCGGGCGGCGAACCGCCCGAACTCGATCAGTCGTGTCTTGTCCGGATGTAATTCCAAGCCGAACTTCGCCAGCCGTTCCCGAAACTCTTGCAGGAATCGCTCAGCTTCCGTTCGGTGCTGGAAGCCCACCACAAGATCGTCAGCATAACGGACGACAACCACATCGCCCTTTGCCACTTTCTTGCGCCAGACATCAGCCCATAGATCGAAAACGTAATGCAGGTACACGTTAGCGAGCAGCGGTGAAACGACTGCTCCCTGTGGCGTACCCACCTTCGTCTCCGTCCACTGACCGCCTTCGGAAACTCCAGCCTTCAACCACTTCTGGATCAGGCGAAGCATCCGGCGATCGGCCACGCGATGCTCGATGAACTTCATGGTCCATTCGTGGCTCATATTGTCAAAGAAGCCGCGAATGTCCGCATCGAGCACCCAGTTCACTCGCTTCCGTTGGATGCCCACCGTCAGCGCGTCCAGCGCCTGATGCGGGCTGCGACCGGGCCGGAACCCGTAAGAAAAGCCCTTGAAGTCGACCTCGTATATCTGGTTGAGAATCGTCACCACAGCCTGCTGAACGATTTTGTCTTCCAGCGCCGCGATGCCTAGCGGGCGTTGCCGCCCGTCAGCCTTCGGAATATAGACTCGTCTTGAGGGTTGTGCCCGATACGCGCCACGGTACACCCGGCTGTGCAGATCGATGAGCCGATCTTCCAACCCGGTTTCGTACTCCTCCCACGTTATGCCGTCTACTCCGGGCGAGGCCTGACGCTTTAGTGCGTGAAAGCTCTCGCGCAGCAGTTCTACGCTCATGTGGTGGAGCAAAGCGGTGAAGCGCTCCTGCTTCTTTTCCCTTGCTGCTTGCCGCACACCGTGCAATCCCTGGGACATGCGCTTCCCGCTCTGTGTCGGGCACATGTGCGATTGAACGATGTTCTCCCTCGCCTGTACCCTTCCCTCCCCAACCTCCGCAGAAGGTTGCCCTCCCTTGTTCGACTGGTTCACAGGTACTACGGCACAGTCCGACTTCTCCAGCACGTGCATGTCCGCCGTGCGGCTTGTCGCCTTCGCGGACCGGCCTCGATCATAAGACCTAGGCGTGCTAGAGATCTCCCGGTTCTCGTGCATGTTGTTTCTCAGCGTGCGTGGGTTCTCAGACTACGCAGGACCGACAGTCCACTCGCGATTCACGTGGCTGCCGTGTTGCCTTCCTCCTACTCGGAATGGAGTCGGCATCCTGATCTACGGGCTTTTCGCAGCTCAATAGCCCCGCCCACCGATGCCTCTGGTCTACGCTTCAGGAGACACCTCACGATGTCCCCTGCAAGACTCGAGGTCAGGATGGATTCGCTACTTCCTTTCCTGTAGGGCTCTTACATCCCCTACAACATGCCGGTTTATCCCGGCGCACTCCGGGTGGCCCGTCATCCGGACGCGATCTTGTTGAGTTCCGACACGTTTGCGCTATTAGCATTTGCGCGGTGTTTGCGGATTTCCAGGCACAAACGGTTGCCTATAATAAGAGTCGCGCGGGCGCAGAAGCATCCCAAGATACCAACCGATGGCATACCGGACCGAAATCGAGCGGGCCCTCGACGAGATGATTTCCGACGAGGGAGGAAACAAATTTCAAGGCATCGCAGTCGTCCGCGCGCAGCAGAAGTGGCCACGACTCGTCGCATGTGAGCGCAAATGGGACGGCGGGCTCGATGCGCACGCGCACGGAGACTTGGAGCCGGACGGCAAGGGACTCGGTCTTGCCTGCTCAACGACCGCGACGATCAAGAAAGTCAAGAGCGATGCGGCTAAGACGAAGGAGCACTATCCTGATGTGCGTGTCCTGATTTTTGCGACTGCCGAAAAAGTCAGCGAACATACGAAGGGACTCTGGGCGAAGGAGATTGCCGACGATTTTGGTTTAGTGCTGCAGGTCGTTTCGCGCGAAGAGTTCGTCATTTGGCTGCTGGATCCCGCAAACTCTGACATCTGCAGAGATCAGTTGGGAATCGCACCCTCGATGGAGCCAGCGCTGGAGCCAGCACTGGAACGTGCGCTGGAAGCTACCAAAGAAGTAGCTAACAACTGGGACCGCGAATTCCGCCGAGCAGGACGGCCGGTGATCAGCCTTAATGCGGTCAAGCTGAATGAAAAAGGCGACCCAGTCGAAGCCTTGACGACAGCGTCGCTGAAATCCATTCTGTCTGAAGGGCAGCGAATTGTCCTCGAAGCGCCGGCTGGCAGCGGTAAAACGACGACGCTCGTCCAACTCGCACGGCGCGCTTTGGATGCCAGAGGGTTGGCCTTCCTCGTGGACCTTCCGGACTGGGTCCGCTCGGGCAAGAGCGTGCTTTCGTACGTCGCCGACCGCCCTCAATTTGCCTCAAGAGACCTGGATGCGAGGCTGCTCTCAAAACTGCGGGCGGCCCAGCCCCCCATTTTCTTGCTCAACGGTTGGAATGAAGTTCCGGTTGCCGGCGCTGAAGCCGCAGACGCGGCGCTGCGGGAGCTCGATCGGAGTTTCCCCGCAGCGGTTGTCATTGTTGCCACGCGCAAGCATCGTCTCGTGCCGCAACTGCGAGGCTCCTTTCGACTGGAGCTTAGCCCTCTGGGGCGACCGCAGCGCGACGAATATCTCCGCCTGGCACTGGGAGGGTCTGCGCACCACCTGCAAGTCCGGTTCAACAACAGCCGCGTTCTGGACTCGATAACAAGAACGCCCCTGTTTCTCGCCGAAGTGGTCGATCTCTACCGTTCGGGAAAAGACATTCCAGCAACAAAAATGGGCGTGCTCGGTGCGGTGATGGATGCGATCGAGCAGTCCCCGGAGCACCGGGCGAGTCTCGGGCAACGACCTTTGCGAGGATACGCGAGCGCGTATCTCCGCGCGCTCTCGCTGGAGATGACCGGACGCGGTGAGACCGCAATCGTAGAAAGGGACGCACGGGCAGTCGCGAATTCCGTGAGCACGAGACTCCATGCCACAGGTCAGATCGCGGATTTGCCAGATCCCGGGGAGATACTGGACGAACTTTCGAAGCGCCATGTTCTCGTGCGCGTCGAGCACGGCGAAATCTTCTTTCGGTTCCAGCACCAACAGTTCCAGGAGTTTTTCGCAGCGCGCGGATTAGGGGCGCGCCTGGTCGATCTCATCCGCGGGAAAGACCCAAAGGAAGACCGGAAGTTCCTCGTGTCCTACGTGAACGAACCGCGGTGGGGCGAGTCATTACGCCTACTCGCGGAAGACATCGGAGCATCGAGCGGAGAAAGAATCATGATTGAGGTTGGCGCGAAGCTCGTGCGCATGGCGCTCGAAGTTGATCCGATCTTCGCTGCGGAAGTTGCTCGCTGGTGCGGGCCGACTGTCTGGAACGAAGTGCGAGAGGAAATGGGTGAGCGCCTTCGTCTGTGGTATGACGTGCCCGACGTGCTCCACAAACAATGCGCGTTGGCGGCGATGCTGGCGACAGGCTCGGACGATTTCAAGGACATCGTCGTGCCGTTGCTAACGGACTCGAACCATCAGGTTCGCCTTGCGGTTTATCACAGCGGCGCTGAGATTCTGCCTTCGAGTCTAGGGCCGCACTGGGTCGAGGTCGTGCAACGCTGGACGGAGGAGGCCCGCCGTGACTTTATTCTGCAACTTGCTCATGACCCGTGGCTCGCGGACACAGTCGAACAACTCGCGCTCGCGGACCCAAGTCCGCAGATCAAATTGGATGCTGCCCGCGAACTTAGCTGGTACGGCTTCACAGAAAAAGTTGAAAGGCTCCTGAGTCCGCTCAGTGACAGCGATTTTGTCACGGCAGTGCGCTCACTAGACCCGGACAGAATTCCACCATCCCTGCGGCAACGTGCGATTGACGTCTCCGAAGCAAAGTACGCCGAAATCAGCGACCCTTTCGGGCGCATGAGAACTTTACGTTTCCTGCAAAAGCTTGGTGCGAAGCAGATCGCCGAGAGAATGAAGGCAGAGCTCGAGGGGCTAGACATGAAGCAGTTGGAAGCCGGGAATGAGGGACCAACCCGGTGGGCGCTGGACGAACTGCGAGAATCCGATCCACAGTGGGTGAGCGAATGGCTTGCCCGAAAGTTCTTGGAAGGGTCGACGCGGTTCGGAGGTTGGGACGCGATGGTTACCCATATTCCCGCTGGGGAGCGGGACAGCCTGTTACAACGCTTCACCAATGAGCTTTTGGACGCGAATGAGCAACGTCGCGTGCTGTCGATTCTCGCCACGCTCGCCGACGCGGAACTTGTCGCGTGCGTGTTTGAAAAAGCCTGCGATATCCGTCGAGGGTTGACGATCGGTCCTGGTCGGGACATGCCGAAGTGGAACCTATTCCGGCAGCTCAAGGATTTGCTCGCCGCCATCGCTCCGAAGATTTTTCTCGAGGGGCTGCTGCCTAAGCTGGACGGAGACTCCGAAGAGACCGAGCTGGACCTTCTGACAGACGTGCTGGCAAAGTTCAATCCAACGCCCACCGACTTGAGAACAGCCGTGCCCGACGAGGTGCGTCGAAAATTGCAAGCTTATCTAAAGCGTGCTGTGCAGCAGGCTGCCGACCCGAACGGGATGCGCGCGAGCGTGCGGGCACATCTTGCCGTTCTCCTGGCTCAAGTTGGAGGTCCCAGCGACATCCCTGACCTTCGCCAGTTGATCCACGCGGACTCGATACGGTACCGCGAAATGCAGGCGGCTCGAATGAGAGGCGATCGCTCCGGTGACAACACAGGATACGTGTATCTCTATATGAGCGCTGTGACGGCCGCTGACCCGGAGCACGGGGATGAAGTTCTGCTGGAGATGCTGAGTGAGCAGCAATATGAGCGGTTTGTGGCGGAAGAACTCGTGCGACGAGCCAAGAAGAGCCAAGGGCCGCCAGCACTCGGAATCACCCACCCGGATTTCGCAAAAGTGTGGACAGCCCGAGAAGGAAAAGACCCAGAAGAATTCGTGGAGGAACGGCGCAGCCGCTATGCGAATGCGATTCGCGCGCTGGTCGAGAAAATTCTTGCCGAACGCGAGGCTGCAGCCGACAAGCGGGTCGCAGAGTTTCGTCTGAAGCCGGTCGGCACGGCCCTCGCAGCTCTGGACGCGCGGAGGTCTAACAAATTGATCTTGGAGGTGATGACTCCTCCCGCTGGTTACGATGGCTATAACCGAGTCGCGTCGCTAGAGAGTCTCGTCTTTGGCGGCATCCAGCTTACGCTCGCGGAAATGATGAAAGTCCTCGGCCCCGCGATAGAGCAGGTGAGCCGCGATCTCGGCAACAGCGATCAGAACCGTTGGTTGCTGGCGCGGTGTTTGAGCCTCCTCCCATTTGCCGAACCTGCTGCGGAGGGCATCGCGAAGATCAAGGAAATCCTTGCGCAAGTTCGTTTCTTTTACCCCCACGACTCAAGGGGCGTCGTCGCGGCGTTGGGCGCCAGCCGGTGTCCCGACGCGATGGACTTGCTCTTGGAACTTGCGAAGCCGGACGGAAGTGCGGTCGCGCAGATCGGTGATGAGTGGATCAGAGCCGTCGCGCAACTGGGCGGCGACCGGTCGAACGAAGTGTTCCTCTCCTTCGTGGATCCCAATCAGAAACTCTTTACGAAGGACTTTGCGCCCGACTACCAGAACGGCAATGTGCTCGCAGGGTTGCTGGCGGATCGAGCCGAGCACGAAAGCGAGTTCAAGGCAAAGCTTTTTCGCCTGGCGAACGGAGAACTGCCTCCAAATAAACGGGTGCTCCTCGCAAAGGCCTTTTCGCGTTTCAAGGGAGAAGAAGACTTGGTAGCCGGCCTCTGTGTGCTACGCGACGACGGTTCGGGCTTACCGTACGAACTTCTGCGGACAATCGAAAACGCATTCTTGGAGCATCGCCCATACGGGAAGGAAGCAAATGTGTACACGGTTGCGCCACGCGGGTCCAATGCGCTCCGAAAACGCCTTCTTGAGATGGGACACACAGACCCTGTGCGGAAGGGCTCAGCAATTGCCCTGCTCGGCCAGATTGAAGTGTGGCGGCTGGAGCACGGACGTCCTATGGACGAGCCGCGACATCCCGCGATCGAGTCGGGCACTCATTGGCCGGTTTAACCTTGTGACCCGTTGGTCGGGTCCGCTGCCGACGCATTGTACAAAACGCCCTTGTGTCCAGCAATCGGCGGATTGTGTCCGGATGGTCGGCTAACCGGAGGCTATCCGGCTTCCACGGCGGGATTAGTCCTGGGAAGTCGGCTAGGATACCGAAACGGCAGATTGCGGTTGTGACTTGCTCCTGGATGCTGAAGACGAGCAATCAAAAGTTACGGGACGGGCGGGTTCTATAAGAGGGGATGTCAACAAAAAACACACAGGTGTTGCACCTAGCAGTCAGCACTCAGCATTCAGCAATCAGCCGAACCCGAAGAGGTGTACGGCGCCTGCCTCCAACGCATGCGTCCCGCCAGCTTGAAGGGCGCGACTCGGATTCCTTCTTGATGCACGAATAGCAACTGTACATCGGGCCCAAATGCATAGGTTCCTCGCCCCGCGCCCTGGCGTTATGGCAACTGTCCGGATCATGGCGGGCGCGGGACTCGGAATGACAAGTATTGTGGGAGGGCGGATTTATTGCTCCTGCTGGTTGTGAAGGGCCGGCCTCAGCATCATTGCCACTATCCGGATTTTGTCGGGCGTGGGACTCCTAACGACACGGCGGAGAGTTACTGCAAATCGCCTTTGTCGGGGTTGTAGTAGAAATGAAAGCGCAGGGAGAGATAGGAACCGCGGAATTCCGCCGGCAACGGCGGAAAGGGATTGGAAGCGGTAATGCCGCCCCAGGCGGCGCGATCCAATGACACATCTCCGGATCCGCCCGCCAGTTTCAAGCCCGCCACTTGCCCGTCCTTGAGAATCGCGAACTCAATGGCGACCTTGCCTTTCTTCATCAGCGGGGGGCGGGCCGCCTCGGGAATCACGTTGTACCAATTGATTCGCACATCGTGCAGCACCCGCGCCAGGTAGGGGCCAAAGTCCACCCCCATCGTGTCGCTGAGGATATCCATGTCGCTGTAGATTTTGCCCTCGGTGCCGTGGCCCAAACCATAGTCCCCGCCTGCCCCGCCGAAGGTTCCTCCGACGCGGCCCGCGGCCGCCGCGCGCGCCGCCTGCTGAATGGCTTGGCCGGGAAGCGCCGGGGCGCCGAACCCGGAGCGATTCGTCAGCGGCGACTCCAGCCTAGCCTGGGTTTGCGGGGCCGGCCTAGGCTCGGCAGGCCCTGCCTGGGCTGCCTGCGCGGACCCGGAAGGCATTACGGACTGCGATGCGGGGCCACCCGGCGCCGGTAAGCCCGGAGGGCCGGGGCGGGCGCTGTCGCGCAACTCGTCCAGCGTCTTACGATCCACCATCGGGCGCTTGGTAGCAATGCGGTTCTTATCCGAGATGCGGTCGGTATCCGGAGCTTTGTCCACCTTCTGGCGATCGTGCCCCAGATCCAGATAGGTCAGTTCTTTTCCGCCAATCAGCTCCTGGGCAGTAGGCACCGGGACCGGCTGGGAGAAGCCGGCCCATCGAGGCGCGGTAACGAGCCCGATCACCACCAGCAGGTGAAGCGCCAGCGACATCCAGAACGCTTCGCGCCGGTGTGAACGCGACAAGTCGTCCTGCAACTGCATCAGCAGCGCGGGAACTTCGCGCAGGGCGGCGCGGTCGGACGAAAGTTGCGGCCCCACCGGAATTTCAGCGAGTCTCATGAACTGCTTGCTGGGATCCCACCCACCGCCCAACCCCGGGGCGGAGGCTGGGGCACCCCTTGAATATACCCAACCGAAATATCTTTGCGCTTCGCAGCCGCACGTTGCTTCAGTACCGGCGGACACGCCCGGTTGCGCATGCCACCACGCCTCGGCACTGCGACGGCGCCGCAAGCGATAAGAAAATGAGCTGCGATTAGCTTAACCTCTAGAAAATACGTCCCTTTCGATTTGCTTGCCTTCTGGGAGTTATCCCTATTGTAACGGCTTTCTTGCATTCTCCCAACGCGCAAGTCGGAATCTCATCAGATTTAACACGGTCTGCCTTGCTACTTTGTAAAGAAATGTATGTGGAAAGCAACGGAAGCTACAAGCCACAAGCCACAAGCCGCAAGCAACAAGCCAGAAGTCAGAATTTAGAATTCAGAAGTCCGCCGCCGTGCCTCGGCTTGTTGCTTGTCACTTGTGGCTTATCTGCTCCAAATACTCTCCAGTTGAGCTTGCCGCGCATGTTGGGAGATGGCGGAAACGATGTCCAGGGCGAGCACCAGCGCCCGACGGCCGTGCTGCAGGGAGATCAGCGGCGGCGTCCGCTGGCGCACCGCCGCCAGAAAGCTGCGCAATTCAGCCCGCAGTGGTTCTTCCGGTTCGACTCGAGGTTTGTAGGGCTTGATCAGCCCGTTGAGCGTTTCCGGCGCCGGGGCCGAGGAATTCGCCATGACGCCCGGGACCGCCGCGGCGTCCACCGTAAGCACGAGCACGTCCTGACGGGTGTAATCGAGAGACACGTATTGATAGGGCTGGAAGAAACGCATTTTACGCACGCGCTCCGTCGAGACCCGGCTGGCGGTGAAATTGGCTACGCACCCGGATTCGAATTCCAGGCGCACATTCGCGATGTCGACCCGGCGGGAGAGAATGGGCAGGCCAACCGCGCGAATCTCCTTCACCCGGGAATCCACGAAGGAAAGCACGATGTCGAGATCGTGAATCATCAAGTCCAAGATGACATCCACATCGAGCGCGCGCGGGGAAAATGGACTTAAGCGGTGAACCTCGAAAAACATGGGCCGCGTCAGCAGAGGCAAGGTGGCGCGCACCGCCGGATTGAAGCGCTCCAAGTGTCCGGTTTGCGCGATGCGCCGCCTGGTTTCCGCCAGGCCGATCAGTTCGTCGGCCTCGGCGAGCGTGCGGGCCAGCGGTTTTTCGATCAGCACGTCGATCCCGGCGTCCATCAGGGCGCGCGCCACGGGCAGGTGCGCAGCCGTAGGTACGGCCACCGATACCGCTTGCGGGCGGGCCGCTTGGATCAATTCCTCCAGCGTGCCGAACGCGGGCACGGCAAACTCTTCGGCGACCTGCCGGGCGCGTGCGGCGTTGGTATCCAGCACACCGGTGAAAACTACCGGTTCACCCTGCTGCCGCAGCTCGTGATAGACGCGGGCGTGGTTGCGGCCAAAAGCGCCGGCGCCGGCAACCGCAACACGAATTGGAGGCTGGGTAGACAAAAGCTAATTGTCGCAAATGGGGCGGACCGCATCAATCGGCAACAAGGGCGACTCCGGCCGCATTGGCGGCAACCAAAATCTTATCTCCATCGAGCAGGAGGCACTTGCCCGCATCCAGCGCCAGGCAGGAGGCGCCCGCGCCCCGCATGATTTCAATGGTGCGCACACCCACGACCGGCACGTCGAAGCGCATATCCTGCTTGGGCTTCGCCACTTTGACTACCGTAAGGGCGCGCCTCAGTGTGCGGGAAGAGGAACCCAGGGAACGCTCCGGTGAATTCTCGTCCAGGCTGGCCATGATCTCGCCGGCGCGAACGATGGTGGCGTCGGTCCCTTCCATCGCTTCCACGGCAATACAGGCGCCTTCCGCCACCACCACCGTTTGTCCAATGTCGTACTGCGCCAGATGGCGCGCCACGGCACGGCCGTAGGCAATGTCGTTCTGTTCGGCGGGAGATGGCGACCGGGCAGTCAGCGTACCGGGTCTGGCCAGCAACGGCTCCAGAAGACTCGTCGAATCCATCAAACTGATGCCTTCCTCGGCCAGCACATTGGCCACGGCGCCGATTAGCGTGTCGGTGTTGCGCACGCCCAGCGAGAGCAACAGCTTGGCTAGTTTCCAGTCCGGCTTGATGTTGGAAAAAATCTGTTGGTGCTTGACTTGGCCGGCCATGATAGCGCGGTCTATGCCTTCCCGCTTGAAGGTCTCAATTAACCGAGACAACTCGCCGAGGGAAAGCCAATGCACCGCCGCCGCCCCGAGGGAACAAATTGCCGGAGAAGTCTCCTCTTTGATGGCGGCCACCACCACTTCCCAGCCCTGGGCGCGAGCCGCCTCCAACACCAGCAACGGAAAGCGTCCATTACCCGCGATAAGTCCGATCTTCACTTGATTATTCCGCGTTCGGAGGTCTCGATGAAGCGGACCAGCATTTCCAGATCCTCTCCCAGCTCGCCTTCGTTCCGGAGCTTGGCCAGAGCCTGCGAGGTATTTAACTTGGAAGCCAGCAGGATTCTGTATCCGTGGTGGATTTTGCGGATGCGTTCCCGCGAGAACCCCCGCCGCTCCAGGCCCACGCTGTTCACCCCATAAGCATTGACATCGCGCCGCGCCACGGTCTTGGAAAAAGGCAGCACATCCTGGGTAATGACACTGCCGCCGCCGATGTAGGAATACCGGCCGACGCGGACAAATTGATGTACCGGGCAGAAAGCCCCAACCACCGCATGATCTTCCACGGTTACGTGCCCGGCCAGGGTCGCGGCATTGGCCATGATCACGTGGTCGCCGAGGATGCAATCATGCGCGATGTGAGCATAAGCCATGATCAGGCAGTGGCTGCCCACGCGCGTCACGCCCAGCCCAGTCGCCGTGCCACGATGGATGGTGACGTACTCCCGGATCTGGTTGTGATCGCCAATCTCCAGGGTCGTCAGTTCACCATGATATTTCAAATCCTGCGGCATCATCCCTACCACGGCGAAGGGAAAAATGCGGTTGTGGCTGCCCAGACGGGTTGGCCCTTCCAGCACGACGTGGGACATCAGTTCGCATTCCTCGCCCATTGCCACATCCGGACCCACGGTACAGAACGGACCGATGCAGCAGGAAGCTGGGATTTTTGCTCGCGGATCAACAATGGCAGTCGAGTGGATCATGGGTTAGTCAGCTCACCGGAAGCATCACGCGCCATCGCCACTAACTGGAGGCGCTTCGGATTTGACGCGGCTGACGAGTTGACAACTGATGACCGCTTCGGCAGCGCGCTTGTCGCCGACATAGGCGATCCCCCGCATCCTTGCGGCGTTGCGCCGCCAAACCAGCACCTCGACTTCAATCCGCAACTGGTCGCCGGGCACCACTTGCCGGCGGAAGCGGGCGCGCTCAATGCCGGCAAAAACCATCAGTTTGTCTGCGCGATCCTCGATTTCGGTCAGCAACAAGGCCCCGCCCGCCTGGGCGATGGCTTCTACGATCAGTACTCCCGGCATGATCGGCATCCCAGGAAAATGCCCTTGAAAGAACGGTTCGTTCACCGTGACATTCTTGATAGCCACAATGCGCTGCCGGGGCGTAATGTCGATTACGCGATCGATCAGCAGGAAGGGATATCGGTGAGGCAGAATACCCTGGATCTCAACCACGTCCAGCGTCGTTTTGCGCGCCGGCTTAGTTTGGGAAATCGCAGCATCCTCGATCAAAATAGTCTCCATCGTGAGGGGTAGGCAGGAATTATAGTTGCTCGTAGCAAGGGTTCAAAGCCAAATTCCGCTGGACAAGTTCTCAGTCTCTGTGCAACTGAGTATTGCGTGCATTCGAGTATTGCCGCAACTGAGAACTGAGAACCGAGAACTGGGAACTATGCGTAACCCGGCCCCCCTTAGCTAGGCTTCGAAATCATCGCCAGGATCCGGTCAATCGACTCGCTGGCAAAACGATGCAACTCCTCGGCCGTGCGGTTTTGTACCGGATGGGGCACGTAGACGGCCGCCCCGGCAAATCCCAGGGCCTGGCACTGCGATTGAAAAGCCGGCTCGAACACTGTGGTGAGGACGTTAACTCCGGGAATTCCGCGGCCATCCAGGTCGCGCAAGTCGTGCGTACTGCACGACGTGCAGGACCCTCAATCACTCAACGCGATGATCGCGGCCTGGCATTCGCGCGCTATCTGTTGCAGCAGCTCCAGCGGAGCGGTGCGCGTATTGGTCGGTTTACGGTAGCGCCGCCAGCTTACCCCCCGCGCAGTGAGCAGTTCCTGCAACTTGTCGACGTATTCATCGCCGCGCGCTTTGCCGATGTCGAGCAGCGCCACCGTCACTGCGGCGAGCGAAGCGGGGGGTTGCAGACGCGCACGCTGCGTGGGAGCGGTTTCTGCCGTAGGATCTCTAAGCAGCACTTCAGGATTCAAGGCCGTGTCTCCTTAATCTCTTTGGTAACCGGTTTGGTTTGGCCGCGCACGCGGCCGGCTGTCCAGCCGGCGCAGATGGCGGAAAATAGCCCCGCATCGCCCCCTGCACGCACGATTAAAAGGCCATCCTCCCAGAATTTCGGCACCATCTCCTCGGCCCGCTTGGGCGAAATACCTTCGCCGATGCCGTGGGCTCCGGCGATGAGGTCCCGGCCGGGGCGAACCAGCGCGGCATGCAACTCCTGCGTGATACGCCTCCGGTCCCACCCGGCGTTCCGGAAAATCCGGTAATGTTCCGGCGAGAGGATCAGGATGGCATCGGCGGCCTGTGCCAGCTTGGGATGGTTCGCGGCGGTTAAAGCCAAGGCCAGGCTCTTGGCGAGTTCCTCCGGCGTGCGGGATTTCTGATCCACCACGCCCTGGATGCCGTCTCCCTGGAACAGGGTTACCGCGCTTCGCCCGGGGGCGACACCGCGCGAAACCGACAGGGGCTCCCAGGTGGGATCGGTCTCGTCTTCGGCAAAGCAAAACGTGTACTTGCCCGGACCTCCCAGGGTCGCCCGATCCATTTCTCCCGGACGGCCGCCGCCCACGTTGCGAATGATCAACTGCAACGCCCGGCCGATGGTCGCGTTCGCGCGGTTTCCCTGGCCCAGCGCATTAATCCCCCAATTCATCCCGATCGCCCGCGCAATCGGGCCATTCACAATGATGACCGGGCCGGAAAAGTAAGTGGTGCAAAGCAGGCCGTGCATGGTGAAGACCGGATCCAGGGCCGCTTCCAGGGCAGCCAGAACCACCGGCATATATTCCGGTTTGCAGCCCGCCAGGACAGCATTGATCGCCACCTTTTCCACCGAGCACTCGGCCAGATTGGGCGGCACCAAACCCACGATTTCACCCGGCTTGCGATTCGTGCCGGACAACATACGCAAGATCCGCTCGTCCGTGGGCGGCACCACAGGCAGGCCGTCTGTCCAGCCGCGCTCGAAACAGGCCTCCCCCGGATCGTCCCAGGAATCCAGTTGCACCGGGCGGCTCTTCAGCCCCGTTTCGCCGAAGGTGGCGACCAGACGCTCCCACACGCCGGGATAACGCGTCTTGGACCCGCAGCCCGGAAGGAAGGCGGGCAAATTGCATCCCAGATCGGCTATCCCCGTAAGGCTCTGCCATTCCTGCCTGACCCACCCTGCCGTACGGCCGGCTTCCCGTTCCCCATTCCAGCAAATCAGGGTCGGAGTAGTTTCGATTTTCTGCCGAA
>Ga0326727_10019030_pt1 | contig 13906 bp, 10 predicted proteins | sample MB2enrmetagenome_FD_207643 | JGI IMG/M metagenome (GOLD analysis project Ga0326727, IMG submission 207643) | Lab enriched peat soil microbial communities from McLean, Ithaca, NY, United States - MB29MY | ecosystem: Environmental > Terrestrial > Soil > Wetlands > Peat | place: USA: New York... | reverse complement strand
CTGAGCCAAACATTCATCTCAAGCACTTCCGCTCTCTGTGCAGCCAAGGTCATTATTCGCGGCTTAATGGAAGGGAACTACTTCGGTAAGGATGGAAGGATCACTCGCCTTCATGATCATTTTGAAAAGCGCCTTATTAAGATAGCCGAGCGGCATCCCGGCCTGGTGACCGGTCCGTACGGAATGGGGGGGATGATTGCCTTTACCCCGTTCGACGGTGACGCCGATAAAGTGAAACGATTTGTCGAAGCGCTTTTCAAGGCCGGCGTGATCTGTTTCTATGCAGGACATGACCCGACGAGAGTTCGCTTTTTGATACCTGTGGGTGCGGTAACTTTTGACGACATAGATGCAGTGGCTTCGATAGTTGAGGAAACGTTGTTACGAGAGCTTGGACGCAGTTGAGAGGGAAGTTGGGAGGCGCGACATGATCGTAGTTCGCCCCGTGATGTTGGAAGATCTGGATCGACTGGTTCAGTTGGCCCATGTTGCCAGTTTCGGTCTCACTTCGCTGCCCAGGGATAGAGATCTCTTGCGTAAGAGAATCCTGCAATCGCTTCGAAGCTTTTCAATAGAAACAGACGAGCCGGCAGGTGAGCTGTTTCTATTCGTTCTGGAAGACTTGGACGCGGGCATGGTTGTCGGCACGAGTTGTATCGTTTCAAAGGTGGGAGGCTTCGAGCCCTTTTATGCATATAAAATAGAGACTTCTGTACATGAGTCGGCGAAGCTGAATATTCGTAAAGAGATCCGGACCCTCCATCTGGTGGCTGAACACAGTGGGCCGACGGAAATAGGCGGTCTGTTCGTGCTGCCCGATTATCGAAAGCACGGAAATGGGCGGCTACTCTCATTATTCCGTTTCCTTTTCATGGCCGAACATCCGGGCCGTTTTGAGCAGCTCGTTATCGCTGAAATGAGAGGCGTTGTGGATGACCAGTGTCGTTCACCTTTCTGGGAAGCCTTGGGACGCCACTTCTTCGAAATGGACTATTGTAAGGCGGACCTCCTGAGCGCCATGGACAAGAAATTTATCGCAGACCTGATGCCCACCTCTCCCATATATATGCCTCTGCTCCCCAAATCAGCACAGGATGTGATCGGAAAGGTGCACGAAAATACAAAACCTGCGCTCAAGTTGCTTGAGGATGAAGGTTTCCGGTTCGGTGGAATGGTGGATATCTTTGAGGCCGGACCGCTAATCCACTGCAAGCTCGCGGACATCCGCATAGTGAAGGAAAGCCTCAATGCTCCTGTTGACGAGATCACAGCCGAGAGAATAGATTCTGTTCCTTTCATCATCGCAAATGTCGGACCCAGCTTCCGGGCATGCGTCGGTCCTGTGGGCTACAGCCCTTCCGGCGGTGTCCTCTTGACCCGGCTGGTCGCCGAGAGCCTGGATTTGCAGGTCGGGGGCAGTGTACGCGTCGCTCCTCTAAGACCTTCGAACCTCGACGGGGAGAGTAATTGATATGCTCACGAACACCCATTACATCGACAATAAATGGATCGCGGGGCAGGGGGAAAGATTCTCTTCTTCTAATCCTGCGACTGGGGAAGTCCATTGGGAGGGCAGATCTGCCACCGGCCAGGAGGTGTCCCAGGCTCTAAGTGCAGCGGCAGAGGCCTTCGAAGCATGGGCCGATACAACTCCGGAGAACCGAATCAGATATCTGGAGGCGTTTCGCCAAGAAGTGAAGTCCTGTCGAGAGGAAATGGCAGAGGCCATCTGTATGGAGACCGGCAAGCCTCATTGGGAGGCACTCACGGAAGTTGATGCAATCGCGGGCAAGATAGGCGTGTCCACCGAGGCCTACTATGAGCGCTGCGCCCCAATTGAGACAGAGATCGGGGGTATGCCCGCGGCCACCCGTTTCAAGCCTCATGGAGTGATAGCTGTTTTCGGTCCGTTCAACCTCCCGGGCCATCTGCCCAACGGGCACATTGTGCCGGCCCTTCTGGCAGGCAATACAGTGGTTTTCAAGCCGAGTGAACAGGCTCCGCTGGTAGGCCAAAAAATGTTGGAACTCTGGGACGCGGTCGGTCTGCCCAAAGGAGTGCTGAACATGGTCCAGGGTGGCCGTGAAACCGGGCGGGAATTGGCTTCTAATGGCATGTGTGACGGTCTGTTCTTCACGGGCAGTTCTGACACGGGTAAAGCATTGCACAGGATGTTCGGGGGCCGGCCGGATAAGATACTTGCATTGGAAATGGGCGGGAACAATCCCCTGGTGGTTTATGACATCGCCGACCATCAAGCCGCAGCGTATTTGACTATTCAGTCCGCGTTCATCACCGCGGGCCAAAGATGCACGTGCGCTCGTCGGCTGATCGTCCAGGACGGAGGCAGCGGAGCGCAGTTCATTAATTCTCTGGTTTCTACTATGGAGAAGATCAGGCTAGGGGCGTACACTGAGAGGCCCGAGCCGTTCACGGGGCCGGTAATTTCGAGTCAGATCGCTGAAGACCTGCTCGCTGTCCAGGAGAATCTTCGCAGCAATGGTGGAAAGCCGCTGGTGGCGATGAAGAGACTCGACAGGGCCGGCAATTTTCTGTCACCCGGGTTAATGGACGTGACCGAAGTGCCGGACCGCCCTGATGTGGAACTTTTCGGCCCTTTTCTTCAATTGATAAGAGTTTCGGACTTCGACCAGGCTCTCCTGGAAGCAGGCAAGACGGTATATGGTCTCGTGGCGGGATTGCTCAGCGAAAGGGAAGACCTGTACGATCGCTTCTACAAGAAGATTCGCGCAGGCGTAATAAACTGGAATCGGCAGACAACCGGTGCAAGCGGCAGAATGCCTTTCGGAGGAGTAGGCGCAAGCGGGAACTATCGTCCGAGCGGCTATTACGCGTCCGACTATTGCTCCTACCCTGTGGCCTCCTCTGAATTGGAGCGGCTGGAGCTGCCCCGCAGGTTGCTGCCGGGAATCGATCTCTAATGCTTCATGGCATGGAAACTAAAGTGCGTGCTTATGGCTATTTTGGATTACCCCTGTTGTTCAATAAGATGTGAAACAGCGCTAGCGTCTGGCTCCCAGGCTCTGCCTGAGAACCCCGCTGCACACGGGAGTCAACCCGCGGAAATGTAGGGGTGAGTTTCAAACCCGCCCCCTGATCAGGGACCCGTTCCCTGGCAATGCCTGGGAACGAAGATCGCAAAGGCCCCACCACACCAAACCCATGCCCGACGGAGCTAGAACAATTGTGAGAGCCAGGTCAGTGGAAGTGAATTTTGATGGGCTGGTCGGGCCGACACACAATTACGGGGGCCTGTCGTACGGAAACATTGCCAGTATAGAACACGGGTTGACCGTTTCCAACCCGAAGGCAGCAGTATTCCAAGGGCTCGACAAGATGAAGCTCTTGTCGGATCTGGGCCTCGTTCAAGGGATACTTCCACCTCATGAACGGCCTGACATAAGAACCCTAAAGCGTCTGGGCTTTAGAGGTTTGGACGCGGAGATCTTATCTGCCGTGGCTCGCCGGACCCCGTACCTCTTGGCCGCGTGCTACAGCGCGTCGAGCATGTGGACTGCGAATGCAGCCACGGTTTCGCCCAGCACTGACACGGCGGATGGTCTGGTTCACTTCACTCCGGCCAATCTCCTGAGCCAATTCCACCGGTCTTTGGAGCCGGAATTCACTTCCCTGTTGTTAAAAACAATTTTCAACGACGAGAGCGTCTTCGTTCACCATGCTCCTTTGCCTGCCGCAGTACATTTCTCAGACGAGGGTGCGGCCAATCATGTCCGCCTTTGCGCTTCCCACGAAAAAGCCGGTATTGAGCTGTTTGTCTACGGAAGGAAGTCTTTTGGCCACGAAGACTGGATTCCCCGCACGTACCCCGCGCGGCAGGCGTTCGAAGCGAGTTCCGCCATCGCGAGGTTGCACCTGCTGGATCCGGGTAAGACGGTTTTTGTTCGGCAGAACCCTCTGGCGGTTGACGCGGGGGTGTTCCACAACGATGTCATTTCCGTCGGGAATGAAAATGTTATTCTCTACCATTCCCAGGCATTTGCTGATACCCGTCTGGTAATCGACGAACTTAAAGCGAGGTTCCTTGACTGCTGCCAGGCTGAATTAGTCGCCATAGAAGTGTCGCCCGAGCAGGTTTCTCTTAAGGATTCAGTTGTTACATATCTATTCAACAGCCAATTGGTGACATTGCCTGATGCATCGATGTGTCTGCTCGCCCCAGTCGAATGCGCACAAAATGAGCGGACGCATCATCTGCTCCGGCAAATTGTTGCCGATTCCGGCAACCCGATCCGCCATTTGCACTATGTTGATACCCGACAGAGCATGAGAAACGGCGGGGGGCCGGCATGCCTGAGACTCCGCGTGGTGCTGACCGAAGAAGAAAACGCTCTCGCTCACCGGGGAGTCTATTTGACGGACGCGCTATATAATGATTTGAGAGCCTGGGCGGATCGCTACTATCGTGACCGCCTTCAACCGGAGGATCTGGCTGACCCAGCGCTCGCTGAAGAGAGCAGGAATGCCCTGGACGCGCTGACTCAACTCCTCAATTTGGGGTCTCTGTACAGTTTTCAGAGAGAATGACCCGGATCGGGTACAGATTTCTGTCAAGGCAATCGAAGAGGGCGTCACCGTCTGAACATTATTACTATTTAGGGTGCAATCTGAGTCTCTTGACGAGTCTTTCCACTATTGCGTCGGCCAGTTTGTTCGTGAACTTGTCACCAAGCCTTTCCATCACTTTGTCCGCAATCTCATCCGCCATCATATCGCTAGATTCTTCTGCACAAACAACCACCGTGGAGCCACCTCTAATCTCGTCAGGAACCACATCTCTCACAGGACTGTCCGCTGCGACGCTTTCCTCAGACAACAGAGTCGGCGCCGGCTTTGGTGTCCGGGCATCTTGGGGCTGTCGAAACTGGCTCGGGTCGTAGGAATCAGCGATTACAGGCGTATGGGGCGTCTTTTCGGAAAGCGGCTTGACGAACGCGGTGCTTCTCAATGAAGTCCCGGCTGTTCCCAGGTTGAGGTTTTCAAAATCCTCCAAATCATAGCAGAAGTCCTGGTTGATATATTTGACACGGCATTCAACGCAATGAGAGGGATGCTTGCAATTAACAGTTTCCGGAAGTCTCAGGACTGAATCGATCCCAATTTCAGCGCCACACTGGAAGTAACTGTTGATTCTTCTTAGCAACGCTTCGACCGGCGCCGGATCACGTATTTCTGTTACATCTTTAAGCAGCCAGTAGAGATGAACTCCCCATCCTGATTCCACAATGATCGACGGAGGCAATGGAAAGCTTCTGATCGCCTTGGCTGCCTGGGAATGTCCGAAAAAGAATCGATTCCTGCCGGAGTATCCTTCTGAGGTAAGATCCATCCCGGCCCAAAGCGCGACCAGGTAGCGAATATGCCTCCAGTCGGGCTTCATACTCTCTCTGGGGCAGATGCCGAAATATACGTGTTGCCCGTCTTGATACGGTTCCCTGGAAAGTAATTCGGTATTAGGGAAAAATCGAGTGCTTATTTTGTGGTCAAGGTGTCTGACTGCCCTGACCAATATGAATCCTTCACGCTTCGCAAAATAACGGTGGAAAAGTGCCTCCAGAAAGTCCTTTCTCGTGAGTCTGCTTCGCATGAAAAACCTCGATTCGAGAAAATGGCCACCATTTCGGCGATATTCTATTTTGCGTGTTAGAAAATGTCAACAATTTCACTATAAAATATAAGAACCGCTCATCTTCGATCGCGACGCGTGGTCCGACCGCGCCTTCAGGAGTGGAAAAATGCTTCAGAAGGCATCGCCTGGACAGTCATCAGAAATTGTGATAGGAGAAGGTGCAGATCGTTTCATCCCCTTGAAAGACCAAGGCTTGCATCGACGAAGGAGGCAAAGGATGAAAAAACTTGGTTTAGTTATTGTGCTAGTGGTAGCAGTTGGGCTCATGTGTAGCGTTTTTGCGGAACCGGCTTCGGCCTTTTTCTTTGGCGGCGGAAGCCCATTTGGTAGCTTCTTTGGCGGCGCCAAGGCCGGCTGCTGCAATTACGGCTGCGGCTACGCGATGCCCTATTATGGCTGGTATGGTGCGTATCCCGCGTACAAGTGCAAAGCCTGGAAGAAGAAGGCCAAAGCAACGAAAAAGGCAAAGTGAAATAACCACTGCTTGTGCAAATACCCGACTGAACGGGGAAAGCACATCGTTTTCTATTCGTGCAACTCCTTTCAAGGGGATGAAATTAGGCCGCTGTTGCCGATGAGTGTGTGCTCACGGCTTCAGCGGGAATTCAAGGCAAGTATGGTTTCTTCCATCAGTGAAACCCCGGAATCCAACGTGGCTGCGTCGAAGGCAAATTTTGCTCCCGCAGCCGCGAAGAGAGCCGGCAAAGAGATAGTACCTCCCAAAGCCAGGGCATGACGATAATCCGCAACAGCCCTTGCCTGGTCCTTTAGGGCATTTTTCCAGATCTGCACCGCCCCCAGTTGGGCCAGTCCATATTCAACGTAATAAAAGGGGACTGTATGGATGTGGAGCTTCCGGTGCCAGCCGGTGGCGAGTTCTTGTTCCAGCCCGGTCCAATCGACCCAGGGAATAAAGCGTTCCCAGATTCGCTTCCATTGCGCATCGCAATTGGAAGGTCGGCGCGCATCCGAGGCGTTTTCGTATACCCAGTGCTGAAACGCGTCCACCACAGCCATGTACGGCCAGAAGAGAATGCATCGCTCAAGGTGGTTCACTCGAGCACGTGCTGCATCGGTGCGGGAATAGAAGCCTCCATCTTCTGCTCCCAAGTAGGGTGAGGCCAGCAATTCCATCGCCATAGAAGCTACCTCAGAAAATTCCATCCCTACCTGCCTCTGTTGATAATAAGGGAGACTGCTCCTTTCGAACACGTGGAAAGCGTGTCCGGATTCGTGAAGCAAGGTCTGCACGTCGTCGTGAAGGCCCACCGCGTTCATGAAGATAAAAGGCCTTCGCGCTGCTGCAAATTCGGTGCAGTAACCACCTGGAGCCTTGTCTTTTCGATTCTCCAGATCCAGCAGGCCTTCTTGAACGAGGATATCAAAGTAGCTGCCAAGTTTGGGATCCACATGAAAAAAAATCTCCGCAGCCCGGTTCTGAAGCTCCATGACATCACGGAAAGGAGATAATGGCGGTCTACCACATGGATCAACGTCCAGATCCCACGGACGTAAACTAGCCACTTTCAAAAGCTTGCGGCGTCGTTCACAAATACGTACTGCCGCGGGCACTACGACCTTTTCGATGGCCTCATGGAAACGACTACAGTCCTCGGGAGTGTAGTCAAAGCGCAACAGATGTTTCCACCTGTAGGACCGATAGTCTTGGAAATCGGCATTTCTGGCGAGTTCCTGTCGGATGCCGATGAATTTTTCCCAAAGGCTGTCAATGGCCTTACGATCATCCAACTGGCGTTGCGCGGCAAGACGCCATGCGCTTTCTCGCAAATCTCTATCGGCATTCTGATATACAGGTCTCAACTGAACTACCGTGATCTCCGCACCCTGCCATTCTACCGTTTGAGCGCCTACAATTTTGTCGTACTCCATGGAAAGTTTGTGTTCCTGGATCTGCAGTGGCAGGTTCTCTTGCCGGTATATTTCGGCCTCAGCACGCATCTTGCGCATGGGGATCTCAAAACCGTCCGGTCCTGCGCCCAAGTCCAAGATTTTATGCTTGAGCTTTTGATCCGCGTCTTCGGAAGGAGGATAAACCTCGTCCAGGAAAGTGTGGTACCGCTGTTCGGCCTGTTGGTCGGCTGTATTGACCGTGGTGGCTACGTGTAGTCGGCTGAAAGTTTCCTCGATGACCTCGCTAAGGCGGGTCCAATCAGCGAGAAACTCGGTTACCGTCTCGGCTGAAATTTGTCGCTGGATCAAATCCGCGTAGTAAGGTTCAAATTCAGCCCATGACCAATCCTGGAGCCCTTTAGCGTCCATAGGCAGCGCATCAAACACGGAAACCTCCTTCATGCACCGCAAACGTTTCTCCCCCCTTGATTATCAATTTTTGTCCTCGCGGGAAATCATTTCTTTTGCAGCCGTAAGGATGCCGCCGCCGGTCAGAATATTACTACGCTCAAATTCTCTAACATGATTCTTGAAGGATTGTGTGTAGTAATGGTCAAGCCCGAACTCATCGGCCAGAAACTCAAAAGCCTCTTTTTTCCAGCGACATACGGCCCTGATGTCAAATTCTTCTTCTATAACAGTCCACGCTGCTTCAATTAAGTCGTCGATTCGCTGAACAGACATCAGGGCCCCTCCAATCTTTACGGCCTCGGGAACACGCGGCCGGGCGATCGCTAAGGGGAAAACTCAATGCATGCATGCAAACCGGGGAACATTTTCTTTTGCTGTAACAGTTCAACGCTTTTTCAAGCAGTCCCAGCTGACTTATATCCCGGTTTGTCTCAACCAAATCCCTCTCCCTTAACAGTAGTACTAAGAGGTACTAGCTAATGTTCTTGTTCCAGCAATATATGCAAGATGACAAGCAATGCCCGTGCCAAACAGCGTTAATACGCGATAAAACAAAATTATTACACTAAAAGTATTTTGTTGAGCTAGACCAATAAGCTAAATATTTTCGCACCAATTTGTATATGTGGGCCCATTATGGGAAAGTTTTTCGCACCACCGCGAGTGGGCATTAGCGTGAAAGACCCACCGGCGCTTCTCAGAGTAATTCTCAAAAGTTTTATCGTAATGCACAATGCGGAAGCCTGACAGGCAGGATGCCTGTCCCACCGAATAAAGTGCTGGGGATTTCATGGTGGGACAGGCTTCCAGCCTGTCTATTCGGAATGACGGGCAGCCCCGCGAGACGCGGGACCGTCGCCACCAAATCATTTTCTCTTTTCGCCATTACTTTTGAGAATCTGTATAACGCAAGAAACTTACGCCAACCTCATTGCCGTATTTCACGTCAATTATATCTCAGCCGAGAAGATTCTTTCTGTAAAATCCTTAGGCTAGGGGCTTGAAGGGCTTGCGTGGTGCTACGGATGTGCAAAGCTCATCCGTGCACGGACGGGCCGGACGGCACCGTGCACCAATCTTTCGATCATTTTCATCCTTCGTTGTGAGGCTTTCCGCCATGAATGCCGCCTGAAGTGGAGAATCCGGAAGACTCACCATGACGGGCATTTTCTCCGTCATTCTCGCGCACGCGGGAATCCAGATTGGACCCTGGATCGGAGTCCGGCTTGATGGGGTCATTCCGCCAATTCGGACAATTTTATGGGAATTCCTGATAAAGAAGATTCAGGAAGAGGCCGGCTACCGTCGGGCTTCGGAGTTCCAATAATCTAGAATGTCCCGGTATCACATGGGAGGCGGCGCGTACTTCAAGCGTGCAATGTCATGTAGCAATCTGCTCTGTGTAGGCGCCTTCTACCACCTCTCCTCTTTCGGTAATGACCCAGTCAAAAACCTCGCCTTCGCTGATCTCTACCCGACTCCCTTTATGGAGATCTTTTCTCAGCACCGGCGTGTTTTCCAGATGCCCCACCAGGAACTGACCACGCCAGGCCACCAGGGAGACCCACATCCACTCGTATGTGCTTCCCTGGGCTGAAAAGCCCACTTTGACGGCATGGACATGGCGGCGGGAGCCGCCGGCCTGTTGAAAGCTCTTTTTGAAGATGGGCAGATCAGTTCTGGCTTTCTTGTGTGCCAGCAACAGTTTCTCTCTTATTGCTGCACTGAGGGCGTCAGTCGAGGTTTTCGGAGAAGTCGCGTCTGCCGGCGGCTCAGTTTTTCGCCCTGCATGGCAATGCGACGCCACCTTGGAATGAAGGGTTGTCAAAACGTGTTTGATGGCAGCAGGGCTCTGAGGGTCATAGTCGGACATGTACGGGAGAATCTTCATGCTTCCCAGTGGGAAATGATGCTCCTCGTCTCGAGGCCGAGGCTCCAACCTGAAGAGGAAAGGCGTATTTGGAATGTCCAGGGGGGCATCTAGATTGAGGCCTTTTGGGCTGCTGCCGATGAGGGTCTCTCCCACGAGCACCATCATCGCACGTGCAGATGGAGCCAGTTCAGCGGGGACCCCTTCCATCTCTATGTCCGGCAGACCGAATTTTTGCATGCCGTGGCTGTGGAGCCAGATTATGCCGTCCTCGTCAAGGAGCTCGAACTGAACGTGCGAATCCACGAGGTCCTCGAGAGGCCGCTGAGAGTGACTCTGCCACTGACTGGTCCCCCACAGTCTGTGCGAGACGGCATCCTGGACTAATCCGCCGGTGAGACGGCGCACCGCCTCTACGAACATCACCATAAAAGGCAGATAACTGGTGTGCGGAACGTCGACGAGCGCCAGACGCAGGCGCACTATCATTCCGGCTTCCATAAGGTTTTTTCGGTCATTTTCGTCAAGATCCCTGGAATTGAGAGGGATCAACTCTTCTGGGTAGTCGAAAAGTTCCTTGGCATCCTGCTTCAGAACATAGTCAATCGTCAAAAGCTCTTTTTGTAGCGCAGATTCTAGAAAATCGAAGGCACGGTCCTTGTCTTCCTTGCGGGAATGCTGCTGTGCGAGCTGGTCCCGGATGTCCTCCCACCTGGGTATCGTCGGCCCCGGGACATAGATCCAATATTCCGTTAAAGCCTTAATCTTTTTGAAATGGTGCACCGCACTTTCGGGAGCCGGGCGTTCCGGCTGTCGTCTGAGAGGTTCTGATTCCGGTCGAGAAACTTTTCCTGTGTGCTCCGACAGCGCGATGAAACCTTTGGCCCGGTCGCTCAAAGACTTGAAGCCCTCTTTTCCCGCTCCGCCGAGGAAACGATGTATGGTGCCGTTTTCTCCGAAAAAGGCTCGTAATCCCAAGCCTGCAGACCGCTTCAGAGCCTTGCGGGCTTGTTTGACAAACGCATTGCGTGGATCCAAATCAGGATGCGAGTCCAACAACCCTTTGGCCTCTTCGACGGCGCCAATCCCGACAAGCGCTAATGCAAGTCGAGCTACGTCTTCGTCGCGAAGGCGGGCGGCTGGAGCCTGCATAAGTGCCTGGCCCACTTCGACAGCTTCAGGAAATTTGTCCTGGTCAATCAGCACCGCCAGCATGCAGCGCATGACCTGCTGGTCTGTCGGCAGCTCCTGTCGGGCCTGACCGAGAAAATCTTCGGCTTTCTTGGTCTCCCCTAGCGCGGCATATCCTATTCCCAATGCTTTATTGCTTTCCTCCATCGCTCCGTAGTGGTGGACCAGAGAATCCAGGGCGTAGACAACATCTCTTCCTATGTCCCCTCCATTGAGTATCCTTCGAGAAAATGCCAGCATCTTGTGACGAGCCTCTTCAGGTACGGCCTCACTTTCGCTGGGGGTCCATTCTTTCGGTACCTTTGAATGGCAATGAGGGCAGTTGAGAAAATCGTCAGATATTGATAAGAATCTTTCTTCAGATAAGGTTTGAAGGTATCCGCATTCCGGGCATCTCACCTGGATCATGTGCAAGCTCCTCATCATGAGCTGGCTAAATCGGCGTAGCCGCAACATATTACGGCCAAGGACGTGAGATAACTTTCACAAAAATATTCAAGTGTCAAGAAAAACAATTATAATAGCCGACACCTCGCTGCGCGGAACAAAACGCGAAGGAGAAAATTAGCCCAATGTGTGGCGTCTGCGGAATCATCGACTTTACGAATCAGCCCTCGATTGAAACAGTCGAAGAGATGACTCTCACTCTTCGCCACAGAGGGCCGGACACCGGTGGTACATGCTCGTTCGCTTCATGTATTCTGGGGCACCGTCGCCTCTCGATATTGGATCTATCTGATTCCGCTAAACAACCGATGCTTTCCCGCGACGGCATGACGGCACTTGTCTTTAATGGTGAGATCTACAATTTCCAAGAAATCCGCAGCCGACTAGAAAGCAGCGGACACACGTTCCGAACCCGTTCCGATACCGAGGTCATCCTCGAACTCTATCTCGAGAAGCAGGGAGCCCTCGTGGATGAGCTCAACGGCATGTTCAGCCTCGCCGTGTGGGATGAGCACAGAAAGAGTCTATTTATGGCCAGAGATAGGCTTGGGAAGAAGCCCTTATACTATCACCAGAGCGGCGGCAGACTCAGCTTCTCATCGGAACTATTTTCATTGATTCGGGACACGACCATCCCACGCGAAATCTCTGAACAGGCCCTTTTCGAGTATCTTCTTTACGATTTCATTCCAGGTCCACACTCGATTTTTAGAGGTGTTCATAAGCTGCCCGCCGGATATACGGCCACTTTTGATGCTCAGGGTTTCCGTGTAAGGAGATATTGGGAACTGCCCGAGCCTGAGAGTTCTGAAGATTATCCTACACGAAGAGCCCTTCTCGAAGAATTGATCGAAGATGCCGTCCGGATGAGGCTCGTGTCGGATGTGCCCCTTGGATCTTTCTTGAGCGGCGGAATCGATTCCACTCTTGTGACTGCGTTGATGAAGGGAAACAGCTCGGAGCGAGTAAAAACCTTCAGCATCTCATTTCCGGGAACCAGCCACGACGAATCCTCGTGGTCCCAACTGGCAGCGAAGTCACTTGGTACGGATCACCGCCAGTACCCTGTGGAATATGACATCGAAAAGGTGTTTTCTCGAATGATTCGCCACTTCGGGGAGCCATTCGGAGACTCTTCCGCGGTTCCGACCTGGCACCTCTGTCTGCAAACGCGGCGACATGTGACGGTGGCCCTTTCAGGTGACGGCGGCGACGAGCTCTTCGCCGGGTACGAGCGGTATCTGGCCCGGCGCTTCCAGCTTGTGTACGACATGCTCCCGTCCGCTTTGCGGGAACGTGTGCTGGAACCCCTCATCGATTGTCTTCCTGGTTACACCGACTACTACGGGGTGAGCCTGACCAAGAAGCTGAAATTGTTCGTTCAGGCCTCGAGGAGAATGCGCAAAGATCCACTGGCGGTGGTGCCCCGCACGTTTTCCAGGGACGAGGTCATAAGTCTTACTGGGACGGACTACCAGGTAGATGCGGACCCAATTGTGTCTACTGCGCGACAATGGATGGGCTTGGACCCTGTGAGTCGGATGTTTTTCACTGACATTCAAACCTATCTGGCGGAGGACATTCTTACGAAAGTGGACCGCATGAGCATGGCGCATGCTCTTGAGGTTCGCGCGCCTCTCCTTGATTACCGAGTAGTGGAGTTCGCTTGCCGTTTGCCCTTGTCTTTCAAGATGAAAGGGTGGACCACCAAGAGGATTCTCCGGGATGTTGCCCGCGAACATGTGCCCCAGCCCATCCTTCAACGCTCGAAATACGGCTTCCAAATACCTCTTGGTTCCTGGTTCAAAGGCGGGCTCCAGGCATGGGCGAAACAGAGGCTGTTTGATCAAGCTCACAGCTTTTTTCACAAACCGGCCGTCGAAAGAGTCTGGCAAGAACATCAGAGCGGGCGAGCGGACAATGCTCACAAGATCTGGCTGCTTATATTCTTTAATGAATGGTACGACCAATTCTGCGGGTGAACACGCGATAGATTGCGGACCCTGGCGTTTTGGATGCAAACTGTATTAACCGGGAGGAACGCGTATCATGGGCAGCAATCGGCAACAGAGCTTTCAGTGCCCTATCTGCAAAAAACAGAGGCCCGTCAGCGACGGCATGTATGGGGAACTCATAGATGATCCTATAGCTGAAATCATACGAAAGACACACCCCGGCTGGCCGGAAAGGGGGATCACTTGTCTTTCGTGTCTCGACCATTATGGCTCAAAGCTCGCGCAGGACACTCTCGAGGCATCTAAAGGAGACCTGTCGGACTTGGAAGATGAGGTTGTGAAGAGCCTGGAAGAACATCAGGTCCTGTCCAAGAATGTCAACGTCGAATTCGATCGTGGTTTGACCTTGAAAGAACGCGTGGCCGATAAGGTTGCCGAATTCGGCGGAAGCTG
>Ga0326727_10019029_pt1 | contig 13907 bp, 14 predicted proteins | sample MB2enrmetagenome_FD_207643 | JGI IMG/M metagenome (GOLD analysis project Ga0326727, IMG submission 207643) | Lab enriched peat soil microbial communities from McLean, Ithaca, NY, United States - MB29MY | ecosystem: Environmental > Terrestrial > Soil > Wetlands > Peat | place: USA: New York... | reverse complement strand
CGCCGGCCATGTGGAGGTGCGATGGAGCCATGGCCGGTTCTGCGGCCATCCAGAGGCGAAGGTGTATCTGGACACACCACACGGCAACGTGCCTGGGTATGTGCCTCTCGAGTGAGTGTCCCGGGCGGCGCTAACAATTGGGTTTCATCGTCCCAAAAAGCGCCGTCACGAGGGCTCTTGCGCAATTCGAAATTGGCCGCGGGCCCGAGTGGTGAGCTGCGTCGCCGGTTTGTTGAGCGTGTGAACGCCCGGCGGTATGCCAAGCAGTGTGTGGGTGTTGGGAACCGCGCGGGGCCGGTGGCTGCGCTGGCGCCCGAATGCGCCTGAAGCGCGGGCCGCACGCCACGAAGCACCATAGGGTGACTGTTCCCGCTCCAAGAGGCCGGCACGATCTTGTGGCCGCGGCCCTTGACCCGGTTGGAGATGCGGGTGCGCCCACCTGGGTAAGCGACGCGTTCGGAACGCACGGCCCGGCCCCCGCCGCACTCTGGGGCGCCTCACGGAGACGTGCGGCTTTCTGGGGGGATCCGGCGGAATGACCGCTTCGGCTGCCGTCATGACAAAACGTCATCCGGTCGGCAATAGGTATTCCGAGGGGTATCAGCGACCAGAGCTGCGCCGGATCGTCCGGGCGCAGGCCGAGGCTACCGCATCCCCGATGCTGCCCGGGGTCGAAGGCGATGACGAGACCCCGGCCACACCGTGCGCTGCGAGCTGAGCCGGCTCGGTCGGGATCGGTTCTGGCTTTCAGAGCGGCACAATTGACGCGATCTTGCACTCGTGGTATATCAGGTGTAACTCAACGCTAAGGCAGGTGCGCTGTTATGGCTCCGTCACCACTTAAGTTCACCCGGGGTGTGCCCCCGCCCGAATCGTTTCCGACAGCTGCGCTGTCGGAATGCGCCCAGAGCGTGCTGGCGAAGGATGGGGACCTCATCCTCCAGTACGGGTCCGCCGGCGGCTATGCGCCTTTGCGCGCCCTGATCGCCCAGCAGACAGGGGTGGCCGAGAATCAGGTGCTGCTTGGCCAGGGCTCATTGCAACTGGCAGACTTCTGCGCACGCCTGTTGATCGAGCCGGGCACGCCGGTCTACGTGGAAGAACCCACCTACGACCGGGCACTGACCATCTACCGGCGCGCCAGGGCGCGTGTGGTGGGCTTCCCGCTGCAAGCGGATGGCCCCGACGTCGATGTGGTGGCGGCCCGGCTGGCGAGCGGCGACCGGCCGGCGCTCTTTTATATGATCCCCGATTTCCAGAATCCCAGCGGCTCTGTCCTCTCGCTGGAGAAGCGGCGGCGGCTGGCCGCGCTGGCCCAACAGCACGGTTTCTGGATCATCGAGGATGTGCCTTATCGCCGGCTGCGCTATCGAGGGGCAGCCCTGCCCAGCCTGCTTGAACTGGCGCCGGATCGCGTCTTGCAGATGTCGTCGTACAGTAAGCTGATCAGCCCGGGGTTGCGCGTGGGCTATATGATCCTCCCTGACGCGCTGGCCACGCGCCTCACCAAGATGGCCGAAGACACGTATATCAATTCGAGCTACCTGAACCAGGCGATCGTCTACGAATTCATCCGCCGCGGCTGGTTGGAGCCGAACATCTCCCACCTGTGCGAATTATATCGGCCCCGGCTCGATGCCATGCTGGCAGCCTTGACCGCACAGATGGACGGCCTGGCCACCTGGCTGCGCCCGGACGGCGGCTTCTTCGCCAGCTTGTCGCTGCAGGCTTCCGTCTCCGCCGATGCCCTGCTCTCCTGCGCTCGCCAGGCTAACCTGGAGTTGACCGACGGGCGCGGGTTCTTTGCCAATGGGGGCGGCGACGCCTTCATCCGCCTGCCGTTTTGCGCGTTGACGCCGCCAGAAATCGCGGATGCCGTGGCACGGCTGGCAGAGGTCGTGCGCCAGCTGCCATAGAGGCCAGGAAACATGAAACCGGACTCCACATGGAGTCCGGTTTCGTTCGTCTGATGGCTGAGGCGACGGCCGGATTCGAACCGGCGATGGGGGTTTTGCAGACCCCTGCCTTGCCACTTGGCTACGTCGCCAGATGCACGCCGATTCTAACGCAGTCGGCGGCCCTTGTCAAACCAACTTCTGCGGTCTGCGGCAGACTTTGCGCAGTTTTCACGATGCACGCGGCTGTTGAAGCTGCAATTTGCCGTATTATCTTGCGAATTGCTTTGCGCTGTGCGCCACTTTGCTGTGCGCACCAGGAGGCGCTGAGTGCCGGAGATCCGCCAGTCGATCGCCACCCGAGAATGGGTGATCATTGCCACGGAACGGGCACGACGACCGCACGAGTTTTGCAACGAGGCCAGCGAGCTGACCGAGCAACGCCCGGCCAGGAAGGCCGATTGCCCCTTTTGCCCGGGCAATGAGGAAGCGGCCACTATGGAGATGCTGCGCTGGCCCGCCGAGGGGCCGTGGTCGCTGCGCGCGCTGCTCAACAAGTACCCCGCGCTGGACAAAGAAGGCAAGCGGGTGCGGTGCTTCGACGGCATCCACCGCTGCATGACCGGGGTGGGGCGCCACGAGGTCATCGTGGAGTCACCGGTCCACAACACCTGTCTGGCCCTGCTCGACAGCGCCGCCGTCACGCAGACCCTGGTTGCTTGCCAGGCGCGCGGCCAGGCATTCGCACGCGATCCGCGCATCGAGCATATCGTCTACTTCGAAAATCACGGGCTCAGCGCCGGCACATCCGTCGAGCATCCCCACGCCCAGCTTTTGGGACTGCCTCTGGTGCCGTACGACGTGCGCAACCGCATCGAGGAGGCCGGCCGTTATTTCGATGATACGGGCAACTGCGTCTATTGCGACATCTGGCAAGCGGAAAGCGCGGAAGGCACGCGGATGATCGCGAGCAACGAACTTTTCGTCGCTTTCGTGCCCTATGCGGCCCTGTCGCCATTCCACACCTGGATCGTGCCTCGCATGCACCGGCCAAGCTTCCTGTCGGCCGAGCCCGATGAGCTGGTAGCCCTGGGCCAGATTCTGCGCGACGTGCTGCACCGCATCTATGCCGGCTTGCACGATCCGGACTACAATTTCATCATCCGCTCGGCACCGCTGCAGCGCTCGGAGCGCGATTATCTCCATTGGTATCTATCTATCATCCCGCGCGTCAATGAGACCGCGGGCTTCGAGATGGGCAGCGGCATGTTCATCAACACGGGCCTGCCTGAAGAAAGCGCGCTGTTCCTGCGCTCGATCGATCATTGACGGTTTCCCAAAACTGGCCTAGAATCCACGCTAGATGATTTCCGGACGGATCTCAGAACCGACTGCGCTGGAGGGATTACAAGATGCAGAGCATCATTGCCGATGAACTGAAGCTGCGCCTTCTCCCGGTGGCATTGATCTTCACGAACGAGAAGCCGGAAGGGGCGCTGCAGTTCGAGCAGGGAGCGCGGGGCTGTCTGATCCCTATGCTGTGTGCCGCGGCGGAGGGCAAAACCGTCGTCTTCGATCGCGATACCGTGCCTTGCCCGGGCGGCATGGTCGGCCTGGAATTCTCTGCGGGCTGGGGCGATCCTGACGCTTTCGCCTATTTCCTTTCCGTGGGCGGCGGGCCGAGCCATCGGGAGGGCGAAGGGTACAAGAAAACGCCAGAGCTGGCCAAGGAAGCGATGGGAGGTCAGCCCAGCACCATCGACCCGCGTCCGTATCGGGTGTTCAAGCCGCTCACAGCCGTTCAGCCGGAAAAGGAGAGCCCACGCCTGGTGGTCTTCCTGGCCAACGCCGATCAGATCTCGGCCTTGGCCACGCTGGCGAATTACGGCCGGCCGACCAACGACAATGTGATCCTGCGGTTCGCGGCCGGTTGCGGCAGTGTCTGCCTGTTGCCCGACCAGCTCAATCTCGAGGAGCCTTTCCGCGCCGTGCTCGGGATGACCGACATCAGCGCCCGGCCAAGTGTGCCTGCCGACCTGCTCTCCTTCACCATCCCGTGGCCCATGTACCTGGAAATGGAAGGCAATGTCCGAGGCAGTTTCCTGGACCGGAAAGACTGGCTGAAAGTCAAAGCCCGGCTGCCCGGCTAAGGGCTGCCTACCTCACAAGCTGCCGGGCGCCAGATTGACCTGCCCGATGAGGCGTGCCGGGGCCGAACTGATGCGACCCGGCTCGTCCCTTTTTGACGGACAGCAGCCGCCGGGTTCTTGTCCATCGATGCCGAAAGGACCGCAGCCCATGAAAGAAGGAGGCGTCGTGCTTGCCGGGGGCTTGCATCCTGCCATCAAGGCCGAATACTTCCGTATAGGACATATGGGCGCCGTGAGCCAGAGTGATATCCTCGGCGTCCTCGGAGCTGTGGAAAGCGCGCTGGCGGAGTGCGGCCATCAATTCAAGCGGGGCGCGGGCGTCGCCGCGGCGATGGCTGGCAATACGCAATAGGTCCTTCGTTCGATGCGCGTCGCTCTGGTGGCACCTTTCGGCTTGCGGGCCAAGGGCACAACAAGGGCTCGGGTGCTCCCGCTGGCACAAGCCCTCGCACGGCGTGGCCATCGCGTGAGGCTTTTTGTGCCTCCGTACGACAGCCCCGAAGACGCTGGCCTCTGCTGGCGCGAGGGCGGCGTCACGGTGGTCAACGTGCCCCTTCCGCCGGGCGTAGCCACGGGAAACGGTTACTGGCAGTTGCGCCTTGCCTGGCGCCTCCTTGCTGAGGTGCGGGCCTGGCGGCCGGATGTCGTGCACGCCTTCAAGCCCAAAGGGCCGTCAGGGTTGGTGGCGGCGGCGCTCTGGCAGCTTGGACGTTGCGCACGCGCCGCAGCCCTGTGTCGCAGAAGCGGCGTTTCGCCGCCCGGCACACGCCTGGTAGTGGATAGCGACGACTGGGAAGGCCCTGGGGGCTGGAACGACGACCGGCGAACGGGCTACACTTCTGCGCAGCGCCGTGTCTTCGCATGGCAGGAACGCTACGGCCTCTCACACGCCGGCGCCTGGACGGCCGCCAGTGGCTGCCTGTGCCAGCGAGCTATCGCTTTGGGCGCAGACCCATCTCGGGTCTTCAAGCTCCCGAATGGGTTCACCGGCAATGACCGGCCGGATGACCTGCAGCGCTGCCCAGCCTCACCCCAAAAGGATGGTCCCCAGAAGGCGCCCTCCGTCCTGCTTTACACGCGTTTTGCTGGAGTGCGGCCCGAAGATGTGGCTCAGATCTGGCGGCTGGTCAGCACGCGTGCGCCGGCGGCGAAGCTCGTAATAGCCGGGCGCGGGATGGGGGGCGAAGAATGGGAATTGGCGCGCCGGCTGTCTGGGGTAGAGGTCGCGGGCTGGACCGAGCCGCAATTCCTGCCCGCGCTGTTCGCCGGCCAGGAGCTGGCTATTGTCCCATGGGCCGATACGCTGCCCAACCGCGCCCGCTGCAGCGCCAAGGTGCTGGAGCTGATGGCAGCCGGACTCCCCATTGTCGCGTCCGAGGTCGGGGAGCTGCCCACGATGCTCGCTGGCTGTGGGCTGGTGGTGCCTCCCGGTGACCACATGGCTTTCGCCGAAGCGATCCTGGCCCTGCTCGCCGATCCCGAGCATGCCAACCGGCTCGGCGCTGCCGCCCGGGCGTGTGCCCGAACCACCTATAACTGGGATCGCCTGGCCGAAATTGCGCTCGAGGCCTATGCGGCCGCAAGCTGCTGAGTCACCGGCAGCCTTGCTCCGCCTCGCATGACTCTCCGTCGGCCGGGATCTCGGCCCCCGGCACCCGCGTGATGAGGATCTCCCCGAAAGGGCATTCCTGGGTCGCCACGATACTGCGGCGCTTGAGCAGTTCGAGCACGGCCAGCAGAGTGACGACGACCTCGGCCGCGATGATCCCCCGGCGCTGCCCTGTGACGTGTCGCTCGAATTGTTGCAGAAGAGACTGGAAGGTGACCGGCCGGCACCCGCTCGTCAGGCGTCCGATCAGGCGGATCTGGTCGTCGACCGTCAGCGTGAAGGGCACCACGACATTGCCCACCCCCGGCCCAGCAGGGGGGGCCCCAAGCGCCCGCGCCGCGGCAGCCAAGAATTCGGGCAGGCCCACCGTGCCGGCCTCAAGATGTCGCACCAGCTCGGGAGCCGGCGCGATCCGCACATAAGCGCGCCGCCCGCCCGCGCTCTCCTGCAGAGCCTGCGCCGCATCTTTGAAACGCCTGTACTCGCGGAGCTGGCGCGCCAGCGCTTCGCCGGGGTCTTCTTCCACCTCTTCCGCCGGCCTGGCGGGTTGGGGCAACAGAAGCCGAGACTTGAGCCAGACCAGCCTGGCGGCCATGGTCAGAAAATCGGCCAGGGTGGCCGCCTGCACGCTTTCGATCCCATGCAGATGGTCCAGGAACTGATCCGTGACGACGGCCAGCGAGACGGTGCTGATATCGAGCTTTTCGCGCTCGATCAAATGCAGCAAAAGATCCAGCGGTCCCTCGAACACCGGGAGGCGGACCTGATAATCCATAGCTCCACCGCAAGCATCAAATCACAATGCCCTAACCAGTAGTCCCCATGTACTATTGCAGTCTTGGCTGGCGCATGTTAGCTTGCTAGAAGGCCGGAAGGGTGCGGACCACGGCTGCTGCCATTCCCTCAGGGGGCTTGTCATGATCCTGAGCTTGGGCCAGGGAGAGCCAAGCTATATTCCCGACCAGTTGTTGACGGGACGTGCACAGGACGTTGCCGACCAGATGTTCCTGGCATTCCTACAATGTTACGCGCGCGACCCATTGCAATGGGACATCATCTGCTTCTTCTCGCATCATCAAGAAGAATGGTGCCCCCTGGCCATTCTCGCCGGCGAAATGGCCCAACCAGAGCCACTGATCGCCGAGCGACTGGCAGAATTAGCCAGCATGCGCCTGCTACACGAGCGCGTGCTGATCATTGGGCCACAGTATTGTCTGACAAACTCACTCGAGCTGCGCCGGCTGGTCGTGCGTCTGGGCGCAGAGTGGAGTTGAGCTCCGGTCAATTTCCCAGGTACGCCCGTTGCACATCGGGGTTATCCAGCAACGCCTGGCCCGAGCCCTCGTGGCGGACCTGCCCCAGCTCCAGCACGTAGGCCCGGTCGGCGACGGAAAGCGCCCGCCGGGCGTTTTGTTCGACCAGGAAAACAGTCGTCCCTCGTTCGTGGATCCTCAGGACCTCCTCGAATACCGCATCGACCACCAACGGCGCCAACCCGAGCGAGGGCTCGTCCAGCATCAGCAAGTCGGGGCTGGTCATCAGCCCCCGGCCGATGGCCAACATCTGCCGTTCACCGCCCGAAAGGGTCCCCGCCTTCTGTTCCCGCCGTTCCTTTAGTCTCGGGAAGTAGCCGAAGACCAGATCGATGTTCTCGGGGATGCGCTGGCGAGGCAGTGTGTAAGCGCCCATTTCCAGGTTCTCATAGACCGATAGCGACGGGAAGACATTGCGTTCCTGAGGCACAAAGGCCAGCCCCAGCGGAACGATGGCATGAGATTTGCGCCCCGTAATGTCTTTGCCTTTGAAATGGATGCGCCCGGAGCGCACGTCGGTCAGGCCAAAAATGCTGCGCAGCGTCGTCGACTTGCCCGCGCCATTGGCGCCGACCATCGTGACGATCTCACCCCGTTTGATCACCAGGTCGATGCCGAGCAGCACCTCGCTCTTGCCATAACCCGCGACCAGCCGATCGATTGCCAGAATCGCATCTTCTCCGCCATTGCTCTTGTCGCTCATGCTCTTCATCCACCCAGGTAGGCGCCGATGACTTCTTGGTTGCTGGACACCTCGGCCGGTGTGCCATCAGCGATCTTCTGCCCGTAGTTCAGTACGACGATATGATTGCAGAGATTCATGATGACCCGCATGTCATGCTCGACAATGAGGAAGGTCTTTTGCAGTTCGACACGCAGCCTGCGGATGTAGTCCAGGATCTGGTTGACGAGCGTGGGATTGATCCCGGAGGCCGGCTCGTCGAGCAAGATCAGCTCCGGATCGGTCATCAACGTACGGGTGATCTCGACCATCTTCTGCTCGGCGTAGGAAAGGCTGCCGCAATATTGGTTGGCCACGCCCTCGAGACCGACCACGGCAAGCAAATCGCGGGCCTTGCCCAGGTTCTCCCGCTCTTGCCGGCGGACACGCGCCGTGCCCAGCAGGCCCAACACAAAGTTCTCGCCTGCCTGGTCTTTGGGAGCCATCAGCAGGTTCTCCATCACAGTCATGCCTCGGAAAACACGCACAGTCTGGAACGTGCGCGCGATGCCCCGGCGCTCGATCGCATACGGCGGCAGCCCTGTGATGTCGTCTTCCTTAAAGCGGACCTTGCCGGAAGTGGCCGGCAGAAAACCGGTGATCAGGTTGAAGACTGTGGTCTTTCCAGAACCGTTCGGCCCAATCAGGCCGCAGATCTCTCCCGAGCTGACTTCGAAAGAACAGTGATCAACCGCCCGCAGCCCGCCGAAGTCCTTCGTGAGGTTCTCGACTCGTAGCATGTCCTTCCATCTCCCGATAGGTCGTTTTGCGCTCTGGGATCAAGCCGCTAGGCAGAAAGATCGTGGTGACGATCAGGAGCAGCCCAAAGATGAGTTGCTGCAACGCCGACGGGTCCAGCCACTCCGGCAGGGTGACGAAGCGCAAACCTTCACGCAACGTGACAAAGACTGCGGTGGCGACGATGCCCCCGAAAATGTTGCCTCGACCGCCCAGCATGATGATCAGGAAAATGAAGAAGGTCAACCACATGACAAAGCTGGATGGGTCGATATACGTGATGTAATGGGCAAACAGGCTGCCCGCCAGACCTCCCATGCCCGAACCGATGATAAGGATCGTCATCTTGAAACGATAAGTGTCCTTGCCGAGCGCCTGCGCCCCGGTCTCGTCCTCGCGGATGCCTTTCAGCACCCGGCCAAACGGCGAGCGCAGCAAACGTTCGGCGATGACGTAGGTGATGGCCAGGCAGACGATGCCGAGGACGAAGAATTTCGGCTCGGTATCGAACGTAATGCCATTGAATTTGATGCCTGCGAAGTCGATGTGGAAGAGCGACGCGTGGGGAATGCCGGGTATGCCGTTCGGGCCACGCGTTAGAGACATCCAGTTGGTAAAAACGGCGCGCATGATCTCGCCGATGCCCATCGTGACGACCGCGAGATAGTCGCCGACCAGATGCAACGTCGGGATGCCCACCACGAACGCCAACAGCCCGGCCAGACAGACGCCGGCCAACATGTCAAAGAACCAGGGCACGCCAAGCTTGGCCAGGATGGCGGACGTGTAGGCACCGACGCCATAAAAGGCGGCCAGGCCGATGTTGAACATGCCGGTAGCGCCCATCACGAGATTCAGCGAAATAGACAGGATCGCGTAAATAGTGATGAGGATTGCCAGATGGATTAGCAGTGAAGGGTCAAAAGGCATTGCCCAAACTCCAGTTCACCACATTGTCTATAGCACGGTTGACGCTGTCTGATCCTTCTTGCCGAAGATCCCGGCAGGGCGGATGAAGAGCGCCAGGATCAGGATCCCATAGGCGATGGTATCTTTCCAGACGGCCGGAATATACCAGACCCCCAGATTCTCAGCGATGCCTATGAGAAAGCCGCCGACGATCGCACCGGGCACGCTGCCCAGCCCGCCTAAGACCACTGCGGCGAACGCCTTGACCGTGATGACAAAACCCATGGTCGGCTGGAGATTGCTATCCAACCCGATCAGGCAGCCGGCAGCGGCCGCAAGAGCCGAACCGATCGCAAACACCGCCGAGATCACCAGGTCCGAATCCATCCCCGAGACCTCGGCCAGGTTGACGTCATCCGCCACGGCGCGGATCGCCTTCCCCAAGCGCGTCCGGTACAGCAGTACGTATAAGAAGACCATCAACACCAGGCTGGAGCCAATGATGATCAACTGCACCGGCGTGATGAATACCGGCCCGATCGCGATGCCTTCCACCGTCGGCAGCCCGAAGCTCTTGATGTCCGAGCCCATGACGATCATGACGATGGCATCTAGCACGAACGAGACGGCGATCGCCGTCGTCAGGGGCGCGAGTTTCGGAGCGTGACGCAAAGGACGATAGGCCATGCGCTCGATGATCACGCCGAGCAGCGCCGTGAGGATCATGGCGGCAAAAAAGGCTATCACGAAAGGGACGTGCAGCCACGCCACGGCCAGGCCAAACATGATATAAGCGCCGAAGGACGCCACCGAGCCATGCGCGAAGTTGATGAACTTCAAGGCACCGTAAACCATACTGTAGCCAACGGCAGCCAGGGCATAAGTGCCGCCAGCGATCAGACCGTTGACCAGGAGCTGAGCGAAGATAGCCATTCAGGTTCTCCCCGATATCCCGTCAGGCGCAATGCAGGTGGTTGCCAGGAGGACTTCCGCTTGCGGAAGTTCGCACGAGCGAAAGCATACGATCAGAGACTGCGGCCATCTGGCAGACGGCCGCAGTCTCTGCAGGCAGCGCTCAGCAGATGTCTGGCACTGTCAATGCGGGTAGAGCACCCATTGCCCGTTCTTAACGGTCATCCAGTCGAACGAGCCCTGCGAAAAGCCCTGGGCATCGAACTTCTTGGCCCCGGACGCGCCGACGTAATCATTCGACACGTCGAAGAGGGCCTGCTGGATGCCATCCGCCGTATAGCCGCCCTTGGCGATCGCTTTGGCGACCAGCATCGTCGTGTCGTAGGCGAAGTTGGACCAGATCGTGGGCTCCACATTGAATTTCTTGACGAACTCATCGTGGAAGGCCTTGTATTGCGGCGTCTGAGTCGAGCCGGCGCTCAACCCTATGGCACCCTCGGCCGCATCGGCCCCTGCCTGCTGGATCACTTCCGGGGTTTCCATCGAGACGTCGACCACCCACTGGGGCGTGAAGCCCAGCTCCTTCGCCTGCCTGATGACGAGCGAGCCTTCGGCCACGTGGTCGACGATGAACACATACTTGGCGTTCGTGGTCTTCACCTTCAGCACCTCGGTGCGGAAGTCTTTGTTGCCTTCCTCAAACGGCTGCGCGATCAGGATGGTGCCGCCCGCGGCCTGGAAGGCTTTGACGAAGGTGTCCTTGACCCCGATGCCATAGTCATTGTTGATGTACATCACGGCGGCCTGCGTGACGTTAAGCGACTTGGCGACGGCGACCCACTCCGCGCCTTGCTCCGAGTCGGAAGCCATCACTGAGAAGAAGTACTTGCCGCACTGGCGCAAGGCTTCGGCGGTCGAGACGCTCGAAATCTGGACGATGTGCATCTCGTTGGCTTTCGGGCAGATACTGAGGCTGACGGAGCTGGAGGCCGAACCCATCACCACGGGCACCTTGTCGGACTGCACCAGTTTCAAGAACGCCGTCTGGGCATCGGCCGCGCTCATCCGGTCGTCCTCGTAAATGACCTGGAGAGGCACGCCATTAATGCCACCACTGGCGTTGATGTCGTCTACGGCAAGCTGGGTGCCCTTCATCAGGCTCTGGCCGTAGACCGCCCCATCGCCGGTCAGGTGATTTTCGAATCCAACCTTGTAGGCAGACGGAGTGCCACCAGAAGAGGCTGCGGGGGCGGTGGTGGTCATCGCACTGGTGGTCGTCAGCGCAGTGCTGGCCGCCGGTGCGGCTGGGGCAGTCGTAGCAGCAGGCGCTGCAGGGGCAGGTGTGGGCGCGGGTTGCGCGCAGGCTGCGAGCGCCAGGGCGGCGACCGTGGCCATGACGAACAGGATGCTGAATGCCTTGGGCTTCATGATTCTTCCTCCCTTTTTCTCGGCAGTGGCGATCGGCTGACAAGACATTGGCGACTGGCAAAGTTGCCGATCACGAGGGCAAGCATTTCGGCGCGCATCGCTTCTGCGATATAGCGCCATCGCGTCGAACTAACCCGTCATGCCATTGTAGCGCTCTCCCACCTCCCTCCTGCCCGGTTAGAGGGTACGACACCCCCAATGTACCATCGAAAGGTAGCTATTACAAAGGTGCGCGGAGTATACCACATCGCGAAAGGGTGTCAACTCGCGCGTGCGCCGGGGAGGGGTCCGTCCGCCCCGCGAGCACCAGGCCCGAGCCTGCCATCCATCAGCGCTGCTAATTATCGGTACAGCAAGCATACCTATCGCATGGGGATGTCAACTCGCGCAGGGGGGCTGTCAACTGCCACCGGGGCGCCCCACCCCGCCGCGCCAGGAGCGCGGGCTGCTCCTGGGTTGTGAGTCTGCCGCCACGCGCGAGGCGGCGCGGGCACGTGCGGCATGGGCTGCAGTCACGCGGCCGCACCCCTGATCCGCATCACAATCAGAGGTGTACAAAACATACCACGTGGCGAAGGGCCATGCACGCGCGCATGGCCTGGCGCAGAAAGAGGCTTGATAGAACGAGCTCGTTTTCGCCTCACGCTTGGCCTCTGCGCGGCGCCGCGGTATAATCATCCAGGCCGGTGTGTGCCTGCGCGGGCACAGGTGACCTTCTGCAGGAGGCAAGCTCTGTGGATATCGATTGGTTTGGTCATTCCTGTTTCCGGCTCCGGGAGCAGGGCGTGACTATCATTACAGACCCATATGACAGGACCCTGGGCTACAACATGCCCCGGACGCGGGCCGACATCGTGACCGTCAGCCACGACGCCCCCGGCCATAGCGGTATCAGCGCCGTTAAGGGCGACGCCAAAGTCCTCAGCAAGCCGGGCGAATACGAAGTGCGAGGCATTTTCATCACCGGTGTCCAGACCTGGTTGGAAGTGGTCAAAGGCCAGCCAAAGGAAGAAAACGTCATCTTCGTGTTCGAGTTCGCGGATCTGACGGTCTGCCATCTGGGCGACCTCTCCAAGGTGCTGAGCCAGGCACAGGTGGAAGCGCTGCCCGACATCGATGTCTTGCTGGTGCCCGTCGGGGGGCATGGCGCCCTCGATGCCGACAAAGCGGCCGAGGTCATCAGCCTCCTGGAACCTCGCATCGTCATCCCGATGCACTACCTCACGCCGGTCTCCACAGCAGAGCTGGAACCGCTGACCAAGTTTCTCAAGGAGATGGGCGTCGCCGGTGAACAGACCCCGCAAGAAAGCTTGCGCGTGGTGCGCAGCGACCTGCCCGAAGAGACGCAGATCGTCGTTTTGGACTACAAGCAAGGCTAGCCGACGTTCCGACGAGGCTACGCCGATGGACGGTGCGCCATGAAAAGCAAGAGCCTTTCTTTAACATTAGCGGGCCTGCTGATCCTCTTGAGCCTGGCAGCCTGCTCTGGCTCTGCCCAGGGGACGCAGGCGTCCGGGCCGCCCGGCAACCCAATTGCACCCGGGCCGGCCCTCGCCCCGGCAACGAGCGCGGCGCCCGAACCGGCGGGCAGCGATGCCGTGCACATCAAGGCAGGCAATGCCGCGCTGGATGCGGGGGACTTGTCGAAGGCGGAAGCCGAGTTCAAGGCAGCCCTGGCCGCTAACCCGGGGGCGGCTGCAGCCCAACTGGGCCTGGGTAACGTCTACGATCGCCAGGCCCGCTACGCCGAGGCTGCGACGGCACTTCAGGCGGCCATCAAGCTTGATCCCGGCCTGGTCGCGGCGCACACCAACCTTGGCGTCGCCTACTATCAACAGCAACAGTTCACCGAAGCGATGGACCAGTACAAGGCAGCTCTGGCACTACAGCCAGACGATCCAGACACGCTTTACCTGGAGGCAGTCGTTTACCTTCAGCAGCACGATCTTGCTGCTGCTCAGCCCCTGCTGGAACAGGTCGAGCAAATCAAGCCCGACCTGCCCGAGGTCTACTATGGCCTGGGAGTGCTGTACCAGCTGAAAGGCGACAAGGCCCAGGCCATCACCAATTTCAAGAAATTCCTGTCGCTCGGGCAAAAGGCCCAGGACCCTACGTCGATCCAGCACGCACAACAAGAGCTTCAAGCCCTGCAAAAGTGAAGGGAAGCATGCAAGAGGGATTCTTGTCTGGCCAAGGCGCACGATCGCAAATCGAGGGCGCGTTGCTGCCCAC
>Ga0326727_10019028_pt1 | contig 13907 bp, 10 predicted proteins | sample MB2enrmetagenome_FD_207643 | JGI IMG/M metagenome (GOLD analysis project Ga0326727, IMG submission 207643) | Lab enriched peat soil microbial communities from McLean, Ithaca, NY, United States - MB29MY | ecosystem: Environmental > Terrestrial > Soil > Wetlands > Peat | place: USA: New York... | reverse complement strand
CGATGTCGGCTCATCACATCCTGGGGCTGGAGAAGGTCCCAAGGGTTCGGCTGTTCGCCGATTAAAGTGGTACGTGAGCTGGGTTCAAAACGTCGTGAGACAGTTTGGTCCCTATCTGCCGTGGGTGAAAGGAGAATTGCGAGGATTCGCCCCTAGTACGAGAGGACCGGGGTGAACGTATCTCTGGTGGACCTGTCGTGGCGCCAGCCGCGGAGCAGGGTAGCTATATACGGAATGGATAACCGCTGAAGGCATCTAAGCGGGAAACCAGCCTCAAAACCAGTTCTCCCCGAAGAGCCGTGGAAGACCACCACGTCGATAGACCGGAGGTGAAAACGCAGCAATGCGCCAGCCGACCGGCACTAATCGCTCGTTCGACTTGATCGCTCCCATCGCCAACGCGCGATGAAATCGAAAGAAAAGACCCAAAAAGGACAATCGACGCAAGGCGACGGACCAACCCGCGCGACGAGAAGCAAACCCGCTTCCCGCCGCCGCGCCCCGCCGCCGCGCCCCGTCCCCCTGGGAAAACCCAGTTTTGCTTCGTTCGCAAGGCGGGCGCCTTAAAGCCCGGCGACCGACGACGGAAAAAGCGCTAAGGAGGCCCGCGGCCTCCCCAACGCGCCGCCGTCCCTCGACGCGCCGACCGCGGCCCGCCTTTGCGAATTCCGCGTTCTTCGCCGGCCTGGTGGCCCTCGGCGAGGCGATCAGACCCGATCCCATCCCGAACTCGGCCGTCAAACGCCTCCGCGCCAATGGTACTTTGTCTCAAGACATGGGAGAGTAGGTCGCCGCCAGGCCCGCCAAGAACGCTCATCAATCCTCTTCACGACAATCCGATCAAGCCATAGGGGCAAGTAGGCGATAGACGCTAGCCGCTAGGAATAAGGCGACCCAAATCCGCCGCCAAAAATCCTCCCGCCCAGCGCCCCCAAGCCTCCCGCCCTTCGACGCGGGGTGGAGCAGCCCGGTAGCTCGTCAGGCTCATAACCTGAAGGCCGCAGGTTCAAATCCTGCCCCCGCAACCAAAACCCGATAACAGAGCGCCGCGCGGCAAGAGACGCCCGCGCCGCTCGCGAGCGAGGCTTGTTTCGCGCTCAATTCATTTCCTGGCCGCCGGTGACGCTGAGGGCGATTCCGGTGATGTAGGAGGAGGCGTCGGAGGCGAGGAAGACGACGGCGTCGCAGACGTCGTCGTAGCCGCAGCCGCGTTTCATTGGAACTTGGTCGACATAGGCTTTGCGGACGTCGGCGACGTCGTTCGCGCCGGGGACCTTGCCGGCGCGCAGGTATTGCGCGAACAGGCCCTTGTCGGCGTCGGTCCACAGCGGCGAGTCGAGCAGATTGCCCGGACAGATCGCGTTGCAGCGGACGTTGTGCTTGGCCATCTCCAAGGCGACGCTCTGGGTATGGCCGACGCCGCCGAACTTGCTCGCCGCGTACGCCGAATTGGCGGCGCTGCCCTTCTTGCCCGACTTCGAGTTGATCTGGATGATCGAGCCCGAGCGCTGCTTGATCATCGCCCGGCAGGCGTGCTTGGTGACCAGGAAATAGCCGAACAGGTTGACCGTCATCACCGCCCGCCATTTCTCCGCGTCGGCTTCGGCGATCGGCTCGGCGATGAGGACGCCGGCGTTGGAGACGACGACGTCGACGCGGCCGAACTCCCGCTCCGCGCCGACGAACAGCGCCTCAACTTCGGCTTCGCGGGTGACGTCGACCTTGGCGCCGACGACGCGCGCGCCGGTCGCGGCGGCGATCGCCGCGGCCGTCTCTTCCGCGCCCTGCCCGTTGAGGTCGGCGACCGCCACCACGCAGCCCTCGAAGGCGAGGCGTTCGCAAATCGCCCGGCCGAGCCCCTGCGCGCCGCCGGTGACGATGGCGACCTTGCCCGCAAGCGAATGGCTCATGGCTTGGCGAACCTCTTCAGCAGCGCCGCTTCCGCTTTCGCGCCCCAGCGGCCATGTTCGAGCGCGGCGTCGCCTCCCAGCTCGCCGAGCGCCGTCAGCTTGAGGCCGCGGCAGGACGGATAGACGAGGATCTTGCCGGGCAGCAGGTTCTTCTCGACGGCGCGGACGCCGTCGATCGCCCCCTCGAGGCCCGACACCGCGGCGACGGACAAGTTGGTGTCGAGCTCGCCGGCCGTCACCTTGGCCAGCACCTGCTTCATGTCCTTCATCTCCGAGCCGCTGGTGCCGATGAAGTAGAGCTGCTTGTCGACATAGGCGTCGAGGTCGATCGCCGCCGTCTTGTCGGCCGGGATGCCGGCGAAGACGTTGACGATCGCCTTGCTCGCCGCCGCGTCGACGGCCTCGGCGACCAGCGCCGGGATCGGCGCCATCAGCACGACGTAGTCGAAGGCGAGCCCAAGCGAATCCTTCGCCGGATTGTAGCTGCGGAAGACGACCTTGTTCTTCTGCGCGAGCGGCAGGGCGAGATCGCGGAGCTTGGCGAGGCGCTCGTCGTTGAGGTCGCCGGCGCACACCGTCACACCGGGCGCGCCCTGGCAGAGGAGGCGGATCACGTGCATCGTTCCCATCGGCCCCGCCGCGCCGATGATGTTGATCTTGTCGCCCGCGTGGATTTCGGCGCTCGCCGGAATCGCGGCGTAAGCCGCCGCCGGATCGGCGCCCGCCGTTCCGACGAGGCGGACGCCGCCGTAGTGGACGCGGCCGACCGGCGCGTCGACGCGACGGCCGAACTTGCGGCCGCCTTGGACGATCGCCATGAGGCCGCCGGCGGCGAGCTTCGGAAACAGCCTCTCCGCCGTCTCGGCATCGGCGCCGAAATAGACGATGTCGTCAAAGCTCGCGTCCGGCTCGGCGGCGACGGCGTCGCCGGTCGCGAAGACCACGGACCCCGGACGTCCGGGAAGGCGCGCGGCCACGGCGGGGTCGACCGGCGCGTCGCCGACCACGAGCAGGCGGCCGGCGGGCTTCAACGTCCGCCGCTGAACCTCGGCATAGGCGTTCTCGACGCAGGCCCACGGCTCGATCAGCGCCAACGCCGACGCCGACAGATTCTCGGGCGCGGGGATGAGCGTCGACTCGCCCTCGGGCGAGGTGATGACCCGCTCGTCGAACAGCACGTATTCCTGCAGCGCGCCCTCGAAATTGTAGCCGAAGGCGGCGTTGGACTTCTCCGTCGGCAGCCAGCGATAGTCGGCCTGAACCACAAACCGTTCGCCGATCTTGTAGCGCTCGACGCCATGGCCGAGCTTGACGACGCGCACGACCGCCTCGTGGCCGGGGACGATCGGCTTGTCGCCCGGAGCGTAGTTGGGCATCTCGGCGAGCGTCTCGGCGGCGAGGCCGTCGGCGACCGCCGACTTGCGCGCGTGCCCGGAGAACTGCTTGAGCAGCTTGAGGTCGGAGAAGCAAAGGCCGACCGCCTCGACCTTGGCGAGAAACTGGCCGCGTCCGGGGTCGGCGACGGGCTTGGCGGGGTTGAACGTTATCGCGTCGGGTCCGAGGAGCTGGACGGCGCGCTCCGTCCGAGGAATATCGTTCATGGCGTGCCTCTCATTCCAACGTTTCGAGCAGCCGTTTCGGCGCGATCGACGCGTCGAGGCCGCCGAGCTTCTTCTCCGCGCCGGGCCGCAACGCGCGCCCCGCCGCTTCGAAAAACTCATTCTTCGCCGCGGCCGAGGCGAAGCTCGCCTTGGCCCACGGAGAAAGATAGCCCAGTCCGAGCTCGCGCTGCAGAACCGAATGCGCGTAGACGATGAAGGCGCCGCGCAACAACGTCGGCGCCAACGGCTTGAGCTCGGCGGAATCAACCGCGTCGACGAACTTCTGCCCCGGCGCGTTCATCTCGGTGCCGGCGACGACGGGGAAGCCGCGCCGCTCGGCGAGCGCGACGACGTCGTAGAGGTTCTTGAGCTTCTCGTCGGGGCGGCCGGAGCCGTAGTTGCGGTCGGGAATGACGTTCAGCGCCGCCGCGCCCGACGCCGTCGCGACGTCGACGAACTCGTCCATGCGCCGTTCGCCGTCGCTTAAGCCGTCGAGCCACGCCACGGTCGGAATCGCGCCCGCTTCGATGACGAAGCGGTTCATCTTCGCCATCTCGGGGAAGGAGCCGCTGTCGGGGGCGACGTAGCCGACCCCGCCCTGCTTCATCGTCTTGGCGCGGATCAGCCCCTGCAGCTTGGCGCTCTGCGTCGGCGCGTCGCCGAGCCGCTCGCGCCAGAAGGCGGCGCGGCGCGCGGGGTCGGGAATGAGCTCGGCCGCCTTGCGCTCGTAGGCTTGGCAAAGGTGGCGCTCGGTGGCGTTGCCGTTCGGCGTCAGCGGCGCGACGTCGCGGTCGAAGTCGAGCGCGACCGGGTCGAGATAGGGGTTGACGCGGTCGATCATCCCCCGCGTCCGCCTCTCGGCCGCCCGGCGCATCGCGGCGAGGAACGGGTGAGGATGGGCGCCGGGAAAGCCGACCCCGATGTTGTAGGCGACGCCGGGTTCGCCGGGAGAGTTGATCTCCAGCGTCGCGAACTCCGGCACGAACACCCGCGATTCCAGGCCGGCGCAGCACTTCAGTCCGATCAGCCTTCCCGCTTCGCGGAACTCCTCGACGCCGTCGAGGACGTCGAAGTCGACGATGCCGGCGGCGGCCAATCCCGCCTTGCGCGCCAGCCAGGCGAACTTCGACGGCGAATAGCCGTAGGCGTTGTACGAGAAGAAAGTATGGGCGTGGAGATTGACCTCGACGCCCGGTTCGGGAAGCGCGATCTCGCCGCGCTCGACGCCGCGCTGCAGCGCGGCGAGCGCCTCGCGGCGCCGGCCGAGGTCGAAGTCGTCGAGCTCGCGCTCCAGTCGTTCTCTTGCGATCATCGGCGAGGCTCCCTTTCGCGCCGGCGCGGCGGGGCGTGGACGCATTCGCCGCGCAACGCATGGGCCGCCTCCATCCACGCCTCGGAGAAGGTCGGGTGCGCGTGGATGGTCTCGCCGAGCTCGCGCGCGGTGAGCTCGGCGCGGATCGCGGTCGTCGCGGCGGCGATCAGCTCGGTCGCGTGCGGCCCGACCGCCGCCGCGCCGATGAGCTGCTCGCTGGCGGCGTCGGCGATCCACTTGACGAAGCCGGTCGTCTCTCCCGCCGCGAGCCCCTTGCCGAGGCCGGAGAAGCGGAACTTGCCCGTCTTGACCGCGCGCTTCGCCGCCGCCGCCTCGGCTTCGCTCACCCCGACCGTCGCGACTTCAGGGGCGGTGAAGATCACGTTGGGGACGAGCGTCGGATGGCGGCGCGGCTTCAGCCCCACCGCGTTCTCCGCCGCAACCAGCCCTTGCGCGGTGGCGAAGTGGGCGAGCTGCGTCTTGCCGGTCACGTCGCCGATGGCGAAGATCGTCGCCGCCTTGGTGCGGCAATAATCGTCGGCGTCGATGAAGCCGCGCGCGTCGGTGGTCAGGCCCGCGTTGGCGAGGGCGAGGCCGTCCGTCACCGGCCTACGGCCGACGGCGTTGAGCAAGAGATCGGCGTCGAGCGTTTCGTCGCCGACCACGCCGCTGACGCCGCTTTCGTCGGCGGCGATTTCGGCGAGCGGCTTGCCGGCCAGCACGCGCACGCCGAGGCGCTTCTCCATGTAGCCGCGCGCCTCGCTGCTGAGATCCGCGTCGAGCAGCATCAGGATGTCGGCGAGCAGCTCGACGATCGTCACCTTGACGCCGAGCATCGCCGCCATCGCCGCGATCTCGCAGCCGATGAAGCCGCCGCCGAGCACGATCAGGCGCTCCGGCAGCCGATCGAGGGCGAGGAACGCCCGGCTGTCGACCACCCGCTCATGCTTGGGAATGAAGTCGGGCGTCGCCGAGGTCGAGCCCGTGGCGATGATCGCTTTCTTCGCGCCGATCGCCTCGCCGCCGTCGATGACGATCGTCTCGCGGTCCTTGAACGCCGCCGAGCCGGAGATGAGCTTGACGCCGTTGGCGGCGATGAGCTGCTTGACCCCGCCGCGCAGCTGGTCGACCGCCTTGTCCTTGCGGCGAACCATCGCCGCGTAGTCGAACGTCGCGCCGCTGACCGAGACGCCGAACGACTTCAGCTCGCCAAGCCTATGGTAGGCGTGCGCCGCGGCGATCAGCGCCTTGGTCGGGATGCAGCCGAAGTTGAGGCAGGCTCCGCCGAGGCGCTCCCGCTCGACGATGGCGACCGACGCGCCGAGCTGCGCGGCGCGGATGGCGGCGGGGTAGCCGCCCGGTCCCGCGCCGACGACTACGACGTCAAAACGCTCCATAGCCCGTCATCCTCGAGTTTGGCCTTGATCCGGTTGACGAAGCGCGCCGCCGTGGCGCCGTCGATCAGGCGGTGGTCGCTCGACAGCGTCAGCTTGAGCATCGGCCGCACGACGATCTCGTCGCCGCGCGCCACCGGCTTCCTGATCGTGCTGGACGCCGCCAGAATCGCCGACTCGCCCGGGTTGATGATCGCGGTGAAGTTCTCCACCTCGAGCATGCCCATGTTCGAGAGGGTGAAGGTCGAGCCGCTCGTCTCGTCGGGCGCGAGGCCGCCGGCGCGCGCCTTGTCGATGAGCTCTCTCAAGCGCGCGCTGAGCTCGGCCAGCGTCAGCTCGTCGGCGTCGCGGATCACCGGAACGACTAGGCCCTGATCCAAGTTCACCGCGATCCCAAGATGCACGCGGCTATGCCAGCGGACCGTCTCGCCGTCGGTCGAACTGTTGACCACGGGAAACTCCTTCAGCGCCAGCGTCGCCGCCTCGGCGATGAAGTCGGTGACCGAATAATGCGCGCCGGCGCCGTTGAGCCGCGCCCGATGCGCGAGCGCCTCGGTCATGTCGACTTCGACGGTGACGTAGAAGTGCGGGGCGGTGACGACGCTCCGGGCGAGACGTTCGGCGATGATCCGCCGCCTCCGCGACAGCGGCTTCGGCTTCTCGGCGATCGCGCGCTCGACGTCGGCGACCTCGACGCGCTTGCCGCCGACCTCGCCGCGGATGGCGATGAGGTCGAGCCCCTCCTTGGCCGCCAAGGCCTTGGCCGCCGGGCTGACGCGCAGGCTCGCGTAATCGCGCGCCTCGAGATAGGCCCGCACGTCCTTCTCGACCACGCGGCCGCCGGGGCCGCCGCCGACGATCGCATGCGGGTCGATCACGCATTCTCTGGCGAGCGCCGCCGCGCGCGGGCTGATGCGGAAACGCGCCGGCGCGGCGGGAGGCGGCGCCGGGGGCGCCGCGCCGGGGCGCGGCGGCGCGGCCGTCCTCGCGGCGAGCGGCGCGCTCGCCGGCGCGGCGCGCGCCGGCGCCGGCGTCTCGGGGATCGCTTCACCCGGCTGGCCGAGATAGGCGACGACGCTCTGCACCGGCACGCTGACCCCGACGCCGACCGCGATCTTCAAAAGCGTTCCCGCGCTGAAGCTCTCCACCTCCATCACCGACTTGTCGGTCTCGACCAGGAACAGCGTCTCGCCCTTGGCGACCGGGTCGCCCTCCTTCTTCAGCCATTCGACGATGGCGCTGTCTTCGGTCATCTGACCGAACTTCGGCATGACGATCGGCGTGACCATGGCGCGGGCCTTAAAGAATCGAGCGCGCGGCCGCCAGCAGATCGCCGACGTTGGGCAGGAACGCCTGCTCCAGCACATGCGACTGCGGCGCGACGCCGTTCTTGGCCCCCACGCGCAGCACCGGCGCGTCGAGATAGTCGAACGCCAGCTCCTGCACCGTCGAAGCGATCTCGCCGGTGAAGCTGCCGATGCGCACCGCGGCGCTGGCGACCACGCAGCGCCCGGTCTTGCGCACCGAGCCGATCACCGTCTCGACGTCGAGCGGGATCAGGCTGCGCAGGTCGACCACCTCCGCTTCGACCCCGCTTTCCGCGGCCAGCCGCTCGGCCGCCGCCAGGCAGTCCAGAACCATCGGTCCCCACGCGACGAAGGTGAGGTCGCGGCCTTCGCGCTTGACCTCGGCGACGCCGAGCGGAACCAGGCGCTCGCCCTCGGGAACCGGGCCCTTTGCGCCGTACAGCAGCTGCGACTCGATGTAGAGCACCGGATTGTCGTCGCGGATCGCCGACTTCAACATCCCCTTCGCGTCGGCCGGCGTCGACGGATAGACCACGTAGAGGCCGGGGATGTGGCAGAAAATCGCTTCCAGCGTCTGCGAATGCTGGCCGCCGTAGCCCTTGCCGCCGCCCGCCGAGGCGCGGATGACCAGCGGCACCTTGGTCTGCGCGCCGCTCATGTAATGCCACTTCGCCGCCTGGTTGCTGATCTGGTCCGACGACATCAGCGCAAAGTCGAAGTACATCAGCTCCGCCACCGGCCTTAAGCCCCTCATCGCCGCGCCGCACGCCGCGCCGCAGAGGCACGCCTCGCTGATCGGCGTGTTGAACACCCGATGGCGGCCGAACGTCTCGAGCAGCCCCTTGGTGACCTTGAACGCGCCGCCGTAGTCGGCCACGTCCTCGCCGTAAAGCACCACCCGGTTGTCGCGCAGCATCTCCTCGACCAAAGCGTCGCGGATGGCGTCCTTGTAGCTCATCTCGCCGTCGACCCGCTTGGCCGCGGGCGGCGGCGCGTAAAGCTCGACCTTAGCGAACTCCGCCGGCGCCGTCTCGCACTTCGTGTCCGCGTACATGAACTTGAGCACGTCCTTCGCCTCCGGGTCGGCGGCCTCGGCGGCGCGCCTGGCCGCGCGCGCGTTGCGCTCGGCGACCCGCCGCCCCACCTCCGCAATCCCGTCGCGATCGAGCGCGCCCGCGTCGATCAGCTCCTGCTTGAAGGTCTCGATCGGATCGATCGCCTTCCACGCCGCCTCCTCCTCGCGGGTGCGATACTCGTTGCGCGGATCGGAGAGCGAATGGCCCCAGTAGCGATAGCAGTCGGCCTCGATCAGAACCGGCCCCTCGCCTTCGCGGCAGAGCTTGGCGGCCCTAAGCACGGCGTCGCGCACCGCCAGCGCGTTCATGCCGTTGACCGCCTCGGCGTGCATCAGGTTGTCGGCGAAGCCCGCCGCGCGCCGCGCCAGCCGCCGCACGCCGAACACCTCGTCGTCGGCCCGCCCGGTCATGCCGTAATGGTTGTTGCAGATGAGAAAAATGATCGGCAGGCCAAACGCCCGCCCGTCGGCGTAATGGTTGGTGAACTGCGCTTGCGCCGCGAAGTTCAACGACTCCAGCACCACCCCGTTGGCGTAGGCGCCGTCGCCGGCGAAGCAGCACACCACGCTGCCGTCGCCGAAGTAGCGGCTCGCCAGCGCCGCGCCGACCGCGATCGGCACCCCGCCGCCGACAATCGCGTTGGCGCCAAGATGGCCGACGGAAAAGTCGGCGATGTGCATCGACCCGCCGCGCCCGCGGCAATAGCCCTCGTCCTTGCCGAACAGCTCGCCGATGGTGCGGTAGACGTGCTGCTCCAGCGCCGCCTCGATCAGCTCCTCGCGGCTGTTGGCGCGGCAGTCGGGAACGCGCGCCCGCAGCGCCGCTTCGCTCATCGCGCGGATCGCCGCCGTGCCCTTCGCCAGGCTCTCGCCGTGCCCGCGGTGGGTGCTGGTGATGTTGTCGGCCACGCGCAGCGCCGAGCAGGCGCCCGCCGCCGTCGCTTCCTGCCCCACTGAAACGTGGGTCGGGCCGCGATAGTCGTAGTTGGGAATCGCCGCGTACGCCCCCGAGCGCAGCTTCACGATCATCTCCTCAAACTCGCGGATGATCATCATGTCCTCAAGAATCGCCGCCGCCTCCCCGGCGACCAGCGTCTTGGCCCGCAGCTCCGCCCCCACCCCGCCGCGATAGCGAAAAGCCGGGATCTCCCCGCAATCAATCACGCTCGCCTCAAACCGGGGCCGCATGTCGCTCAAATGCGTCTGAGGCTCGCTCATCGTCTCTCCTTCCATCCTGCGCCGCGAACGCGCGCGACTCCGCGCCGGGCGACCGGCGCGATCACACGCCCGCCAAAGCGGACCATCGGGCGCGATACTCGCTCAACCCCGCGACCGTCCATGGGCTGACGACGCGAGTCTTCGGCGGCGCGGCGGCGGCGCCCCAATGCGCGAGCATCGCGGCGCCTTCGGCGGCGCCGGCGGGCGACGCCGGAACGACGACGCGCCGGCCAGGCGTCAACGCCGCAAGCACGCCGGCGAAGGCCGGCGTCTTGGCGAAACCGCCCTCGACGATCAGCTCGCCGGGCGCTTGCAGCCGCTCGAGCACGTGGGCGGTCATCAGCGCGGCGTAGAGGGTCGCCAGCGCCGCACGCCCCTCGGGCGTGGTCGGCTTCGGCCCCTCGATCCGCCCGGCGCGTCCGGCGAACGGTCCGCCCTGGTCGGAAAACGACGGCAGCGCGAAGACGTTGGCGGCGACGAGCGCGGCGACGTCGGTTTCGCTCACTTTCGCCGGTTCGGCGCCGGCGAGGATCGCGAATTCGCGCCCGCCCATGAACCGCGCGCTGGGCACCGGCTCGCCGCGGACGTCGACGTTGGCCAGCATGTCCGCGTTGGGATCGAGCTTTCCCTTGCCGCCGACCGCCATGATGATGACCCAGGTGCCGGTCGAGATCACCGTGAAGGGGTCGACGCGATCGATGAGATACGCCGCGAGCGCGGCGTTGTTGTCGTGGGCCCCGCACAACGTTTGAGTCTCGGGCTTGAGCCCGGTCGCCGCGGCGACCTCGCGCTTCACCGGGCCGAGCCTCTCCCAGGCTCGGCGCAAGGGCGGGAACAGCCCGCGCCAGCCCAGGCGGCCGACCAGGCTGGAGAAGTCGGCTTCGCGCGGCTTCCACAGATCGGTGTGGCAACCGAGCGACGACGTCTCCGACGCCATGACGCCGCAAAGCCGCCAAGCCCAGTACTGCGGATACGTCAGGAGCGCCCGCGCGCGCGCGAACCCCGCCGGGCGATGGCGGTAAAGATGGAACACTTGCCGCCCGAGGTTGAGGCCGCGCGGCAGGCTCGGCGAAAGCGTCTCGTCGAAGGGGGGACGGACGGCCGCGTATTCGTCGGCGTCGACGTCGTAGCCTTCCCATTCGTAGTCCATCGGCGGAAGCGCGTCGCCGACGTCGTCGACCAGCACTCCCGCCGCGCCATGCGCCGATATCGACACGACGTCGATGGGCGCGGTCGCGGCGATGTCGCGCAAGGCCTCGAGGACGAACCGCCACGCGCCGTCCGTGTCCAGGTGCAAGTAAGGGCAGAGCGAATTCGCGGCCAGAGGCGCGTTGGCGCGACTGCGCTCGGCGACGACGTTTCCTTGCGTATCGAACGCGAGCGCCTTGATATTGGTCTTGCCGACATCAAGCGCCGCCACGCAGCCGTCCATCTCCTCACTCCAGGTGGAAGACTTCGTCGACCGGCGCCGTCACCGGGCTGCCGTCGGGGTTTGCCGCCATGATGTCCTTCATCTGCGCCCACCAGCGCTTCATCACCGGATGCGAAGGCAGGTCGTCCATGCCATGGTCGTCGGGGCGCTCCAAGTAGGCGAACAGGACGTCGGTCTCAGGGTCGAGATAGATCGAGTAGTTGCGTACGCCCTTTTCCCGCAGCAGCGCCTTCAGCTCCGGCCAGATCTGGTCGTGGCGGCGGCGGTACTCGTCGCGGGCGCCGGGGTTGAGGAACATCTTGAAGGCGTGGCGCTGCATGGGCGGCTTTCTGCGAACGATGGCGGCGCGGCGGCGCCTTGAGGAAAACCCCGGAGGCTCGCGCCCCCGGGGAGTTCGCCGTCGGCAGGCGGTCCGCCGCTAGGCGGCTTCAGAAGTCGAACTTGTCGATGTTGCCCTTGTCATAGATGAAGGGCGGCCCAAGCAGGATTTCGCTGCCGTTGATGACGTTCAGCTTGCCGAGCTTGCCCGCCTCGACCGACGCGTCGCCGGGCTTCAGCTTGCCGTCGACGACTGCCCGCATCACGTACATCGCCGCATAGCCGAGGTCGATCGGGTTCCACAAGACCACCGACTTCACGCAATCGGCGTGAACGTAGGGCTTCATCGCGTTCGGGGTGGCGAGGCCGACGACCGCGACCTTGCCGCATAGCTTGGCCTTGGTCACCGCTTCCGCCGAGGCCGGGGTGGCGACCGAGGTCATGCCGAACAGGCCCTTGAGCTTGTCGCCGTACTTGTTGATCAGCGTCGTCGCCTGGTTGAACGACAGGACGTTGTCTTCTTGCGCCTCAACCGTCTCGAGCCATTGCATCTTCGGATGGCACTTGGCGGCGTAGGTCTGCATCTCGGCGATCCAGCGCGCCTGGTTGGGCGTGGTGAAGGTCGAGGTGACGATGCCGAAAGCGCCGTCCTCGCCGATCTCCTTGGCCATCGCGTCCATCATCGCCTTGGCGATGCCGTTGAACGGCGACTGGTTGACGAACCATTCGCGGGCGTCGGGCGTCGAGTTGGCGTCATAGCCGATGACGTGGATGCCGTTCGACAGCGCCTTCTTCAGCACTGGCGCGATGGCGACCGGATCGTTGGCGGCGAACAGGATGCCGTTCACGCCGCTGGTGATGTAGTTGTCGATGAACTTGATCTGTTCGTCGATCTTGGCCTCGGTCGGGCCGTCGGTCTTCGCCTTGACGTTGCCGAGCTCCTTGGCGGCGTCGGCGATGCCCTTCGAGGTGGCGTTGAAGTAGCCGATGCCGATCAGCTTCGGCACGTCGACGACGGTGATCTCCTTGCCCGCCAGGTTCGGCGGATTGGTCGGCTGCGCGCCGTCGTATTTCATCGGCGCGGCCGGCGCGGGCGCGCCGGCCCCGCACTCGAGCGGATTGGTCGGAAGATCGTCGCCGCCGTCCCATTTGCCGGCGGCGCTCGCGCCTGTCGCCCACATGGCGAACGCAAACGCCGTCACCGCCGTTGTCGTCAGAAGATATTTCCTCATATTCTGCTCCTCCCGTACTCGCCGCCATCGGCGGCGTAAGCTTTCAAAGTTCGCCTACTCGCGGCGGCGCTGGAGGGAGCTCGCAATGAGCACCGAGGCGATCAGCACGACGCCGATGACCACGATGGTCGCGTCGCCCTTCACTCCTGTCAGCGCCAATCCGTTCTTCAGCAGTTGAATCATCACCAGCCCGATCACCGTGCCCCAGATCGTGCCCGAGCCGCCGAAGATGCTGGTGCCGCCCAGCACCACCGCCGCGATGGCGTCAAGCTCGTAGCCCATGCCCATGTCGGAGCGCGTCGTGGTGACGCGCGACACCAGCACGAAGGCCGAAAGCCCCGACATCAGCCCCGACAGCGCATAGGCGGCGAGCTTGATCCGATCGACCGGCAGCGCCGAAAAGCGCGCCGCCGTCTCGTTGGAGCCGATGGCGTAGAGCGTTCGGCCGAACGACGTGCGGTCGAGCGCGACGCCGAAGACGACGATGGCGACGAGCAGGATCAGGAGCTGCGTCGGCACGCCGAACACCGCGCCCTGACCGAGGAAATAGAACCACTCGGGATAGCCGCGCACCGAATGCGCCTGGCTGATCCCCTCGGCGAGGCCACGGAAGAGCGTCAGCGTGGCGATCGTGGTGATGATCGGCGGAACCCTAACGCGGGTGATGAGGAGCCCGTTGGCGAGGCCCGCAGCCGCGCCGACGCCGAGCGAGAAGACAATCGCCAACGGCAACGGGAAGCCCAAGTTCTTCCATGAATATCCGAGCACGATGGCGCACAGTCCGACCATCGCGCCGACCGAGACGTCGATGCCGCCGGTGACGATGACGAAGGTCATCGGCAGGGCGATCAGGCCGACCTCGGTCATCAGCCTGCCCTGATTGAGCAGGTTGTCGACGGTGAGAAAGCGGTCGTTGAGCCGGCCGAGGCCGATCAGCGCGACGACGAGGATCGCCGCCAGGATGATCTCGTGGCGCACAACAATGCGCGGCGCGCGCGCGGAGGTCGGGACGGCGCTCATCGAACGTCTCCGGCGAGACGGCGGCGACGGCGCACGATATCGGCGATGACGGTGGCCAAGATCAGCGCGCCCTGAACGGCGTGGGTCC
>Ga0326727_10019026_pt1 | contig 13908 bp, 12 predicted proteins | sample MB2enrmetagenome_FD_207643 | JGI IMG/M metagenome (GOLD analysis project Ga0326727, IMG submission 207643) | Lab enriched peat soil microbial communities from McLean, Ithaca, NY, United States - MB29MY | ecosystem: Environmental > Terrestrial > Soil > Wetlands > Peat | place: USA: New York... | reverse complement strand
CCGTGAGCGCATAGCCCGGAGTCGGGATTCCGCTGGCTACAGGCGGGCCGTTGGTGCGGAACTGCGAGGCCGTCAATTTTTCATCCACGCCGAAGTAGGGGTGGCTGATCGGGCCGAGAGACTTCCGGTGCACGTCGGCGCCGAACAGGACATTGTCCGCCGGCACGTGGGGCAGGTAGTTGGTATTGTCATCGGGGGCGCCGGAGTCGTTAAAGCCGCGGACCATGTTATAGACGGTATTCAAGGTCAGCCAGTCCGTTGCGGCGACCGCCACGGCGCCGTCCACTCCCTTGACGGTGGCGTTGCCCTGGGTTTCCGTCTCGACCGGCAGATCTCCGGTCGTTCCGAACTGGCCGGTCGCGCTGTTGAAGAATTGGCCGGTCTGCACGCCGTAGATATAGTTATGAATGTAGTTGCGGAAAATGCCGACCTCGGCCTTGACGCGATTGGAGGCCCAGCGCAGCGAAGCGTCGGTATCGAAGGATGTCTCCGGACTCAAATTGGCATTCCCAATGAGAAAATCCGCAGCCCCTTCATGGATGCCGTAAGCGAAGAGCTCGAAGGGAACGGGATTCCGGTACCCGCGTCCCAGGTTCACCGCGAAAGCCAAGGGATCGGTGATATGGTAGACACCGCCCGCCGCCGCGCTGACGGCGGAGTAGTGCAAGGTTTGCGCCGTGACGGGATGCGGGGAATTCAGATTGTTGTCCGGGTCGATGCCGATATCATTATTCGCCTGGATGTTGTACTGGTCCTGGTCCCCCCGGAGGCCGACGGTGAAGTCGAACTTGCCCACCGGCAAGTCCTCCACCAGGTATTCACCCGCTCCGTTTTCGTTGTAGGACGGAGTCAGGTCGACGAGCCCCAGCGATTGTTCCACCCGGCGCAATCCCGAAACGCCCAGCGTCCCCTGAAGAGATCCCAGGGGAGCCAGCTGCGCTTTGGCGTCAAAGGTGTAGCTCGCCTGGATCCAATTGAGATGGGGGAGATCGTCTGGAGGAAGGGCGGGAGAGTCAAACTCTTTGCGGTCGACCCGGTCATAGCCGAGGGTTAAATCCCAGTTGGCCAGGTCCGAGAGAACCGTCGAATGCACCTTGCCGTGGTCATGCTGAAGGGTCTGATACTCGAGGTCGTCGAAGGGAGCGGGAAAGGGATTCGTCGGGTTCTGCAGTTCCACGCGCTTGTTGAACTTGCCAAAGTCCGCGTCCAGGCTGCCCCAGTCCTCGCGGACTCCGACCTGCCCGTTTCCGCTGACCTGCTCAAGGCCGGTGTTGGGGACAATGCCGTCCTGAGGATTGCGGAAGTTGCCGGCCTGGAGCTGGCTCACGTTGGCATGGTATCCCCAGTCTCCCGAAGCGCCCGAGGCTTCGAAATTTTCTCCGATGGAATTGTTGACGGAATTGACCATCGTCGTAAACAGGCCAGACAAGGGGCCTGCGCCCAGATGAGCGTTGGGAAGGTCGGGATGGTTGATGGAAATCACTCCGCCCAAGGCGTCCGATCCGTACAGGAGGCTGTTGGGCCCGCGCATGATCTCGATGCGATCGGTCCCCAAGGGGTCGATTTCCGGAGCATGCTCGTTGCCCCATTGTTCCGCTTCGCTCCGAATGCCGTCTTCCACGACGACAATGTCCTGCGAGTTCAGGCCGCGAATAACCGGTTTGACAACCGTGGGACCTTCATCGATCATGTTCACGCCCGGCTGATCCTGGATCGCGGCCATGGGGGATTCACTAGTGACCCGGTCCAATTGGCGGCCTTCCACAACGCTGACCGAGGCCGGCGTATTCCAGGCGCTTTTGGGCATCGGGGAAGCCGTAATCGTAATCGGCGCCAAGGTATAGACGGGGCTGCTCACCGAGACGTCCTGGCTCGAAGGCGCTGCCGCGAAAGATATTCGAGCAGACCCCAACAGAACCGCATTAAAAAGTCCGAACGACTTCCATAAATAATGATGGGACCTCATAGATAACTCCTTTTTCTGTTTGCTCCGGGCAATTGACCAAGCATCACCGCACGCCGGAATAGACCGATGGCGTGGTTCGAGATGACGTCTTCAGGAGTTAGAGGACGGGAGGAGAGAGGCCGTGAGAAACAAAAACAAACTGAACATGCGATTGGAGAACGGCGAGGGGCGGAGCGCTTAAACTGATCCCCTGGAAAACCAGGGATGGCGCCTTGCTGATGAGTGCCGGGGTTTGGTGCGCGACTTGGCAAATAGCGCAGTTAGCCTCCGTCTGATAGGGCTTGTGCGTGTGGAAGGTTTCTACAGTCGAAAGGCCAAGAAACGCCGCCAAGGTCGCAAAGGCGGTAAACCTGAAGAAAGCTTTCATCACATGATTATGCTCGCTCATTGTGCGCCTCAGTGTCAATCGACAAGCTTTGATGAGGAATTTACCCCGAAAGGAAAGCGCAAAGAGCACATGGGCTCTTTGCCCTTTTGCTTGATCGATGTTCTGTCCAGCCTTCAGACGGCGATCGCGGTGCGGGCCGTTCGGATCTCAGACCTCTGCCTTCTGATGTCCATCCGGGCGCGGCGCGCGATAACGGATCGGCGGTTCTGAGGGCATCTTCGCGTCAATCGATTCGAGGGTGTCCCGGATGTCTCTGAGCGTCAGGTTCATCTGCGCGAGCGCCCGGCCAATCGTGTCGATTTCAGGGTTCATGGCATCCTCCAGCGCTTTAGAGCGCGACGAGTCTCAAATATCAAAGTACAGGTAGAACTCCCACGGATGCGGCCGTAAGCGGACCGGGTCCACTTCGCGTTTCCACTTGTACTCCAGCCACGTGTCGATCACATCTTGTGTGAACACGCCTCCTTTCAGCAGGAAAGCGTGGTCCTTCTCGAGTGCCCGCAGCGATTCATCGAGGGAACCCGGCACCTGCTGGATGCGCGCCGCTTCTTCGGGGGACAGCTTGTAGATGTCCTTGTCGAGCGGCTCTCCGGGCTCGATCTTATTTTGCACGCCGTCCAGGCCGGCCATGAGCATGGCGGCGAAGGCCAGGTACGGGTTGCACGACGGGTCGGGGCAGCGGAATTCCACGCGCTTGGAACTCGGCGAATCGGAGTACATCGGGATCCGGGCCGCCGCGGAGCGGTTCCTCTGGGACATGACCAGATTCACCGGCGCCTCGTAGCCGGGGACCAGGCGTTTGTAGGAGTTCGTCGTCGGAGCGCAGAAGGCCATGAGCGCATGGGCGTGCTTGAGGAGCCCCCCCGTGTACCAGCGGCAGGTCTGCGAGGTGAGGGCCCAGCCCTTGGCATCGTAGAAGAGGTTCGATTGCTCCTTCCACAGGCTCTGGTGGACGTGCATTCCGCTCGCATTGTCGGCGAAGATCGGCTTCGGCATAAACGTGGCGACCTTCCCGTGCTTGCGCGAGATGTTCTTGCAGACGTACTTGTACATGAGGACGTTGTCCGCCATGTTCGTGAGCGGCGCAAAGCGCATGTCGATCTCATTCTGACCGGCGGTGGACACCTCGTGATGATGCACTTCGATCTGGATGCCCGAGCGCAGGAGCGCCAGCACGATCTCACTGCGGATGTCCTGCAGCGTGTCGTGCGGCGGGACGGGGAAGTATCCTTCCTTATAGCGCGGCTTGTAGCCGAGGTTGGGTTTCCCGTTGACCGTTTCCTTCCCGGTATTCCAATCGCCTTCTTCGGAATCGATGTAGTAATAGCCGCAGTGCTGGTTCTGCTCGTAGCGGACGGAATCGAAGATGAAGAATTCCAGCTCGGGCCCCCAGTAGCTGGTGGTGGCGATGCCCGTGTCCTTCAGATACGCCTCCGCTTTGCGGGCCACGTGGCGCGGATCGCGGGAATAGGACTTCTTGAGGACCGGATCCCAGACGTCGCAGATGATCGACAGGGTGGGAACCTCGCAGATCGGGTCCACCACGGCCGTCGACGGATCCGGCTTCAGGAGCATGTCCGATTCGTGGATCTCCTGGAAGCCCCGGATGGAAGAGCCGTCAAATCCGATGCCCTCCCGGAACAGATCGGGATTGACCTCGGGGAGCGTAATGGAGAAATGCTGCCAGAGACCCGGCATATCGACGAACTTCAGGTCGACGATCTTGATATTGTTTTTCTTGATCAGTTCCATGACATCCTGCGGCGAGGTGCAGCGGTCGAACCGGTAGCGGGACAGCTCCAACCCGGCCGGGCGTTCGGTGACTTCAGCGGTGGGACTCATAGGAAGCCTCCTCTAGTAGTAATATCGACGTTCATTTTGGTGAAAGGGTATAAGCCAGACTCTCGGCTGGGTAGGAGGACTTCGTTGTCCAGCGGCCTAACGGCAGGCGCCTCAGTCGTTCAACATGGCACATCCTTGTGCCGGAGGTTCAGTGTATCACATTTGCCCATCGAAAGTGTCTATGATCCGAATCATATTCGGGGAGCGCCTGGAAGTCAGACGGACGGACGAGATAAGGGTGATGTCGAAACAGGCACGTCCTCCCTTAATAAGGAAGGTCCTAAAGCCTCACCTGGATCGCCGCGCGGAGGGTCAGGGCCCCTCGTCGCCGGCCAGGGCATTCCTCCCGCTCAGAGCACCATTCGCGATCCGGAACACCCCGGCCGGCGCCGCAGGCGATGGTGCTATTGTTGTGTCGGTTTGCGGTCGCGCCAAAAGGGAAAGTTTGCGTCCACGGACTTCCCTGCCCCCTCAATATATTTTGCCATCCCGGATTTCAACGATCCGGTTCGCGGCGTGGGCCATCTCTTGGTTATGCGTGACCATGACGACCGCGATTCCCCCTTGGGCCAGTGAACGCATAATGTCTTTGATCTCGCCGCTGCGGCGAGTATCCAGGTTGCCGGTCGGCTCATCAGCCAGCAGGATTTTCGGCTCGTTGATCAGGGCTCGGGCGATGGCCACCCGCTGCATTTCTCCGCCGGACAGTTCGGAAGGCAAATGATCAATCCGATGTCCAACTCCCAATTGGCTTAACAGGCTCTCCGGCGTTTTGCGCGCGGCACGGTTCTTGTAGAAAATCAGCGGGAGCTGAACATTTTCCAGTACCGTCAGTGTCGGGACCAGGTAAAACTTTTGAAAGATGTAGCCGAACAGCTGACGGCGGATCCGCGTGAGCGCGGTTTCCGCCATTTCTTTTTGATCGCCGAAAACGTCCTTGCCGTTGACGTTGAGCCGACCTTCGGTGGGATTATCCAAGCAGCCCAGCATATTCAGAAGAGTGGTTTTTCCGGAGCCGGAGGGCCCGGTAATCGCCAGCATTTCTCCGGCCTGAACCTCCAGGTCCACCCCGTTGACAGCCCAGACATCCTCATTGCCTCTTCGATAGACTTTCGTTAATCCCTTCGCTGAAATGAGGCGGGTCATCAGTCGCTCTCGGCTCGCATCGCCTCGAGCGGGCGCACCCGCGAGGCGCGCCAGGCGGGATAGAGTCCGCTCAACAGCCCTGCCGCAAGGATCATCAGGAAGGCAAAACCAGCGATTCTCCCATCCAGGACCACCAGGGCGCCGTGGGGGGTGTAGGGAAGAAAGCGCCGGATCGCCGCTTCGGAGAGCCTGGCGGTCGCCAGCGACAAAAGAATCCCGGTCAATCCTCCCACCGAACAGAGAAGGGCGGTTTCGGTCCAGATCATTTTGAAGACATCCCGGGGCATCGCCCCCATGCTTTTGATGATCCCGATTTCGCCGTATCGCTCCAGGACCGACATCAGGATGGTATTGATCACCCCTGCCATGGCGATGATCACCGCAATGAGCGCCAGCGCCAGGACGATGACTTTGGCGCTGGAGAGGAGCCCCATAATCGTGGTTTTCACCTGCGCCAGCGAAACGACTTGCACATCGGGCAAATCGTAAAGCCGGTTTTCAAACGCATCCATATCCGTGTCTTTTTTGACTTTGATGCCTAGGGCGGTCAGCTGTCCTTTCTTTGAAAACAGGGTCTGCACAGTGCCCATCGGGAGAAAAATGGTCCCATCGTCCTGCGTGCCGGATCGTTTGAGCACTCCCGCCACGCGGACCTCGGCATTGATGCCCGGGATGAGAAGTTTGTCGCCGATTTCCCGCTGTTCAAGCTCCGCCGCTTCGTAACCGAGAACCGCTTCGCGAGCGTTGTTGTCCTTGAACCACCCGCCTTCTTTGAACTCGAGATAGCGTTTCATCGGGGGGAAGGTCAGAGCATCCACGCCGAGATACGCGGCCACGGCGCCGTTCTCTCCTTTGTTCGGATCAAACACGCCTTGCATGAGCATCGGGGTCACCCTCTCGACTTCGGGATAGGCGGTGACTGTTTTCACCATCCCTTCTTTGATGTAGCGGAGGCCCGTGCCGCCCTTGAGCATGAGGGTGGCGGCTTCATACGGGCAGCCCTTGGCCGTCAGCAATACCTGAAAACCCATGTTGTCGATGTCCCGATTGAGGCTCTGTTCATACCCCCGGTTAAAACCCAGCAGCGTGACCAGGACCCAGGCCGAAAGAGCAATGCCGCCGGCGGTCAACGCCGAGCGGGTTTTCTTGCGCAGGAGGTTTTTATAGGCCACAGAATAAATGTTCATCTTTTCTTTTTGGAAAAAACAAATTCATCCATCAAGATCAGGTTTTTCTTAACCGCGCGAAGGACGTGCTGAAAATCCTGGCCGGCCGCCGGCGCAGGGTTCTTCAGGGTCGCCAGCGGACCGCTGGTCGGGAGCTGGCCGGAGGCGGGAGGGTAGGCCTGGAAATCCTTCAGGCTCAGCCCCTCAAACTGAGCCCCGAACTGTTTTGAACGGAGTTCCTTGGCCGCTTTTGACGTCAGCTTCTGGATATAAAAGGATTTGATCACCCCGTCGGTTCCCAGGGAGAGAAAAACCTGGATCCCTCCGTACTCTCCTTTTTGGTTCACCCCGTGCACGTAGCCGATTATTTCTTTTCCCTGGTGCACCTCATAAAGCGTATAGGGGACCTCGATAGTCTCGTATAACCCATGGAAGGAGTCTCCCAGTCTCTGTTCCACGCGCTGGAGCATCGCTTCGCCGCCCGAGGTTTTGATGGAAAGGTACACCGTTTTGTAGCCGGAGGACGCGGGGAAAAGACGGGCGATGTCCCGATCCGGATCATTTAAATCGCAGCCGACGGCCGCCAAGGCAATCGATGGCGCCAGGAAGAGACACACAATCAGAAGGAGCTTTTTCATACCTTCACGTAATAATAGATCTGGAAAACGATGCGGTGATCGTTGTCATTCTTATCGTATTCGTAGAGGGACCGACAGGTCAAATCGGGAGTGAGAAGGTAGGAAAAACCTCCGGCGAGAGACCGATCGTCCTGGCCGGATTGTTTCGTAAAGATCGGCTGGAATTCCAGCTTCAGCCGATTTTCATCGAGGAAATTGATCCCGAACCGTCCCAACGCGGCGTAGGCCGAGGAACCCTCTTTCTCCCCTTTTCGAATATCGGCCCGCCATTCCAATCGGTCCCAGACATAGGTCAGATCCACTCCCAGAAATCCATAACCCTTCGGTTCCGAGTCGAGGGTGTGATACCCAATGATGTCGGGGATTTTACCCGCCGTCCCATAGAGGCCGCAGGTGTAATTATCCCGGTTCAGCACCCCTTTGGCCACACGGCCCGAGAAGAGGTAGCTGCCTTTCAGTTGGAGCGGCATGCCCGTTCCCGAGGTGAGGGAAAAGGCGGCATCTCCCCAGTTGAAATCGCGAGAAGCCCCCGCCCCCCAGTCCCGGTCAAACCCGAACCCGCTCATCGGCAGGGATTGAAGAAGAAGGCTGTGCGTGTCGAAGTAGGATTCAAGGCCGACGGGCACCCGGTTATGCCCGACCCATGAATAGGCGTAAGGGGTTTTCACCCGGACATAGGCATTGTAGAGCTGGGGTTCTATGGCGGGATGGCCCTGATCGTCGTAGGCCAGGCGTCCCTGAAGGGCGAGGGTTCCCCAATCCCCTGTGTCGCCGGAAAGCTTTTGGATCCAATCAGCGCCGATAGACGGTTTTTGCATGACGTCATTCTGGCTCATGGAGTAATAGATCCCTTTGTCCCGGAGTGAGGAATATCCGCCCACCCCTTGTGCTTCCAAATACAGCAGGCCCGAGTCGGCATACGCCAGGGCTCCGGAGAATAGGAAAAGAGAAAGGAGAAGGAGCCTAAACCTCAAAAGATATTTTCCCAACCAGAATTTGTTTTCCATCGCGTTTGATCCGGAGGGTGATTTGCCATGCCCCGGGCATGGCAATTTCAACAGGCAGGAGATAATCGCCCTTTTGGTTCATCTGAAAGGGGACCGGACCGGAATCGTGGGCGCGCATGCCGGGCATTCCATATTCGCCGCTGATCTCATAGGGGCTTTCTTTCCTGCCGTCCTGGGAGTACGCCTGGAGGATGACGATCAAGCCGCCGATCTGCGGTTTCTGATCAAAGCGCCAAGTAAAATAGCCCCCCGCAGGAAGAGGATTATGCCTCCCTTCACCGGACAGCGGAATGGGTTCCAGAGAATGCGTGGAGGCGGCCGGTAGAATGCTTTTGTTTTCTGTCCTTCCGCACCCCGTCAATAGCGGGACGGAGGCCATCACCGAGGCCATGGCGATCAGTATTTCTTTCATAAATTGGCTCCCCTGCTCTTCCTAGAACCTCCAGGCGAGCATCGGGCGGACGGCCAGGCCCCGGAAAGAGAGCGCGAGCGGTTGGCCGACGGGGGTCCTCACGTTATTGGAATAGGTGAGATAGGCGACGTCCAAGTGGATCGAAAGGTGGGGCGTCAACCGGTAATTGCCGCCCAATTCCACGAGCGGCGAGAACGCAGTCTGGAGGGTCGTGTCCTGGAACGTCTGGGCCTCTGGCGTAGCGGCGTTGGTCGCCCACTCTGATTGACTGGTCACCTGCGCGACCGAGAACCCGACGCCCGCTTCCAAGGAAAGGCCCATTCTCTCAAAGAACGGGTACAAAAGAGCCAGGTCGGCTTGAGACAAATTCGTGACCTGTCCCGTGACCGGCGTCGGCGTCGGGGTATTCACGCTGGCGCGGTCCTCGGCCAGACCGGACACATTCGCCGGCAGGACCCCGGCCGCTTCGACCTGGAAGCCGTAGGGCAGCTCCGCCCGCACCGCCAGCGCCGTGCCGACTTCTCCTTTAAAGATCGAGGCCCCGGCGAGCGCCGTATAGGACCTCGCGGTTTCGCCGGCCGGCGGGTTCACCGCCGCGGAAGAAGCGGAGGCGGGAGAAATGGAAGCCCCCGACGGCGCGGCGATGAAGTCCGCCTTGGATACCGAAGTGAATCCTACCCACAGCAGAATGGCCGTTAAAAACTTCGTGATTCTCCTCATTGGGAATCCCTCAGATCGATGATGAGATGCGGCGACGGCAGCCCTTCATTTCCTTTGGCATCCACGGCCACCACATAGAGTTCATACACCTTGCCCCCTTGCGTGGGCGGGGGCCAGTTAAAGACCGTGGCGCTCGTGGGAGGATGAAAACAGACGTCAAAGACGGGATGAGGACCGTGGTAGGCCCCGTAGACGGTGTAGCGGAACCCATCGCCCGCCGAGGTCCAGCGCAGGCGGATGGTTCCATTCAAGCCGCGTTCCCACTGAAAGCCCTGGACGGTGGGGATGCCTGCGGTCGCGGCGCCTCCGGGAGTCACGGCTTTCCCCACAAGCGCGGCCGCCGCATTGGCGAGACGCGATCCGATGCCGCCGGTCTGCGGAAGACCGGCCTGGATCGCTTGAGTGACGTCGTTGGCGTTGACCAAAGGCGCAGTCGGCGACCCGGGAGCGATGGATCCCCCGCCAGCACCCGCGGGGGATGACGTATTAGGAGAGGGGCTGCGCGCGGCCGACCCTTTATGGGAATTCCCGCCCGGCGGTCCCTTTGGGCCTGTCATCCCCGAAGTCGTAGGCGGGGATCCACCAGCCGCAGGAGTCCCCTGTTCCTCCGGCGGCAGCGGCCAGACCGAATCGAGGTAATTTTCCCCGGTAGGGACAAAGGCGATTTTTTCGGAATGAGGGCTGGGGATGTCACCCGCGCTGATGCCGATGACCGTGATATACCCCTTTCCATGGGCCGGCTGGATATCCACGATCGCCCCCAGCGTCTCGACGTCCCCGCCGACCGGACTGATGTCCTTGTCGTCCGGGCTGTGCCAGAAGACCTGGTATTTGAGCGCCCCCGGAACGGAGGTCCATTGCAGGTGCAGGCGGTGGCGGGTCACCGTGTGATGGTCCGTGATCAGCGGCGCCGCGCGGCCGGAACCGGACTTTTCAAAAGCCGTATGAAACCGATACCAGAAATCCCCGGCCTGTGACCAGACATAATGAACGGTCTGCCAGGCGCCGACCCCCGCCAGCCCCAGGACCAGGGCCACCAGCCCGACCTTGAGCCACCCCTTGCCCCCGAAGTAGATCAGCCAGCGTTCCGCCAGCCACCCCAGTTGAGGCTTTTCGGTCTTTCTCCAGAAAGCGCACAACTCTTCGAAGTGGTTCAGGGTATCCCGAATCAGGGGGTAGCCGGGGGCGGCCGGGGCGTCCTTTTTGGCGGGCGCCGGGGCGTCCGCGGAGCGCGGAACCTCTGCCGAACCCTTCTTTTCACTAAGGACAGCCTGCGGAAGGTCGCCATCTTCGGACTGGGGCTGCGGCCCTGCGGTAGGCCGGGATGCGGCCGCCGCTTCCCTCTCTTTTTTCATGTCCTTGACCCGGCCGGGGATCTTCTGGACCGGAAGCGTCCCCGCTTCGATCTCCCCCGCCAGCCGCGTCTGGTCATCTTTGTTAAGGCCGCTGATTTCACGCAAAGAGGAGTAGGAAACGTTCTTCGCCAAGAAAGTCCGGTGGGCCGGTTCCGAAAAAGCCGCAAATTTGAGCAGCTCTGAAATGGTGGATTCGCGTTCATCGAGTTTCCGGGCAAGGTCCGCTTGCGCGATGCCGGTGCCGCGCATGTCTTTGACTAGCCCGGCCTGAATCAGGGGGTGGGTGCTGCTCTTCTTATTGTCCTTATACTGTTGGACCAACCGATCAAGGAGGGAGGACTGCGGGGGTGGGACCGACGCAGGGGTCTCGTCCATGGCGCCAGAGTCTACCAAACCTTCAAAAGGCACTTCAAGGGTCCTTCAAGGGCTTAAAACGCACTTCAAGGGCTTGGGCCTCCATAGGGGTCGGCGACTTCAATGGCTTCAAAGGCACTTCAAGGGTCCTTCAAGGGCTTAAAACGCACTTCAAGGGCTGGGGCCTCCATAGGGGTCGGCGACTTCAAGGGCTTCAACGGTACCTTTCGGAAGGCCTCTACCCCTCAAAATCCTGCCTTTGGCCAAGCTGGTTCTGGGCGGCGCGGATTTCGCGGGCATATGGGGGTACCCCTCGTTCCTCCTATGCCTGTTTTGGGGTTATTGCGGATGTAGGCACGGACTTTGTCCAGCTCGACTTCATTCCGGATGATCCGATCATGGTAGCCGCGCTGCCAGATGATCTGTCCTGATAATCCTCTCATCTCATTAATCTTTCTGGTGGTGGTGGCCTTGAACTGGGATATGAGGGTGGACAATGATCTGGGGGATGGTCCCCGGATTGGATTTGATGTTGTTGATCCCTGATTTCCGGGCGGCCGGCTGGCCGCCCGGAAAAACCCGAACAACCAACGGCGCCCCCGAACAGTTAGATCCAAATCCGGCGATTTTATTCATGCCGCTACCGACCTAACCGCCCCACCTGCCCCAACCGACTCAACCGCCCCAACCGCTTCAACTTTATGAATGAACTGGCAGGGGACAGGGGTTTTTGGGATGAATAAATTCCGGCCAATGGACTCTAAGTCAATGAAGGCCCTTGCGCATTTGTCTGTTATACCGTACAATTAGGAGGTTTCAGGGTGTTGTGTGGAAGCAAGCAACTCCGGTATTACCAAAAGGTCGACGGGACAAAACCGTTTTTGGAGTGGCTTCTAAGGCTTCAGAACCCCAAAACTCGTTCCGTCCTTCACAACCGGCTGGAACGGTTTGCTGAAGGAAATCCCGGCTACTGGCGGTCTGTCGGCCAGGGCGTTTTCGAGCTGAAGATCTCCTGGGGACCCGGGTATCGGATTTATTTTGGCTGTGATGGCCCGCACGTGATCATCCTTTTGATCGGCGGCGATAAGAGCACGCAGACAAGGGACATCCATGAAGCGCACGATTTCTGGCAGGATTACCAAAGGAGAACCTATGGAACCCAGCGTCAGCTACCATGAAGAGTTAATTCAATATCTCAAAAACCCCAACGACGCCTGCGCGTATCTCAATGCGGCTCTTGAAGAAGGGGACCGGAAACATTTCCTGATCGCCTTGCGAAATGTGGCCGAGGCTCAGGGAGGACTGCTGAAGCTGGCCCGGAGCACCAAGATGAACCGCGGCCACCTGTACCGCCTCCTGTCGCACGGCGGAAACCCGGAAATCAACAGCCTGCACGAAATCTTGCGCGCCTTCGGCCTTGATCTGGCCATCGTGCTCCGCAAACCCCAAAAAGTCCGCAAAGCAGCCTAACCGACTCAAAGGACTTAACCGTTGTGACCGCCCCAACTGACTCAACCGCCCCAACCGTCTTAACTGGCCTAACCACCCGTCGTAACGGCAGCGTCCGCCGTAACGGCCGCGACCGCCGTAGCGGCAGAGACCGCCGTCCCGTCCTCCTGTCGACGTTATCAATTGTCGGGACGGCCCCGACTATTTAGAACTCCACGGGAGGACGGGGCCGTAACGGCAGCGTCCCTTCCCCCGCTTCACCCTCTCTCCTGACCTCCCCTGGCATTTTTTCTGGGCTCGCCTGAGTTACTGCGAGCCCTGTCCCGCCACCTTAATAAAACAGGTAGCGGGGCTAGCCGGAGAACGGAAAAAGAGGGACAATACCGACGTTGCTCGGTGTGCCGCCTCCGCGCTCGCTCCGGGCGTTGTCGCCGCATCGGCTCCACTACGTCCTCGCTCGCCGCGAAGACGTCACCCCTCGCTGGGGAGTAGAACTGACCGCCTTACTGGGAGATTGATCATGCCACGCACGAAGAGGAGTTTTAAGACTATATGCCCACCACAAAAAGCAGATCAAAAGCACTAGTCGGACAATTTTCGATTACACCGGCACTCGAACTTACTAAGTTCGTCAAGGGTATTGACGCTCTTTCAGGCACTTTGCCCTCTATGCTGAAACATTTAATTTCCGATCTGGATCGAAAAACAAACACATATCACAGATTTCTTCATAGCCATGGAAAAGCGCGCTTTCGGAATGGAAAGAAGACCTATGTTATTGAAGGGAAATATGTATCACGTGTTGAAATGCTGCGCAAAGACGTCGACAAATCTGACCTTAGTTTCTATGCCATCCCCGAAATCTTTTTTGTATCTCTTGTCAACAGGTTCGAAGCGTTCGTAGCTGGGCTGTTGAAAGTAATAGTTTCAATGAGGCCAGAAGTCTTGCATGGGTCTTCCCGAGAAATCAAGTTCGAAGACTTGATGAATACGAATTCGGTACAAGAAATTCGTGATCAGCTCATAGAAGACAGAATTGATTCATCTCAAAGGGAAGGCTATGAGAAATTCTTTAGGTGGATTGAAAATACTTTCCATGTTGAGGTTGTCAAGACAATCCCTTCTTGGAATTCCTTTATAGAAATAATTCAAAGAAGGCACCTCTTTGTCCATGCTGATGGGCAAATCTCTTCCCAATATTTAGCCATTTGCAAAAGGAATAAAGTTGAAGGCATAAGTAAATATAAGAAAGGTGAAAGAATCGCAATGAGTCCAGAATACTTTCACCAAACATATCGTTGCCTGTTCGAGGTTGCAGTAAAGTTGACACACATATTATGGAGACATGTGAGGCCCGATCAAATTGCAGAATCCGATGAAAACATAACGGACCTTACATATGAATTGCTCCAGGCGGAGCACAATAATTTGGCTTGCCGACTTTTGGATTTCGCGTGCCTTCAGT
>Ga0326727_10019025_pt1 | contig 13908 bp, 16 predicted proteins | sample MB2enrmetagenome_FD_207643 | JGI IMG/M metagenome (GOLD analysis project Ga0326727, IMG submission 207643) | Lab enriched peat soil microbial communities from McLean, Ithaca, NY, United States - MB29MY | ecosystem: Environmental > Terrestrial > Soil > Wetlands > Peat | place: USA: New York... | reverse complement strand
GCATTCCACGGTCCGGCCGTCGGGCGCCATGAGCACCATGTGGCAGTTGTTATTGACCAAGGCAATCGTGCCCGCGGGGATGCGCGGATCTTGAACCACATTCCCCGGAAAGCGAAAGCCTTGATAGGTCGTACCCGTTCGAGGATCGAAAGAAGCCGTCGGTGCTTCTTCAATCTCGATCGGGTTCAAGTCAGTTCTGGTCAGCGGAGCATCGGGGTCAGAAGGAATCCCATCCGGCAGAAACTCACTGACCATACCTGGATGCCGCATCACTCCATTCATCTGGCCGATGGTGTCCAGATTGGCTCCAGTGGCTTGCAAGAATGCTGAAAGACTCAAATCTTCTGTTGGGGGCATTAGCTCACCCTGTCGTTGTTGAAGGTTTCGCCATAGTCGAGACGCAGCCGAAGCTGCCTCTCTTCTTCCTTGAGGTCTTCTGCCGTCTGCGGTGGAATCGTGGGGCGTAGTGGAAACCGTGGTGTCACCCGGTTCTTGCCCATAACAGGAGAACTGGGTGACACCTTGTATCCGAGAATGCCCTCAAAGACCTGATAGCCACCGCCGCGATGTGCAGGGAAGTCCAGCCGGGCAACAAAGCAATCGCTGTTTCCGGTAAAGCTGACTTCAAACCTTGCGACATCACTTACAGGCATGTTGATGTGCGAAAGCACCATCATCATGGCTGCTCTGCGACGTTTGAGACTAACTGGTCCAGCCATGCTTCCCCTTGCTAACGAAGAGTGGCCAGGGCCTTTTCGTCGATGACATCATTCTTGGCCAGGAAGTAGGCCAGGGTATCGAAGGTTCCAATGTCCGCGATATGAGCCAGCCAGTCTTCATGGCTTCTCATAATCGGCACACTCTGCGGAGTGCGCGTGACCAGGTAGATGTGGATCTCCCGCTCGGCCTGCTTGTTGGGCTGCTTCATCAGCCACTCGGGATACTTCTGGAGATCAGTCGAGCGCGCGAGGAACGCATCCATCGTCTCCTTGAAGGCCACGAAGAACTGATTGGTCGCTTTGTGTCGCACGGTTGCGATGTGCTCGTAGTAGATGACCTCTTCGCCCACAGGTGTCATGCCTGACAGGTGCGTCAGACGAGGATCATAGGCCGTCGGATTCTGACGGCGGCCAACACCCCCAGGCAGCGGGAACACCTTGTTGCTGACAAGTTCCAGTCCGGCCAGGAACTCAACATTCACTGACCGGGAAGCAAGTTGATGCTTGGGCACGCTACTGTCCCCCTTGACGCTTCATGCGCTCTCTGGCGCCGCCTGTGTAGATAGGCGCCGGCGTCGACGTGACTTCCTTGTGATCGCCAATAGACTGAACAGCAGAAGCAGCCGAGCGGCCTTGTGTACCCGTGGCGATTGGAGGCTTGGCGGCAAGTTCCCGCATCGTGAGCTGCAACGGAGCGGGAGCGGGTTCCTGCTCATGCGTTTCTTCGTCGCCCTCAGTGGACAGCTCGACCGGTTCCGGCATCTCGCCACCGCCCGCCCAGGTGTTGAAGCGGCCGGCCAGCTCTTCGAACTGAGCCTTCAGCTTGTTGTGCTCGGCCAGGCTCACTGTGCCCTGCGCAACCTGATCGAGGGTCGTGCTGTTCCTGCGCGCAATTGCCAGCTTCAGAGACTGGACGAACAAGTCACGTTCGGAACCAGCGGGCACTCCGGAGGCGTAGTTGGGCGGGATCATGATTTCACCGCACGGGCACAGGTACACCTTTTGGGGTCCCTGATTCACATTGCGATAGCCGGCACCGGAAGTGGTGTACATGCCAGCCTGCGCCTCGATGAAGAAGATCGATCCGCAAGACGGGCACTCGATGGGAGCGTTGACCGCACTGGTCGCAGCTTGAACACGCAGCCTACTCGACTGCGGTTGGGTGGGTCTGTTCATCTTGTTCCTCGTTGATCTGTTGTTTGCTCTTGTGGCAGACGGTGCAGTGGCTGTCTACATTCCACTCATGTTTGTGTGGGCGAAGATCGGTCACCTCACCGTCCGTGATGCGGAACCGTTCCTCACCGGAGTCAGGATTGACTACAGTAAGATCGTCATCTCCAAGCACCGCGTCGATGACGAGAAAGCCTTCGGCATCACGAAAGCAGTTGACCGGCTTGCGTTCGCCCTTCATGAAAATGGGCAATGTTTCAGGCATGTGCGAGGCTCCTGCAGCTCTTCCCGATGCAATCCTCGCAATGAGAACCAGGCACCGGATGGTCGGTATTCCGAACAGCGTTCAGTATGGAAGCAACTGCCTTGCGTACCAAAGGCAGGTCGAAGTCCTTCATCTTCCAGGGCTCGCCGCGGAACAACGGCAGGTGGTAAACCCCTGGAGATGTGTAGTCAGTAGCTCCCATCAGATGCACATATCGAATTAACTCGATCGCACTGGGCTGCTGGCAATAGGCCGGCCGCCACTCATGAACGTGCAGGATCATCGGCCGTTCATCCGTGCGCCGATCGTGGCGCCGAAGCACCACGGCGTACTCGCCTTCAATGCGGTCTCCCGCGAGGTCGACACCGTACGCTTCAACCGGTTTCAGCACTTCATAGTGCTGAAGTAACAGAAAGATCTTCCTGGCCGCTGTATTCCCGGCACGAAGCCCTGCATAGTAAGCAGGTTGGTGATCAGGAGCACAGCCCGCGTTATGCCCGTTCCAGATGCTTTCAAACTTGCCGCGCAGAGTGGCCACAGGTACCAGCCTGCCCTTGAAAGCATTCAGGATTGCCCAGCGCAAAAGCTGCTGGGCGCATTCGTAGGAGGAAGGATCGTGTTTACCCTCCACACCGAACATCGGACACTTCAAACGCAGGTCGATTTGCTGTTCAGTCAGCAACATGTCAGGCCGCTTGCTTGCGTCTCGACAGCCTGGGAACTTCCCGACTCTCGGTCTCGATCGGAGTCGGCGGATCTGCGATCTCAATCACAGTCGGCTCCGGAAGTTGAACGGGCTCACTGGGCGAAAGCTGAACGGTCCCCGCCGCGGTCAGTTCGACAGTCGAATCCGTCGCGGTGTCAATCGCCGGCTCGTCCGTGCAGAGCGTGCCGTCGGTATTGAACCGAAGGTCTTCCGCATAGTGAATGATGTTGGCTGGGTTGTGGCCGGTGGTCTTTAAGAACGCCGCCGACATGCCGATCTCTTCCACTAGCTGCTCCGGAATCAACGCCTGATTGCCCTGTCCCGCGTAGTCTCCACCGAAGAATGTGGGATCGAACTCAACCTTGTAGTGCCGTGTGCTCATTGGTGCTCCTCTTCATGTGTTGGGTTGGGCAGCCAGGCCGGACCTGCCTAACGGTTAGTAGACTCACAGCCTGGACCTGTACGGGGCCCTGGAGCCTGCCAGAGCGCCCTTCGCCGACTTGTCGGCCTTGTCCCTGGCTACGGCCGCCTCAGCCAGCTTGCTGCGGTATTCCTGCTGTTCCCGGTCGGAACACTCGACCATCCTTCCGGACTTGTCTTCCAACCGGTAGAAGATCGTTCCTTTGGTGCCGGTGATTTTGTTCTTGTCGACAATGACTTCGACAATCGGCTTCCTGATGGCGATCCGGGCCTGGACGCCATCCGGGTTCGTGACGGTCTCCATCCAATCGGAGGACTCCCACCAGATGTCAACGTTGCTGGGGACGTCGCACCAGTCCTGAAGCTGGTTGTAGACTCCGCAGTTGGCCTTGGCATCGAAGGAAAGGCCCGCAGATCCCTTCAGGTTCAGATACGTCGGGCGCGAGCCCGGCCGCAGCTGTTCTTTGGGGATCTCCATCGTGAACAAGGCGGTCGTGCGATTGGCTGCAACGATCTCCTCGTTGATGAAGCGAGACATGGCGCGAATGTAACCCTCGCCTGTCTCATTGGTGACCAGGCTATACAGGTGGAAGTTGTCTCCGACCACCAACAGCGCGCGGTCGGGGAACTTCTTTCGCAGATCCTGGACCCACGATTTCAAGCAACCCAGATCGGAGGGCAAGATCGAAGGATCAACAACGATCAGGCGCTCGTCTTCGTGCATCTTGCGATACCATGCCTTGGCCGCGTAGTAGCGTTCGTGGAAGTCCGGCGGCGCCAGTTCCTGACCTTCCGGATGGTTCATGTAGTACCCCGGCCGGCGAAAGCAGTCACTGGGCATTCCTGTGTAAGCCCCCAGCAGGCGGTTGATGCGATCGTTCATCGAGTCATCGACCGTGTGCAAGAGCATGATCAGGTCTTCGTTGTTTTCCAACAGCCCGATGATCTGGTTGTCGAGAACGATCGACTTGCCATGGTGAGGCTTGCCCGGATAGCAGAGCATCGATCCGTACCGCGGGATGCCACCAAATATCTTGTCGAAGATCGGATAGCCGGTCCGCAACTCATACTCAGTGACATTCCTTTCCTTCTGATCGAAGAGAACATCGATGGTCTTCAGCACCGACTCCGGGTTGTAGCCAACCTTCTTCTTGCTGAGTGTCTCCAGTTGCGCGGTAGCGGCGGCCAGATGGGCCTCGATGTGGGCCGGATCTTGCCGCAGCTTCTTGGCAACCGTGTCGCCGATCAGCGACCGCTCCTCATCCAGCCGGGCATCCTCCTTGTCCATCAGACGGAGGACTTCCTTCATCACGAAGTCTTCGTTGGTGTTGGTCCAGTGGGCCAGCTGCCGAGCCTGGCGCATCCGCAGGATGTTCGACGGCTCGTTGATGATCAGAGGAATCGTTGACTCGCAGATGGTGAACGGGTCTTCCCCGGCGTCCCGCCTGCATTTCAGACTCCATGTGAACATGTCCAGACGTTCCAGCTTGCGCCAGGCGTCAGTTCCTTTCTCCAGGGTCTCGAATCTGCGGACATATTCGTCCGGATCTTTGACGCCATCGGGAGTCGTGATGACCTCCAGGCGGGTGCCCACACTGCCACTGACCTCTTCGACCAGCTTCACAACCCGCTCCACACCCTTCTTGCCGGCCGTGTCGTTGTCCATCCCGACAATGATGTGCCGCTTGCCAAGCGAGAGCAGAAGCTCCAGGTGCTCGCGGGTAAAAGCTGTGCCGCAGGTGGCAACTGTTCCCAGTTCACCACCGGCATACAGGGTCACACAATCAGGGTTTCCCTCTACCACCGTGATCGGGCCATCGAACTTCTTGGCCAGATCCAAGTTGTAGAGCAGATTCCGCTTGTTGAACAGCGTGCCTTCATCACGGGTGTGGACGTACTTCTTAGCCTCCCGTTTGGTTTTGCCGGCATCAAAGTCAGCCTGATGCTCGGTGAACAGCAGATCGCGGGCTGAGAAGCCTATGGGCGAACCATTCACATCCCGGATGGTGTAGATCAACGACTCCGGACTAAAGATACGGCTGGCATTCCGATGTTCCCGGCTGTCGGCAAGATCGCAGCTCTGCAGCAGGTCCAACGAGTGCTTGTACTGCACCGTCATCCGGTGCAGGTAGTCCTCGTAGGACCTCACACTGCCAATGCCCATTTTGTAGCGAAGGCTGCTATCCCAACGTAGTTCCTGGACCTTGGCCAGAACAATCGGTGGAAGCTCATTGTCCTTGACATGCCTCACGATCTGATAGGCGTGCGAATAGGCGGTAATGACTTCCATCTCTCGCAGCTCTTCAGTCGTGAGATCAGGCGCCTCAAACGGAATGTTGAAACGGTCAGCCAAATACTTGACCGTCTCCGTCACCCAGCCGGGCCCAGATGAAGGCCGGCCCTCTATCCACACGCAGAGATCGAATATGTCGAACGAAGTCTGACAGGCAAAGCAGTAGCCCCGGTTGCCCGTCGTTTTGATGAGACCTGCTGATGGGTGCTTATCGGGGTGATCCGGGTTGGGGCAAGAGAATCTCTTGCTGGTGTCGTAACCGCACGACGTCAGATATTCCGCGATGTACATCGGCTCTTTGATCTGCGCGATTACCCGATCGAGGGCTTGTCTACTACTGGTCATGAGTCTTTCTCCGTGAGATAGCCGAGTACACGAGCAAAGTCCGTTTCATCGAAAACCACGACTCCGACACCATGCTGATTTCTCAGCACCAATCCGCCGATCGACATCTTGGCCCGCGTCGCGTCCTGCCTGACCTTCGTCAGTTCAGACAGCAGCACGACTGGGTTTTCTCTCTGGGATTGGAACTTGGTGTCAAGGGTGATGAAGCCGGCCGCGACATGATCGCCGTCCTTATTGGAACGGCCTGAATTCTTGGTGGCTGTTACGTTGAGATGCTTTACAGTGGACTGTTCAGCCTTCTCGGCCTGCTTCAGAACCTTCTTCTTGCCGCGGTCCTTCTTCAGCCGAGTCTGCTGTGCATCCCGAGACTTCTTCATCCGGGCAAGCGCCTTTTCGTGCTCAAGCACAGGATGGGTTCGCTGCTTGCTGCCCGTTAAGGCAATCCAGTAGCAGCGTTCCAGCCCCAGGTCCTCGTTGCCCGGAGCGAGCCGGCAGAGGCAACACCTGCCTCGTACCGGCCCAACAAGGGTGTCCGAGTTCTTGCACCGGTTGGCGCCAAACTCACAGGACTCGGCAACGGGCATAGGCTAGGCCGCCTCAGCTTCTTGGAACTCCTCAGTCTCAGCTGCCGCGGCTGCCGCCTCATCTCCGTGTTCGACACCGACCTCAGGAGTGACATCCTCGCCATCAATCAGTTGTTTGATTCCGTCGAAGATGGGACGGTGCTCAACGATCAGGTCACGATAAGAGCCGAGTTCGCCCTGGCATTTCCAGGGGGCACTCTTCTTCCGCTCATCGACATTCTTACCTTCGCCGAGGATGTAGAACCACCCACCGAACTTGGTGATGATGCCAACACGCAGTGCCTGCTTGAAGTAGTCGTACTCCTTGGAGAACCCTTCACCGAAGATGTAATAGAGATCGGTGTAGCGCCAGTTGGCGCCCAGCCGATCCTTGACAAGCTTCACACGAGTGATGAACCCGTATGGGTCTTTGTCGCCTTCCGCCAGCTTGCCGATCACTTCCAGTTCGAAGCGCAATGAACTGTATCGAGGCACTGACTTGCCGCCAGATGTCGAATAGCTCACCATCGTTCCGCCTATGGATTTGTTTGCGTGGTTAAGCCAGCAGCAATGTGCCCGACGGGTTGTGTTCTTGCGGAACCAGCCCCTCATCTTCTTCGAGATGCCGCCAACCAGATCGTTATCGCTCGTAGCCTTGGCTGCATCGGCTTCTGAAACCAGCGCATCCACTGAATCAATGAGCAAAAGGTCAAACACATTGGCTGCTTTGGCGACAAGATCAAGCACCGCCTCCACGTAGACCATCTCGGTCTCGCAGTCTTCCGCTTTGACAGTCACCTGAACCAAACGGACTGCATACAGACCCCTGGCTTCGGCTTCGGCCTTGTCGGTGATGAATCCCAACTGCTTCAGGTAAGCAGTGGTCATGCTGCCTTCGATGTCGATGATTCCCACACGAAGACCCAGCAACTGCCAGGTCACACCGATAGCCAAAGCGAGGCTGGTCTTGCCGGCATGCTCCTTCTTGGAATAGATCTCCGAATGCCGGCACTTGGGCAGCCCACAGTTGATGCCACGATCATCGATCGCGTGATCCAGACCGGGAAATCCGGTCGTGACGCACACAACATCGTTGTCGTACTCGTCCGCCAGCTTCAAGGCATCGCCGAGTCCCAGTGTTGCCAGCTGGGCTTCGAACGCATCGTTGATGCCAACGGGCTCCTTCTCTTCCTTCTTCTTCCGTGGTGGCATAGTGCTCCTAGTTGTTGGTTCCTTCCTCAAGTCCGAGGAGTTTCTTGCAGAGGTTGACCCGGCTGTCCACAGACTTGACCAGGCCTTCGAGCCAGGTCTCCAGGCCGAGGAAACCAGCCAGGAGCCGCTTCTGATAGGCCTCGCGGTCGAAGTCGGAAATGCCTTTCTCTCGCTTGACGATGAAGTGATCGCTCTTGCAGTGCGAAACGAAGCAGGTAGCCAGGCCGTACCAACGAGTGGTCCGTTCCCTCCAGCGTTCCACCGAGGTCATGTGGTCCAGCAAGTTGGCCACGTCATTGGAGCGAACATCCAGACGCAGGAGACGCAACAGCGGGTCTCCTGCCTCATAGATCGCATCCTCAAACTTGGCCATCTCCGCCATCAGTTCGGACTCCTTGGTGAGGGCCAGAATCTGTTGAACTCGACTGACAGGCATGACGGTTGGTTTGGGAAACTCGGTGCTAGCCAATCTCCACCTCCGCAGTGGTATCCGACAAGAGTCCCTGAAGATCGGAGAGCAGGTACTGCAGCTCAGGTCTGGCCTCTTTAAGGCAATGGCCGGCAACCGAACAGTAGCTGCATTGCCAGTCACCGAGGCGCTTGATCTTGTCCTTCTTGTAGTCGTTGTACTTGGTCTTACCGATGGCGCCGTGCTCAAACAACAGCTCGACGCGCTCCGGCGAATAGGACCACTCGTACTCGGCCGGCGGCCAGAACGAGGAAGGCAGCAGGCGAACCTCGTCTTCCAACAAGGTCAGGTAGTTGCTCTCGGCTATCAGGTCTTCCGGCGTCTTCGGGACGAACCCGCCGCCATCGACCACATCCTGAGGGCACAACACCAGCTTCAATGAAGGAGGCGGAAGGATACCCTTCTCCGCCAGGTTCTGAGCACCTCGGCTCCGCGCACGGAACCAGTAACCCTGCTGAGTCTTGTACCGAGCGTAGACCGACTCCATCGTGAAGATCTTGAACGGCACACCATCCACCTGCGGATAGTGGAAGCCGTCGAAGTCCTGGTAGATCTCGATGGTGAATTCCTTGCGGCTGGCCGAGTCGCGGTCCACATACAGCAGCTTGCCGCCAATCGGACCGTCGTTCATGCTCTTGACCATCTTCTTGTCGGCTTCGGAACGGTTGCGGTGCTCGAAGACTTCGCCGTTCTTCTTGGCGTCGCGGACCTTCTTGTCCAGCACCTTGCGCTCGTCGAGCGATCTCTGGATCATGGCCTTCAGGCGCTTGCCGGTGCGAGCTTCGAGGATATAAAGACAGATCTGAATCAGATTCTCAAGCTTTGGCTTGTTCATCGTCTCAATCTCCTTCTTCGCGTAGTAGCCGGAGTACGACTTGCACTCCAGAATCCAGCCACGCCTGTCCACCGGATCAACGGCGATCACATCAAACTCCAGAGACAATGTGATGTCCCTGATGAAGTGCTTCACACCATTGGCGGCGTAGATCCCCGCCAGCTTGGCCTGGTCGGTCAGTCCTGATTCGATTGCTCGGCCCATGAGCCACTTCCAGGCGCCGGTGGCATCGGCGGGATTGGTAACAGAGAAGCCCATCATTCGCATGAAGGATGCGCGGTGGCACTTCCCGACGATATTGAAGAGGGTCTTGTCCACACGCTCGGCCGAAGCCTCCGACGGCCACACGGCCGGCGTCTTGGAAGCGTAGGGATCTCCCATCTCCTCCTTGACCAGTGCAGGGTCAAGGTACGAAAACACATTGAATGTTCCCATGTTTATGCTGCTTTCTTGTCCCCGACCCGGTAGTGAGGACAGTAGTCAGCGAACCCGTAGCTCCGCATGTGATCGACACGTCGAACAATGGCAGAGAAGGTCTCGCTGATCTTTCCGACGACGGGGTAAACCCCATCGCAGGTCTGGTAGATGACGTTGCCATCCGGCTTGACAGCAAGGCGCAACGGCCGCGCGTCCCAGACACACCGCTGTGTACAGCGCGGGGTCTTGAAGCTCAGCTTTCCCATCGGGAGGAAGTCGGTCTCCCCTGACTTGAGATTGAACAGACCGCCATAGAAGGGGTCGTTGATGATGGCATCCAGCACCGCCTGGTTCTGGTGACGCTGATGGAACGGAGTTTCACTGACGAAGACCTGGGCGTTACGACGACCCATCCAACGCAAGAATGCTTTGGTCCGGGCCGTATCCGTCGACCAGGCACCATTCGTGATTACGAACAGGGGCTTGGCGTAGGGCTCGACCATGGACATCGCCCAGTCGAATTCCAGTGGATGAATCGAAGGCTCGCCGCCATAGAAACCAAAAGAGTTGATTCGGCCGAGTTGAATCGTGCTGATGAAGTTCTGCAATGCGCCGAAGGGCATTTGGTCCTGCACCTTCGGCGACGAGTTGTACATGCAGAAAGGGCATTCCAGATCGCAGTTCAGCGTGACCATGAAGCTCAAATCGATGAGCTGCGAGTCGCCTATTCCATTCCAGACCATGCGTCAACCTTACAGTTAGTTTGGCGAGTACCAAAGCAACGCCCTGGTACTCGTCCGGTTACTTCTCCAGCCCGCAGATCTCCCGGAGACTCTTCTTATCCCTCGCGGCTTCGCGCCATTCAACCGGCACATAGCGGAGATTGTCGACGTAGAGCAGCGCCAGATTCGTCATCCGTTCCACCTCTTCGGTGTTCGGAATGATGTTGTCGAAGGCAGCGTTCCAGTCGGCAAGAGTGATGCGGTAGTCAGGCTTTTCAGCCAGAACCCGTTCGGCACGGACAGTCTCATCGAAGGCAGCCTGCAGAAGTTGTTCTTCCTCGGCTCCCGTCCAGATACGGTTCGGGTCGCACAACAGCCGGCCCAGACCGTTTTTAGGATTGTTCTTCGAAGCAACCAGATCGTCGGCCAGGATGATCTTGTGCTTGTGGGTTTGCGAAGCCAGAATGGCCCAGCGGCCCTTGGCATCTCCCTTGCTGGGCGGCAGCATGGGAATCTTGACATCGATACGGCCGGCGCGGACCAGGGCGGCGTCAAGCAGCTCCGGACGGTTAGTTGCCGCCAGAAAGACCACCTTGCCGACACGGCCAGGATCAGACAGCCAGGTCATCAACGAATTGAAGACACGAGCCGAAGTGCCTGAATCACCAGAAGACTGACGTCCGCTGGACAGGACCGAATCGATCTCATCTGCGAACACGATGCAGGGTGCAGCCGCTTCAATGGCCTCGATCAGCTTGCGGACATTCGATTCCGTTTCGCCAACCAGCCCGCCGAAGACCTTGCCCAGATCGATCTCGATGAAGTTGAGATTCGCCTCCTTGGCCAGAGCCCAGGCTGCCATCGACTTGCCCGTTCCCGGCGGTCCGGTCATCAGAGCGCCGCGCGAGCAAAGCTTTTTGTTGCCGCTCCTCAGCGGACGAATGACCTTCCACTGGCAGAAGTCCTTGAAGTGCTCGTGGCCGCCGATCTGATCGAAGCCAAAGGTCGGCTCCTTGATGTCGATCATGCCGCCGTACTCATCTTCAAGCGCGCGCTTCTTGCGCTCTTGAACCAGCGGGAAATCCACCGGAACCTGGTTGCGCCAGGAGTTCAGGATCACATCCTTGATCTGACGCCGATTCATGCCGGCCGACTGAAGGGCGAACTCCTGAAGACTGAAATCGCACGCCAGATCGATCCCAGTCACATTGGTGTTCTCGCCAATGGTCAGCACGCCATCCTTGGCGACACGAGCCTTGATGTTTGCCTCGAAGTTGGTGAGCCACTCCAAACGGTCCTGCAGATTGGGCTTCCGGACGATGTGGCTGACCGCCAGCTCGCCGCGGATCGACTCATGGATGTCGGACAGATGCCGGGTCATCAAAATGATCCGGTTCCGGTCTCCAATCGCTTTGTCCTGGGCCCAGTTGCGGATGTTGACGATGGCGCCGCGGTCCATTCCCAGGTTGGCGATGTCGCCGCGCGGGAACAAGCTGTCGGAATCCGTGAAGACCAGCGTCAGACACAGCTCCCGTTGTAGGGACTGGTCCTGTGTGAGCTTGATCTTGTTGTCGGTCAGGATCTTCTTCGAGATGGCGAACCAGTCGTTCAGCAGCCGCATTGCCGCTTCCGGACTCTTGGGCTCGAAGTAGCTGGGGCCAAGTTCTTCGACCGCCTCGTCTCCGAGTACCTGCTTGAAGGTCTCGACCCACATCGTCTTGCTCTTCGGATCGGGAAAGTCCAGGCCAGTGGATGTGTTGTAGAAGGCCATGATGCGAGTCTTCTGCGATACACGCCGAGCCGACTGAATGCCGGCTTCTTTGTTGTCCGTTACAGCGTTCGGGTTGAGACTCTTCTGAATGTTGTCGTCGTAACAGGAGGCCAGCACCTTCCTGATCGGCAGATCGTTGCCGGCATTGTCAACGAAGTCGTAGATGTTGCCATGCAAGATGAAGACGTGGGCAATTTGGGCCTGGTAATCATCCGTGATGCCTCTGACAAAGTCAGGCACACCCCGTTGCACCACTCGTGGGCTCTTGATTGTTACTTTGGGAGGCATTTGGTCCTGCCCATCCTTTCAGTGTTAGTTGACCGGGCCCGTTCGTGGACGGCATGTCCCGAAGGAAACGATCGCGCGCGACATAGTGCTCGATGTAGGCCTGCAAGGCGAGAGCCGAATCAGGTTCCATCGTGAGGCACTGCCGATAAACGGGATCGCTCTCGATGCGTTCCATATCAAGGGACACACGGGCTTCAATGCCGAGAGCGATCTCGAACAGGTCTTCTGGACCTCGAGCCATACAACCTCTCAGTCTTGTTTGGGTGGAACAATTACCTCAAGACGAAGCTGCTTGATCTTGAGTCGGCCGGTGGAGATTCGAGGATCAAGGGCATCCAAAGGGGCAGCCTTCAGCTCCTTCTTAAAGAGCCGGGCAGCTTCCTCCGCATTGTCTGCGACTTGATTCTTGAATGCTGTGAACGGGACTTCCGCGACACCGGAGAATTCAACCCGGTATTCGTGGAACCTACGCTGCTTTGGCATAGGCCCATCCACGGCTGCGAAGTTCCTTGAGAACCTTGAGAGCATGCAAAGCACCTCTCAGGCCATCGTGCGGCTTGTCTTCCGGCCCAATGCCAAGGAAAGTTGCTACCGGATCTTTCCCGATCTTGGGCAACGGTCCGAGGACACCCCAGGCAATGCTGGGAATGTCGATCAGATGCCGCTCGAAGGGACCATACTCTTCCCGGCTGCGATCGGCTTGCTGATTCGGGTAGTAGAACCGAAGAGCTTCATTCGTGAAGCCCCAGTCGAAGCGTGTGCTGTAAGAAGCGAACACACTCTGCCGCGCGAAGGAGAAGAATGATCTCCACCCGTCGGATTGATTTACGGCATGCTTCCAGGCTTCCGGGGTATAGCCATTGACTTCCAGTGCGATCGGACTGGCCAGTTCGATATGAAGTGGCTGAATCTTGGCACTGAAGGTGGCTTCGATTTCCAGAGTGGCCTGATCCACACGCACGGCACCGATGTCGATGACCTCGTGAATGAGTGGATCAAGGCCTGTGGTTTCCAGGTCAGTGATGACCAGGGCGCGATCAATGAATTCCATAGTTCCTCGTTAGGCGACGGCCAACATCTGATCGTCAGGGCCTTCGTCTTTGTGGGACGACACATCGTCCCAGCCTTCTTTGTCGTCGATGGCCGCCAGGGACTCAGGGAATCCGGTGATTTGCACCAGCCCTTCCTCCTGATCGACGACCATTTCCACGATGTTGGAATGCAGATCCGTGGGGCTATACCGCGTCGACAGGAAATGAACTTCCTGATTCCGCGAGCCACACAACGGCTTGTCATCGCAGCGTTGCAACTGGTTGTAGCGGCCGGCGATGATGAAGTCCATCTGCTTGAGAATGGAGTTGGACAGTTTGGCGTCGCCCGGAATCATGATGCGGAGTTCCGGGTGCCACCAATTGAACTTGCCGTCCCGCAGCTCCTGCAGGGTGTAGCCCGTGAAGGAGCCGATAGACAGCTCCGGCCTGCGTTCCTTAATGAAGCTGATCAACAGCTCCAATGCCGGCGCCTGTTGGAACGGCTCGCCTCCGGAGAATGTCACGCCTTCGATGTTCTGGCCGAGAATCCAATCAGCAAGCTCGCCGATGGACATGTCCTTGTCTTTGACAAAGGCATGGGTCTCGGAATTCCAGCACCCAGAGCAGGCAAGGCTGCATCCCTGAACCCAAACAACAGCACGCTCCCCCGGACCATTCGCCG
>Ga0326727_10019024_pt1 | contig 13909 bp, 8 predicted proteins | sample MB2enrmetagenome_FD_207643 | JGI IMG/M metagenome (GOLD analysis project Ga0326727, IMG submission 207643) | Lab enriched peat soil microbial communities from McLean, Ithaca, NY, United States - MB29MY | ecosystem: Environmental > Terrestrial > Soil > Wetlands > Peat | place: USA: New York... | reverse complement strand
CATCGACGCGATAAACCCTCGGATTTCCGCCCGGACCACTGCGGGCGAAGAGCACTTCGAGTCCCGGGATGAAGCCGAGATTCATCAGGTGCTCGGCTACGGCGTGGGGCATCTCGAAGCTATCGAGGATTGCGCTCTCACCCAGGGTGAGCTCGGAGAGGGTATGACCGGGTTTGGCGGACTTGCTCTTCATGAAGTTGAAAACCATTTTCAATACCACTTAGAATTGTAACTCTCTTTGGATCATCGTCAACGGTTAGAGGTCACACAACTTTGTGATTTGTGAACACCGGAATGGTCATGCCGGCGTGCGCTCGCCAGATGACGCCGGAGATCGATCGTCCGTAGCCGGCTGAATGGAAATGAATTGCTGCAACTTCGTCCCCCCGTTTTTCATCCAAAGCCATGGCCGAAGAGCCATTGATCCTCTTCCGGAGGCACATGGATAATCCGTTACAGATCAAGCGTATTCATCATGTGGAATTTTGGGTTGGCAACGCCCGCCAGGCGGCATATTTTTATCGCAAGGCCTTCGGATTTTCGCAGGTAGCCTATCGCGGACAGGAGACCGGCAGCCGCGAGGTGGCCTCCTACGCCATGACGCAGGGGAAGGCCAACCTGCTCTTCACCACTCCGCTGAGCCCGTCGCATCACGCGGCCGAGCACATCAGGAAGCACGGCGACGGCGTCCGCGACATTGCGCTCGAGGTTGGCGACGCCGATCTGGCCTTCGAGCAGGCGCTTGCCCGCGGAGCCGAGGCCGCCGAGGCGCCTCACGATATGCGCGACGAGTTCGGCGTCGTGCGCCGCGCGGCGATCCGCACCTACGGCGATACCATTCACACGCTGCTCTCTCGACGCGGATACAGCGGTCCGTTTCTGCCCGGCTTTGCCGAAGAGCGCGTCGAGGGCGAGGGCGTCGGCGTTCTGCGCATCGACCACATGGTCGGCAACGTCGAACTGGGGCAGATGAACCGCTGGGCGGATTTCTACTCGAAGATCTTCGGCTTCCATCGCTTCGTCAGCTTCGACGACAAGGACATCTCCACCGAGTACAGCGCGCTGATGTCCATTGTCATGTCCGACGATTCCTATTCGGTGAAGTTTCCCATCAACGAACCGGCGCCCGGACGCCGCCGCAGCCAGATCGACGAGTACCTGGAGGCATACAACGGTCCGGGTGTGCAGCACATCGCCCTGCAGGTGAGCGATGTGCTCGCCAGCGTCGACCGTCTGCAACGCAACGGCGTCGAGTTCCTGCGCGTGCCGGATAGCTACTACGAGCTGCTGCGCGAGCGCGTCGGCGAGATGGAAGAGCCGATCGAGGAGATCAGGCGGCTCGGCATCCTGGTGGACAAAGATCAGGATGGTTATCTGCTGCAGATCTTCACGCGTCCGGTGGAGGACCGGCCGACGGTCTTCTACGAGATTATTCAGCGCAAGGGCAGCCGGGGCTTCGGCAAGGGCAACTTCAAGGCGCTATTCGAGGCAATCGAGCTGGAGCAGGCGCGCCGCGGAAATCTGTAGCGGCAAGGAGCAGCGATGAGCGACGAGTTGATGACCGCAAACCTGCCGGTGAGCGAGGCGGCAACCTTCGGGCAGGCGGCAGAGCAGTATCTCTCCGGTTTCGGAAACGAGTTCGCCACCGAGGCGCTGCCGGGCGTATTGCCGGTGGGACAGAACTCGCCGCAGAAGGCTCCGCTCGGCCTGTATGCCGAACAACTGAGCGGGACGGCCTTCACCGCTCCGCGCGCGATTAATCGGCGCTCGTGGCTCTATCGCATCCGGCCAAGCGTGATGCACCGGCCCTTCCAGCAGATTGGCAACGGCCTGCTGCGCTCGACGCCCTTTGACGAACTTCCCGCATCGCCGAACCGGCTGCGCTGGAATCCACTTCCGATTCCCTGCGCGCCCACCGATTTTCTTGCCGGAATCGTCACCCTGGCCGGAAACGGCGATGCCGCCATGCAAACTGGAGTGGCGATCCATGTTTACATGGCCAATCGCAGCATGGAGCGCGTCTATTGTTACAACGCCGATGGCGAGTTGCTGATCGTTCCGCAGGTGGGACGGCTGCGAATCAACACCGAACTGGGACGCATTGCGCTGGCGCCGGGTGAGATCGTGGTGATTCCGCGCGGCATCAAGTTCCGCGTCGAGCTGCTTGAGTCCGAAGCACGCGGCTATATCTGCGAAAACTACGGGGCGATGTTCCGTCTGCCGGAACTGGGAGCGATCGGCGCCAACTGCCTGGCGAACTCGCGCGACTTTCAGACTCCCGTGGCGGCCTTCGAGGATATTGAGGCTCCGGTGCGCGTGGTGTGCAAGTTCCAGGGGAACCTGTGGGAGTGCGAGTACGATCACTCGCCGCTCGACGTCGTCGCCTGGCATGGAAATTATGCGCCGTATAAGTACGATCTGGCGCGCTTCTGCGTCATCAACACGGTGAGCTTCGATCATCCCGATCCCTCGATCTTCACCGTGCTCACCTCGCCCTCCGAAGTTGCGGGCACCGCCAACTGCGACTTTGCGATCTTTCCTCCGCGCTGGATGGTGGCCGAGCATACCTTCCGTCCGCCGTGGTTCCATCGCAACTTCATGAGCGAGTTCATGGGGCTGGTGCGCGGCGAATACGACGCCAAGGCCGAAGGATTCGTCCCCGGCGGAGCCAGCCTGCACAACTGCATGAGCGGCCACGGTCCGGATGCGGAGAGCTTCGAAAAAGCCTCGCAGGCCGAACTGAAGCCGCAGTATCTTGCGGACACGCTGGCCTTCATGTTTGAGACGCGCCTGGTCTGCCGTCCCACGCGCTTTGCAATGGAGAGCGCCGAGCTGCAGCACGAATACTTCACCTGCTGGCAGAATCTGAAACGCAGGTTTCCCCGGAGCTGATCGATGCCCATCCCGGTGAAGACGCCAGCCGCCTCGCTGCGGACGTTTCTCGATGCGGTCGTCGATTACGCGGGCCTGTTTCCGCCCTCCTCGCTGGAGATGCCGGAGAGCGTGGCCAATTACGCGCAATATCTGGCGAGCCCGCATCGATGGATGCTGGGACGCTTCGTCCTTCCGGCGGCGCGGCTGCCGGAGTTCTGCGATGTGCGCGAGCGGCTGCCGGGCGGCGAATGGCAGTTGAGCGCGACCATCTCCGGCGATCTCGCCGCAGAGCTCGCCATGGTCGAGCAGTTCAATCGCGGCGCTGCCGGGGCCGTGGTGGACAGCGTCGAGCTACGCGTCAATTCGCTCGACGAGATCGAGAGAGTTCACGTCCACCGGCCCGCGGGCGTGAAGATCTTCTTCGAGATCGCTCCTGAGCGTGCCGTCGAGCTGCTGCCTTTCATTCGCAACAGCAGCGAGCGCGCCAAGCTTCGTACCGGCGGAGTGGTGGAGCCGGCGTTTCCTGAGGTCGAGCGCGTGGCCGCGTTTCTGGCACGCTGCGCCGAGCTTGGGCTGGCCTTCAAGGCCACAGCCGGTCTGCATCATCCCCTGCGCTGCACCCGTGCGCTGACCTATGAACCGGAGTCGCCGGTGGGAGCGATGCACGGCTTTCTGAATCTCTTCACCGCGGCCGCCATCGCGTGGAGCGCGGCGCAGGCGGGCCGTCCGGTCTCTCGCGAGCTCCTGGCCACGTGCCTCGCCGATCACGAGCTCTCAAACTGGCACTTCGCGGAGGACGGCCTGACCTGGAGCGGCGATCTCGAACCGATTCGCTTCGAGCTTGACGAGCTGCGCGCCGTGCGAGAGCATTTCGCTCTCAGCTTCGGCTCCTGCTCTTTCATTGAGCCGGTTGGGGAGCTGCATGAGATGAACCTTTTATGATCACGAAAAGAAATGAGACGCACGAGGCGAGCGCGCGCTCTTTTGTCTCTTCGGCCAACGCCGCCGGCTGCGATTTTCCCATACAGAATCTGCCATTCGGAGCCTTCATCGACGGGCATAACTCGTGTCCGAGCCTCTGCGTCGCCATCGGAGATTGCGTTCTCGATCTGCCCGCGGCGGCCGAGCGCGGCCTGTTGGGAGAAGTGGACGATCTACTCTGCGAGGTTCTCGCCGAGCCGAAGCTGAACGCGCTGATGGGTCTCGGCCCCCCGCACTGGAGCCGCTTGCGCCGAGCCATCTTCCGGCTGCTGCGCGAGGATTCGTCGCAGCGCCGAGAGGCAGAGCAGTGCCTGCGCGCACAGCGCGAGGTTGCCATGGTTTGTCCCGCGGCGATCGGCAATTACACGGATTTTTACGCCTCGGTGCATCACGCCGCCAACGTCGGCGCGCTCTTTCGTCCTGATAATCCGCTGCTGCCGAATTACAAGTGGGTGCCGATCGGCTATCACGGGCGCAGCTCCAGCATTATCGTCAGCGGCACAGCGGTGCGCCGCCCCTGGGGGCAGCTCAAAGCGCCGCAGTCGCCGGAGCCTTCGTTTGCGCCCTCGCAGCGGCTCGACTACGAGCTCGAGCTCGGAGCGCTGGTCGGCGTCGGCAACGAGATCGGCGAGCCGATCGCGATCTCGCAGGCCGGCGATCACATCTTCGGCCTCTGCCTGGTGAACGACTGGTCGGCGCGCGATGTTCAGTCCTGGGAGTATCAGCCGCTGGGTCCGTTTCTCGCCAAGAGCTTTGCCACCACCATCTCGCCATGGATTGTGACCACCGAGGCGCTGGCGCCTTTTCGAACCAGCGCTGCCGCTCGCGCGGAAGGCGATCCGCGACCGTTGCCCTATCTCGCCGATGAGCGCGATCAGCGCAGCGGCGGCTTCGACCTGATTGTCGAGGCGTATCTGCTGACGGCGGCGATGCGCGAAAAAGGCTGCGCGCCGCACCGGCTGAGCCGCGGCAATTTCTCCGCGATGTATTGGACCTTTGCGCAGATGCTGGCGCATCACACCTCGAATGGCTGCAATCTGCATCCCGGCGATCTGCTGGCCAGTGGCACCATCTCGGGCCCGGAAGCCGATGCGCGCGGCTGCCTGCTGGAGTTGACGCGCGGCGGCGCCGAAGCCATTGCGCTCGCCGACGGCAGCCGGCGGCGCTTCCTCGAAGATGGCGATGAGATCATCCTGCGCGCGTATTGTCAGCGTTCCGGCGCCGTGCGCATCGGTTTCGGCGAGTGCCGCGGCGCTGTGCTCTCCGCCCTCGGCTAGCGCGGTATTTCTGCAAGCTATTAAGTGCGCCCCCACGGCTCCTTCGTGCATTGAGAAGCTCTGCCGTCCATGATAGAACGTAGCTGTCGGCGGAGGAGCCCTTTTGACTTCTTATCACGAGTGCTTTGAGCAGGCGGCGATGGCAGCCATCGCCGGAGCCACCGTGCTTACCGGCAACCAGCGCTCGGCGCGCGCCATTCAGGCCGCGGCGGAAGAGCGGTTACGCGGCACGAGAAGCTCGTGGCTCACTCCCGTTGTTCTTCCGCTGGAAGCATTCGTCGCGCGTCTCTACGAGCAGGCGCTGATCGCAGGAGATGCCGGCGCGACGCCGCTGCAGCGCGCGCAGGAGATACAGCTCTGGCGGCAGATCATCGAGCACTCGCCCAGCGGAAGAGATCTCCTGCTGCCGGAATCGGCGGCGGTGCTGGCCTCGCAGAGCTTTCGCATTGCCATGGAGTACAGGATCGCGCTCGGCTCCGCGCAGATGAGCGCATCGAGCGAGAGCCGCGCCTTCGCCGGATGGGCAGCAGAGTTTCGCGGTCAGTTCGAGGCGCGGCGCTGGACGTGCCCCGCGCTGCTCAAGCGCGAGCTTGGCGCTGTGCATCATCACGCCGGGCTGCCGAAGGAAGTCTTTATCTTTCTCGCCGAACTCACGCCCGCACAGCGCGGCTTTCTCGATCTGCTCGAAACCTCCGGCGTGCGCGTTGTTCATGCGCCGGAGTGGAGCGGCGACGCGGAGGTAACGGCTCATCGCTACGAATTCGACGGCGTCGAAGAAGAGCTGCGCTCCGCGGCGGAGTGGGCGCGGCGCAGGCTCGAAGAGTCTGAATCAGCGCGCCTCGGTGTCATTATCTTCGATCTCGATCGCCGACGCTCACAGGTAGAGAGCGCATTCCGTGCCGTCCTCCATCCCGAGTATCTTTTCGGCCGCCGCTCGGCCTGTCCCTTCGAGATCGCCGCGCCGCTGCCGCTGCCGGAGTACGCCGTGGTGCGCTGCGCGCTCAGCATTCTGGAATTCGTCGCCAGCGGCCTCGACTTTCATGCGCTGGAGCAGATGCTGCGCTCGCCCTTTCTCGGCGAATCCGCAGAGCTGACTGCAAAGTTCCTCTCCCGCGCGCGGAAGAATGTTCGACGCCGCGTGAACGTCAATGAGCTTGGCGGCTGGCTTGGCGATGGGCGCGAGCTGCCCTGGCTCTTCGATGCCATTCAGCGCATGCCCGCCGCTGAGACGCTGGCCGCCGAGCGCGGCGCCGCGCACTGGGCCGAGCTTGCGCGGCAGATTCTTGCAGGCTTCGGATGGCCGCGTGGGGTTGCTCTTGGCGCTGCGAGTGACGTTGCGCTCGACGTCACGCTCGACAGCGTCGAGTATCAATGCACCGAGAGTTGGCGCGAGGTGCTCGCCTCGGTTGCATCGCTGGAGCTGCTGGGCTGGCGCGGCGATTTTCGCAGCTTCGTGGCGCAGCTCAGCCGCAGCGCCGCGCTCACTCGCTTCAAGCCGGAGACGCTCGACGCGCCAGTGCAGGTGATGGATGCAAACGAGGCCGAAGGCTCGGTCTTCGATGCGCTGTGGATCGGCTCGTGTACGGATCAGCTTTGGCCTGCGCCGTCGCGGCTTCCGGCGCTTCTGCCGCTCGCGCTGCTGAAGAACGCGGGCTATCCGCTGGCGGGCAGCGCCGAGGCTGAGCTGCGTTCGGCGCGGGCCACGGCGAGGCTGCTGCACTCGGCGCCCGCCCTCTCGCTGAGCCTTGCGCGGCGAGGCGAAGACGAGGGCGAGCAGCTCTGGAGCCCGCGATTTGCGCACCTTCCGCTCGCCGACGCGAACGCTTGGTCTGCGTCGCCGGGCGAGCGTTTTCCGCGCGCGGAGCTGGAAGCTCTATTCGACTCTTCTGCGCCGCCGCTCGATGGCAGTGAACAGGTTCGTGGTGGAACTTCGCTGCTGGAAGAGCAATCGTCGTGTCCTTTCCGCGCCTTTGCCACGCGCCGCCTGCGCGCCGCCAAAGTGGAAGGACCTTATGAAGAGTTGGAGGCGCTCGATCGCGGCAAGCTGGTAGAACGCGCGCTGCAGTTGATCTGGGAGGAGCTGAAGGATAGCGACGGACTGAGGAGCGCCGCTCGCGAAGCCGTTATCGCGCGTGCGGTGGATGCAGCGATGGCCGAGCTGCTGCCTGCGCGCGACGATGCCTGGAGCATGCGCTTCCGCCTGATCGAGCGCGAGCGCATCCTCCGGCTGCTGCGCGAGTGGCTGCTCGTGGAAGAGCGGCGCCCTGCCTTTCGCGTGACCGCTCACCAGAAGGAAGTGAAGATGAGGCTCGGCGGAGTCCCACTCTCCGGGCGCATCGACCGCATCGACGAGGTGAACGGCGCGCGCGTGGTGATCGACTACAAGACGGGAGGCGGCAACTCCGTGGGAGCATGGACGGTGCCGCGTCCGCTCAAGCCGCAACTTCCGCTCTATGTTCTGGCTGAGCAGAGGCAGGGTGCGGATGTCGCCGGGGCAGCCTTCGCGGAGCTACGTCGCGGCGAGTGCGGCTTCAGGGGATACCTGCGCACACGCGAGCTCTTGCCCTGCTGGGATCCGGCGCGCAGGCACTTCGGCGGAGCCGGTTTCAATGAGTACGCCGCGCTGTGGGCGGCGGAGCTGGAGCGGATCGCGCTCGCCTTCGCGCAGGGCGACGCGGCCGTCGCTCCGAAGATTGCGCCGGGATTGAGTCATTCGCCCTGCGAGCACTGCCATCTCGAACAACTCTGCCGCGTGGCCGAAGCCGCGGACGCCGATGACGAGGAGGAGGACGATGAGTAGCCCAAGGCAGCAGGTCGCGCTTTCCGACGCCGCGCTTCGCCTCGCCGCGCTCGATACCGCGCAATCGTGGCTGCTGCAGGCGCCGGCGGGTTCGGGCAAGACCGAGCTGCTGATGCAGCGCTTCCTCGCCTGCCTGGCGCGGGTGGAGGAGCCCGAGTCGGTGCTGGCCATCACCTTTACGCGCAAGGCCGCGGCGGAGATGCGCAGCCGCATCCTAGCTGCGCTCGCCGAGGCGCAATCGTTGAGCGAAGCTGAAATCGCCGCTCGCGAGCCGCATCGGCGGCAGACGCTGCGTCTGGCCGTGCGTGCGCTGGCGCACTCCAGCGCACTGGGGGGGAAGATTCTCGATCAGCCTTCGTGCTTGCAAATTCGCACCCTCGATTCCTTCTGCGAGGCCGTCGCGCAGAGCGCGCCCTCGAAGGGATTGCTTGGCGGAGCCGCGCAGGTCACGGAGGATGCGGGACGCCTTTACGAACTGGCGGCGCAGCGCGTGATCGATCAGCTTGGCTCTGCGGGCAGGGTCGGCGATGCGGTTGCAGCACTGCTCGCGCATCTGGATAACGATCTGCGCAAGTGCCGCGGACTGCTCGCGGCGATGCTTGCCGGACGCGAGCAGTGGCTGTCGTTCCTGGGACGCTCCGATGCCTTCGATCCGGCGCAGCAGCAGGAGCTGCGAACGAGGCTGGAAGCAGCGCTGGCGTCGGCGGTTGCAGAAGAGCTCGCTTCGATTCGAAATACCGTTTGTGAGTGCATCGACGCCGGCCAGCGGCGCGAGCTCTGCGAACTGATGCGCTACGCCTCCGGGAAGCGCGGGGAGCGTGGCGAGCTCGTCTCCGCGATTGCAGCCAGTGCAGATGTGCTCTCCATGCCCGATCTTCCCGCCGCGCGCGCCGATGAGCTGCCGGCGTGGCGGAGCCTCTGCGGCCTGCTGTTGACGCAGGACGGAAAAAAGCTCCGGGAAAGAGTCGACAAGCGCAACGGCTTTCCCTCTGACACGAAGGCGGAGAAGGCGATGCGCAGCCGCTGTATCGAACTGCTTGGCTCGCTGCAGCCCGGCGAGACGCTGAGCGCGGCATTGAAGCGCGTTCGTATTCTGCCCGATCCGCGCTACTCGAATTCGCAGTGGGAGTTCATGCTGGCGGTGCTCGAAGTGCTGCCGCTGGCGGCCGCGCATCTCAAGGTGATCTTTGCCGAGGAGGCGACGATCGATTTCTCCGAGTATGCGCAGCGCGCACTGGAGGCGATCGGATCGGAGGGCGATCCCACTGAGCTGGGGCTGCAGCTCGGCTATCGCATCCGCCACATTCTGGTCGATGAGTTTCAGGATACGAATCGCACGCAGGTCGAGCTGCTGGCCCGTCTGCTGCGCACATGGGAAGCCGATGAGGAGTGCTCGATCTTCTGCGTCGGCGATCCGATGCAGTCGATCTACTCCTTCCGGCAGGCCGATGTCGCCATCTATCAGCAGGCGCGGAAGCAGGGAATTGGCGGGCGCTGCTTCGACCAGGTCTGCGAGCTCAGCCAGAACTTCCGCTCGCAGGCGAGGCTGGTCGAGTGGTTCAACGGCATCTTTCCCGCGATACTCGCCGAAGAGAGCGATCTTACCAACGCCGTTCGCTATGCGCCGGCCGAGGCTTCGCGGCCCGCGTTCGATGGCGCGGCGGTGGAGATCCAGGGCTTCCGCGCCGGAGATCGCGAGGCTGAGGCAGCGCACGTCGCCGCCTGCATTCGGCGCGAGCTTGAGGCGGGCGCGGAATCGACAAAAATCGCCGTGCTGGTGCGCTCGCGATCGCATCTGCCCGAGCTGGTGGCGGCGCTTCGCCGTGAAAAGATTCGCTATCGCGCGGTGAAGACCGACCGGCTCGCCGAGCGTCCTCTGGTTCGCGATCTGGAGGCGCTGCGGGCCGCGCTGGCCGATCCCGCCGATCGCACCGCGTGGCTGGCCGTGCTGCGAGCGCCATGGTGCGGGCTGCGCCTTTCCGATCTGCTGGAGCTTTGCCGCAACGACTCTGCATCGACCGTTCCCGAGCTGGTGCGCTCGCACGGCAATCGCCTCTCCGAGGAGGCGCAGGCGCGCCTGGCGCGCTGCCTTCCCGTGATGGAGGATGCGCGCTCGCGGAGCGGACGCACTTCGCTGCGCCTCGTGATCGAATCGACGTGGCTGCGGCTGCAAGGGCCGGCCTGTCTAGGCGAGGAGCACGAGCAGGGGATGCGCGACGCTGCGGCCTACTTCACACTTCTCGATCAGGAGAGCGTGGCGGGTGCGCTGCGCGATCCGCGGCGATTCGAGGGAAAGCTACGCGAGCTCTTTGCGCCCGCCGATAACAGCTCCGGGATTCAGGTGGAGATCATGCCCATTCATCAGGCCAAGGGACTGGAGTGGGACGTAGTCTTCTTGCCTGCTCTGGAGCGGCGCGCGCGGCAGGAGGAGAAACGCCTGCTCTACTGGCGCTCGCGGCGCAGCGCGGAAGATGAGCTGCTGTTGCTTGGGCCGATGGAATCTTCGGGAGCCGACAAGGGCGAGGCCTCCATCGAAAGCTATCTGCGCGCGCTTGCCGGCGAGTGCCTGCGCGAGGAGCTGAAGCGGCTCTTCTACGTCGCTGCCACGCGGGCGCGCCGGCGGCTCTATCTCTCCGCGGCAGTCAAAGAGGACATGGAGCCTGCGGCCGGATCGATCCTGCAACTGCTCTGGCAGTTTCCTGAGATGCGCCGGGCATTTGCTCCACCGGCTGTCGAGACGGACAGAAGAGTCGAAGCAGCAGCCGCGGTGAAGGAGCTTCCGCTGCGCCGGCTGCCGGCTGGCTACATTGCTCCGCCGCCGCCGGAGCCATTGCATTGGAGCGCCCGTGCCGCAGGCTCTGGCGAAGAGCACACCTTCGAGTGGGCGGGCGAGCTGGCGCGGCTTACCGGCGAGGTAACGCACGCCTATCTTGAGCGCATCGCCATCGAGGGGCTGGAGCGGTGGGAGGCGCAGAGGCTGGAGGCTGCGCGTCCGGTGATCGCCGCGCGGCTGCGCGGCATGGGAGCCGATCCGGCGCAGGTGGAGCAGGCCGCCGGGCGCGTTCTGCAGGCGCTGCGACGCACGCTTGCCGATGAGCGTGGACGCTGGCTTCTCTCGCCGCATCCCGAGCACGCCTGCGAATTGGCTCTCTCGGCGGTCGTCGAGGGCCGGCTGGAGCATATCCGAGTCGACCGAACCTTTGTCGAGAAGGGTACGCGCTGGCTGATCGATTACAAGAGCAGCGCGCAGCAGGGCGGCAATTTGCAGCGCTGGATTGAGATGCAGGTCGAGAAGTACCGTCCCGACATGGATCGCTACGCTCGCGTCGTCGGCGCGTGGGATCGGCGTCCGCTGCGCTGCGCGCTTTATCTTCCCTTGCTCGGCGAGTTTCGCGAGGTGACGATCGCAGGCGAAACTCGGCATGGGTGATATTCCAGCGCGGGTGAAAAGCTTCTGGCTACAGGTTAGACTGATCTCGCACGCATGATTGCGAGACGATTCATCCCTGTTCTGCTGCTTTGCCTGGCGATGGTTGTTGCCGCTGCCGCTGCGGCGCCGGTGATCCGTCCCGGTAACAACGCCCTGGCCGCGCGTGGCTTCGACGAGCTCTACAACATGGAGTACCGGGCCGCGATCCAGGACTTCACCGAGCTGCAGAAAGAGCATCCCGAGGATCCGTTTCCCTCCAACTATCTGCTTGCAGCGGTGCTCTTCCAGGAGCTGTACCGGATCGGCGCGCTGGATACGGAGACGTACTCCGGCAATAACTTTCTTACGGCCAAGGTGCGGCATCCGCTGGACGTTGCGGTGCAGAAGCGCATCCATGAGCTGATCTCGCGGGTGGAGTCGCAGTGCGATGCGCGGCTGCAACAGAATCCCAATGACACCGACGCGCTCTACGCGCGTGGCGTAGCACGCGGCTTCCGATCGACCTACATGGGGATGGCCGAGAAGTCCTGGCTGGCGGCGATCCGCTCGGCGCTGGCCTCGCGGCGTGACCACGAGCGCGTGCTTGAAATTGATCCGAAGTACGTGGATGCGAAGATGACGGTCGGCATTCACAACTACATCATCGGATCGTTGAACTGGGCGAGCCGGGCGGCGGTGGCCCTGGTGGGGGTCACCGGCAACAAGCAGAAGGGGCTCGACTACCTGCGCGAGGTCAGCCGCTCAGGCAGCACCTCCGCCAACGATAGCGCCATGGCGCTGGCGCTTTTCCTGCGCCGCGAGCAGCGTTATCCCGAGGCGCTGGAGCTGGTGGGCGGGCTTGCACGGCGGTATCCGAAGAACTTCCTTCTGGCCGTCGAGTACGCGCACCTGCTCAATGCCGCCGGACACGGCCGCGAGGCGGTTGACCACTATCAGCAGGCGCTGGACAAGGGACGCGCCGGACAGTACTCGGTCTTTGTGCCGGAGATGGCCGCCTGGGGGTTGGGCGTCTCACTGCGCGGTCAGCATGAGTTCGCCCGCGCCGCCGATGCCTTCGCGCAGGTGGCTGCCGTGCGCGATGTCGATGGCGTGCTCAGAGACCGCGCCCACGTCGCCTCCGGCGAGATGTATGACACGGTGGGCCATCGCGAGCAGGCGCTGGCGCAGTATCGCGCCGTGGTCTCCGGAGGACACGACGAGGATTACATCACGCTGGCGCGCAAGTATCTGAAGCATCCGTACCGGTTCAGCGACTCTTCGCCGCCGGTCAAGTAAGAGAGTTTCCGGTCTGTAACCATTTCCGTGTAGGCTGGTGTTGGAGCACTCCTTCGAAATGTACCTGCCACCGGAAGCCGCACGTCTACATTCATTCTTCGCATCGATGACCGAGTTTTCGTTCGTCGCCTTCTGCTCGATCTTCTTCCTCGTCGATCCCTTTGCGGCGATTCCGCCGTTTCTGGCGATGACGCAGGATGCCGATCCGGAGTCGCGCCGGCGGATGGCCGTGCGCGCGGCCTGGACCTGCTTCACCGTGCTCTCGCTCTTTGCCATCTCGGGCTCGATCATCTTCAAGTTCTTCGGCATCACGCTGCCTGCGTTTGAAATCGCCGGAGGATTGATTCTTCTGCTGATCGGTCTGGAGATGCTGCAGGCGCGGCGCTCGACGCAGGAGGGCATCAGCGAGACCGAGGAGGGCGCGCACAAGGATGACATCGGCATCACGCCGCTGGGCATCCCGCTGCTGGCCGGTCCGGGAGCGATCTCGACGGTGATGGTGCTGATGGGCGGCGCTCCGACGTGGCAGCACGTCATTCCGATCTTTTTCGCCATCGGCGTGACGGCCTACGCCAGCTACCTGATCCTGGCCTCGGCCAACCGCGTGCGGAAGAGCATGGGAGAGACGGGAATCCGCATCATGATGCGAATCATGGGTCTGATGCTGACGGCGATCGCCGTGCAATTCGTCATCAACGGCTTGGCAAGGCTGAACATCATCAACATTCCGCAGCAGTAGATAACTTACTGAAAATGAACTGAAAGCGGCTCGTTGGCCAATGGCTGGGTGCGCCCTGATATCGGGACGCCCCCTCCCCTATATTCCTCTGCAAATATTCGAAAATGGGGCAGTTACACGACAAAACCTGGAAAATATCCCGGTAAATATTCGAATCTAAAGAGCTTACAGGTAAATATTCGGAAACAAAAGAGTTACAGGCACGGTTCTCGGGGCGTCCGTAGGCGGCTGAATTCCTTGCTCCTAATTCCAGAATAGCAGTTTCGATGGGCGATTCCCTCGATGGAGGCCGCACTGAATGTGGTTTGGAAAGAAGAGGTTGGGAGGAATCGGAGAGTTTTGGGGCTTGACATGGTTGGGGCCTTGGGCGCGCGTCCTCCGAGTACTGAGTACAATCGATTCTGCGGCCCCAGCAGTTCCCGAGCGCGGATAGGAGAGAAGGCCGGTCGGTGTCAAGTTATTTGTGGTTGGGTAAGCTCATATCTGATGTTTTCCTTTGCCCGGATAGCGGGTGTTTTCGAGGCTGGCGAGGC
>Ga0326727_10019023_pt1 | contig 13910 bp, 24 predicted proteins | sample MB2enrmetagenome_FD_207643 | JGI IMG/M metagenome (GOLD analysis project Ga0326727, IMG submission 207643) | Lab enriched peat soil microbial communities from McLean, Ithaca, NY, United States - MB29MY | ecosystem: Environmental > Terrestrial > Soil > Wetlands > Peat | place: USA: New York... | reverse complement strand
ACATTTCCCTACATGCGCAGGGCAGGGCCCGAGGGGGCCTTGGGTCGGGCGAGGGTCGTCGGACCAGGCGAGAGGAGCCTCGGGGGTTGGGCGCCGGGGGAGAAGCCTCATGGATAGCGTCTCGCGTTTGAGCTCGGCGTCGTGACCGACGAGCGAGGCGAGCGGGCCCTCTGCCCGACCGCGGAGGACATGCTCGCGAATGACTGGCGCGTCGCTTGGATAAAATGTACCAGTCTGGTACGATTGATCTCGCCATGCGTGGTGCCCGCCTTCCCCTGCGCGATTACGCGTTTCTGCTGCTTCTCTTCGCGGTCTGCGCGGTCGCCTGCGGCGTCGTCTCCACTCGGGAGTTTCTAGTATGGGTAAAGAACTGTCTGAGCAGGCCGTCGAAGTGAGCGACCCCTCGAGCATCAAGCTCTCGACGCGAGCCCTCAATGGTCTCGAGGTGCTCTTACGCAAGTCTCAGGGCCTCTCTCCAGACAGCTCTCGCGCGCAGGTCGTGCGCCTCGTGTCGAGTCCGCAGGATCTTCGCAAGAGTCTCCTCGTCATGGCTCAGGATCTAGAGATTTCGCCCCTCAGGATGCTCCTACGCATCCCGGGGTGTGGGCAACCTCACGGCGCGGGAAATATGTAGGGCTGCGCGCCTATCTCGAGCCCATCACTGCAAGACGTGCACGTGCTCTTTCGAAGAAGGTGGATCGTGATCGAAGATCAGTCCAAATTGCCCCTGGCCGATTACCTATCCCTTTTGGCCCTGCTGTCGTGCTGCGCGCTCGTGGCATGCGCGTCGTGGGCCTATTTTCGATATTTTTCGAGGGCATGATGAGGTGGCTGTCTGGGCTGCTCTTTCGCGATCTCTTGTCGGAGGAAGGCAAGTTTCGTCAGGAGCTCCTTGAGGAGATCTCGGAACATTGCGGTCCCTCTCGCGAGCTCCTCGCAGTCGTGCCCAGTGTGGACGAGACGACCTGGGAAACGGACGCCCTTGGCGCGCTCGAGCAACGGATGGCCGATCTCTACCCGATGAGGGCGCGAGAGGGCTTCGAATTTCAGTGCTCGCACTGCGGGGGCCGAGTCGAGAGGGCGTTCGGCTGCGTCTTATGCCTTCGCGTGGCGTGCACGGAGTGCGCGCGGCGCGAGAGGCACCGGCACTGGAGCGAAGAGGACTGGACGCTCGCGTCGATCGCGCCCGTCTTGGGTGTCAAGCCCTCGGCCGCGGCGATGCAGGTGGCCCGCATTCTCCGCAAATTGCGGGGTCTCGCGCACAAGCAAGGGTGGGTTCGAGAGGGACACTAGGCCGGAGTGAGGAGAGGAAAATGAATGAGTCAAGTACGTCGCGTGGGCAGGCTCGGGTGAAGGCGAGCCGTGTGTACCTCGCGGGTCCGGATGTTTTCCTGCCGAATGCGCGAGAATTTTTGCTGCAGAAGAAGGCCCTCTGCGCGCAAGTCGGTCTCGAGGGGGTCAGTCCGCTCGATTCGAGCGATCTTGAGGTATCCACTCGGGGCCTTCAGTCGCGAGAGGTGGGTCAGTCGATCTACGATCACAATTTGCGTCTTATCCGGAGTTGCCAGTGCGTCGTCGCGCAGGTCACGCCCTTTCGGGGTCCCAGCGTGGATGCGGGCACCGCGTGGGAGATGGGCTTTGCGAGGGCGAGTGGCCTGCGCGTCTACGCGTACAGCAACGTGCTGGAGGATTTCGAGAGCCGCTCCGAGGCGTTCGTGTGCACTGTTCGCGCGCATCTCTATGGCCATGTCGAGGCCAGCGACGCGATGCAGGTGGAAAAGTTGGGCATGTTTGACAACTGCATGATCGCAGGGTGTGTGGAGGATTCGGGCGGCGTCTTTATCAGGCATCAGGCCCCCGGAGCGCGTCTCTACACGGACTTGAGGGCATTCGAGCAGTGCGTCGCAGCGGTCGCGAAGGACGAGACGTGAGCGTCGACGTGATGGGGCGCGTGGTGGTGGCGGCCGGCCTCTCGATGATCGTGCTTTGCTTGGGGGAGAAGATCGCGAAGAAGTTCTTCTTTGTGGGATGCGGTTATCTTTGGATTCTTTCGGTCGCTAGTGTGTGCATCGATGCGTGTAGGTAGTACCTTTGTAAGAACTCTTGCGTGCACTCATGAACGAAAGATCGTACGATGCTCGTGAGGTGACGATCCCATGGATAAAAAGAACGCGGAGGCGATGGCGGTCGTGGTGCGAGCGGCGGACGTCTTTGCCGCGAGCAGGCTCGCTCTCGGCGAGAGCGCTCGCATCGTGGCGGCTCGGGCTGAACCGTTGCCGCGGGTCCGGGCGCCTTACGAGATGGTGCACGCCGCGGCCCAGCAGCTTTCCTTTTCCGAGTGGTACGACTCGGAGGCCTGCGAGGAGCACGTTCTTGCGATCGACGACTGCTGTCAGGGATTCGGGTGGTCGTTTTCCGAATACTCGGCGGAGTATGCCCGGCGGTGTCGCGCCGATCTCGCAGTGCTGCGCAAGGTGGCCGGGCTCGCGCGTGAGTTTGCGCAGGACACGTGCGCTGGGAGGGACCGTTCATGAGTCCGATCACTCGGGTTGTGGCGGCGCTTCGCGAGCATCTTCTTGACGTGCGAGTGCTCGGCGTCCTCGCGCTCATCGCGGCGGCCTTCGCGGCGGGATTCTCTGTCCGGTAGTGAGATACCTATTTAGGGAGGGCCGTGAATCATGGCTGAGAAGATGTTCCCCATTTGCTTGTCGGACGCGCAGCGCCTCTACGAGGACATCCGCTGTCCGACCGAGATTCCGTGGCGCTTGATTGAGCCGCTCCGGGCACGTGCCGAGGCGATGTACGCGAGTCAGACGCTCGAGACGCTCGCGAAGCGCGGGGGCCTGGCCCCCGACGAGCTCATGGCGCTCGTCGAGGACAGGCCCGCTCGGTGGGTCCACGACGAGCGGGCGATTCGGTTTATTCACCGCATGCTCGCGGAGGATGCCCTTCGCAGGCAGTCCGAACCACCGGCGGCGATCGCCATGACCGACGAGCAGCTGCTCGAGGAAATCAAGAGGCGCGCCCGGGAGTGCGTGCACGCGGATCAGGCGTGCCGTCTGGTGTATTTTATCAACAACACGGTGGATGCGGACGCGCCGTGGCGCGACCGGCAGGGCGTGGGCGATCGTGCCCCGGAGTGCGATCGAGCGCGAGAAAGGTAGGATGCAATCGTGATTAAGAACTGGCTTGGGTGGATTGTTGCAGCCCTGCGTCACCGCCGGATGGCGCGCCTGCGCCTCCGACACTTTGGGTGCGTGGGGTGTCCCCTGTTTGACCGGATGCGCGTGGATTTGAACCGTGCGTGGGATGCTGGCGATCACCAGGCGTATACGGGCTTGATGATGCGCCTCGGTCGGTGCGGGCAGTGCCGGTAGGGGTGTTCGATATTCGTCTTCGCGGGTCCTGGCAGGCCACCCGGGGAGAGGTGGCTCCTGCCGCGGGCGGACCTGAGGGAGCTGTTCGAGCTCGCGCTCACGCCGGGGAGTGGTGGCTCCTGCCGCGGGCGGACCTGAGGGAGCTGTTCGAGCTCGCGCTCACGCCGGGGATCGAGACCTATCCGAAAACCAAGAAGGGGCAGTTCGCGGCCAAGTTCAGATCCATCGTGGATCTCGACGGCCTATCCTGCGGGAGCACTCTGGGGCGTCTCGACGAAGCTCTGGCGCGCATGGACGCTCTCGCTCCCGCTTTTCGGGATTTGCGGACGTTCCGGTGTGGCGGGCGTCTGACCGATGCCCGCTGGGTGATCGAGCAGATGCGCGACCAAGCGAGGCGGACTCCCGAGCACGTTTGGGACATTCGCCTGCGCACCCTCGAGTGAGGGTATGCTTAGAGGCGAATGGTTGCCGATGACCTCTCTGATGAATTTTTTCGCGCCGGCGAGGCCATGGCCGGGAGGCTTGGGATTGATTTCGTGCACCTGCTCTACGTGATGAACGTCGAGAGCATCGGCGTTCGCTCGAGCGCCATGAACCCTGACGGCAAAGCCGTGGGATTGATCCAGATGATGCCGGCGACGCTCAAGCAGGTGGGCTTCGGGGGGACTCCGGAGCAGTTCCAGGCGCTCTCCGCAGAGCAGCAGCTCCCCTACGTGGAGAAGTACCTGCAGCCCTGGACGAGTAGGCATCTCGATAGCGCGGCGCGCATCTACCGGGCCGTTTTCATGCCGGCGACTCTCGACGCTCCCGGGGACCTCATCGTCGCGAAGGGCGGGACGCGCATGTTCGGCCGAACGTCTGAGGCGACGATCTACGCCACCAACGCGAGTCTCGATCCGCTCAAGACCGGGCAGATCACAGAGTCGTCGCTTGATTTGGTCGTGCGTCAGGTGGCCCAGGGGCGCCTACGGCAGCGCCTGCGGGATGTCTTGGCGCGCTACTCGGCGGCCGTGGGTAGAGCGGTCCCGGGCGTCCTGCCGGCCCTCAGGCGCGCTCTTTCGGTGGGTCCCTTCGTGGGGCTTGTCGCCCTGGGCGGCGGGGCTCTCGCGCTCTGGCGCCTGTCCTCGGGCAGGGGTTGACGTCGGTAGTGTCCTAATTTGAAAGGAGCTTCCCCGTGCGAAGAACAGGCGTTGGCATACGCTTCGCCCATGACGATATTGAGGAGCAGCGGCGCGGCGTGTTCGAAGAACGCTCCGTTGTGGTCCTGTCCCCCGTCGGCACGAAGGCCGTCGCGCTCGGCGCGCTCATGGCCGCGATCGAACGCGATCTCCCTGGGGTCTACGTCGAGGCGTTGAAGTACGATCCAGCTCCGAAGGAGGCTCCAGTGCAGACTGAAGCGGAACTATTGCACGTGTGGCTGCACGGCGATGCGTACCTTTCTTGCTCTCCGGGAGCGACGACGTGACAGTGCCTGTCGTCGTCGGCACTGGGCTTGTTGCGCTTGACGTCGTTTTCCGTGGAAGCTCAAAGCGGCCGCTTCGGCGATGTGCGGGAGGGACGTGTGGCAACGTCCTCATCGCTCTCCGTTACCTTGGGTGGAAGGCAGTTCCCGTCGCTCGGCTCGCAGCCGATCGAGCGCGAGTCGCGTTGGAAGCTGATCTCGCGCGCTGGGGCCTCGACCTTCGGTTCCTCGATCTGCCACCGCATGGTCCGACCCCCATTATCGTCGAGCGTGTCATTTCGAACGATCGGGGTGAGCCAACCCATCGATTCTCATGGATGTGTCCATGCTGCGGTGCATTGCTACCGCGTTACAAACCGGTTCGCGCCTCCGATGTGGATCAAGTAGCGGAGGAAATTCGACGTCCCGCCGTCTTCTTCTTCGTCCTCGCCACCACGTACGCCTCGGTGGGAACCTTGATCGTCTTCGAGCCTTCCGCAAGCTCGGAGCCCGCGCTCTTCAACGAAGCGATTGAGGCTGCCGACATCGTCAAGTATTCGGACCAGCGCTTGGCAGCCATACCGGACTCTACGTCCAGAAGGCGTCGTCTCGAGATTCAGACGCTGGGAGCGGCTGGACTCCGATACCGCATAACCTCCGGCCGTAAGCGCACATGGCGACAAGTCCAAGCCATTCCCGCCGGACATGTCGTCGACACGGCCGGCGCTGGGGACTGGTGCACCGCCGGTCTTCTCGAACGGCTCGCGAATGGTGGACGACAGGGGTTTGAAAACGCGAGCGATCGTGACGTACACGAGGCGATTCGCTATGGACAGGCACTTTCGGCGTGGAATTGTCGTTTTGAAGGGGCCCGCGGTGGAATGTACGAGCGTACGCGGGAACAATTTATGGACGACGTCGACTCGATTCTCGCGGGCGCAAAGGTGACACCTGGAGTTGATGCAACGGAGCTCGAGATCGAACTTGACGAGATATGCCCATTGTGTCCGGGGCCACGTCGCGAGGCGACCGTCGCGAGCGCACCTTTCCGCGTCAGCGGCGCTCCACGTTTATGTTGATGGCCGCTGCACGATCTCGCGTCGCGCCTGATGGGTGTCTCGTGAGCTCGAACACCTTGACGGTTCCCTCCCAGACTGGCGCTCCCTTGAACGTCTCGCTCACCTCGACGGCTTCGAGGAAGCGCGCGGGCACTCCGTGCATGTGTTCCACCGCTTGCTGTAGCTCTTCGATCGAGACGTCGTTGTCCATGTCGAGAAGCCTAGCCACGTCCCATGCCAAGGCCAGCCGAAGGCAAGCGGGCCGGCGATTCAAATTAGGACACTACCTTGACGTCCGCCCCTTGACGTGCGACGCTTAGCATTGGTAGCGAACGGACCTATTCCTCGGGCTTGCGACGATTGCATCTCCTACGCCGTCGATTCGGGACCATGGACCCCGGGCCGGCGGCGTCGGTTTATTGGGGGGAGTAGCGCGCCAGGGCGAAGGGAGACGACAGCCTCGCGATGCGCGCCTTCATGCCCCACTTGTATGTATAATACACGCTGGGGTCGGAGCCCGCGTAGTAGGTGGATTTGAGCTTGGCCACGTAGGGATCGAGGCGGCCTGCCTCGGCGAGGGGCAGGAGCTCTTTTTTCGCCAGGTAGTCGAGGAAGGCGCGGACTCCCTCGGCGAGGCTGCCGTAGGCGCCAAAGTGCAAGGGGTTGGATGCGAGGTGCATCCAGGGCTCGGTCGAGGCGACCGTGATGTTGCCTAGATTCCAGCAGAACATCTTGCGCCAGGCCTCGGTCTCGAGATCGCTCTGCGCGGCGAGGAAGATCGAGCAGCCCGGCGTGACGCCCCCCTCTTGCAGGGCCGCGAGGACGTCTTGGGCGTCGGCCGTGGTGCGGACTGTGGGGACTTGCGGCATGCTTCGAACATCATACGGGAATTCGTGCGCTTGAGGAGGCGCGGGGTTAGCATGTGCTAGGAGCATGTGCTAAACTCGTGTTCAATGAGGCGCGGCACCAGGCCTAAGCAGACGTACGCGACGCGCAAGGCCTGGGGCAGGCCCAACGTGACCGTCACGCTCACGAAGGAAGATCTCACCACTGCGGATGATCTGGCGAAGCAGGATGGGGTGTCGCGATCGGAGCTCTTCGCGCTCTTGATCCGGAAAGAAGCCGAGGAGCGGGGGCCCCGTGGATAGTACATCGCAAATTCAAAGTCGGATATTACCACTGCAAAATTCATTCGGAAACTTGCGATTAGCATGTGCTAGTGCCAACTTGAACGGCATGAACGCCCAAGCCCGCAGCGATGTGTCCCTCCGTCCCGCTTCCAAGCCCTCGCGCGAGATTGCCCCGACCCTGCCGAGGCGCTCTCGCCGCGCGGCGGCGCCCGCCAGCAAGACCAAGCTCATCTCTCTCTCCAGGCCCGCTCCCGAGGCGCGCAAGTCCGCGCCGTCGACCAAGAAGAGCGCTTCCAAGGCTGCGCCCCATCGCGCGGCGAAGGCTGGCTCAGTCCCAGTCCTTGGCGTGGTCGCGCAGCTCAGGCTCGCGTGCCAGCCCAAGAATCGCGTCGCGCTCGTCGCCGGCGCGATCGGGGGCGGCGTCCTGCCGGCGCTCTCTGCCTACATGTATCATTTCGAGGTCAATCACGACTTCGCTGCAAATCCCCTCTACGCGCAGGTCAAGGCCTACTTCGTCCTCGGGGCGCTTCTCGTCTCGGCCATCTCGGTCTTCGACTGGACCAGTCGCGCCTTCCACAAGGACTACGTCAAGGCGGGGGGCTTCGTGCTCTTCACGGAGGGCTCGATGCTCACGAGTGGTAATCCGTACGTCGTGGGGGCTCTCTTGTGTCTGCTCGTGACCATCAACGCCATCGTCGCCGGTGCCAATCTGGCGCTCGAGGACAGGCTCGGGCGCTCTCGGGGAGCACGGTCGTGACGGTTGGGAGCCTGCCTCGTATCGTGCGCTTCCTCGAGCCCGTGGACGCTCCCGGAAGCCAGTGCCCGCACTGCGGCGCTGAGGGTCGATACATTGAGCGCTTCGTCGTCGAGGACGGGCGCACCCTTGGTGCAATGCGTGGGTGGAGGCCCTGCAGGCGCTTGAGGCCTTCTTTTCGGGTCTGCGCGACGAGGCGAGCGCTCTCGCTGTCGTGGACAGTGCAAAGGCGTTCAATCAAGCAAAGTATAGGAGACGGTGAAGTCCATGGATGATTTGAATCTTGCTATCGACGAGGAGCACTTGCAGCACAAGGAGCGGCTCGCGAGTCTCGCGGCGTCGACCAGTCGCTTGAAGACGTATCTCGACGCCCGCGTGTCGACGATGGCTCCCAAGGCCCCGGCGCTCGAGGATGCGGACTCGCTTCTGCGGAGCGCCACCAGGCGCCTGCAGGCCCTGCCGCAGCGACGGGGGAGGCTGTGACGGTGAATGAGGTCCTGTCTTGTCCGTTGTAGGTTTAGGAGAGTCCATGAATCATTTGCATCATCCCGACGTTCACAAGGCGGCGAGCGATTGGTCGGAGAACCAAGTCCTTCACGTCGCGGCCGCCTACAGCAACCCTTTTCGCTGGCGCACGCGCCGCGAGCTCGCGAACGATTTCAGGCGCCACATGGAGCAAAGCCCCAATGTCGTGCTTCACATGGTAGAGCTCGCATATGGAGACCGGCCGTTTGAAGTGACGGTCAGGGATCATCCGGGCGACGTGCAGCTCCGCACTTCGACCGAGCTATTTCACAAGGAGAACTTGCTCAATCTTGGCGTTCGGCATTTTCCTTCTGATTGGCACTATGGCGCGATCATCGACGCGGATTTCCACTTCACGCGTCACGATTGGTCGCTCGAGGCCGTCCACCAGTTGCAACATTACGATTGGGTGCAGCTCTACTCGAGCTATACGGATTTGTCGGGCGAGACGCTCGGGCAGGGACATCGCGTAATTGGCAGCAACAACACGTTTGCCTTCAACTATGTGCAGAACGGTTTTCAGATCCCTCTTGGATTCTCGGCAGGCGGGTGGCGTGACGCGTCCTCCGATGCGCTTGATTACGCGCCCGGGTTCGTGCCGGCAGGCAAGGCCCGGCGCGTGGGCGCGACGGGCGGTGCGTGGGCGTTTCGCCGAAGCGCGTTCGACGCCGTGGGAGGACTTCTTGACCGGTGCATTCTTGGCCACGGCGATTGGTTCATGAGCTTTGGTCTCGTGGGCCAGATGGCGCCCGATATGCACATTTCCGGGTACACGGCCGATTATCTGGGGATGATTCAGGCGTGGCAGTCACGCGCTGCGGCGATCACGGCGAATATCGGCTACGTGGATGGCCACGCGATCCACCATTTTCATGGGCCGAAGGTGCTCCGAGGATATTCGAAGCGTGACCTCATCTTGGTGCGCGAGCAGTACGAGCCGACTCGCGACGTCAAGCTGGACTGGCAGGGCGTGCTTGCGCTCACGGGGAATAAACCCGGGCTTCGAGACGCGATTCGTGCTTATTTTCTCGAACGAAATGAAGATTTGCCCCACTCGGGAGAGCTTCGATGAAGATCACCAAGAAGGTCGTCGAGTCGAGTGTCTACACGTCTGAGGTGCGGCCCGAGATCTCGACCGAGAACGACTTTCTCGGTCCCGTCGTCGAGTGGGCGGACGCTCACCCAATCGTCTGGTCGATCGTGACGACGAACAAATCCGCTGTCTTCGGCTTCAATTCTTCGGAGTACGTCGGCTACATCCGGGGGCGATCGCCGGATGCTGCGATCGCGCGCGCCGCGCACTTTCGTGACGAGCTCGAGAGCGTCAGCACATTCCATTGCGGGCGGGCCGAGTTCGCCATGACTCATTTCAAGGACAAGGGCTTCTCGGGAGGGCTCCTCAAGCAATGGGACGGCACCTACGAGAGGGGGTGCGCTCTGGTGGACATCACGCCAGAGCGACTCGAAGAGGTCATCGATCGCTTTCTCGTGTGGTGCGACGCGGGGCCGAATCTCTTCCCGACCGTCGAGGTTCGCCTCGATCGCAAGGTGGTGAGGGTGAGCTCGGTGGAGGCGGCCGAGGCGCATGTCAAGAGAATTCTTGAGCTTCGCCAAGAGGAGTCTCGCCGGGCGGGCCGGGCTTAGCGTACGCTGAGAGTCATGACCGCTCGGCAAGTCAATCCCTCCTCGTCGCAGCCGCAGACCGTGATCGTCACGGGCAATTATAAGGCGTCCTCGTCGGACGTGAACCTCGACGTGCAGCAGGCCGGGGCGACTGTCACCCTGCCCGACAACCCGACGGTGGGCACGACGGTCCTTAACGTCGTGGCGGAGGTGGGCTACGAGCTCTCGGGAGGCCTCAACCCCCTGCCCGTGGATCCCCTCTCGGTGGCCGCGTTCTCGCGCACGACCGCGTCCTATACGGCCGCGGGCTGGGTGTTTACGATCGTGGTCAGTAGCGCGAATGCGCCAAACTACGTTTATGCCAACAATGCCAATCCCATCGCGCCTGCCAATCCCATGATCTTCGCGGCGCCCGCGATCAGTCGCAAGGGATCGGGCGTCTTCGACATCGACTGCACGTCGTGCCCCGTTCCCCAGGGAGCGCCGGCCGTCATCACCTACCAGATTTTAATGGATGGCAACGCTCTGCCGCCTGTGCAAAAGGCTCCTCCCACCGGTCCCGGGGACGATAGCCCGTGCAACTTGCCTGCGGTCGTCGTGGTCACGGATACGGGCCCCCACATTTTTGCCCTGTCGGCCTCGATCCCGGGCGCCGAGACGCTGGCGGACGGCGCGGGCCACTGCACCGTGAAGGTGTTCGAGCGCAATTCGTAGAGGGCAGGGCGAGTGCTTTTCCTACTGGCCTGCTTGTGCGTCTCGGTGGACGCCCTTGCCTTGCTCGTCTGTGTCGGAGAGAGAGGCTCCCTTTGGGTCAAGCATTTTTCACGAAGGGCGAGTGGCTGAAGATGACGCTTGCGGCGATCCTACTGATGATGAGACTGCTCGCGGGTCGCGACGACGTGCACGATGCGCGCGCGATCGCGGGAGAGATCCTGCAGCAGGCCGGGAGTCTGCACGAAGCGGCGGTGCTCGTCGATACGGCGTGGCGCGAGAGCGCCTTTCGAGCGAGCGTCGTGTCTCGGGACGGGCGTGATCTCTGCGCGTACCAGCTGCGCGACGCCCCGAGGATCGTGCTCTCGGATCTGGTCGAGTGCACCGAGCGCGCGATCGCCAAGCTTCGCTCGAGCGCCGAGGCGTGTCCGGAGGCTCCCCTGGCCGCCTACGCGACGGGCACCTGCTCGGACCCCCGGGGAAGGCGCCTGAGCGGCTGGCGGATGCGCGAGGTGGCCCGCATTGAGAGGGCCGCGGCGGACAGCGGGCTCTAGGTCTTCGCCCGCGCGAGGGCCTTGAGCTCGTCCAGGGTGCCCGCGAATAGATCGCAGTCGGCCTTGACATGGGTGTCCGGGAGGTCGATGCCCCCGCCCGTCCACTGCCAGAAGGTCCAGGCGTGCCAGGGTTCGGGTGTCAGGCCCGTGGGGGCCTCTCGGGGCCACGTGGAGGCTCCCGCGGGGTAGTCCGCGAGCCAGAGGGGCACCGTGGCGAAGCGTGCGTCCTGCCGCAGGTCGAGCGACGCGGCGAAGCCCGGCGAGACGTAGAGCACGGGCGAGCACCCCCAGAGGGTGCGCGCGGCGTCGAGGTACGTGAGCGCCCAGTCGCAGATCTGCGTCTTAGAGCACCCCCACTTGGGCCAGTCCTTTGCCTCGGGCCACTCGAGATCGAGTGCGGGCGGCAGTTCTCCCTCGAGCTGGCCGAGTCCGCCGGCGCAGTCGAACGCGAACTTGGCCTGGTTCGCGGGGTCGCGCATCGGCGCGGCGCCGGGCGGCAGGGGGTACGCGAAGTGGTAGGCGCCCGTCAGGATGCCGGCCTTGGCGGCCGCGAACATGTTCTCCGAGAACTGGGGGTCTCGCGCCGTCACCTTGCTCGCTCTCGCCGCGTCGACCGAGAAGCTCGGCGTGTCGAAGAGGGGGTCCGTGCCCTGGTTGCCCTCGGAGCACTTGAGGTAGGCGAATTGGATCTGCCACTTGCGGACCAGGTTTTCCCAATCGACCGAGCCCTGCGCTGCGGAGACGTCGATGCCTCGGATCATGGGCTAAGCTTAGAGGTGCGCTGGCATGTCCGTCACGTCCTACAGGTGTCCACATGGTCGATTCGGATGAACCAAGACCTCACCGCGCGAGGCAGCCGTCGGCGGCCGAGTTCGTGGAGGCCGTGATCGAGGTCGCCAAGACGGGCTCTCACCCGCTCCTGCCCGAGGCCGAGGCGCGCCGGGCGCTCGACGATGAGCCGGGGCCCAGGCACTCCTCTTCGATCTCGGAGGCGCCCGAGATGAAGTGGATCGAGCGGCGCATCGGGCGAGGCGTCCTCTGGTTGCTCAAGGGCGTGGGCGCCGCCGCCCTCGTGGTGATAGGCAGCGCCCTCGGTGCGTTCGTCTGGGCGTGGCTAACGACCAGGCGTTAGCGGCGCTTGGAGGTCCTCGCGGCCTCCCTCGTGGTGAGGGTGCGGCCTCTCTTGAGTTCGCGCTCGAAGTCGATCTGGGCGAGCTTCGCGCGTCTCTTCTCCCAGCCGCGCTTGATGGCCTCCGATCGCTCCGCCTTGGTGAGTTTGTGCTTCTTCTCCTTGGCGGGCTTGCCCGTGCGCCGGGTCTCCCAGCCCTTCTTCGCGGCCTCGCTGTGGCGCGCGTGTTCGCCCGGCCACGAGGGATCGGCGCGCTTCTTCGAGACGACCGTGAACTCTCTTGGAGAGTATTGGTTTGCTCGTCCGGTCCTATCGAACACCGTGACGTTGCCGAGCGTGAAGAAGTGCTTGAGGCCGTGGATGATGCGCCCGTCGTGGAGCCGCAGGGTGATGGGTCCGAGGATTTTTTCCCCGTAGCCCTGCATGGTGCGGGCCCACGCGTGAGCGGTCTTGACGTGGCGGCGGCTCGAGGATCTTTTCTTGGGAGAGGGATCGGCTCGGGGGGTGCGCCTCGAGAGCGCGGTGAGGTGCGCCTCGGCGCGGTTTCGTCTCTGGCGAAGGCGCGCGAAGTCCTCGTGGTTGCCGGCCTTCAAGGCTCGATCCTCCGCGAGCGCGAGCTGTGCGATCCCGCGCATGAGCGCCTCGCGCCTCGACACTTTGCCTCGGTAGCCCGGGAAGTGGGTGCCGGAGAGGAGGCCCACGTCCCTCTTGTAGTTCTTGGGGCGCTTCTGCATGGGATCGAGGCGCAGTCCGTGTTTGCGCCGGTGCTCATGGCGCTGGGTGCGAAGGGCGCCGAGCTGTTTCCGGACTCCCTCGAGCCGTCGAGAGAGTACGAGCGCTTGCCTCGGAGTCATGTCGCCTGCGTGTGCGGCTTCTACGAGTTTCGAAAGATCAATCTCGAGCGCGCGCTCTCGTTCGAGCATCGCGCGGCTCACGAGGCGCGGGTGAACGTACCCCGCTCTTGTTGCACGCGCCTTGCCAGCAGCGCTTGTAGGATCTCGACGTCCATAATGTGAAGAGTGCATTCTTTTTTTGCCCTTGCCGGGTCACCCTGCGTCTGACTGCAAATTGCACGGAACGCCGCACCCTCGGAAATCACTCGGCGTTTTTGCCTTGACGAGGCACGCGCGGTTCTGCCCCCAGGTCGTGAGGCGATTCGCGTAGTCGGTGGCGAGTCGCGAGACGCAGTTCTTGTAAAAACCCTCGCGGCACTTGGCCGCGTGAAGAGCGTCGCAGAGGACCTGCTCGGTGGAAGCGGCCGCGTCGGGTGCGTCTGCCGAGGAGAACGAGTCGCTTGGAGCGTCGGCGGTCGAGGGGATGGCCGCGTCTACGGCCGCGGCGTCGGGCGCGCTTGCGTCGAGCGTGGGGGCGGCGCTGTCGCCCGAGTCCGGAGTGACGATGGGCGGCGTCGGTGGGAGACATGCGACCCACGCGATGAGACCTAAAGTCGCGAGGGAACTCAGGAGCGCATGCGCGCAGTAGATGAGACTTATCCAAGTGCGATGAGGTTTCACGCGGCCTCCTGCAGAGTGGTGTCGAACGCGATCGACTGCGAGCCGTAGGTGACGACGGCGGTCGACAGGACCTCGACGCGCCCCGGCTTGTAGA
>Ga0326727_10019022_pt1 | contig 13911 bp, 11 predicted proteins | sample MB2enrmetagenome_FD_207643 | JGI IMG/M metagenome (GOLD analysis project Ga0326727, IMG submission 207643) | Lab enriched peat soil microbial communities from McLean, Ithaca, NY, United States - MB29MY | ecosystem: Environmental > Terrestrial > Soil > Wetlands > Peat | place: USA: New York... | reverse complement strand
TTCACGATATTGGGAGGATCGATCTTATACTCATGCAGCAGCTTGACCTCCGGCGGCAGCTCGAGCGCCTTCAGGTCGTCTTCCTTGAAGCTATCGTTCCTTGTAAGCACGAGGACGTTCAAGGATGGCCTGGGCACGATGGATGTCAGCCGTATCTCGACCGCGCCTGGTTTCAAGGCGAAATCGCCGCCGCGCTGCCAGGCGAGAGCGCCGCGGCCATAAGTGCCGGAGTCGAGCTTGCCGTCGATCATGACCTGGAATGAACTGGCCGGCGTGCCGATGCCGCGCACGAAGAGGTGATAGACTCCGGGCTCTTCGACTGGAACCCTCGCTGTAACATCGTCCGCGACGCTCATGTTGATGGTGCTGTTATTGAAGAACCATTCTCCGGCGGGAAAGCGGCCATCGATGCTGTCGCCCGCCGGAATGTCGGCGAAGAAATCGGAAGCGGGAACGACGATGGCGCCCGGAAGCTGGCGCGCGGCGTCATGGTGCCGCTGCACCGGCGCGGATTCCTGCGCAAATGCGCAGCTCAAGCAAACGAACAGCGACGGGAGAAAAAGCCTCATGCTTGAAACTCTCTTCATGGCCGCACCCCGCTTGAAAGCTCAAACTCTGGCGCAATATCGACTGGGATTCCCTTTGTCGATTCGAGACTGCGAACGAGCGCCGGCGGCATGACATCGTACTTGGCATACCATTCTTCAACGCCGGCCCGGTCGCCCTTTGCTTCGAATGTCAGCAGCCTTTCGGCCAGGCTTGCGATCGCCTCCGGCATAGCCGCGTAGTCGATGGTGTAACGGCCATCGCCGCTCTGGCTGAGCGCGCCATGCTCCAGCAGATAATTGAACTCCATCATCTCGGCGCGGCCGTGAGCTTCGCCCGTGCCAAAGCGCAACGTGCGGAAGATGCCCGCCACATAGGAAGCGTATATGGCGCGCAGCGTGTCATCCCGAAGTATCTTATGGTCGACGAGCCACTTGGCCAGGAAGATTCCGGTAACATCCGCCTTGGCTTCCTCCAGGCCGGAGTACATCGGCCCGATAGCTTCGCGAATATCCACCTGCTTGCCATCGACATGTGCATAGGCGGGTCCAAGACCGTGCGAGATCTCATGCAGGATGGTAGAGGTCAGATATCCGTCGCCGGTAACGTCGCCGAGTTGCGCCGGAGTCAGCATCTTTGCCGCGATGGGCAGGATGACCGCGCTGACGCGCGCATCCATGAAGTTCTTGAAGAATATCTTTTTTGTGCCCTTTTCGGCATGAATGCGCGCATCGTTGGGCAGATTGTCGGCCACAGCCTGATAGCCGTAACGCAGATCGCCGGCGCGCAGCGGCGCATCGGCGACCTCCATGGGAGTGGCCTGGCCCCGCTTCGACGGCTTATCGGCGTCGGGCAGCGGCAAGGCCTGCTGCATGGCGGCTTCCTGCTCCCGATAAACTGCCAGCTTGCGGCTCTGCTCCTCATCGCGAATCAGGATAGCTCCGCCGTAAGAGGTCTTCACTCCGAGCAGGTTGTCGAGATAGGTCTCGTAGGGCGCAAAGATCAGATCGATCTTGGGATCTTTCAAATCGAGCCAGGCAATATCGCTGGCATAATAGTCGTCGGTGAGCAGGGCATCGGCGCGCAACCGGAGATAACGAGCGAAGGCCGGATCGGGCGAAAGCTCCGCGGCGGCGCGCAGATCGGCAGCCATGGGAACAAGCCACTCGGAATAGGCTTCGTGGTAGGGCACGGCCTGCAGATGGTCCGGCGCGCCGCGGACAACGGTTCGCGGAGCGTAGAGCGCGTCCTTAACTTCGGGATGCGCAGCCGCGTAGCTCTCGATCTGCTCGCGTGTCAAACCGTAGGTGTATAACTCGTGGCCGGGCGGCATGACCGCTTCGCCCAGAAACGAATCGTTCTCATCCAGCAGATCGTAACGGCTGCCCATGATGCCGAATAGCCGGGCAAGGACGGGACTCTGAGTTACGCGATAGACCGCCAACCCGCCCAGGTCGCTCTGATGCCAGTAAAGCGTATCCATCAGGCGGCAGGCATCGGCCAGCTTGGCCACCATCCGCTGTTCGCGCGCGGTGAGTTCGGCGCGGCGATAGGGCATCGCGACCGGCTTCCAGCGCGCGGCGCGCTCCGCTTCGTTGTGGAAGGGACGCCCGCCGGCGTTGCGCTTGGCCGGGGTCTGGGCTGGAGCTGCCGCAACAAGCGCGATGGAAAGACAAACAGCGATGGAAAGAGCGCGAAGCATCTGGACGATGAATGGCCGATGAAAGTATCTCAAAAGGAATCTCCGGTTCACACGAATTGTACTGCCTGCAGGCCGGCTTCGAGAGGCCCCGTCAGAAGGGCGCATTCGGGAGCTGCCCGGCAGGATGCCAGGGCCGCCAAGACTTGGAGCGCCAAACCGGCAGGGAAAGAACCTACTTCCCTTGCGGGGCCATAGGCTGCGGTTTCGCCCAGGGAGAGCCGCTTGCGGCGGGCACCGGAGCCGGGGGCGGCAGCCCGCGCAGGATCTCCACAGCGGTGGGAGGCAGCGGCTTGGCGGCATTGGCCAGCAACAGGCTCACCTGCCACATCTGGCTATCGGTGAGCACCAGCTTGAAGGCGGGCATGCCGGTCAGTCGGATGCCGTTGGCCACCTTCCAGTAGGTCTCGGCTGGAGGGTCGTCGCTGACGCCAACCACATTGTTGTCGTGATGCTTTTCCCACAGCGGGGGCGCCTCGGGATACATCTGAGCGCCAAAAGAGGATGGCTTGCCGTGAAAGCCGTGGCAGGCGGCGCACTGGTCGCGGTAAACCTCCGCTCCGGCTGCCAGGTTGTTCCCATCGGCGGGGAAGGGTATGGTGGCGACGAGCTCGCGATGAATGCGCGCGCGCAGCGGAACGCCGGTAAGCAAGCGCTCCTGAGGGAGCGGCGGATCGGCGACGGCCACCGGCACTCGGCCAAAATGGAGCCACGCTACCACCGCGAGGGGCGCCAGAATCAGTCCCAGGACAACTCCCAACAGCACTCGAATCATAATTGTCGACGGCCTCCGTTCGAGTTCATCGTAGAGCATTTTCCGCCTGCCGGAGCGGAATAAGGCCATCGATTGCGTTACAAAAGGGAGAAGTAAAAGAATTGCTGGACAATGGCCGCTGGATTTGACAATGTTTGACCTATGCCCCAACGGCAACAGCCGACGGCGGCCATTCCCCACCCAACAACACAACAAGGAGATTCCCCCATGGCAGATCACTCGCATATGAAGCTGGGCCGCAAGGCCATCAAGACCGACACTCGAACCCTGGCGTTTGGCAAATACCTGACGCCTTCGCTGCCTCCCCCGCCCCCCACGGCCGATTGGACCAAGGGAATCGCCAGCTGGGGCATGATGCTGAACGACACGCTGGGCGACTGCACGATTGCCGGCGTGGGTCACGCCGTACAGGTGTGGACCGCCAACGCCGGGACCGAGGTTACGGTTCCCGACTCCACCATCTTGAGCTACTACGAGCAGTGGGACGGCTACAACCCCAGCGACCCCAGCACCGACCAGGGCGGCATCGAGCTGGACGTGCTGAACGACTGGAAGAAGGGTGGGTTCGCCGGCAACGCCCTGCTGGCCTTTGCCGATCCCAAGCCCGCCAACCTGGTGGAGATTCACCAGTCCATCGCGCTGTTCGGCGGCGTTTACATCGGGCTGGCCCTGCCGATCACGGCGCAGAAACAGGACGTGTGGGATGTGGTGCCCCACGGCGGCGCGAACGCCAAGCCGGGCAGTTGGGGCGGGCACTGCGTCTTCGTGCCCAAGTACGACCAGCACGGCTTCACCTGCATCACCTGGGGCCAGTTGAAGACCATGACCCTGGCCTTCTGGAAGGAGTACTGCGACGAGGCCCACGCGCTGCTGAGCTCCGACTGGATCACCGCGAAGGGCGCGCCGAGCGGCTTCGACCAGGCGCAGTTGCTGGCCGATCTGGGCGCCATCAAGTAGCACAAGCGGCACAAAGGACGGCAAATCGGCCGGCGGCGCGTCCAAACCAGTGCCGGTTCACCCACAAGGCTCCCCCCAGGTGGTTTAATACCTATTGGGGGGAGCGCTGCCTAGAGCGGTGGTGTGCTTCCGTACTCCCGTGGAGGTAACCCGAAGCCGATGCCATCATTTCGCCGTCTTGCCCTTCTGCTGGCGCTGGTCCTGCCAGCCTTTTACGCCATCCAGGCCGAGAGCTCGAGTTCGAGCGGCAACCCCGGAACGCCAAATCCGAGCCAGGAAACCACGAGCCAAGCCCCGGCGCAACAACCGGCGGCAACCCAATCGCAGCCGCAAGTCAGCGTGCAGGCCCGCATCAAGGCCCGCCGCGAGGCGAGGCGCGTCACCGCCATCCACGAGATCTACGATCATCTCTATGAGGGTTATGTGGGCGCGGGGTACCTGCGCTTTACGCCGGGCGCGACCCTGCAGCGCGTAAACGAATATGACTGGAACGGCGGCTTCACGCGCTACTTCAGCGAGCGATTGGGCGTCACCCTCGATGGGCGCGGCTACTACGGCACACCGTTCATTGAGCCATTGCAGGGCACGCCACCCGCGGGCAGCGTGGGCCAGACCAAGCCGGCTATCAGCCAGTATGCCGGCTTGATTGGACCCACCTACCGCTTCTACCTGCAGCCCAGATTCTCCATCTCCGGCCGGGTGATGGGCGGGTATGCGAGCGGCAACTTCACCGGCGACACGAACGGGTTTGGAACCCTCGGAGTCCTCTACCCGGACGCTTCCACCTACGCCGCCAGCGCCAGTATCTTTGCCGAGTACAATATCTCTCCGGGCCTCGGGCTGCGGGTTGCGCCGGAGTATTACCTCACCGGCTTCGGCTCGACCTTGCAGAACAACCTGGGGTTCACGGCGGGGATCGTTTACCGGTTCGGCAAGCAGTAGGCGGCAGGGGTCAGGGGCCGACCCCCGATCCCCGACCTCCGCTCACCGCGCTCTTTTCCCTGACCCTGCCATATGGCACAATAGCTTATCTCTCATTTTTTCCACCTTTTTCACGCACAAGGAGTTCAGTCCATGGGAAGTCTCTCGATAGCGGAGGCCGTAGGAGCACTAGCATCTGGGCCGCAGGTTCACTCAAACACGCCGGTTGTGCAACTGATGGAAACCGCGATCAAGCGCGGCGAGGCCCGCCTGGCGGCCAATGGAGCGCTGGTGGCCACTACCGTCCCGCGAACCGGCCGCAGTCCCAAGGACAAGTTCACCGTGGACGATGAGGTTACCCACGCCCTGGTCCACTGGGGAAAGGTGAACCAGCCTTTCTCCACGGAGCGCTTCGACGCCTTGCTGGAACGGGTTCTGGAGCACCTGCGCTCGCGCGAGCTCTTTGTCCAGAACCTCTTCTGCGGCGCCGACCCCGCCTACCGGCTGCCCATCCGCATCGTCTCGGAGTACGCATGGCACGCTCAATTTGTGCGCCAGCTCTTCGTCCGCCCGGAACCCGCTGAGCTAGCGGCGCATGTGCCGGAGTTCACCGTCCTCGCCGCGCCCGAGTTCCAGGCCGTGCCGGAGCGCGACGGAACCCGCACCGGGGCCTTTATCCTGGCCGACTTCACGCGCAAGATCATCCTCATCGGCGGCACCAAGTACGCCGGCGAGATCAAGAAATCCATCTTCGGCGTGATGAACTTCCTGGTTCCCGGCCGCGACGTGCTGCCCATGCACTGCTCGGCTAACGTGGGCGCGGATGGCGTTACCGCTCTCTTTTTCGGTCTCTCCGGCACCGGCAAGACCACGCTTTCGGCCGACCCCGCCCGGCGGTTGATCGGCGACGACGAGCACGGCTGGAGCGCCACCGGCATCTTCAACTTCGAGGGCGGCTGCTACGCCAAGTGCGTGGACCTGAGCGAAGAGAAGGAGCCGCAGATCTACCGCGCCATCCGTTTCGGCTCGGTGCTGGAGAACGTGATCCTCGATCCCGCCACCAGCGAGCCCGACTACGCCAACATCCGGTACACGGAGAATACCCGCGCCGCTTATCCCGTCAGCTTTATTGAGAACTCGGTCGTCCCGGGCGTGGGTGGTCACCCCCGCAACGTCTTCTTCCTGGCCGCCGACGCCTTCGGCGTGCTGCCGCCCATCGCCCGGCTCACCCCCGAGCAGGCTATGTACCACTTCCTCTCCGGCTACACGGCCAAGCTGGCCGGGACCGAAGCCGGCATGGGCTCGGACCCGGTGCCCGAGTTCTCAGCCTGCTTCGGCGCGCCGTTTTTGCCCTTGGCTCCACGGGTCTACGCGGAGATGCTGGGCAGACGCCTCAGCCAGCACCATGCCGCGTGCTGGCTGGTCAACACGGGCTGGTCGGGCGGCAAGTTCGGCGTCGGCAAGCGCATGAGCATCCGGGTTTCCCGAGCGCTGGTTGCCGCGGCGCTCAACGGCCACCTCGATGACGTGGAGTTTGTCACCGAGCCCGCCTTCGGATTGCGCATCCCCGTCAGTTGCCCGGATGTGCCGCCGGAAGTTCTCAATCCGCGCAACGCCTGGGCCGACAAGATCGCCTACGACCGGCACGCCGCCGACCTGGCCGACCGCTTCGAGGAGAATTTCTTCCAGTTCGATGCGCCGGAGGCGGTGCGCGCCGGGGGACCGCACGGAGGCGCAATCGTATAGGGAGCAGCTTGACTCGCCTCGGCGAGTTGCGCCGTCGATGAACCAGCCAGCTCGCCAACTTGCTCTCACCGCCAGGCAGTGGCTAACTTGCTGATTTTGTTTACCAACCGCCTCATCCAACTATCTCGTTCCTAGGGAGGGGAGCGCGCGGCGGATTGTGCAGTCGCGGCCGGAGTGGCCCCGAATCGCGAATCGGGATGCGCGATGGATGCAGCCGGTTCGCGCGCCTTTTGAGTTTCCTTGGTACAGGTCTCTCCAGCCTCTTGTAGAATCGACTCCATGAACGGTAACCCGAAGGTCATCGAGCAATTGAACCATGCGCTCCGCGAGGAGCTAACCGCCATCAACCAGTACCTCGTTCACGCCGAGATGTGCGAGAACTGGGGATACGACCGGCTTGCGAAGCACATCAAGATGCGGTCCATCGCCGAGATGAAGCACGCGGAGTCGCTCATCGAGCGCATCCTGTTTTTGGACGGCGCGCCGAGCATGGAGCCGCTGGCCCTGTCGATCGGCAAGAACGTGAAGGAGATGGCAGAGTCCGACTTGAAGGCCGAACTCGGAGCCATTGCCCTGTACAACGAGGCCGCCCGGATTGCGGCGGACGAGAAGGACAACGGCACGCGCGATCTCTTTATCAAGCTGCTCAAGGCCGAGGAAGGACACCTGGACGAGCTCGAAGTCGAGTTGCACCAGATCGCGGAGCTTGGCTACGAGCGCTATCTGACCACGCAGACCAGCAAGGGCGAGTAGGGACTGGCCGTCCAGGCCGGGGGCCTTCGGCAGGCTCGGGGTGGATTGACTGTTGTGATTTCCCAGGTCTCAGAATCAAGACTTGGCACCCGGCACCCAGCGTTCAGGTTTTTCGGGAACAGAAGACGGACGGTCGAGGGTCGCCGCATCCCACCCTTTCACGATGGAGCTGTGAAAGGATGGGCCACCCTCATTGGTGCAAATTCAAGGGCGCGCCACGCGCCGTATTCTATACTCATTCTTCTGGTACGATTCGGGTTCCAATCATGATGGAAATATCTGCGGTTGAATTATCCGCAGTGAAATGTTGGCTTCCACACTGTATCCCGGCGGCTTCCATTGCTCTGACTCCTATATGATATGCCAAGGTCTCAGATGAGCCAAAGGTGCAGTTAATTCCCTCGCCATGGTGAGCTTCGACACCGGAATCCGTTATTACTGACATGTTTAAGGAGCCAATGAAACTTCCCGGAATAATCTCCCACTTGTCTCTAGCAGCAGTGAAAAGGCCCTGTATTTGTTTGGTAATGGCGGTGATCTCATTGCCACCTCCTACGATTATGAAGCTGACCTTCGAACCCGCAGGCGCAGTTTTCAATATTGAAACCGCTGTTGCGAACTTGGACTGTGTGATGAATCTTGGCGGGGGAAGAGCCCTCCCGGTGATATTCACATCTCCGCCGGCCTGAATGCCTCCGGGTGAATCAGTCATCGTTTGCACGTTTGCAATAGCGCCGGCACGATTTTCAAGTGGATATTCGGGGAAGTGAAAATGTTGTTCAATCTTATTCCCGACAGCGCTGGAGGAATTATTGATTGACCCGGTCGATAAATTATTCGAGGTGCTGGAAACAGGGGGTTTATCCGTTTCCTCCTCATTCTCATTCTTGCCAAGCCATAGCAATAAGAACCCGATGACCATAAAGAGGAAGAAATCCGTTTGACTAATCATCCCGGCCAACTTCTCGGGGATTAGTTCCCGGATCACCTTGAACATTTCGATAGATTCCAACAGAACGGCGACCAAAAGGAACCCGCTGCCCACCCATATCTGAATGCGCCTACGCATCTGCTCTTCCAGTCCTCGGCAAAGATGCTCTCATTGAGCACGCCCTTGCGTAAAGTTGATGGCCACGGCCTCTTGCCTGCTTTCGCTCAACCTTCGCTATCCTAGAGTATACTCTTCTGCATGGACTTTCAACTGGTGACGAGCTACAAGCCGAGGGGATCAGCCGCGGGCGATCGACGAGTTGCTGGAGGGGCCGGCGGCGGGACATAAACTTACGGGGACTGCCCGTTATTACACGCTGGCGGCGACCTGCCGCTTGGCGGCGGTAACTCTCCAGGCGATGCGCAGACCAACGAAGAGAATCACCAATCCGATGATGCGGAAAACTCCATACCGCAACTGGAGGAATGGCGAGGCGATCCCCCAAAGAATGAGCTCGGGCGCCATGTTAGCCCAGTCGATGCTGGATGCGCCGTGCTCGATAGCGCGGGCAATTAGGATTGGGATCTCGGCCAGGGAGATAGCCGCATAGGTAAGCACCACGGCTGCGACCTGATACTTGGGTCCGCCCACGCCCTTCGAGCCCGTCTTAATGGCCTTGCCTATCAACCAGCCCACGGCCAGCGCGACGTAGCCCACGTAGAAGTGGGTGACGATGGTAAACATGGCGTAAAAGGCCAGCCCCACCACGGCGGCGGCGGCGCCGAGCACGAGGCCCTGCACAAAGGCGCCGTCTTCACCGGCGGACTGGCCCGCTGGCGCCGTAACAGAGCCGACCGCGCCGGCATCAACCGTGCCAATGCCAACTGCGCTAGCGACAACCGGGCCAGCGCCAACCGCGCTAGCGACAACCGGGCCGGTGCTGGCCTGGGCAGCGGCCGCCGCACGAGCAGCCGCCGCGCGTTCAACCGCCTTTGCGGCACAATTTGTGCAAGCCAGATTCGGGCCTACGCGGTAACGCTTGCCGATGATCATGGTGCAGCAGTAATAGCAAATCTGTGTGCCGCGTTGATCCGCCTTGCTAGCGACTGTTACCCGCGGCGGAACCTTGGACGCAGCGGCGCCCGCAAATCCGGCGGTCGGTTTATTCTCTTCCGGCATGATGTGCGGCATTATAGCACCCGACGAATAGTGCAATCGATGAGATAGTTTTGTTCATCAGGCGATCGAGAGTGTGAAAGATGAGCTGCGCTTTCGCTTGTTGTTCGCCATTCGCGTATAATGCTTGTCATGGACTTTCAACTGGTGACGAGCTACAAGCCGAGGGGAGATCAGCCGCGGGCGATCGACGAGCTGCTGGGCGGGTTGGCGGCGGGCGAGAAACATCAGGTGCTGCTGGGCGTGACCGGGTCGGGCAAGACCTTCACCATGGCCAAGATCATCGAGCAGTCGAACCGGCCGGCGCTGATCCTGGCGCACAACAAGACTCTCGCCGCGCAGCTTTATCACGAGTTCAAGCAGTTCTTTCCGTCGAATGCTGTCGAATACTTTGTGAGTTACTACGACTATTACCAGCCGGAGGCCTACATTCCCGCGGGCGACTTATATATCGAGAAGGAAGCGACGGTGAACGAGGAGTTGGACAAGCTGCGGCTCTCGGCAACGCGGAGCTTGTTCGAGCGGCGCGACGCGATCATCGTCAGCTCGGTGAGCTGCATTTATGGGCTGGGTTCGCCGGAGGCTTACTACGGGATGCTGCTGCTGCTGGAAAAAGGGCAGCGGATCAGCCGCAAGGACGTAACCCGGCGGCTGGTGGAGATACTCTACGAGCGCAACGACACGGACTTCCGGCGCGGAACCTTCCGGGTGCGCGGCGACGTGATCGAGGTCTTCCCGACTTACGACGAGTCGGCCTACAGGATTGAGTTATTCGGCGACGAGATCGAGAGCCTGTCGCAGATCGATCCGCTGTTCGGGACGGTGAAGCAGCGGTACGCGCGGCTGCCGATCTATCCCAAGAGCCACTACGTGATGCAGCCGGAGCGCAAGGCTGAGGCCATCGACTCGATCGTTGCGGAGCTGAACGCGTGGGCGCCGGAGCTGGAGGCGCAGGGGCGCATGGTGGAGGCGCAGCGGATTCACCAGCGGACGCGATTCGACCTGGAGATGATCAAGTCGATGGGCTACTGCCACGGGATCGAGAACTACTCGCGGCACTTCAGCGGGCGGAAGGCGGGCGAGGCGCCGCCGACGCTGCTGGATTACTTTCCGCGCGACTTTCTGCTCTTTGTGGACGAGAGCCACGCGACCATTCCGCAGGTGCACGGGATGTGGCACGGGGACCGCAGCCGCAAGCAGAACCTGGTGGACTACGGCTTCCGGCTGCCCTCGGCGCTGGACAACCGGCCGCTGAAGTTCGACGAGTTCGAGGAGCGAATCTATCAGACGATCTACGTTTCAGCCACGCCGGGGCCGTATGAGCTGACGCGCTCGGCGGGGGTGGTGGTGGAGCAGGTGATCCGGCCCACGGGCCTGGTGGACCCGGAGGTTGAGGTGCGGCCGGTGAAGGGGCAGATCGACGACCTGTTGGGGGAGATTCGCGACCGGGCCAAGCGCAATGAGCGGGTGCTGGTGACCACGCTGACCAAGCGCATGGCCGAGGACCTGGCCGGCTATTACACCGAGGTGGGCGTGCGCTGCCGCTACATGCACTCGGAGATCGAAACTTTGGAGCGGGTGAAGCTGCTGGCCGGGCTGCGCAAGGGGGAGTTCGACGTGCTGATCGGGATCAACCTGCTGCGCGAGGGGCTGGATTTGCCGGAGGTTTCGCTGGTGGCGATTCTGGACGCGGACAAGGAGGGGTTCCTGCGCTCGGCGGGGTCGCTGATCCAGACCATGGGACGGGCGGCGCGGCACATCGAGGGCAGGGCGATCCTCTACGCCGACCGCGTGACCGACTCGATGCGGCGGGCGATCGACGAAACCGACCGCCGGCGAAGGGTGCAGCGCGCCTACAACGAGGAGCACGGGATTACGCCGCGGTCGATCATCAGCACGGTGGATATGGGACTGGCGCAGATTCTCAAGGCCGAGTACGGCGAGGTGGAAGTGGAGGAGACGGCGGGGCTGCCGGAGGGGTTTGCCACCCAGGCGGAACTCGACAGTTTCATCGCCCGGCAGGAGGCGGAGATGCGCGAGGCGGCCAAGAAGTTCGAGTTCGAACGGGCGGCGCGGCTGCGCGACTCGATCAAGGAATTGCGCGAAAAGGAGTTCTTGTTCGGGTAAGGGCGCGGCGAGTCCCTATGAGCCGAGCTCCATTCCGACAGCATGGAGCCTCCGTTTGGCCGGGCCGGCAAACCTGCTCCCCAGGGCAACCGAATCCGGCTGGCTCTCATCCTAGTTACTCAGTTGTTAATGGATGGCGGCAGGCCCACCCCCAGGGCCGCGCGTGACGCAGGGGCTCATGGCGACAATCCTATTGGTGGACAGCGATCCCCTCCAGGCGCAGCAGCGCAAGTCGATCCTGGAGCGGAGATTTCCGGATGTGCGGCGGGTGGGCGATGCCGCCGAGGCGCTCTGCCTTGTGGAGCAGCCCCAATTTGCCGCCAATCTAGGCCTGGTGATCTCAGGACAGCACATGCAGGGGATCGGCGGACCGGCGTTTGTGGCCGAGCTGCATCTTCGCATGCCCTCGCTGCCGGTGCTGGTGCTGGGCAAGGCTGGAGAAGCTGCGGAAGACTACGCCGGCGAGTTCCTGCGCTTCCTTCCCGGGCCTGTCGCGAGCGAACAGATGCTGGCGCTGGCCGGCCAGATGCTTGCGCTGAACGGGTTGAAGACAACCTGAGCCCGATATTCGGCTGGCGCTCAAAACAAGGTCTGGCTCATCTGAGCGGAAGTCCCGCAAAAGGCTGATTCATCTCCGAGAAGTAAGTTCCTTCAGTGGCAGACGAAGGAATTCCGCGCCCCATCTCGCATGCATGCCGAATGGCGCGAATTGGCCATGACGCTACTCATGAAATGTTAGTCGTGGGCCACCTTTGTGTGATTCGATGTTACATCCTCGGTAACCTGCATCCTTGTCTCCCGTCATGTCATTTCCGAGTCTTCCGTCATGGCATATCCCACAAAAGATACGCCAGAATTCTTGACCGGCGCGAACGGCTTTCATAGGCTGAGAATGCAGTTGAGACAACAAGTGCCTGCACTGCCGCCTCGATAGCCCATGGCGGCGGCGGGCATCAAGGAGATGTAACTATGAAGTTCTTCGTTCGCACCCTCGGTCCGGCCTTTTTGGGCCTGGTCTTCCCTTCCACCGCTTTTACCGACAGCATCGTGCCCGGGGGCAGGCGGGCAAAGGAGAGATCGAAAATGAATAAGTTTGGAGTCTGCACGATTCTGTCCATCGCAGCGCTTTGCGCGCTGCTGTCGTTCAGTCCGGGGAAGGCTTACGCGGATGCGCTCCTTTCTATGCAAATCACGGGCGTTAACGGGCTGAGCTATAACGGGGAAGACGTTTATCCCTACTATGGCACCGCCAATGGCAATCCAGTACTGCTGATGTGTATCAGCTACACCGCCGATATGGACATCTGGGAGACGTGGACAGCGGAGAAGGAGGTCATCCCCGATTCTCCTACGTTTGAAGAAGCGGTATGGCTTTTCAATGACGCCAATGCTGCCATAAATGGAACGTCTCCGTACACTTCCTACAGTCCGTCCTATCAGATTGCCGATCAGTGGGCTGCGTGGGAACTCTTCTCCTCGGACGCGTATAGTACTGCTCCTTCCCTCGCGGCAACCCAGATGGCCGCTGCTGAGGCTAATTACGCATTGGAGCCTGCGGGTTTCTACCAGGGATTTATTTTGTATGCTCCGGTCCCCGGGAGCCAGAATGAGCTTGGCACTCCTCAGTTCTTTCTGGGAGTTGGAACTCAAACACCCAGCACCCCACCGGATCCTTACGGCGGAACCCCCACTACACCGGCTTATGGTGTGCTTCCCGAGCCCGGCAGCCTGATCCTGCTCGGAACCGGCATGTTCGGCCTTGCGGGCGCCTTGTACCGCAGAAGGCGTTCCGCTTGAGAAACCTCTCCGCGGGCGCCTGATCGGCTAGCCATTCGCGCTTGAGTCATTTCGTTAACACAGGAACGGCTGGAGCAATCATCCCCTGCTCCGGCCGTTTTGTTTTGGTGCCAAGAGCGGAGCGTCAGGTTGGGGCATCGGCTCGCCGCCAGACGAATAGGCGCTTCCCGTGTGCCCTCCGGCGCGGGGCAGGTCTACCTGCCGTAAGTAGATTCCACGGAGCACAGCTTCCCTGCTATTGCCGCACACCGGCGAGGCTCGCGGAATGAGCTGGGTCTTGTCCCCGTTCTTGCCTCCATCCGTAGTGTGAGGCAGATCACACGCTAAAGGCCTATGATGGATGGAGAATGGCGTGATTGGGAGGCCATCCGGCTCCCCGCCCGCGTGCGAGAATCGTTCTTGAAATGATTGCGAATTGATTGCGGAGCCCTCATGGCTGCGTTTGGCAGTTTTGCTCTTCTCATCGCCCTGGCGCTGGCCGCC
>Ga0326727_10019021_pt1 | contig 13912 bp, 12 predicted proteins | sample MB2enrmetagenome_FD_207643 | JGI IMG/M metagenome (GOLD analysis project Ga0326727, IMG submission 207643) | Lab enriched peat soil microbial communities from McLean, Ithaca, NY, United States - MB29MY | ecosystem: Environmental > Terrestrial > Soil > Wetlands > Peat | place: USA: New York... | reverse complement strand
CGTACAGGGCCAGCAGCCGGGTCTTGAAGGCCTGGTAAACCGACTCGTGCACGATCACCCGCCGGGTGCTGGTGCAGCGCTGGCCGGCGGTGCCCAGGGCGCCGAAATAGACCACCCGCACCGCCAGCTCCAGGTCGCCGCGCTCGCTGACGATCACCGCGCCGTTGCCGCCCAGTTCCAGGATGCTGCGGCCGAACCGCTCCTGCACCAGTCGCCCCACCCGGCGCCCGCCGGGCACCGACCCGGTATAGGACACCAGCGCCACCCGGGGATCCGAGCAGATCAGGTCGCCGACGGCCGCGCCCCGGCCGATCGCCAGGGAGCACACCGCGGGATCCTGGCCGGCCCGCAGCAGGGCCCGTTCCGCCAGCCGGGTGCAGGCCAGGGCGGAAAGCGGCGTGCGGCTGGAGGGCTTCCACACCACCGGGTCGCCGCAGACCAGGGCGATGGCCGCGTTCCAGGCCCACACCGCCACCGGGAAGTTGAAGGCGGTGACCACCGCCGCCACCCCCAGGGGATGCCACTGCTCCTGCAGCCGGTGCTGGCGCCGCTCGCTGGGAAGGGTGAGGCCGGCCAGCTGGCGCGACAGGCCCACGGCCAGGTCGCACACGTCGATCATCTCCTGGACCTCGCCCAGGCCCTCCCGGAGCGGCTTGCCCATCTCCAGGGTCACCAGCATGGCCAGGTCCTCCTTGTGCCGGCGCAGCTCCTCGCCCAGGGCCCGCACGGCCTCCCCGCGCCGGGGCGCGGGCACCAGCCGCCAGTCCTGGAAGACGCGCGCGCTCCGCTCCAGCACCCTGGAGACCCCGGCCGCGTCCAGGTTGCCGACCCGTGCCAGGGGTTGGCCGTCCACCGGCGAAACCACCTCCTGTTCCCCAGCGCCGTCCATCCAGCCGCCGTCGAATCCGCCCGGGTTGCGGGTGGAGATGCCCAGCCTGCCCAGCACTTCGTCCCTGCCGTCGCTCATGGAGGTCGCCCTTTCGCGCAAGGTGCGGCCCGGCCAGTCCCCCCGGGCCGACGGCAGGATCTTAACCCTGACGGAGGAACTTGCGGATGCCTTCGAGCAGCATCTGCACCGAGATGGCGGTGAGGATCAGCCCCATCAGCCGCTCGAAGGCCTGGGTCACCTGGCGGCCCAGGACGTGGGCGATCCGCTCCGCGAACACCAGCACCACGGTGGAGACCGCCATGGCGACGGCCAGCGCCCCCAGCCATTCGGCCCTCCGGTGCGGCTGGTCGGAGACCAGCAGCAGCACGGTGGCGATGGAGGACGGCCCGGCGATGAGCGGAATGGCCAGGGGCACCAGGAACGGCTCCTCGTCGGGGAGCTGCTTCGATTCGTCCTCCGGGTGGGCGAAGATCATGCGCAGGGCGATCAGGAACAGGATCACCCCGCCGGCGATGCCCAGGGAGGAATCGGTCAGGTTCATGAGCCGGAGCGTGGCCTGGCCGAACACGGCGAAGAACGCCAGCACCACGGTGGCGAACAGCACCTCGCGCAGGATCACCTTGCGCTTGCGGGCTGGATCGCACTGGCGCAGCAGGTGGACGAAGGGCGGGATGTTGCCCAGGGGGTCGGTGACCAGCACCAGCAGGACGACGGCGGACAGGAAGGAGGAAGGAGCCATAAGTTGATTTCTTTCAGTTTAACACTTCATTCTAACAGTTCGGCCGGTCCGGAAGCCCGGCAGGGTCGAGCCTTGATCGGGCCCCGTGCCGGCGCGCGGCGGTCCACCGCACGCCGCTGGCGGCGGAGGTGTGCTCGATCCCGGCGCTGGCGCGGCTCCTGCCGGTTCCAGCCAACAGCAGAGCGGCTTTGGAATCGGCAGCTCGAAATGGTATTCCTCAACCGGCGCTACCGTTTGACGGATGAGCCGAGCGGAGCCCGGCCCTGCCTCACCAAGCTACGGCTTTCCAAATTTGAGTGGCCAAAGCTCAACTGCAGAATCCGGGCTCATTCCGGCCGGGTCAGCTCCAGCAGGTAGCCCCCCTTCGTTTCCGTCGCCGGCCTGGCGCCGCCGCGGGGCGGTTTGCCGTAGAACTCCGGGCTGAACTTCACGCCGGGAGAGCCTGGGGCCGGCGCGGTCAGGGAGCCGGAGTCGATGCCGAACTTCATCCTCGCCAGTAATTTGAAGGCGCCTGTGCCGGCCTTCTGGTAGAAGATTTCGACGATGGCGTAGATCTTGACCTTGGTGTCGGTCTGGTAGCCGGCGACGTTCAGCCCCATGAATTCGAACGGGCTGAACGGCTTGGAGTTCGCTCCGGGCTGGTCGAGGACGATCCGGGTGCCGGACGCGCCCGCGAAGGTCGAACAGTCCGAGCAGGTGATCCGGTCGATGTGGTTCGCCTGGGACGGCCGGCCCTCCGTGGAGACCCACACGACCGCCAGCTTGTCGGCGGGCTTGAATTGGTTCAGATGGATCCAGCTGTCCTTGTTCCAGGAGCTGGGTTCCGGCTCCCCTTGGGAAGGGGTGGGATTGCGGCTGGGCGGCGGCGCCCACCCGGGCGTGGCCGCCAGGACCAGCGGCAGGAACAGGATGGCTGACCTTCGGTGCCGCATGGGGGGCTCCAGGGTTGGCAGGCAGCACCATTTATAAATTATTTAAGGCACGGGTCAAGATCCGCTTCCGGAACCGCCGCCTGCCCTTGCCGCCCCAGCGCCGCCAGGGTCCGCTCGGCCAGGCAGCGGATGTAGGCCGGGTGCGTGCCCGGCACCGGCAGCCGGCGGTAGCTGCGCACCCCGGCCCGCTCCGCCACCGCCCGGAACTGGATGTCCAGCTCGTGCAGGGTCTCGATGTGCTCGCTGACGAAGCTCACCGGCAGGACGACCAGGTCCCGGCCGCCCAGGCTGCGGAGCACGCCGCCCAGCTCCGGCTCCAGCCAGCGGATCGGGCCCACCTTGCTCTGGTAGGCCAGCCGATAGCCGCCGGGGATGGGGCCCAGGCGATCCTTCAGCGCCGCCACCGTGGCGGCGATCTCCCGCTCGTAGGGGTCGCCCTGCTCCACCTGCCGCGCCGGCAGGCTGTGGGCGCTGAACACCACGGTGGCGCCGGGGAGCTCGGCCAGGGCCGCCTCCAGGGGCGCGGCCAGGGCGTCCAGGTAGTGCGGGTCGGTGGCGTAGTGCAGGACGCCGGGCAGCACTTCCAGGCCCAGGACCGCCGCCTGCCGGCGCAGGTCGGACAGGCTGGAGCCGGTGGTGGCCCGGCAGTCGTGGGGGTAGAGGGTGACCGGCAGCAGCCGGCGCACGCCCTGCGCCTGCAGGGCGCGCAGCAGGCCCGCGGCCCGGGGCGCGGTGTAGCGGAACAGGATCTTCACCGGCTCCCGCCGTCCGGCCCGGCGCAGCTCGGCGCGCAGGGCCGCTGCCTGGGCCGCGGTCTGGCGCAGGATCGGGCTGCCGCCGCCGATCTCCCGGTAGCGGGACTGGACCTCCCGGCACCGGGCCCGGGTCAGCACCGCCGCGTAGACCGGCTGCAGGAACCGCGGTCCGGGGAACTTGATGATCTCCGCGTCGCTGAACAGGCTGTAGAGGAACGGGCCGACGTCCCGCACCCGCAGCGGACCGCCCAGGTTGAGCAGCAGGACCGCCGTCTCCGGCGGATTCATACGGTCCTCGAGAACTTGGTGCCGGGGGCAAGCTTCTTCAGGTAGGCGTCGAACGGCTGCACCAGGTTGCGCACGAAGCGCCGGCCCAGGACGGTGATGAACACCCCTTCCGGCCGCACCTCGACGGTGCCGTAGGGCTCCTCGGCGCGCAGCTGGTCCAGGGCCTCGGCGAACAGCTTCGGGCCGTCGACGCCGAAGCGGACGGCGAGGTCGTCCCAGCGCAGCTCGAAGCTGCCCATGAGCTGGTGGATCAGCCAGCGGCGCATGAGGTCGTCCTCGTTGAGCCGGTAGCCCTTGTGCACCGCCAGGTGACCGTCGTTGACTGCGCGCTCCCACTTGCTGAGGATCTTCTCGTTCTGGCTGTAGACCCCGGCCACGTTGGAGATGGCGCTGGGGCCGAAGCCCAGCAGGTCGGAGCCGGCCGCCACGGCGTAGCCCATGAAGTTGCGGATCAGCCGGCCCTCCTGCACCGCCTTGGCCAGCTCGTCGTCGGGCCGGGCGAAGTGGTCCATGCCGATGGCCACGTAGCCGTGCCGCTCCAGGATGTCCACGGCCAGGAGCAGCAGCTCAAGCCGCAGTTCCGGCGCGGGCAGGGTTTCCGTGGGGATGCTGCGCTGGTGAGCCAGCATGCCGGGGAGGTAGGCGAAGCCGTAGATGGCCATGCGGTCCGGAGCCAGTTCCAGGGTGCTCTCCAGGGTGTGGCGGAAGGTGCCCAGGGTCTGCCCGGGCAGGCCATAGACCAGGTCGAGGTTCACCCCCTGGAAGCCCAGCTCGCGGGCCTGGCGCACGGTGGCCAGGGTCTGGTCCCAGGTCTGGCCGCGGGTGATCAGCTCCTGCACGCCTTCGTCCAGGTCCTGCACGCCGAACGAGACCCGGTTGAAGCCCAGGTCGCGCAGGACCGGCAGCTGGTCCGGCTCCAGGAAGGTGGGGTCCACCTCGATGGACACCTCCGCGCCGGGGGCCAGGGGGAAGCGCTCGGTGATCAGGCGGAAGGTTCGCACCAGGTCCGGCGCCTTCAGGTAGGTGGGGGTGCCGCCGCCCCAGTGCAGCTGGATCGCCCGGCGCCGGTCCGGCAGGGCGCGGGCCCAGATGGCCGTCTCCGCCTCCAGCGCCTGCAGGAAGCCCTCCACCGGGGTGTAGCGGGGACTGACCACCACGTTGCAGCCGCAGTAGGAGCAGCGCCGCTTGCAGAACGGCAGGTGGGCGTAGAGGGAGAGCGGGCCGGGGTCCCGGTTGGCCCTGGCCAGGGCCAGTTCCACTTCCGCCTCCGGAAAGCCGTCGCGCCACACCGGCGGCATGGGGTAGCCGGTGTAGCGCGGCCCGGGGCGATCGTAGTGCTTGACCAACTGCAGCAGCGACAAGGTCATCGACTGACGCCTCCGGTATCCATGATGGTCCCCGATGTTGACGGCCGCAACTGAGACCTATTCTTTCACCGCGTCGATCACCGCGCCCAGCACCTCGGGGTCGGTCTCCGGCAGCAGGCCGTGGCCCAGGTTGAACACGTGCGGCCGGCCGCGCATGGCGTCGACGATGGCCCGGGCCTTGCGGCAGGCGGTCCCGGCGCCGGCCAGCAGCGCCACCGGGTCCAGGTTGCCCTGGAGCACCTTGTGTGGGAAGGCGTCCCGGGCCGCGGCCATGGGCACCTGCCAGGACACCGCCAGGCCTTCGCAGGGCAGGGTCGCCAGGGACCGGGGCAGGATGCCCCGCGGGAAGTACAGCCGCGGCGCCCCCGCCACCTGGGCCAAGGCGCGCTCGGCCGCGGGCCGGGCGAAGGCCTCGTAGTCCTCCGGATCCAGTTCCCCGGCCCAGGTGTCGAACAGCTGCACGCCCTGGGCGCCGGCGCCGATGTGCCGGTTCAGCAGCAGCGCCGAGACGTCCGCCAGTCGTTCCAGCCAGCGCCGGGCCAGGACCGGTTCCCGGTGCAGGAACGCCTTGGCCCGGGCCCAGTTGCGGCTGCCCTTCCCTTCCAGGCCGTAGGCCAGCAGGGTCCAGGGGGCGCCGGCGAAGCCCAGCAGCGCCTGGTGCTCGGGCAGGGCGGCCCGGACCCGGCGCAGGGCCGCCTGCACCGGTTCGAACACCCGCTCCTCCAGGGGCCCGTCCGGGTCCAGCTGGTCCAGGGTGCGGGCCAGCCGGGGGCCGCCCTCGGGAACGGTCACCCCGCAGCCCAGGGCCTCGAGCACCACCAGGATGTCGGAGAAGATGATGGCGCCGTCCAGCTTGGGGAACCGGCGCACCGGCTGCAGGGTCACCTCCGCCGCCAGGTCCGGGTCGTAGAGCAGCTGTTCGAAGCTGGCCTTTTCCCGGATGGCCCGGTACTCGGGCAGGAAGCGTCCGGCCTGGCGCATGAACCAGACCGGGGGATGGGAAAGCACTTCGCCCTGGAGGGCTCGGACAAGGGGGGCGGTCATTGCTGCTCTTTCAGGCAAGGGCGGGGGCTACGTTGGCGATGGCCCGTTCGAACAGGGCCAGTTCCTCCTCGCCGTGGGCGATGGACAGGAATGCCACCTCGAACCCCGAAGGCGGCAGGTAGATGCCCTGCTCTAAAAGCAGCCCGTGCAGGCGGTTGAACTTGCTGATGGCGCCGCCGTCCACCCGGTCGGCCCGGCGCACCCCGGCCTGGAACAGCGGCCAGAGCAGGCTGCCCACCCGGGGCGCGGTCAGGCCGGGCAAGCGCTCGAAGGCGGCCGCCCAGCGGGCGCCTTTCTGCTCCAGGTCGCGGTAGAGCTCGGAGTTGAGCCGCTCCAGGGTGGCCAGGCCGGCGGCCATGGCCACCGGGTTGCCGCTCAAGGTGCCGGCCTGGTAGACCGGGCCGTCGGGGGAGACCACGGCCATGACGTCCTTGCGCCCGCCGTACAGGCCCACCGGCATGCCGCCGCCGATGATCTTGCCGTAGGTGACCAGGTCCGGGGTGATGCCCAGCAGCTCGGCGGCGCCGCCCGGCGCCACCCGGAAGCCGCTGATCACCTCGTCGAAGATCAGCAGCGCGCCGTGCCTGCTGCACAGCTCCCGGAGCCGGCGCAGGAAGCCGGGATCCTGCACCAGCAGGCCGTTGTTGGCGGGGATCGGCTCGATGATGGCGGCGGCGATCTCGCCGCCCTGGCGGGCGAACGCGGCCTCGAGGGCTTCGGGATCGTCCAGGGAGACGACCGTGGTCAGGTCGGCGAAGCCCTTGGGCACGCCGGCGCTGGAGGGCTCGCCGAAGGTGGCCAGGCCGGAGCCGGCCTTGACCAGCATGCCGTCGCTGTGGCCGTGGTAGCAGCCTTCGAACTTGAGCACGCGCTCGCGCCGGGTGAAGCCGCGGGCGGCCCGCAGCGCCGACATCACCGCCTCGGTGCCCGAGGAGACGAAGCGCATCTTCTCCACCAGCGGCACCAGCTCCTTGATCCGGCGGGCCAGGGCCAGCTCGCGCCGGGAGGGGGCGCCGAAGCTCAGGCCCTCGGCCATGGCCTCGCCGGCGGCGGCCAGCACGTCCGGATGGGCGTGGCCCAGGATCAGCGGGCCCCAGGACATGCACAGGTCCACGAAGCTGCGGCCCTCCTCGTCCTCGAACCGGGCGCCCCGGGCCCGGCGGAAGAACTTGGGGGTGCCGCCCACGGCGCGGAAGGCCCGCACCGGGCTGGAGACGCCGCCGGGGAAATGGGTGAGGGCTTCCTGGAACAGGCTTTCATTGGCGCTCATGTCAGATCCATTTCTCGAGCAGGGCTTGCCGGGCCGCGTAGGTGACGATCCAGTCCGCCCCGGCCCGGCGGATGGCGGTCAGGTGCTCCCGGAACAGGGCCGCCTCGTCCACCCAGCCCCTCTGGGCGGCGGCCTTCACGGTGCTGTACTCCGAGGAGGTGTGGTAGGCGGCGATGGGACACAGGGCGCGCTCGCGCAGGCGCCAGATCAGGTCCAGGTTGGGCAGGCCGGGCTTGACCATGAGCGCGTCGGCGCCCTCGTCCAGGTCCAGCAGGGCGTCGCGCAGGCCCTCCCTCGCGTTGCGGGGATCCATCTGGTAGCTGCGCCGGTCACCGAACTTGGGCGAGGAGTCGGCGGCCTCCCGGAACGGGCCGTAGAAGGCGCCAGCGTGCTTGATGGCGTAGCTGAGGATGGCCACGTTGGCCAGCCCGGCGCCTTCCAGCGCCTGGCGGATGGCCAGGATGCGGCCGTCCATCATGTCCGAGGGAGCGACCACGTCGGCGCCGGCCTGGGCGTGGGCCACCGCCATGCGGGCCAGGATGGCCACGCTCTCGTCGTTGACGATCTCGGCGCCGTGGTTCACCCCGCAGTGGCCGGTGTCGGTGTAGGCGCACAGGCAGACATCGGTCATCACCACCAGGTCGGCGCCGAAAGCCTGCTTGAGGGCCTTCACCGTCCTTGGCACCAGCCCGTCCGGGCGGCAGGCGGCGGCGGCGTCGGGGCTCTTGTCGACCGGCTCGGGCACGCCGAACAGCAGCACGGAGCGGATGCCCAGCTGGAGGTCGGCCTCCACCTGGCGCAGGGTGGCGTCGACGCCGTTGCGGGCGATCCCGGGCAGGGCGGCGATCTCGGTGGCCCCCTCCCGCGGCTGGATGAAGTGGCCCTGGATGAGGTGCCGGGCCGTCAGTTCGGTCTCCGCGGCGAGATCGCGGATGGCGGCGGAGGTGCGCAGACGGCGGGATCGGATCAGCATGGCTTCCTCACGGTTGGCTCCGGGCGGCGAGCAGCTTTTGCAGGGCGGAGACCTCCGGCTCGCACCAGCCGTCCACAGGATACCCTGCCCGCGAGAACGCCTCGAGGGTGCGCCGGCCCCAGGCGAACCGGAGCAGGCCCTGGCTGCGCGGCCCCAGCAGCTCAGCCTGGAGCGGGGCCAGGGCCAGCACCGCCTCCAGCTCCGGCAGCGGCGGCGGCGGCTGCAGCGGGATCTCCCGGTGGGTGACCCAGGGCAGCAGGCGCCAGGGCGTGCCCTCCGCCGCCGCTTCCAGGTGCTCGCGGGAGCGCTCGCCCCGGGCCAGCAGGAAGCTGCCGCCCTGGGGATAGGCCTGGCGCAGCAGCTGGAGCAGGCCTTCGGCCCGGGGCTCGGCGGCGGTCAGCACGTTCCCGGCGCCGCGCGTCCGCAGGGCGAGGGCGGTGGCTTCGCCCTGGGCCAGGCAGGGGAGGCCGGAAGGCAGCAGGGCCAGGCGCGCGGCGGACGGGCTGAGCACGAGGACCGCGTCGGCGTCCGCGGCCGGGGCCGGCTGGCCGGTGGCCACCATCTCGGTGAGCCGCAGCGGCACCGGCTCCCAGCCGGCGCCGCGCACGGCCTGGCTGAGCGGATCCTCGGGCGGGCGGGACAGGCCCAGGCGTCTCACAGCCCCAGGCCCTCCAGAACCTCGGCCACCAGGGCCTGGTCGGCGCCGCCGCAGGCCTCGGCCCAGCGGATGCCGTCCTCCAGGGCGTAGCCGGCGCGCAGGCGCACCTGGCCGTTGCCTTCCAGGCTGGCCAGGGCGCCCAGGGGCTGCTGGCAGCCGCCGCCGATGCCGGCCAGGACCGCCCGCTCCAGGGTCACCAGGCGCTGGGTCAAGGGATGGTGGAAGCCGGCCACGGCGGCGCGCACGGCCTGGTCGTCGGCCCGGGCCTCCACCAGCAGGGCGCCCTGGGCCGGGGCGGGCAGCAGTTCGCGCGGCTCCAGCGGGCGCACCCGCAGGCCGGACAGGTCCAGCCCCAGCCGGTTCAGGCCGGCCGCGGCCAGCACCGTCCCGTGCAGAGGGGCGTCGCGCAGCACGCCGTCCCGCACCCGCTGCACGCGGGTGGGCACGTTGCCGCGGATCCAGGTGAACTGCGCCTCCGGCAGGGCCCGGCGCAGGAAACGCAGGCGCCGCTCCGAGCTGGTGCCGATCACCGCCGCGGCGGGCGCGTCCTGGCGCAGCACCAGCAGGTCGGAAGGGTCCTCCCGCTCGGGCACGCAAACCGCCGCAATGCCCTCGGGACGGGCCAGGGACACGTCCTTGAACGAGTGCACCAGCAGGTCCACCTCCCTGGCCAGCAGGGCCGCCTCCAGCTCCCGGGTGAAGAAGCCGGCGCCGGTCTCCTTGCCCAGGGGCCCGGCCAGCCACTGGTCGCCGTGGGTGGTGAACTTCTTCCACTCGACCGAATGTCCGTTGGCCCGCAGGTAGGCCACCAGGGCCTCGGATTGCTGGACGGCGAGCTGGGAGCCCCGGGTGCCTAGGATGATCTTCATGGGGACCCTAACGATGTTCCAGGGCGGGTTCCGGCTCCAGGGCGTGGTCGCGGTGCACGTTGAGCGCCCTGAAGGCCAGGGTGCGGCCGCGCTTCAGCAGTGATTCCAGCGCCGCCATCTGCAGCGGGTTGAGGTCGGCCAGGGCGCCGTCCGGGGCGGTGGCTTCCGCTTCCAGGGCTTCCCAGGCGTCGGTGAGCCGCTCCTGGGCGGTGTGCTGGGCGAACTTGCGGTTGCGGGTGTGGGCGCGCCTGCGCAGGCGCTCCACGGCGCCGACGATGAGCGGCTCGGCCAGGTTGGCGGCCTGCTGCCGCTGCACCCGGGTGTGCTCGGTCTCGGCCAGGAAATAGGACAGGTCCACCCGGGTCACCCAGGGAATCTGGCCCAGCGCGGGCTCGGAATCGTAGGGCAGGGCCAGGTCCACCACGTGCACGGGCGGGCGGTCCAGGCGGGACCAGTTGTCCTTGGTGAACAGCGGCTCGTTGCTGGCGGTGGCGGTCACCACCGCGTCGAACCCGGCGGGATCCATCTGCAGCTTGGCCAGCGGCACCAGCGGCAGGCCGAAAGCCTCGGCCCTGGCCATGGTGCGGTTGCTCAGGGTCAGCTCGAAGCCGCGCTCGGGCAGGCGCTGGGCCAGGTAGCGGCTCATGGGCCCGACCCCCACCACCGCCACCCGGCTGCCGGGGGCGAGGGTGTTCTCCACGTACTTCAGGGCGGCGGTGGCCACGCTGGCCGAGCCGTCGTCCAGGCCGATGCGGATGCGCAGGCGCTGGGCCTCGCGCAGGATGTCCTCGATGGCGGCGGTGGCCTCGGCGCCGGCGGTGCCGACCTCCCGGGCCGTGGCCAGGGCCTGGCGCAGTTGGCCCACCACTTCCCGGTCGCCCAGGTTGGCGCTGTTGAGGCCGGTGGCCACTTCCAGCAGGTGGCGCCAGGCCGCCGCGCCCTCGAAGCAGTCGATCTCGGGATCGAAGCCGAGGGTGGTGCCGTCGCCGCCCCAGAACATCCAGAGCACCCGCTGGCACGTGGCCATGAACACCAGGTCGCCGGCCTCGGACATCCGCCGCCACATCAGCAGGTGGTCCGCCAGGTGCGCCCGCACCACGTTGCGCGCCACCGTCTCCGGATCGTGCCTGGGAATGCGATAGCTGTAGAGGACTGGATCCATGGTTCGCCGTCTTAAGATCGTCTAAGAGATCAAGCTATCTTAAATTATTGAACGGCTGAAGACGAGTTGTTCAAAAGATTATTTTCCATCCCCAGGTCAGGGACCTGCGGTTAGGGTCAACAACCTGTTTTCAACAACTTAAGGATCAGGTCCGAATTCAGGAGCCAAACGAAAAAAACCAGAAATGATGGCTGTCACATACCCAAGCGGGGCGGAGCTACCAGGCCCGGTCCTCCTCGGCGGAGCGGCGGGCGTAGGCGGGTGGGTCGCCCCACTGGTTCAGGGCCACGGTGCGACCCACCGACTCCACCCGGCCCATGAGGCAGAACCGGCACTCCTCCCTGGCCTCGTCCAGGCAGGGCTTGCCTTCGTAGAGCTTGTAGTTGCCCCGGGCGTGGACCGGAGTGAGGTTGGGCATGGTCACGTTGGCGCCGAAGGCCAGGCCGCGCTCGCGCCCGTCCGGAACCATGGCCTGGAGCGCGGTGGTGGCGGCGATGTTCACGTCCGGACAGGCCAGCCGGACCGCGGCGATCATGTTCAGGGAGAGCTGGAACTGCTCTTCCGGCGCCAGCGGCTGGGGCCAGTCGCCCATGGGGGTGTCCGGGTGCGGCAGCCAGGGGCCCATGCCGATCATGTCCACCGGGTGGCTGCGGAAGAACAGGATGTCCTCGGCCAGCATCTCCAGGCTCTGGCCGGGGATGCCGATCATCACGCCGGTGCCCACCAGGAACCCGGCTTCGGCCAGGTCGGCCAGGGCCCGCTTGCGCGCGGCCAGGGTCTGGGAGAGCGGATGGATGCGGGAGAACAGCCCGGGATCGGTGGTCTCGATGCGCAGCAGGTAGCGGTGCGCCCCGGCATCGTGCCAGGCCCGGTAGGTGTCCAAGGGCTGCTCGCCCAGGGACAGGGTGATGCCCAGGCCATGGGGCAGCTCGGGGGTGGCGCACTCGGCCCGGATGCGCCGCACCAGGTGGCTGATCAGGTCGCGGAAGCCGCGGTCGCTGCGCTCCCCGGCCTGGAGCACCAGGGAGCCGTAGCCGGCCTGGGCGCACCAGTGGGCGCCGTCCATGACCTCCTGCTCGGACAGGGTGAACCGCTCCACGTTGCGGTTGCTGGCCCGGATGCCGCAGTAGTTGCAGTCGCAGGCGCAGATGTTGGACAACTCGATGAGGCCCCGGTAGAACACCGAGTCGCCCACCTCCGCCCGCATCACATCCAGGGCCCGGGCCTGGAGCCGGGCGGTGTCCAGCGGGTCGCGCAGGCCCAGGAGCAGGACCAGGTCGTCCCGGGTGAGCTGCTGGCGGTGCAGAACGCTGGAGAGATGGTCCATGGGTGATCGGCTTTCCGAGCGGACCCGGGAAATCCGACTCCGGAACTCCATTTTAGTGGCCGGCGGCGGCTTTGGGAACCCGCGCCAGGGATACCCGCACTTTCATCCGCCCGGTCGGGTCGGTATCGAGCACCTCCCAGCGCAGCGGACCGTCCGCGCCCAGCGGGTTCTCTTCCGGCCCCCGGTTGAAGGCGGCGGCGTCCAGCTGCCAGCGGCCGCAGGGCATGCGCGGCGGGGCCGGCTCCGGGCCGCCGCTGTGGGCGCCCAGCACCCGCACCGGGCCCAGGAACCGGGTCGCCACGTTCAAGGCCGGGTCCACCCGGGCCACCACCAGGCCCTCGAAGCCGGGGCCCCAGCGGCCGCCGGTGCGGCCCCGGTCGAAGCCCCAGGGCCGGCGCACCTCCAGCTCCCAGAACCGGCCCCGGCGGCGCCGGTCCGGCACCACCAGGCGCTGGGGCAGTTCCCGGGCGGCGCGCTCCAGGGGGTCCAGCCAGCCTTCCCAGGCCCCGGTCACCCTCAAGGTGGGCACGGTGTCCCGGAACCGGCCCCAGTACCACAGGTCGGCGCGCACCCAGCCGCAGGGCTGGGCCGGGCTGTAGCCGGTGTCCTCCTGCCAGGGCCCCTGGTCCGGGTGCACCTTGTCCCAGCCCAGGAACTGGCCGGCGTCCATGACGTCCCAGCGGCCGGCGGTGAGCGGATGCCCGCAGTCCATGTACAGGTCGCCCACCCGCTGCTCGCCCATGCCGTGGATGCCTTCGTGGACGATGTTGCCCAGGGGCGTCTCCTCGCTGAAGATCGACACCGGCCAGAGCACCGAGGGCTTCCAGGGCAGCGGCATCATGAAGGTGATGGCGGCGAAGTGGTCCGGGTCCAGGGTGATGGTGCGGGATGGCCCGGGCGGCACGACCCACAGGTGGTCCGGCTTGCCGTCGGGGACCGGGGCCCCGGTGCGGTCGTCGACCCGGTCGAAGGGCGCCAGGTCCCGGCCCCGGAGCTGCTCCAGGGTCCAGCGCACCAGCTCCGCCCGCCGGGCATCCACCATGCCCCGGTCCGGGCCCGAGACGGCAGGCGCCACCGGATCCGGGTAGGCCAGGTGGATGATGGCGCCCTCCTCCAGTTCCAGGCTGCCCTTGGAAACCTCATAGTAGTAGTTGGCGGCGCTGGCCTCTCCGGGTTGGCGGCTGAACAGGATCCGGCGCAGCTCTTCGTCGCTGCGCAGCTGGAGGCGGCCGGGCAGGTCCAGGCGCACCACCAGCGCCGGCTCCCGGCGCCAGGCCGGGGCCGGGCGCAGCGCCAGCGGCTGGTCCAGTTCCGCCAGCGGCGCCAGGTCCCGCTGCCAGCCCGACTTCTCCAGCACCAGCACGGTGTCCTCCGGCGCCAGGTCGATCCGGAACCGGCCGTCGGCGTCGGTTTCGGCCACCGGGGGCAGGTCCGGGGGGCGGACCCGGACCAGCCGGTCCGGATACACCCGCACCCCGGCCAAGCCCCGAACCCCGTCGGTGACCTGCCCGGTGACCGTGGCGGCCAGGGCGGCAAGGCTCAACATCCAGGCGAATAGCAGACGGATCATGGTTCCAACGATACAATGCAGGGTTCTAGGTGTCCTAACCGCAAGCTCCCGCGGCAATCCTCCGAGGCC